>Ga0136653_10000149_pt1 | contig 34925 bp, 34 predicted proteins | sample LakKivw275mmetaG_FD_94866 | JGI IMG/M metagenome (GOLD analysis project Ga0136653, IMG submission 94866) | Anoxic lake water microbial communities from Lake Kivu, Rwanda to study Microbial Dark Matter (Phase II) - Lake Kivu water 275m metaG... | ecosystem: Environmental > Aquatic > Freshwater >...
CCATGCCGATTCCGGACAGCGGGAAAAAGTGGCCGGAATCAATCGGAACAGGTGGCCACTTTCGCCCGGAATCCGTGGCCAGTTTGAACCGGAACCGCTGGCCACTTTGGGCCGGAATATGCACCCCTGTAGATTCCCCCTGAAAAAAGGTATATTGAAAGCGCTCTTGAAGGCCCCCAAAGGCCTAATTTTGAGGAGTTGGCGATGAAAAACGAGGATTTCCGCCGGTCCGGGCACCAGTTCGTCGACTGGATCGCCGATTATTTCGAGAATATCGAGAAATACCCGGTCCTTTCCCGGGTCGAGCCGGGCGACATCAAGGCCCTCGTGCCCGCCGTCCCGCCGGCCCGGGGAGAGGCCATGGACGCCATCTTCAAGGATTTCGAGAGGGTCGTCGTTCCGGGCATCACCCACTGGCAGCACCCCGGCTGGTTCGCCTATTTCCCGGCCAACAACAGCCCCGCCTCCGTCCTGGGGGAGCTCCTGACCGCCGGTCTCGGGGCCCAGGGCATGCTCTGGCAGACCTCCCCGGCCGCCGCCGAGCTCGAGGAAGTGGTCCTCGATTGGCTCCGCCAGATGATCGGCCTCCCGGCCGGCTTCTCGGGGGTCATCCAAGACACGGCCTCGACGGCCACCCTGTGCGCCCTGCTCTCCGCGCGCGAGCGGGCGACCGGCTTCGAATCGAACGAGTCGGGGCTGCGGCTCCCCCTCGCCGTCTATGCCTCCGAGGAGGTCCATTCGAGCATCGACAAGGGGACGAAGATCGCCGGCTACGGCCGCAATAACCTCCGCCGCATCCCGACCGACGGCCGGTTCGCGCTCATGCCCGACAAGCTCGAGGAGGCCCTGGTCCGGGACCGCGAGGCCGGGCTCGTTCCCGCCGTCGTCGTGGCCACGGTCGGCACGACCTCGTCGGGGGGCCTCGACCCGCTCCGGCCGATCGGCGAGATCTGCCGCAGGCACGGCGCCTGGCTCCACATCGACGCCGCCTGGGCCGGCACGGCCGCCCTGCTGCCGGAAAAGCGCTGGATCCTCGACGGGGCCGAGCTGGCCGATTCGCTCGTCTTCAACCCCCACAAGTGGATGCTGACGAATTTCGACTGCTCGGCCTATTTCGTCAAGGACCCGGCGACGCTCGTCCGGACGTTCGAGATCCATCCCGAGTATCTCAAGACCGGCGTCGACGCCAAGGTCAAGAACTACCGCGATTGGGGCATCCAACTGGGCCGGCGCTTCCGGGCCCTCAAGCTCTGGTTCGTCATCCGCAGCTACGGCGTCGAGGGCCTCCAGACCATGGTCCGCGAGCACCTCCGCCTTGCCGCCCTCGTCCGGGACTGGGTCGAGGCCGACCCCCGCTTCGAGCTCTTGGCCCCGGTCGAGCTCGGGCTCGTTTGCTTCCGGCTCAACGACGGCCGGGACGAGGCCGCCCTGAACGAGCTCAACCGCCGTTTCCTCGAACGCATCAACGCCGCGGGACCGGTCTTTCTGACCCACACGACGCTCCGCGGCAAGTACACGCTGCGGCTGGTCGTGGGCCAGCGGACGACCGAGGAGCGGCACGTGCGCGGCGCCTGGGACATCGTCTCGGCGGCGGCCGCCGACGTTCTCGCGGCCTGAGCCCAGCGCCGGCGCCCGGCCCCGCGCCGCTATTCCGGCTTCAGCGCGTACCGCAGCGCGCCGTCCGGGTCGGCGAAGCGAGCGAAATACCCCCATCCGCCGGCGCCCTGAAGGACTTTTATCAGGACCTTGTTCCAACCCTTCTTCAATCGGACGTCGACCCGGTCGAGGTCGGGCTCGGCGGCCCGGTAGACCGGGTTCGTGTGCACCAGCTCGCCGTTCGTCCAGACCCGGACGCCGTCGTCGCTGCCGACAAGGAGCGCCGCCTCGCGGTCGTCGGGCGAAAGGACATAGGCCGTGGCGTAGACGATCGCCTGCTCGTTCGGCCGGATGAGGTCGTCGAGCCGGATGTAGCCGGTGTCGTCGGCCCGGACCGTCCGCCAGCGGACATCGGCGCCGCCCTTTCCTTTATAGCTCTTCGACGGCGCCGCTTCCGTCTCCGGCGGATAAACGGTCGGCAGGTCGTCCATGTCCGCGGCCTCGAAGGGGCCGACGAGGTTCCAGTCGCGGATGAACCGCCTCGCGGCCGGGCGGAGGACGTAGCCGGCGAAAAAGACGTCGCGGCCGGCGCTCGCCGCGTGCTTGCCCTCGACCTCGAAGGTCAGCGTGTTCTGCCGGGCCTCGAGGAGAAGCCCCTCGATGGCGACAGACGCGAGAGCCGTGTCCTTGGCGTAGCCGTCGAGGCGGCCGAGGAGGCCGGCCCCGCCCGGGCCGCCCGCGGCGCCGTCGCGGCTCCCGAGGATGCGGATGTTGCCCGCGGCCGGCGTCTTCAGGAAATAGAGCTCGAGCGAGTAACGGTCGCGGATAGCGACCGGAAAGCGGAGCTCGACCTTCGCGCCTTCTGCGGCCCCGTCGGTCCGAAGGAAAGGCAGGCGCGCCCCGGTCCGATCGTAATAGGACGAAAGACCTGCCAAGAGCCTCGGGCCGCTCAGGCGCAGTCCCGCGACGCGGTCGAGGAACGCGCCGGACGCGCCCGGCGCCTCCGTCTCCCACTTGGGCAGGACGAAGCCTTCCGCCGCCTCGAAGGCGAACGGCAGCCGGTCCTCGACGCGGGCGAGCCGTGGGAAGGGCCGGTGGGGCTCCGTCTGGTACCAGAAGGCGACCGACGAATCGAAGTCCGAGCGGTCGTTCCCGTGGCCGTGCTCGATCGTGACCTCGATCGACTTCTTGAAGGGCACCGGGTCGGGGATGTGGAAACGATAGACCGTGGCCTTGGAGCCGGCCTGGAAATCCTCCTCCTGGAGGGGGCAGCCGTAGAAAAGGCCCTGGGATTCGCGCATGCCCCAGGCGTCCGAGAAGTAATCCTCCGAGCCGGTGCCGTGGAGGGACGGGCGCGTCTCGCCGTCCACGCGGAAGCGGTCGTCGCCCTCGCCCCACCAGCCCATGGACCGCTGAAGGATGCTCAAGTTGCAGCCGACGTAGTGGCCCTGGCCCTCGGCCTCGAGGATGACGTAGTCGCGCTTCGGGTCCGGCGGAAAGGCCTGGCGGTACTGGGCGTGGAAATAGGGCGTTCCGGCCGCGACCTCGGCGAGCTCGCGGTAGTCGATGTAGTAGTAGAACGCGTCGACGGCCCGCGCGCCTTCGTTCGTGGCCGTGATCCGGCAGGACCGTCGGAACGGCATGGACCAGTAGGCGTTGCGGGCCCGCCCTTCCGACGAGCAGACGATCGGGAGCGAGGCGAAGTCCCGGTTGAGGCCGTGGCCGACGCCGAAGAAATCGCCGATCGGCGCCTCAACCGACGGCGCCCGCTCGCCGTCCCAGTAAACGCGGAGGACGATCTTGCGGCCGTAGAACGGTTCCGCGGCGATCGTCGTCCAGATGTGGTGGACGGCCCCGGGCCCGTCGATCTCGGCCAGGACGGCGGTCTTTCCCGGCTCGATCGCGATCGAGTCTCGGTTGCCGCCGCTCCGGTCGTAGGACGAGACGCGGCGGGCGCGGAAATCCTGTTTGTCGGCAAGCCCCTTGAGCAGGTCCTGCGCGGCCAGGGCCGACGCGGCGGCTGTCAATGCGGCGAGAACGATCCAGGAACGGGCGCGCCTCATTTTCCGACGTACGTCAGCCACTTCTCGTAGCGGGGGGAGCGGCCGCCGACCGCGTCCCGGAAGGCCTTGATCAGCTCGAGCGCCACGGGGCCGGGCTTGCCGGCGCCGATGACGTGTTTCGTCCGCGGGCCGGCCGGGTCGGAGCCGTCCGTGACCGTGACGATGGGGATGATCTCGACCGCCGTGCCGCAATAGAAGGCCTCGTCGGCGCCGAAGAAATCCTCCTTGGTGACCGGTCCGACCTCGGTCTTGTAGCCCAGGTCCCGGCCGATCTCGAGGACGCTCGTCCGGGTGATGCCCTCGAGGGCGGATTCTGTCCGGCCGTTGGTGACGAGGGTCCGGCCCTTGACGAAGAAGACGTTCTGGCCCGGCCCCTCGGCGATGCGCCCTTCCATGTTCAGGAAGATGGCCTCGTCGAAGCCCTCCCGGCGCGCGTCGAGCCCGGCGATGGTCGATTGGACGTAGACGCCGCCGAGCTTGGCCGACATGTTGAACTGCGTATGGTGGACGCGGCGCTGGGGCACGATGAAGGCGTTGACGCCGCGGGCGGCGTTCTCGCCGAGGTAGGCGCCCCATTCCCAGGCGCAGATGAACAGCTCGACCGGGCAGGCCTTGGGCACGAGGCCGAGGTTGCCGTAGGAGTAGAAGAGCAACGGGCGGACATAGCAGCTGGCCAGGCCGTTCTCGCGGACGGTCTGCTTGATGAGCTCCGTGATCTGGTCCTTGGTATAGGGGCAGGCCATCTTGACCGCTTCGGCCGACAGGAGGAAGCGGTCGTTGTGCTCCGGCAGCCGGAAGACGGCCGGGCCCTTGGGGGTGCCGTAGGCCCGGATGCCCTCGAAGACGCAGGAGCCGTAATGGAGCGCGTGCATCGTCGGGTGGAGGCCCCCCTCCGACCAATCGCGGAACTTCCCTTCATACCAGTATTTCCGGGCTTTGGGGAAATTGGCGTTGAGGAACATGGCATCCTCCTTTAGGTGCTCGAAAGTCGCCCGCCGGCGCGAGGGACGGGTGTCATGACGGAATAAGGTGAGGGGGAAAAGTGAACGGTCGATCCTGTGCCCGCCGAACCTGGCTTATAGAAGGCACAACCTCGTTGGACGATCGGGATTCCGGCTCTCGTGTCGGTCAAACGTCATGCTATCACAGCCGCGGAGGTCAAGTAAAGCGGACGGGGCCGCCGGTGAAATAGCTTCGCCCGCCGTGGACGATCCTGCGCAGGCGGCGCCGGCGGAGGAGCGCGGTCAGGGCCTTGAGCACCTCGTCGCGGTGCCGGCCGAGGGCGACGGCGATGTCGTTCGTCGTCTGGGGCCGGCGCCGGACCGTGGCCAGGACGGCGGCCTCCAGGGCCCCGGCGGCCGCCGGGACCTGCTTCTTCCCGGCGAACGAGGCCACGGGCTTTGCCCGGGGGCCGAGCGTGCGGCGGATCCGGTCGAGCGCCGCAGCGTCGAGCGGCTTCACGCCGCGCTCGGCGGGCGGCCGGACGACCGTGTTCAGATCGATCCGGTCCGGGCGGACCCGGGCGATGGCGGCCTTGAGGGCGCGGACCGCGGCCGGGGAATCGTTGACGCCCCGGACGAGCATGATCTCGAGGCGGATCTCGCCCGCATAGTCGTCGCGGAAGCGGGCCAGGGCGTCGATGACCTTTTCGTTGACGAGCGAGGCGTGGGGCCGGTTAACCCGGCGGAAAAGCCGGGCCGGCACGGCGTCGAGCGAGGGGACAATGATGTCCGCGGCCGCGAGGTCGCGGCGGACATCCCGCCGGGAGAGGAGCGTGCCGTTGGTCAGCACGACCACGGGGATGCGGGTCATCCTCTTGATCGACCGGATGAGCCGGCCGATGTCCTTGTTGAGCGTGGGCTCGCCGGAGCCGGAGAAGGTAATGGCGTCGATCCTCTGGCCGGAGCGGACGGCCGCCCGGACCTGGGCCAGGATCCGCCGGGGCGGGAAGAAGCTGCGGCGGCGGACGGTCGTCCGGTGCGTCGAGCCGAGCTGGCAGTAGACGCAGTCGAGCGTGCAGGTCTTGAACGGGATGATGTCGACGCCGAGCGAGAAGCCGAGGCGGCGCGAGGCCACCGGCCCGTAGACGAAGCGGTGCTCCGGCATCAGGCTTGGTCCTTGTAGATCTCGATGAACCGGGCGAGCGACCGGTCCCACGTCCTCTCGACGTCGTTCGGGAAAAGGCAGGCCGGCAGCTCGCGGTTCCGCCAGTGATAGGCCAGGCAGTCGCAGCACACGCCCTTGCGGCTGCACGGCTCGTAGGTGCAGCTGCACCGGCTCTTGTTCTTGGCGCTCTTGCATTCGCTCATACCGCTATTATAAAGGATACGGCGCTTCCCTGGGAACGGCCTTTCATGTATCATAGGCCGGTTCAAGGAGTTAGGAGAACGAGGATGCCCGGATACACGGACCGCGAGGCCAAGGCCGGCCTGGCCGCCAAGCTGCCGCCGCTCGAGACCTTCCCCAACCAGTTCCCGGACTACGAGATCGCCATCGAGTTCCCCGAGTTCACTTCCGTCTGCCCGAAGACCGGCCTGCCCGATTTCGGCCGGATCACCCTGCGCTACGTCCCCGCGGCCCGGGTCCTCGAGCTCAAATCGCTCAAGGAATATTTCCTGGCCTACCGCAACCTGGGGATCTTCTATGAGAACGTGGTCAACCGCATTCTCGAGGACATCGTCCGGGCCTGCCGCCCCAAGACCGCTCTTGTCCGAGGCGAGTTCAATCCGCGCGGCGGCCTGAGCTCCGTCGTCGAGGCCCGCTACCCCCGGCCGAAGACGCGGCGGGCCTGAGCCTCGCTTCCCCCGCCAGGATATCCAACGGTCCCCTGAGATGAAGCTCTCGATCCCGACGAACGGCTCCCGGATGGGCGGGACGGACCTGCTCATCGTCCTGGTCATCGTCCTCTGGGCCGTCAATCTCTCGGTGATCAAGATCGGGCTCCGGTCGCTCTCGCCCCACGGCTTCAACGCCGTCCGGCTGAGCCTGGCGGCCGCCGCCTACTTCGCGGTCCTCGTCCTCCGGCCGGGCCGGTTCCGGCTGGCCCGGAAGGGCGACGTCCTGAAAGCGGCCGGGCTGGGCCTGCTGGGGATCACGGGCTACCAGGTCGTCTTCATCCGGGGCGTCAGCATGATGAACGCCTCGACGGCCTCGATCTTCATGGGCACGAGCCCGGTCTTCATTGCCCTCCTGGCCACGGCGGTGGGCGAGGAGCGCATCTCCCTCGCCGGATGGGCCGGCATCGTCATCTCCTTCGGCGGCTTTCTTCTCGTCGTCTCCGGCGAGAACGGCGGGTTGGCCCTGTCCTGGCAGGCTTGGCGCGGGGCCCTCCTGATCCTGGGCGCCAACGCCTTCTGGGCCGGCTACACGGTCTTCTCGAAGCCCCTGCTCGACCGCAATCCCGCTCTCCCGGTCGCCGCCATCGGGGCGATCGCCGGAACTCTCGTCTACCTGCCCTTCGCGGCCCGCGACCTGGTCCGGATCGATTGGGGCCGCATCCCCTGGCCGGGCTGGGGCGCCATCGCCTATTCGGGCCTGGTCGCCATCTTCTTCTGTTTCGTCCTCTGGTATCAATCGGTCAAGAAGGTGGGGGCGGCCAAAACCGGGGTCTACAGCAACCTGACCCCGATCCTGTCCATCGTCTTCGCCAACCTTTTGCTCGGCGAGCATCTGACGGCGCTCCAAGCCGTCGGCGCCGCCGTCACCCTGGCGGGTGTCTATCTGACGAGGTCGGGCTACCGGTTCTTCGAACGCCGCGCCGCCTAATCGATCCCGTAGATCTTGTGAAGCTGGACCGAGAGTCGGACGCTGGCCAGTCCCGACCGGGAGGCCCCGAGCAGCAGCTGGAGCGTCCTTTTCTTGCTCCAGGCGGCGTTCGATTGGGGCTGGAGGATGACCGGCGTCGTCGGCGGAAAGAGGGCCCTCACGGCCCGGATGCCGTCGAGCGTGAGCGACCGGCAGACGACGAGCTTCACCTCCCGCGCGGCCTTTTTCAGCCGGGGATGGACGTCGTAATCGGGCGGCTTGGGCGAGACCGTGTACCAATCCGCGTGGGCGACCGGCGGGAAGGTCCCGTTCGTTTCGATCTGGACCCGGAAGCCGGCGACGTGGAGCCTCAGGGCGAGGGGCTGGATGTCCTGGGCCAGGGGCTCGCCTCCGGTGATCGCGACCCAGGCCGTCGGGGAGCCGCGGCGGAGGCGCACGGCCTCCTCGACGATCGCCTCGACCGCGATCTCCCGGCCTCCCTCCCAGGCTCTCTTTGTGTCGCAGAAGCCGCAGCGCAAGTTGCAGCCGGCCAGGCGGACGAAGATCGTCGGCTCGCCCTGGCGCAGGCCCTCGCCCTGGACCGAGGCGAAGATCTCAATCGTCTTCAGCGTACGTGGCCGAGGCATCTTCGGACTCCCAGACGGTCACGGACGCGACCGGATAGGTTCTCTTGAGCTCGCCGTAAAAATGGCGGGCCAGGTTCTCCGCGGTCGGATTGAAGGCATAGACCTCGTTGAGCAGGGCGTGGTCAGGGAGAAGGGCGGCCAGGGCCGCCTTGATCTCGGCGAAATCGAAGCCGATGCCGGTGCGGTCGAGCTCGCGGGCCCGGACCGCGACCTCGACCCGGAACGTGTGCCCGTGGACCTTCTCGCACTTGCCCCTGTATTCCTTGAGATAATGAGCAGCCGAGAACTTGTCCCGGATCTTGAGCGTCCAGCTCATGGGCGTCCTTCCTTTCTGAGTCGGGCGAGCAGCGGGTCCTCGCGGCCCACGGCCTTCCAGGCCCGGGCCCGGAAGCGGCAGGACGAGCAGGTCCCGCAGGGGCGCTCGGTCCCGGCGTAGCAGGAGACGGAGAGCGAGTAGTCCGCGCCGAGCCCGAGGCCGAGCCGGATGATGGCGGTCTTGCTCAGGCCGAGGAGCGGGACGACGATCCGCGGCCGAGGGGCCCCGAAGACGGCCTTCGTCCCGGTCCGCACGGCCTTCTCCATGGCCTTGACGAACGCTCCGGTCGTATCGGGGTAGTGAGGAGAGTCCTCGACGTGGAAGCCACAGACGAGGTCTTCGACGCCGCGGGCCTCGGCCCAGGCCGCGGCCAGGGCGAGGAAGATGCCGTTGCGGAACGGAACGTACGTCGCCGGCGGCCCGGAGCGCGGCCTTGATGCGCGCGCGGCGCGGGGCAGGGGGATGCGGCTGTCGGTGAGGGCCGAGCCGCCGATCGGCCGGAGATCGACCTTCAGCACCGCATGCGGGACGCCCAGCCGGCGGGCCGCCCGCCGGGCCAGGCCGATCTCGAGGCGATGCCGCTGGCCGTAGTCGAAGGTCAGGGCATGAACGTGATCGTACTTGGTCCGGGCCCAGGCCAGGGCCGTCGTCGAATCGAGCCCGCCCGAGAACAACACGACGCACGATCTCACCGGGATCTCCCTCCAAGACGATAATAGAGGACGTTCTCTTGAATATCAAGGCAAAGGACTTTTCGGGAGAGGCCGACAGGACTGCGAGGAGGGTTGCCAAGCCCGATTTGGAAAAGTTTAGCCGGGGCGCGTGGCGGACGAGGGGAGTTTCCCTGGAAACCGACAAAACGTGTTTGAGCGAGCCGTAGCGCACGGCGAGCGAGTTGTTTTGGCGCCGAGTCCGGCGCACGGCCAGGCGTCTTTAAACTTTTCCCATGAGGGCGAGGAAATCCTCCGAGCAGGTCCGCGGCCGGGAGAAGGGTGATAGGCCTGGATGCGTTTGACAGTGCCCGGAGGGTGGTATATCTTGACCTTCCGAAGATGAGCGAACATCCCGTCGAGAAGGCCGTCGCCGGCGTCATCCGGACTTACGAGCTCATGGACCGCGTCCGGACGCGCCAGGACCTGGTCATCCGCGACGACCAGTTCGACGAGGAAGCCCTGCGCGATGCCGTCGCCTACGCCGCGCGGAGGCGCATCCGCCTGAGCCTGCTCGACACCGGCCGGTTCGGCCCGGCCGCGCTCGAGGACCTGGCCCGGGGCGGGGCGCGCCTCCTCACCTCGGACGAAGCCCGGCCGCGGGCCGACGAGTGGGGGGTCCTGGCCAAGGCCTGCCGGAAGGGCGGAACGCACCTCTCGGTCTTCTGGAAAGGCCTGCTCCCGGGCGCCGAGGCGGCTGCGGGCCCGACGCTCCAGGACCTCGAGGACCTTCTCGCCGCCGGCGTGGACTTCCATGTCTCGGACCGGGACCATCCCCGGGACGCCGCGATCCTGGCCGGCCTGGCCGCGTCGGCGAAGAAGGGGAAGGCCGCCTTCGTCGTCTACCACATCGGTCCGCTCATCGATGCGCTCGCCGCGCTGGCGGGCGAGCGCGCTTGGGTCCATTTCGCGGACGGCGGGATCGCGGATCGGCCGGGAGAGGCGCTGGCCGTCGAGATCGCGAAGGCCGCCGCGGGCGCGGGCTCGCGGGCGGTGGTCCATATCGAGAACGGTCTCCCCCTCGCGCTCCTCGAAGCGCTTTGGGCCGCCGGCGCCGCCCTCCTCTTCCAGACGCCGCCGAGCGACGACCGCTCGCTCCTTCGCCCGGTCGAGCGCCGGGCGCTGCGCCGCAGGCTCCCGGCCCGGGCCTATTACCTCGCGACGGCCTTCCTGCCGTAGCCCCGATCCCTCTTGAAAAATCGCCGGCTTCCGCTACAATACGCCTTCCATGAACGCTCACGAGCTCGGCCGGACAATGTCGCTGTGGACGATCGTCCCGTTCGTCGGGCTCCTGTTGTCCATCGCGCTGCTGCCGCTCCGCGCCCCGCATTTCTGGGAATCGCATAAGAACAAGGGCCTCGTCGCCTTCCTCTGGTCCCTGCCGATCGCCGTCTATTTCCTGTTCAACGCCCCGCACGAGCTCGTCCTGTCGATGAAGGACTACGCCTCGTTCCTCCTCCTCCTCACGGCCCTGTTCATCATCTCGGGCGGCATCGTCCTCAAGGGCGATCTCAAGGCGACGCCCGAGGTCAATGCGCTCTTCCTCTTCGTCGGCGCCGTCCTGGCCAATTTCGTCGGCACCACCGGGGCTTCGATGCTCCTCATCCGCCCCCTCCTCCAGACCAACTCCGAGCGCAAGCACACGCTGCACATCCCGATCTTCTTCATCTTCCTCGTCTCCAACATCGGCGGCCTGCTGACGCCCCTCGGCGACCCGCCCCTGTTCATGGGCTTCATCAAGGGCGTGCCCTTTTTCTGGACCCTGCGGCTCCTGCCGCTCTGGGCGCTCATGGTCAGCGGCGTCCTGCTCATTTTTTATATCCTGGACAGCGCCCGCTACCGTCAGGAAGAGTGCCGGGACCTCATCCGCGACCGGCGCCGGGTCGTCCCGCTCAGCCTGACCGGGACGATCAACTTCCTCTGGCTCGCCGGCGTCGTCGCCGGGGTCTTCCTGCCCTTCCCCGAGCGCGAGGGCGTCCTCATCCTCATGACCGTCCTGTCGCTCGTCACGACCCGGCGCCAGTGCCGCGTCGACAACAGGTTCACCTACAACCCGATCATCGAGGTGGCCGTCCTCTTCGCCGGGATCTTCGTGACCATGGTCCCGGCCCTGCTCATCCTCAGCTCCCGGGCCGCCGAGCTCGGCATCGCCAAGCCGTGGCAGTTCTTCTGGGCGACCGGGTCGCTCTCCTCGTTCCTCGACAACACGCCGACCTACCTGGCCTTCTTCTCGATGAGCCAGGGGCTCGGCCTCAACGGGCCGGTGATGGGCATCCCGACGCTCCTGCTCATGGCCATCAGCGCCGGCGCGGTCTTCATGGGCGCGAACTCCTACATCGGCAACGGCCCGAACTTCATGGTCAAGGTCATCGCCGAGGAATACAAGCTGAAGATGCCCTCGTTCTTCGGCTACATGGCCTACTCGATCGCGGTCCTCGTGCCGCTCTACATCGTCGTCACGCTCCTGTTCTTCAGGTAACGCCGCCGGACCCCGACCATGAACTCCCCGTTCGTCACCCGCCTGGACGCGTTCGCGCGGCCGGTCCGCGCGGGCCGACGGCCGGCCGGCGAAAACCCAAACGAGGGCATGCGAACGCCACTACTAATGGTGTTCCCCGCGGGCGCGGGCCACAAAAAAAAGCGGTCGGAAGCCACAAAACGCTTGACAATTGGTTCAAATGGTCTATAAATGAAAATGAAAAAACGTGAACGCGATGCGAACGCCGCACGTAAGTATGAGTTGAAAGAAGGTACGAACGAATGAAAGTCGCTTTGGTCTATAGCTCCAAGGCGGGGATGGAAGCCACGCTTTCGAGCCGCCCCGACGAGCCGAAGTCCGAGGAGGACGAACCTCCACTGCCACAGGACATGCTCGCCGAATGCGATTCGGACGAGACGATCGCAGCGGTCGGGCGGGTGCTCCAGGAAAAACACCAGGTCGTTTTCATCGAGTCGGACGACAAGGCCTTCGGCCGGCTGAAGCGCCAGAGGCCGCACCTCGTCTTCAACATCGCCGAGCGCGTCGTCGGCCCCAACCGCGAGTCCCACATCCCCACCATCTGCGAGATGCTGGACCTGCCGTACACCGGCTCCGATCCGCTGACGCTCGGCCTCTGCCTCGACAAGTCCCGGGCCAAGGAGATCCTGTCCTACCACCGGATCCCGAACGCGCCGTTCTGGATCGTCGAGTCGGCCGCGGCCATCCCGGCCGGCGTCCGCCTGCCGGCCATCGTCAAGCCGCTGTTCGAGGGCTCGAGCAAGGGCATCAAGAACAACTCGATGGTCCAGACCCTCGGCGAGCTCTACGAGCGCGTCGAGGAGGTCATCGGGACCTACCGGCAGCCCGTCATTGTCGAGCGCTTCCTTGCCGGGCGGGAGTTCACCGTGGGCGTCCTCGGCAACGACCCCGGCTACGAGGTCCTGCCGATCGTCGAGATCGACCACGCCCAGCTCCCGGCCGGCGCGGCCCCGGTCTATTCGTACGAGGCCAAGTGGATCTGGGACACGCCCGAGAAGCCCCTCGACATCTTCAGGTGCCCGGCGCCCATCCCCGCGGTGCTCGCGGCCAAGATCGAGAACGTCGTCCTGCGGACCTGCCGGGTCCTGCGCATCCGCGACTGGGCCCGGATCGACGTCCGGCTCGACGAGAAGGGCGAGCCGAATATCCTCGAGGTCAACCCGCTGCCGGGCATCCTGCCCAACCCCGAGGACAATTCCTGCCTGCCCAAAGCGGCCCGGACCGCCGGGTATTCCTATTCGGACCTGATCCACAGGGTGGTGGAGGAGGCCTCCAAGCGGCACGGCCTCCGTCCGACGCGCATCCGGCCTGCGGCGAGCGAACGGCCGGCGGTCCTCGCGGATCGCGCATGACCGCTGCCCCCAACGTCGCCATCGTCTACAACGCCTACGAACCGAGACCGACGGCGACGGGCGAACGCCTGTCCGAGGAGTCGGTCGCCGAGATGGCCCAGCAGGCGCAGGAGGCGGTCCGCAGCCTGGGCCTCGGGACGACGCTCGTCCCGCTCCAGCGGAGCCTGCTCAATTTCCTGAACCGGGTCAAGGAGCTCAATCCCGACGCCCTGGTCAACCTCTGCGAGGGCTACTTCGGCCGGCCGCAGTGGGAATCGAACGTGGCCGGCATCTTCGAGCTCCTGGGCCTGACGTTCACCGGGAACGGGGCCAAGACCCTGGCCCTCTGCCAGGACAAGTTCAAGGCCAAGGCGGTGCTGAAGGCGTCCGGGCTGCCCACGGCCCCGGCCCAGCTCATGCTCAAGGGCGACGAGCCGCTCGAGCTGCGGTTCCCGCTCATCGTCAAGCCGAACGCCGAGGACGCCAGCCTGGGCGTCTACCCCGAGAGCGTCGTCCGCGACGAGGAGGCGCTGCGCCGCCAGGTCCGCCGCTGCCTCGACAATTACAAGCAGCCCGTGCTCGTCGAGGCCTTCATCGACGGCCGGGAGTTCAACGTCTCGGTCATGGAGAACGGCGAGGCCAAGGCGCTGCCGGTCTCCGAGATCGATTACTCGGCCATGCCCAAGGACATGCCGCGCATCCTCGGCTACGACGCCAAGTGGTTCGAGGACCATCCTCTTTATCAGAAGACGCCGCCGGTCTGCCCGGCGCCGGTCGACGACGGGACGCGGGCCCGGCTCCAGGGCCTGGCCGAGGCCGCCTTCCGGACCATGGGCTGCCGCGACTACGCCCGGGTCGACTTCCGGATGGACGCCAAGGGCCGGCCGTTCATCCTCGAGGTCAACCCCAACCCCGATATCAGCACCAACGCCGGCTACGCCCGGGCCCTCAAGGCCGCCGGGATCGAGTACGCCGCGTTCTGGGGCGTCATGGTCGACAACGCGCTGAAGAGAAGGACCGTCAATGATCCGAGCGATGGAAGCGCGCGATAAGGCGCCCGTGCTCGGGCTCGTCCGGGCGACGGGCTTCTTCACCGACGCCGAGGTCGGCGTCGCCGAGGAGCTCGTGGACATCTACCTCGACCGGCCGGGCCAGAAGGACTACGACGTCGTCGTCGTCGAGAACGACGAGAAGGCGGTCGCCGGCTACATGACCTGGGGGCCGACCCCGCTCGCCGAGGGCGCTTACGACCTCTACTGGATGGCCGTGGCCCCGTCCGAGCAGGGGCGGGGCCGGGGCAAGGAGCTCGTCCGTTGGCTCGAGGCCGAGGTCGGGAAGCGGGACGGGCGGGTCATCATCATCGAGACCTCGTCGCAGCCGAAATACCACGGCACGCGGCAGTTCTATATCGACCTCGGGTACAAAGAGGTCGCCCGGATCCCGGATTTCTACCGGGCCGGGGACGATCGCGTCATCTACGCGAAGTACTTTCGTTAGGAGTTTGGAGATGGACGACTGGCAACGTTTGCTCCGCGGCGCCCTCCGGAAACCGGAGGAGATCGCCGAACGGTTCGGGCTGGACGTCGAGGAGGTCCGCAAGATCGCCAAGACGTTCAAGATCCAGATCACGCCCTACTACGCCGGGCTGATCAAGGAGCGCGGGGACGCCATGTGGCGCCAGATGGTGCCGGATCCGGCCGAGCTGGGGGCCGACACCGGCGTCGCCGACCCGCTCGAGGAGGACCACGACTCGCCGGTGCCGAGCATCGTCCACCGGTATCCCGACCGCTGCCTGTTCCTCGTCTCCCACAGCTGCGCGTCGTACTGCCGCTTCTGCACCCGCAAGAGGATGGTCGGCGACCCGTCCAAGATCCACCCCCGCTACATCGAGGACGGGCTGGCCTACATCCGCAGCCACCCGGAGATCCGGGACGTTCTCGTCTCCGGCGGCGACCCGTTCATGCTCAGCGACCGCAAGCTCGAGGCCATCGTCAAGGCCGTCCGGGCCATCCCCCACGTCGAGATCATCCGCATCGGCACCAGGATGCCCTGCGTCCTGCCCCAGCGGGTCACCGAGAAGCTGGCGGCTATGCTCAAGAAGTACCACCCGCTCTACGTCAACGTCCATTTCAACCACCCCGACGAGATCACCCCGGAGTCGTCGCGGGCCCTGGCCCTGTTGGCCGACGCGGGCATCCCCTTAGGCAACCAGACGGTCCTGCTCAAGGGCGTCAACGACGATCCGGAGGTCATGCGCCGGCTCATGCAAAAGCTCCTGGCTGCCCGGGTCAAGCCCTACTACCTCTATCAGGCCGACTACGTCTCCGGGACCGAGCACCTGCGGACGACGGTCGAGAAGGGCCTGGAGGTCATGGAGGCCCTGCGCGGCTGGACGTCGGGCCTGGCCGTTCCTTACTACGTCATCGACGCGCCCGGAGGCGGGGGCAAGATCCCCGTCCTGCCGAGGTACCTGCAATCGATCAGCGAGGAGCAGGTCGTGTTGCGCAACTACGCCGGCGAGCTGTTCGTCTACCCGCAGGTCAAGACGAAACCCAAGCGCCGCCCCCGCCCGGCCGTGGCCCCTGTCTACAGCCTCGACGGCGCCCCCCCGATGCCTTAAAGAAGGGGTCAGACCCTAAATTCTTCAATTTTTCTTTTGGCTCGAGGTTCCCACCGCGAGTCGATCCCGAATCCGTTCAATAGCGCGCGATAAAACGTCATTTGATTGGATGTCCTTATCGACCTTACTGAACGCCATGGAAACGGCAGAAGAGCCGATACCTAGGAAGTCGCCGATCTCTTTGAGCTTATAGGCCGCGTATTGGTGGGCAAAGAAGATTATACATTTCTTGGCCAGTTTATTCTCGTCCCCCAATTCCCTGCGGAATTCCTCACTGATTCTGCTTAGCTCGGGTCTAGTCCAGAGTTTCCGGAGTCCGCCGGGCTCATGGGCATTCGTTTCAAGGAGATCCCTCAAATAGGACCGACGGATCTTATCCACGAAATCATCGTCACCTAAAATGCCAATCCTTGAGGATCTCCTCAGATCTTTATTGAAAGAAAGGTCTTCGGGAGAGGAAATGTATTTTTCGTGTTCCCTTCTAAGGACCTCTATACTGCCTCCAAAGCAGGCCATGATTGTCCTCGTGTCCAGCCATGAAGGTGTTTTTAGAAGACCGAAATATCCCTGGCAGCTCGACCACTCGTAGTCCTCCGGACACTCGACAATACCCTTCTTGACTGGATTCGCGTGGATATACTTTGTCAGGGTTCGGGCGTAAGTGTCAGCTTGTACCAAGATTGCCTTGAATCGCCCCTGAAAGAGGTGCCCGCACCTTTCATTCTTGGTATTCAGATAGATGGCGTAGGCCGAATTGATAAAATGCATGATCTGAGAGAGGTTGGCCTCCGGTGTTACCAGGCCCATATGATAATGGTTGTCCATCAGGCAATAGAGATGCCACATGGCCGAATATCTCTCATATGCGTCCCTGAGGACCTTGAGGAAAAAGAAGCGATCATCGTCAGAGAAAAAAATTCTTTGCTTCTGATTTCCCCTGGAATAAACATGATAGAAAGCCCCAGCGTAGGTGATTCTTGGCTGCCTTGGCATGAGATGCTCGCCGATCGGGATACTGACGCGCCACTGATACAGACGCTCCAACGGCGCCAAAGTCTCAGCAAAGGGGAAAATTGAAGAATTTAGGGTCTGACCCCTTCTTATTTTAAGCCCGCCAGGTAGTTGCTCAGGCCGATCGACTTGACGATCCCCAGCGCCCCGGCGTGGTCGAGGCCGCGTCTCTGCCGCAGCGATTCGAGGATGCGGACGACGGACAGCGCGACCTCGGCCGTCTGCCCCGTCTCGGCCTGCCGGTCCTTGAGATAGGCGATCGAGTCGTACAAGACCGCGTTGGCCTCGCCGTAGGTGATCGGGTCCCGCGCGCCGTTGGCCAGGACCCAGGCGGGCCGGCTCAGGACGTCGTTGACATGGGACTGAATGAGGAACGTCGCCCGGCCGATGAGCTTGAGGTTGCTCGGGCTGACGTTGGTCATCGTGTTGCCGACGACCTTCCCCAGCTTGGCCATGACCGCGGTCGAATGGGCGTTGAGGAGCATCTTGGCCGCCATCTGCTGCCGGATGCCGAACGCGTCTCCCGTCGGCCTGACGTGGACCGGCACGACGACGAGCCGGCCGCTCTTCGCCATCCAGCGGCGCCTGACGCTCGCCTCGAGCTTCGGGAAGTCCTTCGGCGTCCGGTCGGTGATGAGCAGCACGGCCGCGTCCGCCCCGCCCTCCGCCGCGAGCCTCATCACCTCGGCGAACCCCGATGACGGGCGGTCGAACTCGGCCTCTTCCCGGGTCAGGGCGACGAGGACGCACACGTCGCCCTTCTTCGGGCCGCGCGTCTCCCGGTTCGCTCTCGACAGCGAGAAATCATACAGCTCGGCCTGATCGTCGCCCGCCTTCTTGAGGCTCTCGAGCGCCGCCCGCCGGAGGTAAGGATCCTCGACCTCCGTCTCGAACGGGCCCCGGTACTTCTCCGCCGCGAGACCGCGGAATGGCCGCCCGAGGAAGGCCCGCCACGCCGCCGCCGCCGACCCCGCCTTCGTCCAGACCTGGATCCAGGACCTCCGCTTCGGCTCCTTGACCGTGTCGAGCGGGTAGAGCCGGAAGGTCGGGCTCCGCTCGGTGCTGTCGATGAAGACCGTGATCAGTCCCTTCTCGGCGTAATACGTCGAGAGCTTCCCGGCCTCGTACGCCGCGGCCTCCAGGTCGGTCAGCGCCGCGAGCGCCGGCAGGGCCGCCCGCGCTCCGTCGAGGACGCCGCCGAATCCCCTGAGCCGCGCCGCGACCCCCGGCGCCGTCCCGGCCCCTTTGCGTGCCGGCGCCGCGAACCCCAGCCGGGCCATCTCGCGCCCGCCCAGCGTCCGGCCCAGGACCCGCTCGACGGCCGTCTCGACGATCGCGGCCGCGACGTACGTCTCGATCGTCGTCGCCTGCATCCGCGTCGATCCCGTGATCGCCTGCGGACCGGTGGTCAGGTTGATCTTGGTGATGCCGGGCTCGGTGATGACGCTGCGGCTCCGGTCGAACGGCATGAGCCGGTCGTCCGGGTTATTGTAGACGAAATACAGCCGCTTCCGGCTCTCCGCCGCCCCGCCACCTCCGGCCGGCGCCGCCCGCCACTCGTCCAGGGCCGCCAGGACCGTCCCGATGACCGACGACGTCTCGCCGCCCTCGGTGACGCAGATCGCGACGTCGCCCCGCTCGATGCCGCGGTCCTTGAGCTGGAGCCGGCCGATGAGCTGCAGGTCCTCGAAGCCTTCGAGCGAGCTGATGAGGGCCCGGTCGCCCCCGGTCATCTCGCCGACGAGCGCCTCCTCAATCCCCGCCGGGACCTTGCCCTTCAGCCTCCGCCAGATGGTCGGATCGGCCTTGACCTTGCGCCAGAACGGCCGCCAGAAGGTGCTCTCCATCTGCTTGGCCAGCCGCCCGGTCGCGCCGCACCCGTACACGTAGATCTTCCGGCCGCCGACGATCGCCTCTTCGACCGCCCGGGCCGCCTGCTCGAGCGCCTCGGGGGCGGCCGCGAGCTCGTCCATCTTGGCCCGGATGTCGTCGTCGACGGACGAGAGCATCTTCAATCCGGCCAGCGTGTCCTCGCGGACCCTCTCGCCGAGCGGCCATGTCTTCTGATGGCGCTGCTCGGTGAGCAGGGTGTGGAGCTGGAACTGCGTCTTCGTCCGGACGTAGTCGACGGATTCCGCCGACGGCTCGATCCCGAGAAGCTTGAGCAGCCCGGTCCCCGCCTCCGCCTGGGCCGGGGCCTGCGGCCTCTCTCCTCCCGCCGCGAGCGCGCCGAGCATCAGGAAGGCGGCGATGATCGCGCTTCCGCGGATAGCAGGATGTCTCCGCGGGGCGTCGAGGGGCGTTGCCATCATTCCTTCCCGTACTGGTGCTCGTCGTCGAGGATGTCCCGCTCCTGCCAATCGCAGATCCAGTCCTCGACCCGGAAGACCATCGCCCCGCCGTCGGCCGTCGAGCAGACGATCCGGTCGAGCCCGCAGTTGACGATCATCTTCTTGCAGATGTAGCAGGGGAAAGCGCTGATCGGCGCCCCCGTCTCCGGGACGCTGCCGTAGATGAACATGTCGCCGCCGAGCAGGCCGACCCCGGCCCGGGCCGCGTTGATGATGGCGTTCTGCTCGGCGTGGACGCTCCGGCAGAGCTCGTATCTCTGCCCGTGGGGAATGCCCAGCTTGTCCCTCAGGCAGAAGCCGTGCTCGAGGCTGTCCTTGGTCTTGCGCGGCGCGCCGACATAACCCGTCGAGATGATCTGGTCGTCCCGGACGATGATCGCCCCGATGGCCCGCCGGAAGCACGTGCTCCGGGTCGACACCTCCTTCGCGATGCCCAGGTAGTACTGGTCCTTGGACGTCCTCTGCCGCGTCATGCGACCTCCTCGAGCTTGCGGTGGAACTCCGGGAGCGTCCCGTCGTTGACGATGACCCGGTCGGCGGCGGCCAGGCACGCCTCGAGCTGCTGGGCCGCCGCGCCGCCGACCCGCTCTTCCTCTTCCTTCTTCCGGAAGGCCGCGAGGTCCGGCGCCGATTCGTCCCGCCCCCTCGCGGCCACGCGGGCGAACCTCACCTCGGCCGGCGCGTCGATCGCCAGCAGCACGAAGTCCCCCTGGGCCCGCAGGTACGCGATCTCCCGGAGGTTGCGGATGCTGTCGATGACCGCCCGCTCGCCGGCCTTGACCTTGGCCATCGTCCGCCGCGCCAGAACGTCCGGGCCGTAGCGCCGCCGGAGCGCGTTCCCCGTCCGGATCAGGGCGTCGCGGCTCTCGGCCTCGCCCCGGCCGCGGAGCTCGTCGCGGATGACGTCGGACAGCGAGAAGCGGCTGTAGCCTTTCCCGGCGAAATAGGCCGCGGCCTCGCCCTTGCCGGCCCCGTTGGTCCCGGTCAGGCCGATGAGCCGCGGCGTCGTCTTCGTCATGCCCCTCCCCGTCATTTTTTCAGGATCCTCGGCAGGGCCCGGACGTAGTTCCGCAGGGGAGCTGTGGCCAGGATCCGGCGCCACTCTTTCCGCAGCCCGGCGAGCGCCTTGAGGCGCGCCCCGAGGCCGGCGCCGTGGAAGACCGCGATGGCCTTTTCCATCATGCCGGAGAGCTCGCGGTCGTAGGGATACCACCAGGTCTGGCTCTTTTTCGGGAAGAAGTCCATGCCGACGTACTTGATGTCGACGAGCTCGTGCAGACCGAAGGGGCCGTGCGACCGGCCCATGCCGGTCTGCTTGATCCCGCCCCAGATGGCCCGCGGCTCGACGAATGAGTACATGTGATCGTTGATCGTGACCGACCCGGCCTCGAGGCGGTCGGCGAACCAGCCGGCCCGCTTGCGGTCGCGCGTCCAGACCGAAGCCGTCAGCCCATAGATGCTGTCGTTGGCCAGCCCGACCGCCTGCTCGTCGCTGTCGAAGGCCATGATCGGCAGGGTCGGGCCGAACGTCTCCTCGGTCATGCAGCGCATGGTGTGGTCGACACCGGTGAGCACGGTCGGTTCGATGAAGTGGCCGGCCAGGCCGGCGACCCGGCCGCCCCCGACGACGACGCTCGCGCCCTTGGCCCTGGCGTCGGCGATGTGCTCCTCGACGACCGCGAGCTGTCCGGCCGTGGCCATGGGCCCCATGCCGACGCCCTCCGCGAGGGGGTCGCCGACCTTGACCTCGCGGGCCAGCTCGACGACCCGGGCCGTGAACCGCTCGGCGACCGGCCGGGCGACGTAGACCCGCTCGACCGAGCCGCAGCTCTGGCCGCAGTTCATGAAGCCCGCCCAGACCGCCCCGCGCGCGGCCTTCTCGAGGTCGGCGTCCTCGCAGACGATCATCGGGTCCTTGCCGCCGAGCTCGAGGGCGACGTTGGTCAGGTTCCGGGCGCACAGCTCGACGACGCGCTTGCCGATGCCGACGCTGCCGGTGAACATGACCGTCTGGATGTCCGGGTCGGTGATCATCGCCTCGGCTTCCGGGACGCGGCAGACGACGACGTTGAAGACGCCGGGCGGCATCCCGGCCTCGAGGAAGACCTCGCCGATGAGGAGGGCCACGAGGGGCGTCGACGTCGAGGGCCTGAGGACGATCGTGTTGCCGCCGGTCAGGGCGCTGAGGGAGTCGCAGAAGGGGATGAGGAAGGGGAAGTTCCAGGGCGAGATGATGAGCGTCGGGCCGAGGGGGTGGAAGTGGAACATCCCCGACTTGTTGAAGAACAGGGGCGTGTGGTGCCCGGCCCGGTGCGGCTGGAGCAGCCGGCCCTGGTTGTGTCCGTAGTAGTTGAGCGACTGGAGGGCGCCGAAGACCTCGACCGAGAGCGACTCGGGGTAGGGCGAGCCCTTCTCCCTGGCGATGAGGCGGCCGGCCTCGGCGGCGCGCCGGGCCAGGATGTTCTCGGCCCGCTTGAAGATGGCCCGCTTCTCCCGGGGATCGAGCCAGCGCCAGACCGGGTAGGCCTCCTTGGCCGCCCGGATGGCCCGGTCGCACTGCTCCCGCGACGCGACCGAGACCTCGCCCACCGGTTCGAGGGTGGCCGGGTTCTCCGAGACGAGCTTGACTCCCGTCTCGACGCGTTCGCCGTTGATGATCAGGCGTCCGTCCATGGGCGCGGCCCTCCCTTACCCGGCCGGCTCGGTCTCCGACCGCCGGGCCTTCTTTTTCCCCCGGCCCACCGCCAGGGCGATGAGGATGCTGAGGCCGTATAACGCGAGCATCGGGATGGCCACGATGCTCTGGGTGACAACGTCGGGCGTAGGCGTGATGACGGCGGCGACGACGAAGACGAGGAGCACGGCGTACTTGAAGTTCCGGATCATCCAGCCGGCCGTGACCAGGCCCATCTTGGCCAGGAAGAAGACCAGGGTGGGCAGCTCGAAGACGACGGCGATCCCGAGGAGGACCTTCAGGGCCAGGCCGAAGTACTGGTCGACGGTGATGACCGGCTGGAAGTCGGCGGCGATCTTCAGGAAGAACCGGCAGGCCCAGGGGAAGACGATGAAATAGCCGAAGACGGCGCCGAGGGCGAAGAAGAAGGTCGTCATCAGCACGAACGGGATAACGTATTTCTTCTCTTTCTGGTACAGGCCCGGGGCGACGAAATACCAGATCTGGAGGAAGACGAACGGGGACATGAGGAAGAGAGAGCCCAGGAAGGCCACTTTGATGTAGAGCATGAACGGCGCGGTCAGGCTGGTGAAGGCCAGCTTGGTGCCGGCCGGGAGGTATTGAGTGACGGGGCGGGCCAGGACGGCGTAGATCTCTTTTGAGAAGATCCAGCCGGGGATGAACCCCAGGAACAGGGCCAGGGCGGAGTAGAAGAGCCTCTTCCTCAGGTCCTCGAGGTGCTCGAGGAAGGTCATCTCGTCAGGAGACTTTCGGCCCTTCCCCAGTCGCATCTTTCTCGATGTCCTTCTTGATCTCTTCGGGAACGGTGGTGATGTCCGTCGCGATCTTGGTGACGCTCGTGCGGAGGTCGTCGACGCCGGACTGGATGTCCTTGCGGATGTCCTTGAGCTCGGAGGCCTCGATCTCCTCCTCGATGCGACCCTTGATCTCGTCGGAGGTCTTCTTGAACTCCCGGAGGGCCTTGCCGACCGAGCGCCCGATCTCGGGGAGCTTCTTGGGGCCGAACACGAGCAGGGCGATGACGAAGATGAGGATGAGCTCCGCGGGTCCGATGCTGCCGAACATGGGTTTCTCGAGCGGGTATTATAGCACTTCGCCCCTGAAAAGGGGACATGTACCTCCGGTACGTGTCCCCTCCGGCGGCGGCTTTACTTGGGGGGCGGGCGGTGCTAAAATGAGCCGTACGTGAGGTCTATGAAAAAACGGCTGATGTTCGGCGCCCTGGCCATCGCGGCCGCCCTTGTCCTTCTCCAGGTCCCCTCCCACGATCAGGACCTCTGGTCGGCCTCCCTGGCTAAAGCCAAGGCCATCGCCGGCGTTCTCGAGGAGAATTACTACAAGCCCCTCGTCGAGGAGGACCTGGCCATCGCCTCGATCCGGGGCACGCTCGACACCCTCGATCCCCACAGCTACTTCCTCGATCCCTCGAGCTTCTCGAGGATGCGCGAGGACTACCAGGGCAAGTACTACGGCACGGGCATGCAGATCCAGAAGCAGGGCGACAACATCGTCGTCATCGCCCCGATCGAAGGCGGCCCGGCCTGGCGGCTGGGCATCCAGCCGGGCGACCTCATCACCCACATCGATGGCGTGTCGACCGTCCCCCTCTCGAGCTACGACGCCATGCAGAAGCTCCGCGGCACCGAAAAAGGGTCGAAGGTCACCGTCACCTTCGCCCGCGACGGCGTCGCCAAGCCCTTCGACATCACCTTCGCCCGCGAGGAGATCCCCCTCCTGAGCGTTCCCTACAGCTTCCTGCTCCAGGCCGGCGTCGGCTACATCTACGTCCGGAACTTCGGCGAGGAGACCCCGAGCGAGCTCGAGGCCGCCCTGGCCAAGCTGACCAAGGAGGGGATGACCAGCCTCGTCCTCGACCTGCGCCTGAACACCGGCGGCGCCCTCGCCCCGTCCGTCGAGATCTCCGACCTCTTCCTGCCCAGGGGGTCGCTCATCGTCTCGATGAAGGGCCGCAACCGAGCCTACGACCGGCAGTTCCCGGCCTTCCAGAACAACCAGTACGAGAAGCTGCCGCTCGTCATCCTCATCGACCAGGGCACGGCCAGCGCCTCCGAGATCGTTAGCGGCGCGGTCATGGACCACGACCGCGGTCTCGTCGTCGGCGAGGACTCGTGGGGCAAGGGCCTCGTCCAGACCGTCTTCCCGCTGGCTTCGAACATGGCCGTGGCCCTGACCGTGGCCAAGTATCTGACGCCGAGCGGGCGCTCCATCCAGCGCGATTACACCCAGCTCGACGACTACCTGATGAGCAAGCGCGCCCCCGAGGCGAGCCGGGAGGTCTTCCACACCGAGCACGGCCGCAAGGTCCTCGGCCAGGGCGGGATCACGCCCGACTACGCCGTCAACTCGCTCATCAAGCCGTTCACCGGCCGCCTCCGCATCTCCGGGGCGTTCTTCGCCTACGCCCGGCGCCTGGCCCTGCACCAGACCGACCTCGGCCGGAAGTTCGTCTTCCCCCAGGACGTGAAGGAGGGCGCGGCGCCGCCGGCCGGCCGCATCCAGGTCGGCTCGACCTTCGTCGTCAACGACGACATCGTGGCCGACTTCCGCAAGTACCTGGCCTCGCGCAAGGTCGAATATGACGAGAGGACCTTCGCGGAGGCCGAGGCGGAGATCCGGCGCGAGCTCGAACGCGAGATCGCCGGGGCGATCTGGGGCGTCGACGCCGGCATCCGGGTCTCGCGGCAGAACGATCCGGTCGTCCTCAAGGCGATCGAAGTCATGCCCGAGGCCGCGAAGATGATCGAGAGACAATGAAGATCGCCCTCGCTTCCGACCACGCCGGCTACGAGCTCAAGACCGCCGTCGCGGCCTATCTCCGCGAGCGGGGCGTCCCCTTCGAGGACTTCGGCTGCGCCGCGGGCGAGTCGGTCGACTACGTCGATTACGGGGCCAGGGCCGCCCGGGCGGTCGTCGCCGGGGCCTGCGACCGGGCCATCCTCGTCTGTGGCACCGGGATCGGCATGGCCATCACGGCCAACAAGTTCAAGGGCCTCCGGGCGACGCCCTGCTGGAGCGAGTTCACGGCCCAGGTGAGCCGCAGCCACAACGACTCGAACTGCCTGACCCTCGGCGGCCGGACCCTCACGCCCGACCTCGCCCTGGCCCTCGTCAGGATCTGGCTCGAGACGCCGTTCGAGGGCGGCCGGCACGCCCGCCGGACCGGGAAGATCAGCGACATCGAAGCCGAAAACTTCAAATAAGGAACCTCCCATGCCCACATTCGCCGAAAAGGTCAGGGACTTGGCCGCCCGGACGGAGAGAAACAGCGCCTGGCGCCAAAAGGATTGTTTCAACCTCATCCCCTCCGAGTCGACGCCGTCGCTCCTGGTCAAAATGTGCGAGATCGCCGACCCGGCTGGCCGCTACGCCGAGCACCGGACGATGAAGGGCGAGGAGATCTACTTCTACCAGGGGACCGACTTCATCCGCGACGTCGAGGTCGAATGCCAGAGGGAGATGGCGGCCTATTTCGGCTGCACCGATATCGAGCTGCGGCCGGTCAGCGGCCAGATGGCCAACGAGACCGTCTTCAAAGCGCTGGTCAAGTTCCTCAACCGCGGCCGGGCCGAGGGCCAGCTCTCGCGCCGGATCCGGCTCGTCTTCAACAACGAGCTCATCTACGGCGGCCACCTCAGCGCCCAGCCCATGGGCGCGCTGTTCAACTACGTCGAGGAGGACCCGGCGACCGGCAAGGAGCGGATCGTCAATCTTCCGGTCCGCAAGGACAACCCCTACAAGCCCGACGTCGAGCGCCTGGGCGAGCTCCTCGAGGCGCATCGGCCCGAGCTCATCGTCTTCGGCAAGAGCATGTTCCTCTACCGCGAGCCGGTCAAGTTCGTGGCCGACATCGTCCGCGGCTGGAAAGACCGGCCGGTCCTGATGTTCGACATGGCCCACGTCCTCGGGCTCTACGGGGCGTTCCAGGCGCCCTTCGAGGAGGGCGCGGACGTCGTCACCGGCTCCACCCACAAGACCTTCTTCGGGACCCAGCGCGGCGTCGTCGCCGGCAACATCGCCAAGGGCTCGCCGCTGCGCCCGCTCTGGCCCGAGATCAAGAGTCGGGCCTTCCCCGGCTCGACGAGCAACCACCACCTGGGGACGCTCCTCGGCCTGCTCATGTCGGCCTACGAGATGAACGCCTTCAAGAAGCCGTTCCAGGACCAGGTCCGGGCCAACGCCCGGGCCCTGGCCCAGGCCCTCCACGCCCACGGCGTCCCGGTCGAAGGCGAGCCGGCCGACGGCTACACCGAGACGCACCAGGTCGTCATCCGGGTCAAGGCCTTCGGCCCCGGCATGGAGATCGCCCGGCGCCTCGAGACGAACAACGTCCTGACCAACTACCAGGCCCTGCCCGACGACGCGACCTTCCTCGATTCGAGCGGCATCCGCCTGGGCGTCCAGGAGATGACCCGCTTCGGGATGAAGGAGAAGGACTTCGACCAGCTGGCCGGGCTCATGAGCGACATCATCGTCCGCGACAAGCCCGCCGGCCCCGAGGTGGCCAAGTACCGGAAGAGCTTCCTGGCCATGGGCTACACCCTGCCCGCGGCCGAGGCCCTGCCGATCGCGGCCCGGGTGCTGGCCGCCTCCGTCCCCGATCCGGCCTATGCCGCCGCGTTCGCGGACAACCTCCGCCGGGCGGCCGGGATCTGACCGTGAAGATCCTGGTCGTCGGCTCGGGCGGCCGGGAACACGCCCTGGCCTGGAAGCTGGCCCAGAGCCCCCGGGCTGAGAAGGTCTACTGCGCCCCGGGCAACGGCGGGACAAGGCTCGTCGCCGAGAACGTCGCCATCCCCGATACCGACATCGCCGGCCTGGCCGATTTCGCCGAGCGGGAGAAGATCGGGTTGACGGTCGTCGGTCCCGAGGTGCCCCTTCAAATGGGCCTGGCCGACGCGTTCGAGAAGCGCCGCCTCCCGATCTTCGGGCCGTCGAAGAAAGCGGCCGAGATCGAGGCCAGCAAGGTCTTCGCCAAGGAGTTCATGGAGCGCCACCGCATCCCCACGGGGCGGTTCCGGGTCACCGACAATTTCGAGCAGGCCAAGAAGATCCTGGCCTCCGGCGAGTTCGGCTACCCGGTCGTCCTCAAGGCCGACGGCCTGGCCGCCGGCAAGGGGGTCGTCGTCTGTCCCAACCAAAAGAAAGCCGAGGACACGGCGGGCGAGATGCTCGTCCAGAAGAAGTTCGGCGCGGCCGGGCGTCGCATCGTCATCGAGGAGTTCCTGCGCGGCCGCGAGGTCTCGTTCATCGTCATCTCCGACGGGCTGCGGGTCCAGCCCCTGGTCACGGCCATGGACCACAAGGCGGCCTACGACGGCGACAAGGGGCCGAACACCGGCGGCATGGGGGCAATCTCGCCGTCGCCGCTCATGACCCAGAAGCTCTTCGACGAGGTCCTCACGACCGTCATCACCCCGGCCGTCACCCGGCTGCTCGAGGAGGGCCGGAAGTTCAAGGGTGTCCTCTACGCCGGCCTGATGATCACCGAGAACGGGCCGCGCGTCCTCGAGTTCAACGGCCGCTTCGGCGACCCGGAGACGCAGCCGCAGATGCTCCGGCTCGAGAGCGACCTCGTCGAGCTGCTCCTGGCCGCCGTCGAGGAGGACGTCCTGAGGGCCGAGGTCCGCTGGTCGGCCCAACCGTCGGGTTGCGTCGTCGTGGCCTCGGGCGGCTATCCCGGCCACTACGAGAAGGGCAAGACGATCTCGGGCCTGGAGGAAGCCGGCGCCATCCCCGGCGTCACCATCTTCCACGCCGGGACCAAGTTCGAGAACGGCAGCACCCTGACCTCCGGCGGCCGGGTCCTCGGCGTCTGCGCCTCGGAACCCGACCTGGCCGGGACGATGAACAAGATCTACGAGGCCTGCGGTCGGATCTATTTTGAGGCCATGCACTTCCGCCGCGACATCGGCGCGGCGAAGGAGGGACGGACATGAAGGTCCTGGTGCTCCTGGGGAGCGAGTCGGATTTCGGCACGATGGAGGAAGCGCTCGGCCTCCTCAAGGATTTCGGCGTCTCCTTCGGGCTCGAGGTGACCTCGGCCCACCGCTCGCCGGAGCGGACCCTGCGCCTGGTGAAAAGCGCCGAGGCCTCCGGTGTCGAGGTCTTCATCGCCGTGGCCGGGAAGGCCGCCCACCTCGCGGGCGTCGTCGCCGCCCATACGACCCGGCCCGTCATCGGCGTCCCGGTCGAGAGCGAGGCCTTGTCCGGGATGGACGCGCTCTTTTCGACCGTCCAGATGCCCAAGGGCATCCCCGTCGCCACGATGGCCTTGGGCAAGCACGGCGGCACCAACGCCGCCCTGTTCGCCGTCGAGGTCCTGGCCCTCAAGGACGAGGGGCTGCGGACGAAGCTCGCGGCCCACCGGGCTAAGATGGCCGACAAGGTCGAGACCGCATCCCTCAAGCTCAAAGAAAAGCTTTAGCCCTCGGTAATGTCCTCCGTTGCCGTCCGCAACTTCGGCTGCCGCGCCAACCAGGCCGAGGCTTTCGCCTGGGCCGACGCCCTTCAAGCCCGCGGCCTGACGCTCGAGGAGAGCGCCGGCCGGAGCGACGTCGTCCTGGTCAATTCCTGCACCCTGACCGGCCGGGCCGACCGCGACGTCCGCAAGCTCATCCGGACGGTCGGCCGCGAGAACCCCGCGGCGCGCGTCGTGGTCACGGGGTGCTACGCCGAGCGGGCGCCGGAAGAGCTGGCCAGCCTCGCGAACGTCGTCGCCGTCCTGGGGACGAACGATAAGGACCGCGTGGTCGAGACCGTGGCCGGCCTCGCGAGGGTGTCGCCGCGTGTCGCCCCTTACGGAACGGCGGCCGAGACCGCCGCCTTTCGGGCCCGGGCCTATCTCAAAGTCCAGGACGGCTGCGACAATCGCTGCGCCTTTTGCGTCATCCCCGCCCTTCGCGGTCCGAGCGTGAGCGTTCCTCCCGGCGAGGCCGCGGCGTCGGCCCGCGACCTCGCGGCCCGGGGCTTCCGGGAGATCGTGCTGGCCGGCATCCACCTCGCGTCCTACGGGCGGGACCTCCGGCCGAGGCTTTCGCTGCTCGATCTTCTCCGGGAGATCGGCGAGGCCGCCAAACCGGCCCGGCTCCGGCTGAGCTCGCTCGATCCGGCACTCGTCGACGACGCCCTCATCGATCACCTGGCCGCCGACGACGCGATCTGCCGGCATTTCCACCTCTCGCTCCAGCACGCCTCGGAGCGGGTCCTGGGGGAGATGGGCCGGCCCGGCGGCTCTAGATCCCACGAGGAGCTGCTCAGCAGGCTCGCAAGCCGTGTTCCGGACACCGCCCTCGGGGCCGATATCATCGTCGGCTTCCCCGGCGAGACGGATGACGATTTCAAAGAGCTCGAGGCTCTCATCGAAGATTCGGCGCTGACCTACGTCCATGTCTTTCCCTTCTCGCCGCGGCCCGCGACCCTCGCCTGGGACCGGCCGCGGGTTGCCGACGGCGTCGTCACCGCCCGGGCCAAGGCCCTGCGGCGGCTCTCGGCGGAGAAGGGCTTCCGTTTCCGCGAGCGGTTCCTGGACCGAGAGCTCGAGGCCGTCGTCATCCGCAACTCCGATCGCGGCGCCGAGGTCCTGACCGGGAACGATATCAAGGTCGCCGTGCCGCGGTCGCCCGCGCCGCGCCGCGAGCGCGTCTGGGTGAGGATCGGCCGGGTCCTGCCACTGGCTACCGAAGGCGAGGTCGTCGGATGAGAAGGATCCACCTGCTCCCGGACGAAGTGGCCCAGAAGATCGCCGCAGGCGAGGTCATCGAACGGCCCGTCTCGGTCGTCAAGGAGCTCGTCGAGAACTCGCTCGACGCCGGGGCGACGGAGGTCCGGATCGAACTCGCCGACGGCGGCAAGGCTCTGATCAAGGTCCAGGACGACGGCGCCGGCATGGACGCCGAGGACGCCGCCCTCTGCTTCCGGCGGCATTCGACGAGCAAGATCCGGCGTGAAGAGGACCTCGAGCGGATCTCGACGCTCGGCTTCCGGGGTGAGGCCCTGGCCAGCATCGCCGCCGTGTCGCGCCTCACGCTGCGGACGTTCGACGGCGCCTCCGACCGGGGCACGATGATCGAACGCGAAGGCGAACGCCTCGTCGCCGTCACGGACATCGCCTTTCCGCGCGGGACGAGCGTCGAGGTCCGGGACCTGTTCTTCAACCTGCCGGCCCGGCGGAAGTTCCTGCGCTCGGCCTCGTCCGAGCTCGGGCCGGTCACCAAGTACGTGACCCAGGCGGCGCTCGGCGCGCCGGGCGTCCGCTTCACGCTGGTCCACGGCGGACGCGAGACGATCGCCTGTCCGCCGGTCGGGACGCTCCGGGAGCGCGTCTTCCAGCTCTTCGGCAAGAAGATGGTCGACCGGCTGATGGACGTCGCCGCGGAGGAAGGTCCGGGCAGGATCGAGGGGCTGGCTTCTTTGCCTTTGGCCGGGCGTCCCGACAAGACGGTCCAGCATTTCTTCGTCAACGGCCGTCCGGTCAAGGACCGCGTCCTTATGGCCGCCCTGAGCCAGGCCTATACGGGCGTCCTCGAGCGCGGCCGCTCGCCCGAGGCCTTTCTGTTCCTGCGGGTCCCTCCAAGCGAGGTCGACGTCAACGTCCATCCGGCCAAGGCCGAGGTCCGCTTCCGGGACACGCAGCTCGTCTTCCGGCTCGTTCTCAGAGCGGTAGGGGAGGGCGTCGCCCGCGGCCACGTCATTAAAGAGGTCGCCCCGGCCGGCGCCGGAGCCGCGTCCGGGTCCCGGGTGGCCGAAGCAGGATCGGACTATCAGGCGCAGGGGCTCGCCTTCGGCCCGGTGGACGCTGAGGCCATCGGCGTGGACAGGGCGGGAGACGCTGGCCCCATGATCCTCGGCCAGTTCGCCAACATGTACATCGTCGCCGCCGGGCCGGACGGGCTCCTCGTCATCGATCAGCACAACGCCCACGAGCGCGTCCTCTACGACAAGTTCAGGGAGATCGACCGGGAGAAGGCCTGGCCCCGGAAGATGCTCCTCATCCCGCCCGTGTTCGATCTCTCGCCATCGGCGGCCGCGACGTTCGAGGAGAACGCCGCCCTGCTCGACGAGCTCGGCTTCCGCGTCGAGCCCATGGGCGGCCGCTCCTATGCGCTCAAGGAATACCCGGAGGTCTTCAAGCCGGAGGAGGCCGGGGACGTTCTCCTGAGCCTGATCGAGGAAGCCGGCGAGAAGCCCGTCGAGGAGCGCCGGGAACACATGCTGGCGACGATGGCCTGCAAGTCCGCGATCAAGGCGGGCGAACCGCTGAATCGGGAGAAGATGGGCTACCTCGTCGCGGAGCTCTTCAAGACCTCCCAGCCGGCCCTTTGCCCGCACGGCCGCCCGATCGTCGTCCGGGTCGAGAGATCGACCATCGACAAGGGCCTCGGCCGCTAGGGGTCGGATCTACCTTTTACCCTTTTCGGGGCCTTCTCGAGGGCAAAAGGTAGATCTGACCCCATCTTAGGATTTCGGGCTTTAGGACGCACCCTTCCTCGTTTTAGGTTTAGCCCTCTCTTGTGCTAATATCTTACGGCTGAACGGAACGGGGAGTGGCGCAGCCCGGCTAGCGCGCCTGCCTTGGGAGCAGGAGGTCGGCGGTTCAAATCCGCTCTCCCCGATTCTCTCTCCGCGGCCTCGACGCGCCTGTAGCTCAGGTGGATAGAGCAGCTGCCTTCTAAGCAGCGGGTCGGGGGTTCGAGTCCCTCCAGGCGCGCTTTCCCATTTTCTGAGATCTCACGATTGGGGCTAGCCGATCCTCCTGGCACAGCGACGGGCGGCGTTGATGGCGCTCGGCACTCCCCCGATCTGGGCCGACCAGCAGGACCCAATCAGCAGGTTCTTGACGGGCGTGCTGATATGGACGCCCATCGGACTCGCGAAGAACTTGTTCCGGGGGTTCCAGCTCCAAGCCGAGGTCGCGCCGTCGGTATTGGCCGTGAACCGCTCGTACGTGAGCGGCGTCGCCAGGTCGGAATATTCGATGTTCGTTTCCAGGCCCGGGACAACGGCCGCGGCCTTGGCGACGAGCTCCCGCTTGACCCCTTCCTTGAGCTCCCGATACCGCTGCCGGTCACCGCCGCCCCAGTTGTTCATCCAATGCGTGGGCGCTATGGCTTGGATCATGAGGCTCGACTTTCCCGCCGGAGCGAGGCTCGCATCGTGAAGCGAGGGAGAATATAGCCCGACTCCGGTTTTCTTGAAGTAGTCGGGGTCATCGGCTCCATGGCGAAAGTCGCCGGCCAATGAAGGATCCCGATAGCTGGCATGCGGCGCCTTGAGCCATTTCCCGAGCTCGGCTGGCGGCAGGCTCAGTCCGAGATAGGCCGTGACGATCCCTTCGGATACGGCGGTTTCCGAAACCTTCTTGACGAACTCGGGGCGCAGGAGCGAGCGATCATCCAGCCAGGCCAGGAACGTCTTTTTATAGTCCGCGGCGGAAATGACCCAATCCGCGGGAAAGAATTCCCCTCCGGCTTCGACGCCCGCGGCGGCCCGGTGCTTGGTCACGATCTTGGCGACCGGCGTCCCGAGCCTCAGCTCGCCGCCCAGGGCTCGGAAGCTGTCGGCCAGGACATCTGCCCAGGACTGAAAGCCCTTCTTGACCGTCCAATAGTCGTCAAGAAAGGCGGCCAGGGCCGGGCCGATGAGCGCGGCCGACATGTCCGGATAACCGAAACCCTTGAAATGGGCATAGAGCGGCGAGCCCTCGCCGAAACAGGCCGCGGCGAAATCGGTCACGGTGATCTTCGAGTACTTGCGATACATGCGCATAAACCCAGCGAGATGGACGGGAAAAGCCAGGAATCCGGCCACGCCGTGAGGCGCCAGCATCCCGGTCGTGGCCCGGATCATTTTGTCGGCCTCGCCGAAATAGCGGTCGAGTTTCTCCTTTTCGGCGGGGTACGAGCGATAGGCCAGGCTCTTGAAATCCGGGTAGCTCGAACAGACGCCGTTCATCTTCCCCGCGTTGATATGCATCTTCTGGCGCACAAACCCGATCTTGTCGAAGACGCCGATCTCCTTCATGGCCCGGAAGACCTGGGCGGAAGATTCGAAGGCGAGCGTCCCGCTCTCGAAATAGAATCCCTCGCGCCGGAAACCGCCGGTGTAGCCTTCCGTTGTCTTCTGGGCCTCGAAGATCGTGACCTTGTGCCCTTTCTTCGCCAGGAGGTTGCCGGCGGTGAGCCCGCCCATGCCCGATCCGATGATGACGATCGATCTCATGATGCTCCCTTCAGAGGCGTGCCCCGTCCTTCATACGACACCCCTTCCCGCCCCGTAGATCAAACATAATCCCGCCCTCGGGGGGTGTCAAGAAAATGGGGGAGCAATTGTCGGACAGCAGAGGGATCGATGGACGTTTTCCCTCGGCCCGTCCGATGCCCCAGGGCGGGGCTCCTTTTGAGGCCGGGCAGGACCGAGGATAGCCTTTCTCCCCGAATCCTGCTATATATAGGCGGCTTATATCGCCATAGGAGAGATATCATGAGCTCGAAAAAGAAGCAGGACATAGCGGCGCGGAAGGCAGGGTTCGAAGGCCTGCTCGAGAAGCGGCTGGCCTACCTGGCGGAGAAGGGTCTTGAGCCCAAGAAGGCCGAGAAGGACACCGTCGTCCGCAAGATCAAGGCCGACATCAAAGCCATGGGCGGCCGGCTGAAATTCTACGCCGACCACGAGAAGATCACCGAGGCAGCGGCCAAAGCCAAGGCCGAGAAGACCGCCGGCCCCAAGGAAGAGAAGGGCGCCGGCAAGGCCGCGAAGCCGGAGAAGGCCGAGAAGCCCAAGAAGGGCGGGGCCGAGGGCGGCGGGAAGAAGCCGAAGGTCGAGAAGAAGCCCGCCGAGCCCGCGGCGTAGGGCGATCGACTGAACTCGTGGGGCCTTGCGCCGTTCGACGCATCCGCCAGGTACGATCAGGAAGATTCCCTTGCTTATTGACAACGGGGCTCCTAATATGACGTTAACGTTCACATGAAGAGCCCTCGGCCGAATCGATCCCGGGCGTCCGTTCAGGCGCGCCCGAGGAACGGCCGGGCCGCGAGAAAGCCTCCGGCCTCGCCGGATTCCGTGTCCATCAAGGAGATCGCCCGCCTCACGGGCGTGTCGATCGGTACCGTCGACCGCGTCGTGCACGATCGCGGCCGGGTTTCGACGTCCACCGAGGCGAAGGTGCGCCGCGTCATCGAAGAGACCGGCTATCGCCCGAACATGTTCGCCTCGCGGCTATCGCGCGCCCAGGTGTTCCGCTTCGGCGTGCTGATGCCGTATCCCGATCAGGACAACGGGTTCTGGCAGCTGCCGCTCTACGGCATCAAGAAGGCCGCGGCCGAACTGCATACCCACCGGATCCAGGTCAGCTACCATTTCTTCGATAAGTTCCATCCGTCGCCGAGAGCCGTCCGCGAACTTCGCCGGCAGATCCGCGAGGAGGCCCTCGACGGGCTCCTGGTCGCCCCGGTCGCCCCGCACTGGATCAAGGACTTCCTGCTTCGCCTGCCTGACAGCTGTCCCTACGTCCTGTTCGATTCCGCCTTGCCCGACACGAAGCCCCTGTCCTCCATCATCCAGAACTCGTTCCAGAGCGGCGTGCTGGCGGCGAGACTCGCCGATCTCCTGGTCGGAGGGAAGGGGAGGGCCGGCCTCATCCAGATCGTTCCGGGCGATTTCCACCTGCTGGAGCGGGCGCGCGGTTTCCGGGCCTATTTCGAGGGACGCTCCGGCATGCCCTGCGCGGAGTGCGTGATCCAAGGGGACCGCCTCGGCGTGTCGTTCAAGAGGGCCCTTGACGGGCTGCTCGGGTCGTGCCCCGACCTCAAGAGCGTTTTTGTCACCAATGCCCTCACCTACAAGGCCGCCGAATTCCTCAAGAGCCGCCGGCCCAACGACCGCATCCATGTGATCGGCTACGACCTGATCCCCGACAATATCCGCTACATCAAGGAAGGCTGGATCGATTTCCTTATCAATCAGCGGCCGAAGGCGCAGGGATATCTGGGGATCTATGCGCTGTACCGCCGGCTGGTGCTGGGGGAACAGGTCGAGGCCTGCGTCATGATGCCCATCGATATCATCACCAAGGAAAATCTCTCCTATTATGAAGGCGTCTACGAGGAACAGGAGAAAAGGGTCCTGGCCTTGTAGGGGCTGCCGGCGCCCCGACGGGCGGGCCGCCGGAAGGGCGGCTGACCTTTTTTCCTCTTGACAAGCGTTTGGTGTTGTATTACTTATTTTTTGTTGGTGCCCTAATGGGCCGGGTCAAGCCCGGCCGGGCGTTGAGAAGCAGCACGAAATGACCCGTTCGCCTCAGCCTCC
>Ga0136653_10000150_pt1 | contig 34894 bp, 26 predicted proteins | sample LakKivw275mmetaG_FD_94866 | JGI IMG/M metagenome (GOLD analysis project Ga0136653, IMG submission 94866) | Anoxic lake water microbial communities from Lake Kivu, Rwanda to study Microbial Dark Matter (Phase II) - Lake Kivu water 275m metaG... | ecosystem: Environmental > Aquatic > Freshwater >...
CAATTGTGTAGTACTTTTTCAAGTACCACCCTCGGTTGGCCCAGGCGTTGGCCATAGCCACGATATTATGTGCCAAAAGCCTGGCATCGCTGTCGACAAACTCGCCCTGATCAATTCCCCGCAGTATCAACTTTTCGAAATACTCCACCACCCTGGACTCAGCCTGGTAGACTATGCGCCTTTCACTCACGGTTAGCGACAGCATGATATGGTTGACGAAGTTGTGGAAGTCGCGATAGCTCTCCACTATATCCAGGTAAACCTCAATCGACTGCCTGAGCTGCCGGGAGGGCGCTTCATTCAGCATCCGTTGGTCAAAACGTCCCAGCGCCTGACCGGTCAGATCGGAGGTAAAGTTAATGATTAAATAAAGGATGTCCTGCTTTGATCCAATGTAATGATAAAGGCCGCCCGTGCTCATGCCCAGCGCCGCCGCCAGTTCGCGGGTGCTGATGTTGTTATAACCTCGCCTGGCAATCAGCCCGGTGGCTACCTTGACGATATGGTTGCGCCGCTGCTTCACCAGCTCCGTATCACGGCTGAATGTACGTACTTTCCTCATCCTGCAGACCGAACGCTCTGTCGTTACCAGCATATATTATCATAAAACAGCACCCGGTCAAAGCGGGAATAATGTCAGACGGTGATGTATAATTGTCTGGATATTACGACAAAGTCAGAGGGGGCGGAAGGCCGATGCGCAGAGGAAATAAAGTAGCAATACCTGGTTATGGTACAGGTATTGGGCCTGGTTGCATACCCGGAGGTTAATGCATATGAGTAGTACGATTGATATATTGAATTACACAGGGGGAAAGTGGTTGCCGTCCAAATCGAGCGAGACGCAGGATGTGATAAATCCTGCTACCGGGGAGGTATTGGGACGGGTGCGGATGTCAACCGAAGAAGAGGTTAAAAACACGGTGGAAGCAGCAGCTGCGGCTTTTCCAGCCTGGCGTAGAACTCCGGCGACGGAACGTGTGCAGTGCCTGTTCAAATTGAAGAGCCTGCTGGAGGATCATTTTGAGGAACTGTCGCGCATGACAACCATGGAGTGTGGCAAAACGCTGGAGGAGGCGCGGGGTGAAACGCGCCGTCTGATCGAGAACGTTGAATGCGCCTGCGGTATTCCGCAGCTGATGCAGGGGTATAACTCCGAGGATATAGCACGGGGTATCGATGAGACCATGGTCAGGCAGCCTGTGGGCGTGTGCGCAGTGATTGCCCCATTCAACTTTCCAGGCATGGTGCCTTTCTGGTTTTTACCCTATGCCGTTGCCTGCGGCAACACCTATGTGGTCAAGCCTTCTGAAAAGGTGCCCTGTACGCTGCAAAAGGTGTTCGGCCTGATTGAGCAGGCCGGCTTCCCTCCGGGTGTTTTGAACCTCGTTAATGGAGCCAGGGAGGTGGTGGATGTTTTACTGGATAGTCCGGCCGTCCGTGCCGTGAGCTTTGTTGGCTCAACGCCCGTGGCTAAATACGTTTACAGCCATGCCACGGCCGCCGGCAAGAGGGCACAGTGCCAGGGCGGAGCCAAGAACCCGATAGTCATTATGCCTGATGCTGATATGGGGATGGCGGCGCGAATAACGGCTGACAGTGCGTTCGGCTGTGCCGGCCAGCGTTGCCTGGCAGGATCGCTGGCTATAGTCGTAGGAGAGGCGAAAGGTCGTTTCACCGAGGCCATTGTCGACGCGGCCAGGACAAGGATAGTAGGGTACGGCCTGGATGATAAGGTGCAGATGGGGCCGGTTATTACGCATCAGAGCAAAGACAGGATCGAGCACTTGATAGGACAGGGCGAAAAAGAAGGGGCGCGAGTGCCAGCCGACGGCAGGGGAACGATTATTAAGGGTTATGAGAAAGGCAGCTTTGTGCGTCCCACAATTTTGGACGGCCTGCCGCCTAAGGGCGAGGTGGCCACCACCGAAATATTCGGCCCGGTACTGGGGCTGATATACGTTGAGAACATTGATCAAGCGATAGACCTTATCAACGGCAGCCGCTATGGAAATATGGGGTGCATATTTACCGACAGTGGCGCGGTTGCCAGAAAATTCCGCTACGAGGCGGAGGTTGGCAATATGGGTATCAATATCGGTATAGCCGCGCCCATGGCATTTTTCCCGTTCAGCGGATGGAAAGACAGTCATTTCGGTGACTTACATGGACAGAGCCTGGATGCCCTGGAGTTTTTTACTCAGAAAAAGGTTGTTGTCGAACGCTGGCCCAAGGAATGGACACGTAAATTTTAATAGTTTAAACTCAGTTAAAGGAGATTCTTTAGAGAGTGATTTATGATGCGATAGTCGCGGCGCGCCAGGAACGCGTGAAAGCGATAGTCAAGCACGGAAGCGTGGATGCCGCACTGTCCAGCGCCGGCTACCCTCGGCGGCATGACCTGACACTGTCTGAAGCGGTTGTGCTGGGACTTTTAAGGCAGGATGTTCGCACCTATTTTGCGGTGTTCGGCCATGGCAGCACGGTCGTTGCCGAGGTGCTGCGGGTATATCAAGAGGCTGGACTGGTCAGGGTGCTTAATGTTCGTAGCGAGATCGAGGCCTCTCATGCAGCAGCAGCGCTGCGTTGGGCTACGGGGAAAAAGTCAGCAGTCATAACATCCATTGGTCCCGGCGCTCTTCATGCCATGGCCGCCTCGCTCGTTCCTGCCTCCGACGGCCTTGGAGTCTGGTACCTATTCGGCGACGAGACAACCGAGGACGAGGGGTTCAACATGCAGCAGATACCGAAATACGAGCAAGGCCTTTTCCTGCGGCTGTGTTCCACCATGGGCCATGCCTATACCCTGCATACGCCGCTGGCTGTTTCCACTGCGCTGAGGCGTGGTCAGATCGTCGTTGATCATCCCTACCGTGCAGGCCCGTTCTTCCTGCTTTTACCCATGAATACCCAGGATGTTGTGCTCAGGCAATTCGTGCTCAACGAGCTGCCGCAAAAGGTATCGATCACCGTGGGAGCCGCAGAGGGAGATTACACTGCCGTTGCAAAAAGGTTAATGGAATCGAAGCGTGTGATCGTACGTGTGGGTGGTGGTGCACGGGGTGCTGAGAAGGAGATTAATGATCTGTTGGGCCTCGCCGACGCCGTAGCTGTGGTTTCTCCCGTTGCCAGTGGCGTGGTGCCGTACAGCAATCCCCGCAATATGGCCGTAGGCGGTTCCAAGGGTACATTATGCGGCAACTATGCGATGGAGAACGCGGATCTGCTGCTGGCTGTCGGGACACGCTTCGTATGCCAGTCGGACTGCTCTCGCACCGCTTATTTGCGCGTAAAGCAGGTCATCAACATCAACGCTGAGATTGAGGCTGCCGTCAACTATAACAGCGATGAGCAATCCGGAAATTCGATCGCCCTGGTCGGCGATATACGCCTAACTCTGCAAAGGTTGTTGAAGGAGCTGCGCAATAGCCCGCCGAAAACCCAGGTCAAACCGTCGGAGTGGTTGAGCTCCTGCAGCGCCAGGCGTGTCGAGTGGGATAAATTCAAGCAGGAGCGCTATCAACATCCGCTGCTTTACGACGATGTCTGGAAGAAAGATGTGCTCACGCAGCCGGCGGTTATCAAAACAGCGGACGACTGGGCCAGAAGCAAAGAAGATGTTATCAAGTTTTTCGATGCCGGCGACGTGCAGGCCAACGGCTTCCAGATAGTTGAAGACGAAGCAACCGGACAGACGCTGAATGATACGGGCGCCAGCTATATGGGATTTGCCGTCTCAGCTTTGCTTGCCACCGCCGCATCGGATAAGAAGTTTTTCGGGCTGGCATTTTCGGGTGACGGATCCTTCACTATGAACCCGCAGATACTGATCGACGGAGTTCAGCATGGTGCGCGAGGATGTATCCTGCTGCTGGACAACCGCAGGATGGCGGCCATCACCGCCCTGCAGGTTGCGCAGTACGGACATGAGTTCGCTACCAGCGATTCGGTCGAAGTCGACTACTTGAAATGGGCGGAGTCTGTTAAAGGAGTCCGCGCGCTTGACGGAGGTTCCTCACTGGATGGGCTGCGGGCCGCTCTGGATAAAGCGTATGCCTATGACGGATTATCTCTGATACATGTTCCCGTTTACTTCGGGGATAATGAGGTGGGTGGCATGGGTGTATATGGGCGATGGAATGTGGGGAACTGGTGTGAAAGCACTCAGCAATTGCGGCATGACATCGGGCTATAAATACAGGGATGATTGATGCAAAACCACGGCGATAAAGTAATAGCCGATCTGGAAGCGCAGGCCAATTACCTGCGCAGGCAGAGCCTGACCATGATCTACCGGCGGCAGGCCGGCCATCCCGGCGGCTGCCTCTCGGCGGCCGATATCGTGTCCGCTCTGTATTTCAAGGTGCTTCGTATCGATCCGAAGAGGCCGGATTGGGAGGACAGGGACCGATTCATCCTCAGCAAGGGGCACGCCTCGGCTCTGTTGTACTCCGCCCTGGCGCGCCGCGGCTATTTTGCAGAATCAGATCTTGAGCACTGGGGTGAGTTGGCATGCCAGCTGCAGGGGCATCCCGATCGTCTGAAGACGCCCGGTGTGGATATGACCAGCGGCATACTGGGACATGGCATAGCTATCGGATTGGGCCTGTCGCTGGCGGCACGCCTGCAAAAAAGGGACTATCACACCTATATATTGCTGGGGGACGGCGAATGTCAGGCTGGCATCATCTGGGAAGGCGCAAACGCCTGCGCCAAGTTCAATCCGGGCAATCTGACGGCCATCGTGGATTATAACGATGTGCAGCTCGACGGGGCTGTGCACGACATCATGCCCATGGAGCCTTTCGCCGATAAGTGGCGCTCCTTCCGCTGGGAGGTCATATCCATCGATGGCCATGATATGGGACGGATACTGAGCGCGCTTGATGAGGCTAAAAGCACAACACGCAGTCCCGTGGTCATAATTGCCCGCACAACCAAGGGGAAGGGTGTATCTTTTATGGAGAACAAGGCGCAATGGCACGGGATACCACCGGATAAAGAGCAATACGCGGTTGCTATGGCTGAGTTGTCCGGGGAGGGCGGTTAACCGTGGCGAACCTGTCTATGAGAGAAGCATATGGGCGGGCACTGGCGGATTACGGTGCAATTAATTCAAAAGTAGTGGCGCTGGATGTTGATACAGCTTCATCTACGCTATCCAGCTTCTTCGAGAAACGCTTCCCCGACCGCTTTTTCAATTTCGGCATAGCCGAGCCCTGTATGATCGATGCCGCCGTGGGACTTGCACTGGGAGGGATGGTCCCCTTCGCCAACGCATTTGCAGCGCTGGCGGCGCTGCGTGCTTTGGAACAGGTGCGCACCTGCGTCTGTTACGCCAGGACCAATGTCAAAATCGCCTCCAGCTACGCAGGCGTATCCGACTTTAAGGATGGTCCCACGCACCACGCCATCAGCGATATAGCGATCATGCGGTCCCTGCCTGAGATTACGATCATTGTCCCGGCTGATGGCAATGAGGCCGCCGCTTTCGTGCCCCTGATAGCGGAATTCGATGGTCCTGTGTATTTCAGGCTTAATCGCGCCGCCACCCTGCCGGTATCCTCTCCGGGCGAATCCCTATCCATCGGAAAGGGAATAGTACGCAGGCAGGGGAAGGACCTGGCGATTGTGGCATGCGGCTCGATGACGGGCCGCAGTATACAGGCGGCCGATGCACTGGCATCCAGAGGGGTGCAGGCACGTGTTATCGAGATACATACCATCAAGCCGCTGGATACGGAGTTAATATTTAAAGCGGCGGCGGATACGGGCGCCCTTGTAACAGCCGAGGAGCACACCGTAATCGGCGGGCTCGGCTCGGCTGTGGCCGAAGCGCTGGCTGCTGTCCTGCCCGTCCCCCTGGCTATGGTGGGGATACACGATACGTTCGCCCGCACGGGGCCGGACCCGGAATCGATTATGGACGCCTGCGGCATGGGGGTATCCGACATTGTTAATTCAGCAATGTCACTTGTCGACAGGAAAAAGGCATGAGGTGAACGTGAGATGCGTATAGCCGTAATAAACGAGACGAGCGCAGCGGACCGGAATGCGGATATACTGGCTGCTCTGGATGGGCTTGGCCACGATGTAATAAACGTCGGTATGAAGAGGAGCGGCGAGAAGCCCGAGATTTCCTATATACACACCGGGCTGATGGCCGCCGTGCTGCTCAACGCTGGGACGGTGGATTTTGTGGTAGGCGGGTGTGGAACCGGCCAGGGTTTCCTCAACTCCGTTATGCAGTATCCCGGTGTCACCTGCGGGCATATACTCTCACCTTTAGACGCCTGGTTGTTCACTCAGATCAATGGCGGCAACTGCATTTCGCTTATGCTTAACCAGGGGTACGGCTGGGCGGGCGAGGCCAATTTGAAGTTCATGTTTGAGAAGCTTTTTTGCGTTGAGCCGGGCTCAGGATATCCACCCCACAGGCGGGAACCTCAACGGGAGTCGAGGGAGCTGCTGGGCAGGCTCAACCGGATCACCCATCACGAGATGAGGGAAATACTGGCGAAGTTACCGGGAGAGGTCGTTTCGCCGGTCGCAGCCTATCCGGGCCTGATTAAAACCATGGAATCCTGGAGAGGCAGCGATAGGGTGATATTGAGTATATTGAAAGACAGATTAAAGGGTTGAAAATCCCTGGGGAGGAGCATATGAAGCCGATCGGTGTTGCTATCGTAGGGTGTGGGCGTATCTCAGACCTGCATCAGTTAGGTTACCAGGGGATATCGGACGCCCGCATTGTTGCTGTTTGTGACTTGAACGGGGAAACAGCCGAGAAACAGGCCGGGAAATGGGGAGTGAAAAAGTTTTGTACCGAATATGGTCAGGTGCTGGCAGATCCGGATGTGGACCTGGTTGAGCTTCTCCTTCCACACCATCTTCATGCGGATATGACGGTGGAGGCCTGCCGCGCCGGCAAGCATGTCAGCGTGCAGAAACCTATGGCCACCTGTGTATCCGAGGCCGACCGCATGATCGAGGCGGCCAGGAAAGCGGGCGTAGTGCTGCGTATATATGAGACCTTTGTCTTCTACCCGCCTGCGGTGCAGGCAAAAAAGATGCTGATGGCCGGAGAGATAGGGGAGCCGCAGATGCTGCGTATGCATGTCAGCACCGGTGCTACCGAGTGCGGGTGGGAAGTCCCCATGGACGCCTGGATCTGGCGCTTCAACGAGGAACAATGTGGAGGAGGCCCCATGATGTTCGACCACGGCTATCATCTTTACTCGCTGGCGCACTATCTGATGGGACCGGTGGAGAGAGTGAAAGCCTGGATCGACCACACTGAAATACTGCCCGGGGTCAATCTGGATGCGCCTGCCACCATCATGTTCCAGTTCAAAGCCCCGCGGCGCTACGGAGTATTCGATGTGGAGCATACGCCCAACACGCAGATTGCCTCCGATTATTATGTTGACGATGACAGAATTGAGATAATCGGTGATAAAGGCATGATCTTCATCAATCGTTATACGGCCAGGACCTTGGACCTGCCGGAACTGATGATCTTTAAGGACGGGAAGACCACGCCGGTGCCGGTGGACCGGGTGGACTGGTCGTGCGGTTTTATCGATTGCACCAGGCACCTGATCGATGTGTTAAGAAAAGGGGGAGATCCCGTATTGGACGGCCCGACGGGCAAATCGGTGCTCCAGTTCGGACTGGCGGTGCTGCAATCGGCCCGGGCGGGAATAGAGGTCAGGCCGGACGATATAACTGCGTGACCGATATCACAGACTAACCGGGTTGAGAATGCGATATTGTGTCTGATAATCTGACGGTTCACATAAAGGAACAAAAGCGATGAAAAAGCAGCAAGGACTAATCTGGATCGCCCTGATACTTGTAATGGTGTCGCTCAGCCTGTACTGCACTCATTACCTTATTTTTCATGATGAGCATCACATATTTATATTCTTAATGCACGACCTGGCATTTCTACCGCTGGAAGTGCTGCTGGTGGGCATCGTGGTGGAGAGGATACTGAGCCGCCGTGAAAGAGAGGAGAAGATGGCAAAGCTCAACATGGTCATCAGCGCCTTCTTTTCCGAGGTGGGCAACCCACTTGCAGCCATGTTGCTGAACGCCACTCCGCAAAAAGACCGGATTATCGAAAGCCTTCACGTAAAGGCTGACTGGAAAGATCCGGATTTCAAAAAAGCCCGTCAATTCGTAGAGAAGAATACCTCAGTGGGCTTTGAGGGTATGGACATAGCGGGACTTATGGATTTCCTGCGCAGCAAGAGGTCCTTCATGCTAACGCTCATCGAGAATCCCAACGTGCTCGAGCACGAAAGTTTTTCAGACCTGCTGCTTTCCGAGTTTCATCTTACCGAGGAGCTCGATTCCAGGCCTTCACTGGTCAATCTGATACCAAAAGACGCCGCGCATATAAACGAAGATATAAAGCGTGTTTACAGGCATCTGATAATCCACTGGTTGAATTACATGCAGCACCTCAGGTCCAACTACCCTTACCTCTATTCACATTATTTGCGTATACATCCCTTCCAGCCGCATCCGTCTGCTATCGTAGAATAGGCGTTCAGTATATAAGCCAATATAGGATTAAAGGAGAGGAAAGTGGAAGCTATCTGGCAATGGGGAATAAATCTGATCATAGTGATCCAGCAAGCACATGGTCCCGTACTTGACAGGGTTTTCAGCGCTATCACGTTACTGGGCGATGAGCAGTTTTACCTGCTCCTGTTCCCCGTGATCGTATGGTGTATCGACTATAGTTTCGGGGCAGTGCTAGCCGTTTTCTTTATGCTTTCAAACTCTATCAATATCTTTTTAAAAGAGCTGTTTCAGCATCCCCGGCCTTTCGAACTGAACCCTGGACTTAAATTATGCGAGGCAGAAGGTTTTGGATTGCCGAGCGGGCATGCGCAATTATCAGTTACTGCATGGGGAGCAATCGCAATAAGGGTACACAAGGTTTGGTTCACTATCATTGCCATTTTGATTATCTTGCTTATCGGGTTTTCACGCATCTATCTGGGAGTGCATTTTCCTACGGACGTGTTCGCCGGCTGGATTATCGGCCTGATATTACTGGCCGTTTATATTATGGCCAGATTTCCACTGGAAAAGTGGCTGTCCGGGCTTAATCTATGGTTGCAGCTTTTAGTGTCTATGGGGGTCCCGCTGTTGTTGCTTCTATTGAATCAGACTAATGATGCAATCACCAGCGCGGGCACGTTGTTCGGGATAGCCGGCGGTCTGGTATTTGCCCGGCGCTACGTCTCGTTCAGCGTGCGCGGTCCATGGTGGCATCGTCTATTACGTTTTCTGGTAGGTTTTATTATCGTGTTGGCGCTTTACCTGGGACTCAAGGCGATCTTCCCACCTGACGGGACTGTATTCGGCGCTATATTCCGTTTTATACGTTATGCGCTGATCGGTGTATGGATAGTCCTTGGAGCTCCCTGGCTCTTCCGGCTTATGCGACTGGCGCCGGCTGCCAACTGAAGCAGCTTTTTATACTTGGAGCTAATGCTGTCTGCTGGAGGTTATTATGTGGAAAGATACTAAAGAATACATAAAGGCCATGCCGTCCTGGAAAAAGTTGCTGTGGTTTGCGGTGGTCGCAGCCGGGACCCTGCTATTGCTTTCCTTCCTCATCTGGGCTTTTAGCCAGCATGGAACGATGGGTCTCTTTGAAGTCAATGGCGTCTTCCGAATTGCCTTTATCGTATTGATGTGCTGTACGATTGCGTTGCCGCTGCTGGCGGTTATGGATGTGTACATAGCTTCACGGAAAACGAAGGGGAAAATCCGTCTCCCCTCAACTTATATCTGGATTATAGCAATCATTACCATCCTGATCCCGTCTTTGCTGATGGGATGGCTGATACCCCAGTCTTCGCAGCGAGTAGGCGATAAGGCGGTGCAACTTATGATGGCGGATGTCGCTGGTAAAAATGGAATTCCCGATTTAGCTGTAACATTTTGGACCATCAAACCTACACAAAATACGTTGAAATGGGGCAAAGATGATAGCAGCTATGTCGAAAAGGAGGACAATCTTTCACAACAACATGCTTTCATGCTACGAGACCTTGAGCCATCCACGAGATACTGGTACAGCGTAAATAATTCTGTGCCCGTTCACTTTACCACCATGTCGGGTAAAGGACAGCCTCTCCACTTTGCAGTAGGAAGCGATGCTCATTTCGGCGCCGGCACCGCTCGTAACGATCTGACGGGCAAGATGTTGCAGCAGATTGCCGACCCCGAGCATAACTATCGAATGTTCTTCTTCCTCGGTGATCTGGTTGAGCATGGCTTTAACGATGCCCAATGGGAAAAGGCTATCGAAGCGTTCTCTTCAACCACTTCTAAAATACCCACACGGATTGTTGTGGGCAACCACGATACACTCTTTGGAGGCGTTAATTTATATGAGGAATACATGTCACCCCAACCGATGGAAATCCAAACCGGATCCCGTCTCTGGCAGCGTATCGATGTAGACGATGTTCATTTCCTGCTTCTTGATCTTGAATGGGGGATTGATAGCTATACGCCGGAGCAGGCAGCCTGGCTGGAGGGACAGCTTTTAACCATACCTGCTGACGACTGGTGCATTGTAATGAGCCATTGTTACTACTATTCTTCCGGCGGTATATGGGACATGTGGCACTGGTACGATGATAAAGGAATGATCGAGAAGCTAGTGCCATTATTCGAAAAATATGATGTCGATCTTGTCTTCAGCGGACATAACCACCTGCTCGAATTGTTGCAGAAAAACAATGTTACATATGTAATTTGCGGCGCCTTTGGCGGCTTACCCGATCCCGAGAGGTCATATGTTTCGCCGGCCAGCGTCTGGTATAAGGTAAATCAGCAGGCTTTTGTGGATACAACCATAGCGCAGGACGCAGCAACGCTGGTATTTCGCGATCCTGAATACAATGAAGTGAAATCTTTTACGGTATCACGCTGAAGATACGCCCATTTTTCCAGCCGGTACCGGGGCAGATGTTGCTTGTATTGATCGGTGCCGTTCGATTGATTTCATGTTCAAAGCGGGGGAATATCATAGCCCGAAAGATAACAAAATAGGTGTATCTGCTGCATTCATTCAATATGCCCGAATAGCCCGGTGCATGGATTCAGGGGTTCCATTGCGGAATTGTCACACCGGATCAACATTTCCCATTGCTGTGGTGTGAAATGGGATATTATTCATCAGCTCGTCTCTTTTGCCGGCGTTGCCGAAGCGATAGACTGAAGCACCTGTTGAAAGAATTGAGTCTACTACTTTTCTGATAATGGAATTCCCGCAGTTAGGGCAAATTTTGATAAAATCCTGATCCTGAATCGCTTCTACAATCTTCTTAATACACTGCGTAAAAACCTGTCTGTAAATGAAGAAGAAAACAGACCAGAAGCGGTTCTGCCGTAATTACGCCGTTGGCCACTGCCTTTATAACTGCCTTGCAATATTCGCTTATGAAGACAGGATACTGTGACCGATAAAATATGCACCATTATGGACCAGAATATCAAAAGAAAATTATAAAAGACAAAAATAAATTTATATATTTAGCAATGCTTTTAGAATATGATGAATAAGCTGGCAAGGCGGGATTATCATGAGCATTCTAACAAATATAAGTGAGTTACTTCAGCAAGGACAGGCTTCTCAGGTTAAATTATTGGTTCAGCAGGCATTGGGTGAAGGCATTGCACCCGAGAAAGTCCTGAACGAAGGGCTTATGGCCGGAATGGACATAATAGGTAAGAAATTCAAAAACGATGAGGTATTTATTCCGGAGGTCTTAATTTCCGCCCGCGCTATGAATGAAGGTATCGAAATGCTCAAACCTCACCTCATGGCGGCAGGAATTGCTTCCAGGGGTACTGCCGTTATTGGGACCATCAAGGGAGATTTACATGACATAGGGAAAAATCTCGTCAAGATGATGCTGGAAAGCAAGGGCATGACAGTTATTGATCTTGGTGTGGATGTTCCTCCGCAGAAATTCTATGAGGCTGCACAGGAAAATCATGCGGATATCGTATGCCTTTCGGCACTGCTGACAACCACCATGAATGAAATGAAAAATGTCGTTAAAATCTTTGCTGCTAATAACAAACGTGAGAATGTGAAAATTATGGTGGGCGGCGCTCCTATTACGCAAGAATTTTGCACGGCTATCGGCGCTGATTGCTATGAGCCGGATGCGGTCTCGGCGGCTGAGGCGGCACTGGCCTTTTGCAATCACACGTATGGATAAGTGACGGATCAGTCAATTTACGCTATTGCCATATACATTTCACTAGTTGGAGATTCAATTGGTCGCTTCCCGGGCGGCTGGAAGCGGCCCTTTTGATTATGCAGGAGGATGTTGTTATGAAAAAGACTGCGGATATAGTGAAAGAGGAGGTATCGTTCTCTGGAAAATTGAGTTATGGCATAGGTGGAATGGCAGGTGAGATAGTATATAGTTCGATCAGTTTCTATCTTATGTATTTCTTGACCGACGTGGCACTTATCAGCCCCGCTGTCGGCGGACTCATAATGGCGATTCCCAGAGCATGGGATGCCTTCGCTGATTTCTTTATGGGCTATCTTAGTGATTTTGTGCGCAGTAAAAGGATGTTAATATTGATTGGAGCAATACCATTGGGCATCTCTTTTAGCCTGCTTTTCCAGGTTCCCGACTTCTCTGTGATTGGCAAGGAGATTTATTTTACCGTTATTGCGCTGCTTGCCTGGACTCTCCAAAGCTTTACCACCATGCCCTATTTTTCTATGGTTCCGAACATGACTATGGATACACATGAACGAACGAAGATTATGGCGTATTCTAAAATCTTCGGTATGGTTACTTTGTTATTGTTAGGCGGGGCCTTTTTGCCGCTGGTGAACTTATTTTCAGATGGCGCAAACCAAGCGTCGGGGTTTTCAAAGCTGGCCATAATAATTGGAATCATAGTAGCTGTAATATGGATTATTACCGGTCTGGCAAGCCGCGAAAAGCATACGGTATCGGCTGAGCACCGCTATAAATTCAAGGAAGGCTTCGGTTTGATCAAGCAAAACAAACCATACTTGATATTGATAGCCGTGGTCTGCATAGAGTTTACCATTTTTACCATGGTCGTCATGGTTATGAATTATTTCTTTAAATACTGTGTACCGTTTGAATCATTTATACCCATCGCATTTATCTGCCTGTTTGCCGTTGCCGCAGTTTCGATGCCTTTGTGGGTGATAATCTCCAAAAAAATAGGCAAGAAATTGGTCTATCAAATAGGTTTCATCGGATTTGGTCTGACACTACTCGCTAATTTTTTTAACTCGGAGCCCAATATGCTATTCCTGCTTCCCTTATTTATACTTGCAGGGTTCTTCTTTTGTGGATTGTCCCTGAGCTTTTTATCCAATACACCCGACACAGTCGATTATGGCCAGTGGAAAACCGGGTCCCGTTGCGAAGGTTTTCAATATGGGCTATATAATTTCACAATAAAAGCGGCAGGCTCGATATCGGGATTAATCGTTGGATTTGCTTTAGAGTATTCAGGGTACGTGCCAAATGTTCAGCAGTCGGAAGGTTCTCTAATGGCGATACGTTTGTTGTTGACTGTAGTGCCATTCCTCCTGTGCGTACTTGGCGCCATAGTCATGCAATGGTATAAGCTTGATGAAACTATGCATAAGCAGATACGCAGTGATCTCGAAACAAAACATGCCATTTCATAATTAATTATGAGGCCTGGATAAAAATGCGTTGGCGTGGAGCTGCTATAGTTGATGGATAGAATTTCGCGTGAAATATAATAATCGGCAGAGGAGGAAAATACAGTGAGGATTGAGCGCGCTAATATGCCCAAGGGGCTGATGACTTCCAGGGAACGCGTACATGCTGCGATCAAAGGTTTGCCCGTTGATCGTGTACCTGTAATGTACTGGTTTAATCCGCATACAGTGTGCCGCATGATGACAGAGATACAGCCGGGACGTAATATCTACTGGAACTTCCTGGCGCGTTTCCTGTGGGGTAAATACTACAAAGGCGGTGAGTTCAATGCGCCGAATATATGGAGGGCATTGCCTTACTTTCTCAATGATTACGGGAATCATATATACGTACTGGAATTGGGGGCCGATATATCTTTTCAAATTGTAGGCACTGGTTATACTGTCAAGCGTATTTACTTCGAGAATGGTCAGCTCAAGGTTTTGGACGCTTTTGGCAGCGTCAGAGGATTGGGGGGTGGGATATATTGGGACATCGAGAAACCTGCTATCAAGACGGCCACAGATTTAAAGGACTACAGGTTTCCAGACTTTACCGATGATAAATGCTTCAGTGCGTTAAGAAAGGTAAGGAAAGCTTACCCCGGAGCAAGTATCATGATGGAAGGCTTCGGAGTACAAGATCTATTCAGCACTCAGATTTGGAGTATGGCTCCTTTCATGATGGCGTTATATGATAATCCGGTTGAGGTCAAGCAGTTCATGCAGCGCTTCGGTGATTGGTCGATAGATCTGGCCCGCTGCTGCGTGAAGAATGGCGCTGATATGATATTTATCTATGACGACTATGGTTATACAGGTCGTCCATTGATATCGATGCAGATGTGGAAGGAGTTCACTTACCCGCATCTCAAGCGCATTATAGCGGCCATTCACGATGCCGGTGCGATTGCTATCCTGCATTCCTGTGGATTCCAAACTCCCTTCCTCGATTATTATGTGGAAGCAGAGCTTGATGCCTTGCAGGCATTTCAGCCCAAGGCAGGTAATGATTTTCAATCGGCTTATGAGAAGTATGGAGATAGGCTGGCATTCATTACCGGCATAGATACGCAACTTGGTGAGCAAATGAGCCCACAGGAAATGCGGGAAAGTATCCTGCAGAGTTACCGTATCGGAAAAATTCACGGTAGACATATACTTGGCGTGACACATATGTTTCAGCCTACCATGCCGGCGGAGAACATGAGGGAAATACTTAAAACAGTGAAGGAAATTCAAGCGGGTCTGCATGATTAGATATTGGTAATTGGCCACTGGAAATATAAATATGACCATTAGTCAGCATTAGGAGGAATTAAACGGGTATACCAGTATGAATATTGGAATAAACTGCGAGCAGATTAGAGGAACGCAGATTTCTCATTGCCAGGGACGCCAGGTTGAATAAAAAGTGGCTGGGTGCTTATCATTATGGAGGATGAATTAAGGAAGAGGCGTCAGGCGGCATTGTTATTAAAAAGCGAGCGATAGATTAGCATAAGGAGGCTCCCGGGGAAGAATTATGAGTTGGAAGGTAGATTGCAAACAATCGATCGACGATGGTCTGAAGCAGCGGATGCTGGAGAAGGTTGAAGGTGGAACATTCGGATTAAAAGACCTGAAAGATTTCTTAACGCTTTTTACACAGGTTGCCAACAGTTGCGACGAAACCAAAGACGAGGTGAGGGGATTCAACCGCAAGTTCCAATTCAGGCTATTGAATTATCCCGCTTTTTGGTTGAGCATCCAGGGGGGAAGCTTCGAGATGGGCGAGGGCGATATTGAGGCTCCCGATATAATTCTGGAGATGGAAGCTGTGCTGGGCGCCGGCGTTTTTACGGGCCAGGTTGATGCCACCGTGGCATACATGAATGGTGACTTGAAGGTGGATGGTAGCCTGCCCGATGCGATCAAGTTTCGCACTCTGGTCGATCTGATACGGGAGGATCTGGATATGGAGCCGGGGCAGGCGTCTGCACCAGGAGGAGGCACTGCCGAAGCATCTCAAAAGAAAACGGTCTCCCAGCGCAAGTTGGGCAAGGATACCAAGGGCAAATACGTTAAGTTCGGGATCATCGGAGCGGGATCGGTCTGGGATTTCCACAGGTCGGCCTGTGAGAACTCACCATATCTTAAGTTTGTGGCGGTATACGATAAAAACCAGAAACATGCGGAAAAAGTGGCCAGAAGGTACAGGGCCAATAAGATGCAGGCTTTCAGCGACCTGGAGCAATTCCTCAAGAGCGACATAGATGCCGTGCTGATTATGGTGCCTCACATCCATCATGCCGGCCTTGTGGCACAGGCTGCCGCTGCGGGCAAGCATGTTTTGTGTGAGAAACCCATGGCCACAACGACTGAAGATTGCGACCGCATGATTAAGGCGGCAAAAGATGCTGCAGTAAAATTTATGATCGCCGAAAACCATCGCTTTTTGCCGGCGCATCAGTATATTCACGATGCCATTAAACAGGGGCTTATCGGTGATGTCCATCTGGTGCGAGCCTACGAGGGGTCAGCGAGATAGAGGGCATGACCCAACCTAATTCCTGGAAAGGAGACCCGATTAAATCGGGTGGAGGGTCCTTCATGGATATGGGGGCGCATAAGTTCGCTACCCTGGAATGGATCCTTGACGATCAGGTGGAATCCGTATACGTGACGCTTTCCAAACAGGCTACCAATTTGCCCGAGAAAGCGGAGGATAATGCCATGGCATTGGTCCGCTTTCGCAATGGTGTCATGGGTGAAGTGGTTGTGAGCTTCACACAGGTTACGCCTGCTTTCAACAGCCTGGAGATATACGGTAGCAAAGGCACAATACTTGAAAATCACATGTGGGATAAGGCAGTGCGTATCTACTCCAGCCATGAGGCTATGGGGGAGAATAAAAACCAGTGGTACGAGCCCGATATCGAGCACGGCCCATTCCCTTCGTATTACAACATATCCATGCGCTACGAGGATGAATATTTCGCGCAATGCATATTGGAGAACAGAGAGCCGGAATTTGCTCCTGAACATGCCAAGAGCGCGATTACCGTGGTGCTGATGGGATATCTGTCTGCCCAGACCGGAAAAGCCGTTACCCGTGCGGACCTGGCCGCAGTCGAGAAGTCCGTCGGAACGGAAAGTATTTTACATAAACTTGCAGAGCATATCCCTATTAATAAGAACTTGCCGGAGGTGAAACGGGTGACGGCTATTGGATTTAATCGAAAGAGGATGGAGCAGATACTACACAGGTATAACCTGGAAATGATGATTGTCACCTCTCCCGTCAATGTTTTTTACACCAGTGGTATGCCAGTTCTGCACGCCAGTCCCAATCCCATTCTATTTGCACTGAGCAACCAGTATCCCAATGTCGTGGTTGTCAACAGCGACGGCGGTTCTGCACTGTTTAACTGGGACCTTTTTCAGAGCGTGGACAAGTTCTCGTGGATAGCAGATCATAAGGGTACTATCGGGCAGAAAGAGACCGCCCGCGCTGTCATGTCCAAGATTAAGAAATGGGGACTGGAAGGCAAACGCGTCGGAGTTGAGTCGTATGCTCCCAAGTATTTGCTTGACCACCTGGTCCAGAAAAATCCCGCTGCAGAAATAGTGACGGCGGACGATGTCCTGCTGGAGATGCGTTTGATCAAGAGCGACGAGGAGATCAAACTGATTGAAAAGGCTACCCAGATCACAGAGAAGGCTGTCTCCGTCTGCATCAAAGCTATGAGGGAAGGCATGACGGATAATGATTTTCTGTTGCTGGCGCGCAAAACAATTATTGAGGAGGGCGCCGAGGGATGGGACCATTTGACGCACAGCATAGGTGAATCGGATCCCGAGGCGCCCGGCATCGGCACAGTAGTTGGAAAGGGAGATATCTGCCGCTTCGATTTTGGCGCGGTTTATAAAGGATATGTTTCCGACGTTAACCGTCACGCTGTCATAGGAGCTGTCCCCTCGGAAGCGAAGGAGATCATCGATCGCCTCATCGTGTTGCAGGAGTATTACGAGAAGAACGTCAAACCCGGTGTGAATATTAAACAGCTAAACACGGAAGCCGATACTTTCTATAAAAAATTGAAGCCCGAGGGATTGACCATGGCTATCGGCCACAGCATCGGGCTGGAATGCGAGGAGCAGCACCTATTCGGTCCGCTGCAGGTGCTGGACAGGCCGTTTGAGAAAAATATGGTGTTTGAGATCGAGGCCTGGGAGTCCTTCGGTAAGATATTGATCGGCGTGGAGGACTGCTACGTGGTCACCGAGACGGGACTGCGAAAGATCACAACGCTGGACAAGCATATAGTCAGCCTGTAATCCGGATGCTGCATACGTCTGATATACTGATTGAGGAGAATATTATGGATCCGCTAATCATAGTTGCCACACCCAATACCTGCTGGCTGAAGCCGGGAGTGGAATATCCCAAAACGCCCGCAGCGATAGCCAAAGAGGCCAGGCTCTGCCTGAAGAACGGAGCTGCAGTCCTGCATCAACATGCCGAAGGCCAGTGGACCGAGGTCATCCGCGCCGTGCGCGCTTCCTGCGAAATCATAGTCCAGAGCGGTATGTCCAGCCTCGAGATAAAAGATCGGATGGACTGCTTTAAAGAGAAATCCGATATGATATCCATAATACTCAACCATCATGACGAAGCCTTTGCTGAGGTAGAATGCCTCAAGCTGCATTCGAAACAGGAGCTGGAGAGGTACGCTAAGCTCTGCACCAAGTATCATGTCGCGCCCGAATTCGAAGTGTGGCATGCAGGATCCATCTGGAATCTGAATTACCTGATCGGCAAAAAGCTGCTCAAGCCCCCCTATATCACAACGCTCTTTTTTGGTTGGCCGGGAGGCACATGGTCGCCGCCCACCGTTGAGGAATATCTCTACCGTCGCAGGCTGCTGCCCCCCGGCTGCGCCGTTACGGTAAGTATTATGCATGCCGACCAGATGAAGATACTGACGGCCGCCATCCTTGAGGGCGACCACGTGCGCGTGGGCACGGAAGACTATTGTTATACAAGGGTGGGGAAGCTGGCGAAAACGCATGAGCTGGTCGATGAGATAGCTTCAATAGCACGCTCTTTGGGTCGGCCCATCGCCAGCGTGAAACAGGCGCGTAAAATACTGGGGCTCAACAGGAGATAAGACTATGCGTAAATCCGGGAAACAGGTCGCAGTTGTAACGGGCGCCGCCAATGGCATAGGCGAGGCTGCTGCACGGCTATTTTCTCGTAAAGGCTATACTGTCGTTATGCTGGACGTGTCCGAACGCGGCAATCAGGTCGGGGATGAGATCAAAACAGGCGGCGGTGATTGCACTTTCTGGAAATGCGACGTTGCAAGCGAGAAAGACGTTGCCGCATCCGTGAAAAAAATAGTAAAACTGTACGGGCGCATCGATGTGCTGAATAACAACGCCGGCATCGTGCTGGTACGTCCTCTGGAGGACATCCTCTGGGAGGAATACCATCGTGTCGTGGATGTCAATCTCGGAGGTATTTTCCTCTTCTGTAAATATGTAATACCCGTCATGAAGAAGCAGAGAAAAGGCTCTATCGTAAATATGGGCTCGGTCTCAGGTCATGTGGGCCAGATCGATCACTCTCTGTACGGCGCTACCAAGGGCGCCATAATTGCGCTTACCCGGGCGCTGGCCTGGGAGTTGGCACCCTGGAATATACGCGTAAATTCCGTCAGTCCGGGCTCTGTGGACACGCCTATGCTGAGGAGCGATATAAAGATAGAATCTGCTAAAACAGGGAAATCTTACAAAGAGGTCAAGAAGCTCAGAGAGGGCGAACAGGCCTTCAAACGGTGGGCGGATCCTTCAGAGATCGCCGAATCGATATATTTCCTGGCAGGCGATACAGCATCATTCATTACCGGTGCGGACCTGCTGGTCGACTGCGGATGGGTGGCCAAGTGAAGGAACGGTTCCTGGTCACAGGGGCGACGGGATGTATCGGAGCTTGGGCGGCGCGTAACCTGGTTCGTGAAGGGTTTTACACCTGCGCCCTGGTCAGGTCCGGCTCACTGCACCGCCTTAAGCTGATAATGAGCAAAAAGGAGCTGTCCACCGTCGACTTCGTGAGCGGCGATATCACCGACCTCGATACTATAGAGCGTATCCTGAAAGAGCATAAAATCACGCATATCATCCATCTGGCTGCCATGCAATTCCCCTTCTGCAAGGCCGATCCGCCGCTGGGGGCCGCTGTCAATGTAGGGGGAACGGTTAATATATTTGAGGCTGCCGGACATTGCGGCATTCAGCACGTTGTATATGCCAGCAGCACGGCTGTATATGGCCCGGGTGACGAATATCCCGATGGACCTCTTCCGCACGATGCTCCGCTTCGTCCGCGGTCTCATTATGGAATTTATAAGCAGGCCAACGAAGGGACGGCGCGCGTTTACTGGATGGAAAACGGCATTTCCAGTATCGGGATTCGCCCATATGTGGTCTATGGGCCCGGCAGGGACCAGGGTATGACGTCGACTCCCACCAAGGCCATGCTGGCGGCAGCGGCGAGCAAACCTTACCGTATTTCGTACGGTGGACGCTTCGGATTCCAGTACGCCGATGACACGGCCAGGGCATATATCGACGCAGCCCGTGTCGACTTTAAAGGGGCCGAGGTATTCAACCTTGGAGGAGAGACGGTCGGTATGCGGGACGTGATAGATGCCATAGAGACGGCCGAGCCTTCATCCAGGGGCAATATTACGTACGAGGATATACCGCTGCCCTTTCCTGTCGAAATCGACAATGGGCCCCTTATCAAGCTTCTGGGCATTCTCCGCATGACGCCGCTTCAGATGGGAGTCGGGGAATCTATTCGTATATTTAAGAAGGCTCTGGCTGAAGGTAGCATAACCTGCGACCAATAAGATTCGGCGCTTATTAACGATTGTGCAATGCCACGCGAGGTATTCTGTATAGTCGTCTGTCTAAAATTCTGAAATAATCTTGCGTCACAGGCGTTCTGTCCGGCTCAGAGCAGAAGCTGAGCTTAAAAGGCGACTTGTGTAGTCTTGTTTAGGTGACGATACTATTTCATTAGAAGGCCCCACTTCAATAATCCGGCCATCCAGCATTACCGCGATTCTGTCGCTCACTTTTCTGGCCGCAGCTATATCGTGTGTGATATAAAGCAGGCTCAATCCACGGTGTTCCTGGAGGTTTAACAAGAGCTTCAGAATCTTGGCGCCGACACTGGCATCGAGGAAAGAAGTAGGCTCATCAGCTATTAGCAGATCAGGATCCAACACAAGCGCTCGTGCAATAGCAACGCGTTGCATCTCTCCTCCACTAAGATGATGAGGGTATTTATTTAGAAAGTTATCGGTGGGCGGCAGCTCGACTTCTTCTATTGTCTGGATTGCCTTGCTTCTTCTTTGTTTTTGGTCACCTTTCGATTGAATTTCCAGCGGTTCCATGACTGAATGGAGGACAGACAGGCGATGACTGAGCGATTCGCCGGGATTCTGAAATATCATTTGAACCCTGCCGTAGAAATCCTTGCCGTGGCTCACTATTTGTTTACCATCAAAAAACAAAGAACCTTCGGATGGTGGATAAAGGCCCATAATCATCTTTGCCAGGGTTGTCTTTCCCGAACCACTTTGCCCGACCAGCGCCAGTGTTTCTCCCGCTTGAATATTCAAACTCACTGCATCGACCGCTTTCAGCAAGTCGAATGATTTGGACAAATTAGCAGTTGATAGAAGAGTGATAATGCCTCCACGATGACAGGCGACTCCGCGTCCTTCTTCCACGGCAAGCGGGGGCATTTTTCTGGAACATATATCTATCGCCTGTGTACAGCGTGGATGGAAGGGACAGCCGCTTACCGGCCTCGTCATCCTTCCCTTAATACCCTGAAGGTCCTTAACTGTGGTCATGTTGGGATAGGCGCGGACCAGCGCCCTGGTATAAGGATGTCTGGGACATTGCATAACTTCCTGAGTGGGACCGGTTTCCACTATTTTTCCGCCATAAAGCACGGCAATTCTGTCGGATAGCCGGCTTGCAGTATCAAGGTCATGGGTGATAACCAGTTGAGCCCGTTTCCTATCGATTTGTCTCAGTAAAAGGCCGAGATCTTCCCTGGCGGTAACATCAAGTGATGAAAGCGGTTCATCCAGGATAAGCAACCCCGGGTCATTGGATAGCGCCATCGCCAGGAGAACCCGCTGTTGCTCGCCGCCGCTGAGCTGGTGAGGGAAAGAGGAGAAACGATTTTGGGCCAGGCCGAAGTAGGATAGCAGTTCCCCTGCTTTTCTCAGGGCGTCACCTTTTCTTTTTAACTTATGCTCGACTATCGGCTCACAAACCTGATCTATAACCGTGTGGACCGGATTCAGCACGTTGTTCACGTTCTGGAACACCATGGCTACGCGGTTCCATCGTATCTGCTGCATTTGCTTCTCGGATAGTCTTGTAATATCTTTTCCATCAAGATTTATGGCGCCCTCAACTTTGCCTTCGGTTAAACGCATGATACTCAGCCCCAGGGTAGTCTTACCCGTCCCGGATTCGCCGACAACAGCCAGTCTTTCTCCTGTGTCCAGTGACAGGTTTACTCCATTGAGAACTGTATCATTACCATAGCTCACGTGCACATCTATGATCTCAAGCAACTGCTTCACCTCTCAGTCTGGGATCAAGAACTGACTCAGCGGCGTGGCTAATGAAAGTCAGTCCGATTATGGTTAAAGATAATGCAATCCCGGCAGGCACGAGCCACCATTGCCAGACGTTCAGGTAGGTGAATCTCATGGCATCACGCATCATCGAGCCCCAGCTTATCAGCATAGGGTCACAGATGCCGAGAAAAGCCAGCCCTGCCTCGATAAAAACTGCCCTTCTTACTCCATAAATGAACTCTACGAGCAATATGGGCGTAAGCTCCGGCAGTATGTGCCGCCGGGTAATATAGAAACGGCTGGCGCCAAATGTCGCGGAGGCTTTAACGTGTCCTGATTCCTTTAAAGAGAGCGCTTGCGCGCGAATCACGCGCGCACCGCTCTGCCAGCCCAATAATGATAGAAGAAATATTAGTACCAAAACGTCAGGCCTGATGTATGCCGCTACCAGGATTACCGCTATCACCATGGGGATGACGATAAGAGCGTCGACTACTCTCATCACTACGCGTCCGTAAAGCCCTCCGATGATGGCTGAGGACAATCCAAAAAAAATACTGAGAATAAGGCTCAGCGTACCGACACCGAATCCGACCAGCAAAGATATTCTGGCGCCATAGAGCAACTGGCTCCAGATATCCTGGCCGACGTGGTTGGTGCCCAGCCAGTGACTCAACGAGGGAGAGACTAACGACGCGGCAGTCTGCTCGGTGGGATCATATTGGCTTAATACGGGAGCCAGAATAGCTACTGCGATCATCAATAATAAGATAGTCATACCTGTCCGTCCGAGGTTGCTTTGCTTTAGCTCCTTCTTGAGGTCAATATGCATTAATCACCCTCGGGTCTATCTGAGGATATAGAAGGTCGACTGCGAAATTTGCCAGCAGGACTGAGATGGTCACTATCAGGAACACGCCCTGAATAATGGGATAGTCGCGGCAGAGCAGCGCCTGGTAGGTAAGTTGCCCGACTCCGGGATAGGCGAAGACCAGCTCAACAAAAAGAGCGCCGACAACCACCCTGCCCATCCAGATACCGGTCATGGTAACCACCGGTAACATGGAATTCCTGCCGGCATGCCTGTATTTCAGCGCATTTTGAGATAATCCCTTGGCCTGAGCGGTGAGCATGAAAGGTGCTTTCAGCACCGAAATCATAGTGTTTCTGGTGAGCAGATAGCTACCAGCCAGATGGGCCAGGGTTAATGCGGCAACCGGGAGTGCCATATGTTTGAGTACATCAAGTACCAGAGGCAATCCTGATAATCCGGAGTAAGGTGTCAGCGCTCCAGCAAGAGGACAAATCCCCATTATCACGCCGAAGATGATTAGAAGTACCATACCCAGGAAGAAATCGGGGAAACCATTGAGGCTCATTAATCCGGTCAGCATAACGCGGTCGGTCTTTGAGCCGCGTCGCCAGCCTGATTCGATACCCAGTACGATTCCCAGAAATGTCGAGATAACCAGCGAGGATCCAACAATAAGCAGTGTCCAGGGCAGACTGCTTAGAATTATTTTGACCACCGGGGCATTGTAGTAGTACGAGTAGCCCATGTCCCCCTGAAAGAGGGCAAGAAAATAGGCGCCAAACTGCTCCCACAATGGCTTGTCAAGGGCAAAACGCTCCACCAGGTGCGCCTTCAGTTCCGGTGTCATGGCAATTAGTGCTTCATCACCGTAGATTGCCATAAGGGGGTCCCCGGGCATCATCCTGGGTAGAAGGAAATTTAGTGCCAGTATTAATACAAGGGCTATGATATAGCTAGATAGGTTCTGTCTTTTGATCACTTCCCCGGTCAATCTCCTGATAAATCTGCGCCATCCAATCGGCTACAGTAACATTTTCAGCTGCATAATAGCCGGGATTAAACGGCTTGATATCAATAAGAGGACTACCATCAATGGCGTCCAGCCCCTGAACCTTGAGGATATTCCCTTTGCGTTCCAGCAAACGTACTACCATGGCGCAAACAGGATTGGGGCGCGCCGGACTGCAGCTGGCATAAATCCCTACCAGCGGCAAGTCCTTTCTCCCCATGGGGTGAACCCTGACTATTGAACGTCCACCCTCATCAACAAGATGAGCCCAGTACAGCACGAGCAGGTGAGAGAAGTTTTCAATGCCATCCAGAATACCGTCGAGGCTGCTATCGATTACGAGCTCTGAAACGCGGGTTCGCCGGTTTTGTTGCCCCTGCCTTGACCGATAATCCAGGTCGCCTGATCTGGCAATTAGATCAGGTTGATTCACCTCGTTTTTGACCACCCCTACAGGTTTTAGCAACATGTCAGGGGCATCATGGATGCGCTGCTCTTTCCCGGCTGAGTCCGCTTCACTCTTTCCCATTTTTGATAGTAGTGCGTCTACTTCCCTCCTGATGATCCTATATACTATGTCCTCCATATCCTTAGAGGGCAGTGTCTTCTCCTTTTGGGTTTTTAGCAGGGAGGTAAGCTCAACATAGCGGTCAACCGTCATCCCCTCACTCGCGATTAGCTTGGCGCCACACTGAACACCGCAGGCATCTATGAGGATGCGCCTGTCTGATTTCCTCGTAATTTCCTTAAGCTTCCACGGTACTTTTACGGCAGGCAGGCATCCTATCTTGATATCAGCCGGGTTTTCCTCCCATATCCTGATACAAGCTTTAGAGGCGGCCACGCCTGTTGCACAACCACCGTAGCAGGTAAAAACCAGAAGCTTGTAAGGAGTGTCGCTTATCTCTGATTGTGCTTGCACATTATGTTCCTGCATTTTACATTCCACCTCCCTTCCCTTTATTCGTTAACGAAAGCCATCCGGTTCAACGGAATAGGAACGCCGATGCTGATACCATCCATTGTGTAATATAGTTGTATGTTGCCGTCGTGCGCCCAGTACGACCTGGGATAGTAGAGTGTCAGCGCAGGTAAATCCTCGGCATAGATTTCCTGCATCTGTAAAATCATAGATTTTCTTTTTTGAGCATCCATTTCAGAGAGTTGAGCAGTGAGCAGTTGGGTTAACTGGTCATTGGAGTTGAACCGGGCGCTGTTGAATCCCTCTCCCAGTATCCACCGTTGCAATAAGGATGGCTCATAAAGACCGCCATGTCCGTATAAGGAAAGGTCAAATTCCCAGGCGCCGACTCTGGAGTCGACTGTTTTCCCCTCCAACGTCTGGAAGTCAGTCTTAATCCCGGCCTTATCCAGTTGCCGGACGATGAATTGACCAAGGTCCTTGTAATCGGCGGCGGCAATCAGGCTCAGCTTTAGAATATGGCCGTCCTTGACGAAGTAGCCATTTTCCAGAGTGTAACCCAACCCGGCTATAAGTTGTTTAGCTTTTTCGAGGTCGTATTTGTATTGCCTGGCATCCGGGTTATACCAGACGCTGGTCGGCGGTACCATCCCGGGGTTTCCCGCGACAGCATTGCCCCTGAAGACTATCTGCACCAGCGCATCGCGGTCTATAGCGTAAGCCAGTGCCTGGCGGAAATCTTTGTAAGAAAGAGGTTCTTTTTTATGGTTGATGGTCAACTTGCCATTCCAGGATGGAGAGTCGGAGATGACCGTAAAACCGGCGGCCTCGAAATCCGACACTACTTCGGCGGGCACACCGGAAGAATTGACCAATCCCTCTCTCAGAGCTGCCGGCATCATCTGTTCACCTATCTTCACGAACTTGATCTCTTTCACGATTGGCTTGCCCAGGTAATAGCTGTCATTGGCCTTGTAAAGATAAGTGCCCAACTCCTTATTGTAGTCGGCAAGCATGTAAGGTCCGGTCCCGATAACTGCCTCCGGAGACGTGAATTTTACTGCATCGGTGACTTTCTCCCAGATATGTTTAGGAAATATCGGCTGGGAACCAGCTACATCCTGGAAAAATGGGGCGTAAGGCTTGCTGAGATACAGCTTTATCGTGTATTTATCGAGCGCCTCGGCGGACTTTACGATGCTGCCGTCGACCCACGGGTAAGGATGTTCCCTGGTATAGTTATAGGTGAAAACCACGTCATCGGCAGTGAATTCAGCGCCGTCATGCCACTTAACATTCTCCTGCAGGATGAATATGTATGAATTGTCGTCTGCATTATATTTCCACTCCTTACTGAGTTGAGGCACGAAACTGGTAGCGTTTTTCCAAACAAGCGTTTCGAAGATGAACTGCATTCTGGTATAACCGGGCCCACGTGAATAATGTGCGTAAGGCGATGGATAACCCCAATCACCTGTCGAATCGGCAATGGTGTATGAGTTCATATGCTGCGCAGATTGGGAGGCGGTTTGCGGGTTCCGGCAGACCTCACTCATATCACACGCGGGAAATATTAATAGTGAGACAAACAGAGCTGCAGCTAACAATATATGAGCAAAATTACCTGATCCCATCATAATAGTAACATCCTTTATTCGATTCGCGATTTACAATGAAGTCTATATCGAGTAATTCGATTCAGCCTGATAATGCATTAGCCAATGATAGACATCCCATCGCCGGCAAGCTGGTAATATGCCTGGCCGGAGCAGGGTAGGCAGAAATATCGGCTGTCTATCAGTCTGGAACGAGGCTGCATCACGTTCTCTCCGCATACAGAGCAGTTTACACTGGCGAAGATGCGGGCATAAGCCGGTATCTCAATGTTTAATCGGCTTATGCTGAAAAGCTCCTCGTCGGGTATCTCAAGCATTCGAAAAGAGATCTCTATCCACATATGCCTGAGCCTCCTGTCGTCCTCCTCCGTACCCTGACGTTCCTTAACCACCTTTCCGAATAGTGCCATAGCTTCGGGTTCCCTTTCTTCCATGGTTAGGCCACTTGGCTTGGCAGCAATCCTCACCGCCTCACCTGTTCTGCGTGCAAGGGTGACAGCCATTTTCCCATAATCCCGGTAGATAAGAGCATTATTGCCCAGGCTACAGCCGGTAACCATCTGAACGCCATCGGCAAAACAGCTGTTGGTTTCTACGATGGCAATAATCTCCTCCATTCCAGTTGACTTAACCCTCAATTCATTAACTGCACGGGCAGCCGCCTTTACGCCCATAGCCGAACCCGGGCAATAATGACCGTGTAACAAGCCGGTGCTTCGTAACAATTTTTGCAGATCACCTTGGGCTATAGCTTTCTCAAGTTCCTGCCGCGGATTTTCCATATTAATGATGTCCAAGTTTCCATCCCGTGATATCAAATTTAATTGCATCTGCGACTAGTTGCAGTTAAGAGACATAAAAATATATAAGTTCCTCAATCGGGCTGATTTGCACAACTTTCACATAGTCCAGACACGACAACATGCTTTAAATCGGCAACAAACCCATATTTTGTCGCAATCGTTTTCTTCAACGGTGCAAAAAGGAATTCATCGCAAATTATTGTTCTGCCACATTTACTGCATATCAAGTGATGATGATGTCCTTCTTCGGCATGGTGATAGATTGCTCGATCCTGAGACTCACTTTTAAAAACACACTGCTTTTTTTCCAGGAGTTCTAACGTGCGGTAAACAGTCGACTTGTTAACACGGGGCAACCTTTGGTGAACGTGTTTAATTATTTCCTCAGCCGTGATGTGCTCGCTGTTGTCGTGGATATAATCCAGGATAACCCTGCGCGGCTTCGTAAGTCTGAGCCCTTTCTTTTTCAGGGTAGCGTAACAACTCATATTTATTGCACCAGGTCGCAATAATAACTCATTGCAATTGCGCCTGTCAACAGGGGGGTACAAAGCCACGGTTCCTGTGGTGCTTACAACAAAGCCTCTGCTTCGTCTTTCTGCGAGATGGCGGCTTGGGCTGCTATGAGCTTGGCGATAGGCACTCTGAACGGGCTGCAGCTCACGTAATCCACATTGATGGCGTGGAAAAACTTGATCGAAGTCGGCTCGCCCGCCTGCTCCCCGCAAACACCGATGGGAATATCCTTCTTCTCGCGGCGCGCCCAGAAGATGGCGGTTTCCATCAGTCGCCCGACGCCCTTGATATCTATAATTTCGAAGGGATTGTCTTCGAGTATGCCGATCTCAAGGTAAGTGGAGAGGAACTTCTTTTCGGCGTCCTCGCGGCTGAACGAGTAAACCGCCTGCGTGAGGTCGTTGGTTCCGAATGAGAGGAAGTCCGCCACCTGTGCCAGCGTCCCCGCCCTCATGCAGGCGCGGACGGTCTCCATCATGGTTCCTGCCTTGAGGGTGGAGCCCTCGGTGCAGCTCTTCTTGATCATAATCAGCTCCTGCGAGGTGATCACCTGCGGAATCATGATCGATACGTCGGCCGGGACCTCCAGCTTGGCAGTTTCGACAGCCTCAACCTGCATTTTGTAAATCTCGGGATTGGTCACCGCCACGCGCACGCCCCTGTGTCCCAGCATAGGATTAATCTCCTTGAGTTCCGCTATGCGCAGCTTGGTCCTGCTGTCCGTAGTTTCGGTTTCGGAGGGAAGGAACTCGTGGAGAGGTAGATCGAGCAGCCTGATGATGATGGGCAGCCCTTTGAGTTCCTTAAAGAGAGCCGCGAAATCCTCCTTTTGCAGTTTGCTGAGGTGCTGCAGCGCTTTGGCTTTCTGGGCGGGGGTCTCAGCCAGTATATATTCCCTGATGGCGGAGAGCCGCTCCGGACCGTTAAACTGCCTCTCGGTGCGGCATAGCCCGATGCCTTCAGCGCCCAGTTTGATGGCCTGCGCCACCATTTCAGGCGTATCAGCATTGGCCCTCACTCCCAGCCGCTTAGCGCCGTCCAGCCACGAGAGCAGCTCGCTGAACTCCTTGATCATAGCCCCTTCTTCAAGGGGGACGGTGCCGATATAAACCGCTCCTGCCGTGCCGTCGATAGTGATGGTATCCCCCTGTCGCACGGTCTTCCCTTTACATATAAATGTCTTCTTTTTGGGATCGATCTCGATATCCTCGGCGCCGCAGACACAGGGCTTGCCCATGGCCCTGGTGACGATGGCGGCATGGGAGGTCAGACCGCCGCGGGAGGTGAGCACACCATCTGCGGCAGCTATGCCCTGTATGTCGTCCGGGCTGGTCTCAGGCCTCACCAGGATGGAAGGCACACTCTTCTTCGATAGGAGCAGTGCATCGTCCACCGTAAACACGACACGACCGGAAACTGCGCCGGGCGCGGCCGCCAGCCCGCTGGTTAAACACTGTTGCCGCTGGTCGGATTTAATATGCTTGTGCAGCAGTGCACGCAGATCATCGGCCTTGACGCGTAAAATAGCCTCCTCCACGGTTATGAGGTCCTCGTGTACCATATCCACAGCCACTTTCACCGCGGCCTGGCCGCTTCTTTTTCCCGACCTGGTCTGCAGAATAAACAGCTTCTCCGATTCGATGGTGAACTCAACATCCTGCATATCGCGAAAATGCGATTCAAGCAGGGCGACCTTCTGCTCCAGCTCCTTATACATTTTTGGTAGAATGGATTTGAGTTTGGACACGGGTACGGGAGTTGTGGATCCCGACACAATAGCCTCGCCCTGCGCGCGCTGGATATACTCGCCGAATAACCCGTGTTCACCTGTGCTGGGGTTGCGGCTGAATACGACACCCGTCCCCGATTTGGCATCCTTATTGCCGAAGACCATGGCCTGCACGACAGCTGCAGTGCCTATATCGGAGGGAATATTGTTAAGGCGGCGATATTCGATGGCGCGTATGTTGTCCCATGATTCGAATATGCGCCGGATGGCCGCCCGCATCTCGGATATTCCGTTGATATTGAGCACGGTGTCCATCATGCCCGGCATGGAGACCGGCGCGGAGGAGCGCACCGAGACCTGCAGACCCTTGCCGAGTTTTGCGCCGACTTCTTTCTCCAGCGCGGTCACGGCCTGTGTTATCTCCTTCTCGGACAGGCGGCCCGTTTTCTTATACTCGTTGTAACCCTGGACGGAAACCACGAAACCCGGGGGGACGGGAAGCCCGATCCTGGTCATGGTTACCAGGTTGGCGCCCTTATTGCCTAACAGGGTTTTATCCTCGCATTTATCGTGAAATGAATAGATGTATCCCATGGTTAGCCACCTCCACTAACGATAATTATATATTATAATGGAGGGGATGCGTTCGCGATGAAAGAAGGAAAGTGAAGCTTTGATGCTTAATTTATTCTGATGTTCGGCTATCTTCTGGATATGACCAGGTCTTTGTCCGGCGTTCTCTGCTCGTCTTCGCCGTATAGCATTTGATATACATCCGCCAGGTCTTTTCTCTGTTTATCGATCTCTTCCTGCTTCAAACCGAATTCCTCCGGGGCCAGGTATATCAGCAACTTGCTGTCCAGCCTGGGATTAGTGGGGTCATGCGCTTCCCAGTCGGCGTTATGTATCCTTTCCACAATCTTTTTTCTGGATAGAACGAGCGGCACAAGCTCCAGCTCCTCCATCGTGACCTGCCCATCGCTGGAATTCAGCTTTGTGGGCACCGGGAATATATGGTTCACGAAATTGCCGTTTACGTCGGGTATCATACCATAACCGAATTTGCTGTAAAGCCTGGCAAGATTGGGAACGGCATAAGCAAATGCGTAATCGATAGGCTTCACACCACCGATTTCATTCTTTGTGACCTCTGTGGCGTTCTTCCAGATCAGCAGGCTGATGGGGTCATAGGTGGTATCCAGGTTTTTCCTGTTGGCAAGCCTGAAAAATCTGCCGAATTCCGCAATCTTTTCCACGGGGGTCCCTGATCTCTCTATGTAACGGGTGATATTGAAACCGGTGCTGCTCTGCTGTTTTATATCGGGATATTTGTTTTCCATAGGCAATCCGATTATGTCCTGATAGGGGACTATTCGTATGCCGCAGAAAATCTCATCCTTTTCATTAACGGCGATCAGATGAAGGGAGATGGGATCGAAAACGTCGTAGACCATCTTTCTTACGACATCTAAATATATGCCGCTGTCGGCGATATACCTGTCTTCCTTGGCATACAGCTTATATCTGGCGCGGTATATAGCATCCGCCGCGCTGTTGCGGCCGTCGGTTATGTAGAATTTGACGGGCCCGGCCTGATCCACCTGCATGAATATATTGCTTTCCGCTTTCATTTTATCTGACTGCTCCGTCATTTCACCTACAATATTAAGTTTAAGCGAATATCGCGCCGCCACTACTACTGAGTACGATAATATCTGTTGGGCAGGTAAGTGTCAATGAACTGTGTTCCTGCGTATGCGAGTAGCTGCAGTATTATCCGGCGTCTGTTGAAACCATGCTAAAAGACGTTGTAAAAGTGCTTTGAAGCGCATATAATCACACAGTATGCAGTTTGACGACCCTGCAGTGGTGCCCCCGGGCTGGTTGCTGTGGCCCGGTAGAATCCTCCATTAAATGCTTTAATAGGGAGAGAGGCTGATGAACAGAATGATGAAATCTTTCCACAAAACACCGGGAGTTGCCTTTGCGCTGATACTATCGCTGACGCTGGTTCTCACCGCCTGTGCGCCGTCGACTCCACCCGCACCGGTCATTGAGCCTCTCAAGAATATAGTCAGCGAGCCGTTATCTATCACTATTCTGCATGTGGGCGATACGCATTCCTATGTAATGCCGCATGATATGATACTCAAGCTCAACGGCAGGGATACGCTGGTTTCGTTGGGCGGCTTCGGTCTGTTGGCTTCCGCGGTAGATGATCTGCGCCGGAAGGAAAAGGATATCGTGCTGCTTCATTCCGGCGATGCAACCGAGGGGACCATCTGGATGCCCAAGTTCGAGGGCATGGCGGATTTCGCAGCCATAAACACGTTGAACTTCGATGCGATTGTATTGGGAAACCATGAGTTTGCACAGGGCACGCAAGTGCCGAAAACAATGGTTGATACCATCAAACCGCCTGTTCTCGCTGCCAATATGGACCTGACACAGGAGCCGGCGATGGCAGCGGGAGTTAAACCGTATGTCATCCTGGAACAGGGCGGCCAGAAAATCGGCGTTATCGGATTGATCACCCCTGAAACGCCGGGCCTCGCGAGGCCGGGTAATACGGTTAAATTCCTGCCGCCCGAGGATATCACCCGCAAATATATATCCGAGTTAAACGGGATGGGCATCAATAAAATTATTATTCTCTCCCATCTCGGTTATGAGCCTGACCTCAAGCTCGCCGCCGCCGTCCCCGGCATGGACATTATAGTGGGAGGGCATTCTCATACGTTCATGGGAGGGCCTGAGTTCGTAGAAATAGGACTCCAGCCGGTTACGTCTTATCCCACGGTGGTTACGGGGCTCGATGGTGACAAAGTACTCATCGTCCATGCCTGGGAATCAAACCAGATGCTGGGGCAGATCAAGCTCGATTTCGACGGTCACGGCAGGATCAGTTCATACAGAGGTCAGCCGTTTATCTATACTACGGACAACTTCAAGCTTGCTGATGCAGAGGGCTGGAATCCTGTGGCCAAGGACTCGCACCAGTATAAGGAAATAGTGGAGGCCCTGGCCAAAAATCCGGGCATCAAGATATATGCAAGCAATTCCAAGATGGATGAAGCGCTTAAACCATACGCCGAACAGGTGGCAGCCGAGCTCAACGCCGTTGTAGGGACCGCCGAAGAGGACCTGATCAGGGGGCATGATATAGGGCCGGGGCCCATTATCGCCGACGCCTTCCTGTGGAGCGCTCAGAAGGTTGATCCGACCGTGCAGCTTGCCCTTTTCGACACATATGACGTCGACTACGATATCTTCAAAGGCCCCATACTGGCAAACGATATCCACATGGTGCTTGACCTGAGACACAACCTGTCGGCTGTTACGCTTAAAGGCAGTCTGCTCAAGATGATGCTGGAGATGGGTCTCGACTCTCATATAAAAATTGAAATGCCTCCGCCCTGCTTCGAGCTCTCGGGCTTCAAGATGACATTGGACATGAACAACGAAAGCGGTGAGCGTATCACTGATATCCTGGTAAAAAATGAAGCCGGAGAATACGTTCCCATGAATATGGATGCCGATTACACGCTGGTTACCACCGATTTTCTGCTCGAGAAAGGCATAGCTCCGCTGGTCAATAAGATAAGCTGGATGGGCCCACAGGGCGAGACCCTGATAAAAAGCTTCCTGAAATACAGGGATCTCAATATAAAAGACGTTGACGCACTGACCGATTACATTAAAGAGCTGAAGACTCTTAAGAATCCTACCGAATTGAGGACAACATTGATAAAGGCCGGTCTCCCGTAAAAGGGGAACAACTTGACGCCGGAGGTGGATTGCCCGGTGATTTAGCAGTAGTATTACGGTTGGAATATTCTAATTATGGTTGTCGAGAAAGGATCGATGCCGCTTAATAAAGGTAAATTTAAATAGAATGGAAATGTCATACGCATGAAAACCTATGACTTATTGAAAAAGACGTTAATGGAGTTAATTCAGGCCAATCACCTGGAATCAGATGATGTCGTTGTTAGAGCAAGGCCACTCACCCCGGATGAGGCGATTGGCAATCCTGAGGACAGGGACTATCCGCTGATTTCGGGCCGTGAGCGGATGGTGCAGGCCGAATTCAGGAATACCATCGGTCAGGCTTATACTGATATGTATGGTAACTTCAGCGGCAAATTGATTGAAGTTGCCGGGATGGAATTAAGAAACAATTACCGCCGGGCCGTTTTCGTATCCAGCCTGAACGCAGTGATGAGGTATCTCGACTTGATTGATAAGACAATACACTGCCGGGATAATGAACCCAGGGAATGCGGCACGGAACTGGTTGGGTACATAACTTCAAAATACGGGCACCCCAGGATAGCCATGGCAGGTTTCCAACCCAGGCTGGTAGAGTCCCTGGCTGAAAACTTCGAAATTAAGGTAACTGATATGGACAATGCCAATGTAGGATCCACGAAGCTTGGTATGGCTGTACAAAATCCGATAAAAACAAAGGAGCATCTGGATTGGTGCGAAATTGCCGTGGTAACAGGATCGACGCTGGTCAACGATACGATTAGTGAGTTCTTAATCCAGAAGCCGGTTATTTTTTATGGTGTAACCATAGTGGGAGCAGCCAAAATCATGGGGCTGGAGCATTATTGCCACTGCGCCAAATAACGGCAGCTTAATCGGTCTGCAGTTTTTTATTGCGTTCCTGCAGGTATTCTTTAGCCAGGTCTATGTAGATTTGTTTACCCATGGACCAGTGTTCTCTGTCCTGGTCGGTTATCTTTCTCAATTCCCTGGCCGGATTGCCTCCGACCAGGACATTTGCAGGTACTATCTGCTTCGCTTTTATCAGTGTAGCTTCAGCGATAATGGTATTTTCGCCGATTTCAGAGTTAATACTCAGGATTGCTCCCATTCCAATTGAGGCGTATTCGCCGATGTATTTGGAGTGGATGATTGCCCCATGTCCTATAGTGACCTTCTGCCCAATTGTGCAGCTACCGAAAGGAAAGGCGTGTATTATCACCCCATCCTCAACAGCGGTGCCGGAATGTATTATTATGCTGCCGTAATCTCCTCGTATTATGGCG
>Ga0136653_10000151_pt1 | contig 34771 bp, 28 predicted proteins | sample LakKivw275mmetaG_FD_94866 | JGI IMG/M metagenome (GOLD analysis project Ga0136653, IMG submission 94866) | Anoxic lake water microbial communities from Lake Kivu, Rwanda to study Microbial Dark Matter (Phase II) - Lake Kivu water 275m metaG... | ecosystem: Environmental > Aquatic > Freshwater >...
CTGCCTGGGACCTGAAGCGCGCCACCGACTTCGCCAAGGCCTGCGCGGATAACAAAATCGAGTGGCTGGAGGAGCCGCTGGACTGGCACGACTACGACGGGCTGGCCGCCCTCAAGAAAGTATCACCGGTCAAGATAGCGGGTGGGGAGCTCAACCACGGGTGGGACGAGATCAAAATAATGTTCGAGAAGGACTGCTTCCATATTTATCAGCCCGATGCCACATTTGCCGGGGGTATACAGCAGGTTATGAAGGTTATCGACGCCTGTCACAAGAACAACCGCGTCTTTTCACCGCATACCTGGACCAGCGGCATCGGCTTCTACATCGGATGGAACCTGGTGCTGGCCGATACGGGAAATACTCATCCGTTAGAATATCCCAACGAGCCTCCCTCCTGGATACCCCAGTACCGCGAGGGCATCATCGAGCCCATCATCCCGGACAAGAACGCCATGCTGCAGCCCTTCACACGCCCGGGACTGGGCTTCGAGATCGATAAAAAGTTGCTTAAAAAGTACGGTACCCGCTTCTACCACCAGACGGAGAAGGGGCTGGCCTTCAAGGTAATCCGCGAGAAGGGGCTAAAGACGGCGCTGGAGCTAAAGAAGCGGAAAGGAGGGTAGCGGTCGTTCTGTAATTGCGAACGAAGTGAAGCAATCTTAAGATTGCCGCGTCGCTTCGCTCCTCGCATGTATGAGAAGGGCGGGACTTCGGTCCCGCCCTTCTTCTATGCTTAAAGCTTTTTAAAGCTTGCCTATCTTGCCGATCGCTTCCTTGATCTCGTCAACAGAGGCCTCTTCCTCGATAGTGGAGAGGTCGCCCAGGTCTTTACCCATAAGCAGCGCTTTGATGACGCGGCGCATGATCTTGCCGCTGCGTGTCTTGGGCAGCATCTTGATGAAGCCGATATCCTTCATGACCACGATTGCGCCCATCTCCTTCCTGACATGGTCGATCAGCTCCTTCTTGAGCGCATCGCTCGGCTCATAACCGGCCCGCAGCACTACGAAGGCGCTGGCTATCTCGCCGCGCAGTTCATCCGGAACACCAGTCACAGCGGCTTCAACCACAGCGGGGTGCGATACAAGCGCATTCTCAACCTCGACGGTGCCGATGCGGTGAGCGGCTATCTTGATGACCTCGTCGGCGCGGCCTGCGAACCAGATATAGCCGTCCTCATCCTTCGAGGCGGCATCGCCGGCATAGTACATGCCCCTGGTGCCGGGCCGGGCTTCCCAGTAATCTGTCTTGTAACGTTCAGGATCGCCCCACAGTGTGGGAGTTAGGCCGGGGAAGGGTTTCTTGATGACCATGATGCCCTTTTCACCGACACCCATGGAATGTCCATCCTTCTCGTCCACAATATCTGTGATGACGCCGGGAGTGGGGAATGTGGCCGAGCCCGGTTTGATGGGCGCCATGCCCAGGCCATAGGGATTGCCTATAATGGCTCCGGAGGTCTCGGTCTGCCACATATGATCGATTACCGGTATGCTGCCCCTGAAGACATCTTCCTGGAACCACTTCCAGGCCGCCGGATTAAGCACTTCACCTGCGCACACAACCCTCTTGAGCGACGTTAAATCGTGCTTGTGCGCGGGCTCCACACCGAACCTGGCCAGGGCCCTGATGCCGGTGGGGGATGTGAACATGCCGGTCACATGGTTGCGCTCGATGATGTCGAACCACATCTCATTATTGGGATAGTCGGGAGTTCCTTCATATAAAATCGAGGTGCAGCCGTGCAGCAGCGGGCCGTATACATTGTAGCTGTGGCCCACGATCCAGCCGATATCCGAGGTGGAGAACCAGATGTCGCTGGCTTTGAGGTCGTAGATCCACTTGCCCATGGAGTACACATAGACCTGGTAGCCGCCGTGGCACTGGACACTGACCTTGGGTTTGGCCGTAGTGCCCGATGTCGGCAGCAGGAAGAGCGTCTCGTTGGCCTCCATCTCGACGTAGTCGCCGCTCTGACCGGCGCCCTTGGCTAAAAAGTCCTTCCAGAAGATATCACGGCCCGCGGTCATGGGAATGTTTTTATCATGCGGCTCATCCAGTACAACCGTATGCTTAAAGCCGATCTCTTTAGGGAGCCGGGTGATAGCGTCGTCGACCATCTCCTTGAGATCGACGGGCTTGCCGCGGCGGGTGCCGCGCGCCTTGCAGATCAAATATTTGGCGCCGCTTAGCTCAACGCGGTCGGCTATGGCCCTAGGGGAGAAGCCTGCGAAGATGACCACGTGCACCGCCCCTATCCTGGCGCAGGCCAGCATGGTACCCACCGCCTCCACGCCCATGGGCATGTAGACCGCCACGCGGTCTCCTTTCTTCACGCCGATTCCCCTTAAGGCGGCGGCATATTTCTTCACAAGGTTCAGCAGCTGGATATAGGTGACGGTCCTCGTCTCGCCGGTGTCGCCGTTCTCATAAATGAGGGCCGCCTTGGCGCCCTTGCCCATCTTGACCTTGAAATCCACTGCGCTGTAGCAGATATTGGTCTTGCCGCCCACATACCATTTGAAGGTGGGGTAATTATGTTCGAAGACCTTGTCCCACATCTTAAACCAGTGAAGGTCATGCCTGGCACTCAGCGCCGCCTCTTCCCAAAAGCCATCCAGGTCTGCCTCGGCCTTCCTGTAAAACTCCTTTACATGCGGGGGCAGCATACTGGCTACTTTTCGTTCTTCAACCTGTTCCACTACTTTCTCTGCCATTCTGTTGTCAGCCTCCTGTGATTTCTTTTTTTACGCGCCGCGAAATTTGCGCAAATTACTCCCCATTCTATAGATTGACAGCCTGCCGCGCAAGTGCAAACAATACACGCGACCCGCCATTCCTTGCCTTTTGGATATACTTGATGATATATTTCAGTCTCAACAACCAGAGGCGGCTGCAATTGACAGGAAAGGACAGGAACGCGCCCCGCATTGTCAGCATCGAGCTCACGCCTGTCGTCATACCTTTCCAGGAGATAGTCCGCGAGGCTATGAGCAAGGCGGGCGGCCTGGGAATGGCCATCCCGGCGGAGGAAGCCTGGACAGGCATCGATTGCGCCATCTGCGTAATGGTCGACGAGGCAGGCAACATAGGGCTGGGCGAATCCTACGTCTGGTGGCCTGAGACCGGCACCTCGCCCAACCAGATCATCGAGGTTATCCGCCAGGCCCTGGCCAGGTACGTCCTGGGGCAGAGCCCGTTCGACACAGAACACATCTGCCGGCGCATGGATAATAATGTTGCCAGGTCGGAGGCAGCCAAAGGGCTGCTGGATATGGCCTGCTACGACCTGATGGGCAAGGTCAGGGGCGTCCCGGCCTGCGAGGTGATGGGCGGAAAACCGTCGGATATTCCTCTGGCCGCGCTGATACCCCTCATGGATCCCGACGGCATGGTTTTCCTGTCGAAGCTGTTCTTCGATGACGGGTACAGGACCCTGCGCCTGAAGCTGGGGCACGGGGTAGCCGAGGACGTCGCCATTCTGCAGGCGATGAGGAAGGAATTCGGCAAGCAGGTCCGCATACGGGTTGACTACAACCAGGCTTATTCGCCGCAGGAGGCTATAAAGGCTATTCAAGCCATCGAACCCTTCGATATCGATGTTGCCGAGCAACCCGTGGCCGCCACAGATTATGTCGGAATGGCCTACGTGCAAAAGCATGCTAAAACACCCCTTATGTCACACGAGGGCTGCTTCTCTCTGGGCGATATAATCACACTGGCTGAGCTTGGCGCCATACGCGTGGTCGGTATCAATACGGAACGTCCGGGCGGCATAACGGCTGCGCTCAGGGCCATGGATTTTGCCACTGAACACAAAATGGGGATAGTAATTCACAACCAGTCGGCCGGCATCTCATCGGCAGCCCTGATTCACCTGGCGGCGGCTCGCCTGCCGACGCTGGGACATGCCGTCGAGCTCTTTGGTTATGTCATGCTGGAGGACGACCTCATAACATCTCCCATAGACTATAGCGGCGGCATCGCCAGGATCCCGGCGGGATACGGCTGGGGCGTTACGATGGATACGGCGGCGCTGGACAAATACGCTACCGGCCCGACGGTAAAGCTCACTATGCCCTGAAGATAACCGCTGAAGTAAATATAAGGAGCGACCGAGCATGGATTCTGTAAGCTGGGTGGATATCGGCATCATCTTAGTTTATCTGGCCGGCATGGTGGCCGTGGGCATCTGGACCAGCCGAAAGATCAAAAATCTTACGGATTACTCTCTGGCGGGCAAATCGCTGGGCTTCCTGGTGATGATCGGGACGCTGGTAGGCGCCGCCATCGGCGCAGCCTCCACCATGGGCAAGGCAGGGAAGGCATATGAGCTGGGGATCATATTCGTCACTGCCGGCCTGGGCTACATCGCCGGCCTGGTCGTCTTCGGGCTGCTCTCGGGCAGGCTGCGCAAGCTGGGTATCTGGACTATCCCGGACGCGCTCTTTAAAAGATACGGCAAGGGCATCAACCTGGCCTGCGGCGCCGCCATGTTCATCACGGTCATCGCTCTGTTCGGCGGGCAGATCATCGGCATAGGCCTCATATTCACCGCGGTGGGCCAATCTCTGGGACTGACCTATACTACCTCGATCATACTGGCCGGCGTGGTCATGATACTCTATACCGTACTGGGCGGCCTTTTCGCGGTCGCCTACACCGACCTGATACAGACCGTCATCATGCTGGTCAGCATTGGCGTTATCCTGCCGATCTTTATATTGGCCAGCGATTCCGGCTCGATGCTGGCGACGGCCTGGCAATCCGCCGCAGCGGGCACCGGTCCGGATATATCCCCCATCTACCTGGTATCTATCTGGATCATAGATTTCTGCTTCTGCCTGGTGGACCCCGGGTTGTGGCAACGGGCCAATGCCGCGACCAGCGGAAAGGTCATCAAGAACTCGATGTTCGTTACGGCCGGCGTTTACGTGTACTGGTCTGTTGTGGTTGTGCTGCTCGGCATCCTCGGTATCTTCCTGGTGCCGAATATCGTGCAGAATTACGGCTCCACCGATGCAGTCATCCCCGTGATGATCGTGAAATATCTGCCGATGGGCCTTGTCGGCCTGTGCCTGGCCGGCCTGATGGCCGTGATGATGAGCACTGCCTCGGTTGCGCTGCTGATATCCGGCACCACCGTAGCCAACGACCTGATCAAGGCGGCCCGTCCTCAGACCAGCGAAACCAAATTGCTGCTGTGGGCCAAGCTCGTAATCATCCTGGTCGGGGCGCTGGGCATCGTTTTTGCCATGTTTATGCGCGGCATCTTCGATATATTGCTGCTGGCCTTTGCCGTGTACGTATCGGCGGTCTTTATCCCGGCCATGGCGGCCTTCTTCTGGAAAAAGGCCACCCGTCAGGGCGCCATTGTCAGCAGCATCGTATCAACCATAGTCTGCGTGGCCCTTTACGCCGTCAAACAATTCGTTGAGATACCCTGGCTGGAGCCCATCGTGATCAGCCTGGCGGTTAGCCTGATTCTGATGTGGTCTGTGAGCAGGGCGACCTATAAACCGGAAAGCGCTACACCGAAATTAATTTTATCAGGAGGTAACCAATGAAGGAGCAGCACAGGCGACTTACCCTATTTGAGGCGGCTGCCGTAGTAGCCGGGCTGGGATTCGGCGGCGGAGTCATGGCCGTGCCTTACCTGGCTTCTCTGAACGGGATAATGGACCTGATTATAATCGCACTAGCGGCCTATGCCTTCAGCCTGCTGCTGCACCTGATGGTAGTGGAGGTCGTACTGCGGGAAGACAAGCCGCAGCAACTGGTTGAGCTTTTCGGAAAATATGTTTTCAAGCAGACCTGGTGGGGGAAGGCCCTGACCTGGATTATCTTCGCCCTGGTGCTGGTTACTTTCTATGCGCTGCTGGCAGGGTACATCGTCGGCTGCGCCGAGCTTCTGAGCAACCTCTTCCCGGCGCTGCCGCTGTGGGCCGGGGAGGTCATTACCTACATAATAGCCGCCGGCATCGTCCTGGCTGGGTTGAAAGCGGTAGGAGTAAGCGAGAAATGGTCCATTATCAGCATCGCTATAGTGCTGCTGGTGCTGTCTGTCATATCCTTCGCATATCCCTTCAATGCGCTGCCCCTCTGGAGCGGCGACACGGCGAAAATCCTGGCGCTCTTCGGTATGGTCATGTTCTGCCTGACCTGCCTTTTCTCCGTTCCCCAGGCGGCGGAAGGGCTCTCCTGGAACAAGAAGCTGGTCCCGGGCGCCGTGGTGTTGGGCATTACAATAAACCTGGTTTTCACACTGGTCATCTCCTTCATGGCATCTCTGGTCTCCAAACCGGTGACCGAGGTGGCCATCATCGGCTGGGGCAATGCCGTAGGAACATGGGCGGTGATACTGGGCTCGGTCTTCGCTTTCCTGGGACTGCTGACCAGCTACTGGAGCATCGGCTATGCGCTGGCCGTGGTAATCGCCGAGAGGCTGAAATGGGGCTATCGCCTGTCATGGCTGGCCGCAACCGTCCCCAGCATCCTTATGGCTCTATTCGGGTTGGCGGGCTTTCTGGAGTATATGCGCTATGCGGGAGGAGCCATGGCCGTCCTGATGGCGCTGCTGATACCGCCGGCGCTGTTGATCAGCCGCAGGGAGAAGGCTAATATTATGCCCGCTTTCAGCATGGGTAACTGGGGCAATGTTTTTATTTGTGTGCTGGTGTTCATTGCCTACCTGCTGATGGCGGTGGGCTCGCTGATACCCGTAGACTGAGGATACCACGTTATGTCGGATCAAGGTCAGCTTTATTATAACGGCACGGTCCGCACCATCGACACGGCCTGCCCGCTTGCCGGGGCGGTTGCCGTGCGGAAAGGGAAAATTATCGCCGTCGGCACAAAGGAATCCTGCACTTCGGCGCTGGGAAAAGGATATGAGCCGGTCGATATGGGTGGCGGCGTTCTGCTGCCGGGCTTTATCGATACACATATGCACCCGGTCCTGCTGATCTTTTTTGCCATGAACTGCGATTTGGGCGGTGTGGCCTCCATGGCGGAGCTGCAACAGAAGCTGCGAGAATCCCTGCTGAGAAAGAGCGACGACTCCTGGCTGATCGGCCTCAATTTCGATGAGCAGAGCCTGCGCGAGAAACGGGTGCCCGACAGGCACGACCTGGATGCGGTCAGCACCGAACGGCCGGTAGCTGTGATCAAACACGACGGCCATTCGGTTTTTGCCAATACTCTGGCTATTGAAGCTGCCGGAATAACCTCTTCTACACCGGACCCCGAGGCAGGCGCCATAGAACGGGAGGTGGGAGGTTCCCCTGCTGGTATCTTCCGTGAATCCGCTCTGCCACTGGTGATGAACAGCATGCCCATGCCCGAAATGCAGGTCCTGACGGAAAGCGCCCGCAGCACTTTCCAAAGGCTGATCTCTCTGGGCCTGACCTCCGCCGGCGTCGTATTACAGACGAGCGCCGAAGGGCCGGCCGGCTCGGCCGGCGCCTTTGACGTTGCGGCCATGCAGCTTTTTAGCGAGCTGTGCCCTCTCAGCCTGTATTCGCTGCTGATAACACCCGACATAAACGGCCTGGACGGGCTGAGAAACAGCTCTCTTAATACCGGTCCAAACCGGCTGGGGGGCATTAAGCTCTTCGCGGACGGCACGTTCGGCTCCTCTACTGCTTACATGCAGGAGCCTTTCTCGGACGACCCTCGGAAATGCGGCTTGCTGATGCACACGCCGGATGAACTATACGGCCAGATGGCTGCGGCCCACAATGCGGGATGGCAGGTGTGTGTACACGCGATCGGGGATGCCGCCAACAGGCTTTGCGTGGAGCTTTATGGAAAGCTATTTAAGGAGTTCCCCCGACGGGGTTGCCGCCACCGCATCGAGCACGCTTCCATAATGGGTGCGGATGTAATGCGGGAAATGGCCGGGCTGGGCGTTTTGGTTTCTACACAGCCCATGTTCATACACTCCGAGAAAGGCTGGCTACCGCGGAGATTGGGAACGGAGCGCTGTAAAACCGTCTACCCCCTGCGATCGTTCCTAGATGCAGGCATTAAAGTGGGTGGCGCTTCCGATGCGCCGATAGAATCTCAGGACGTGCTGCATGCCATTCAGTGCTGCGTCACGCGCGAGGGTTTTGAGCCGCAAGAATGCATCTCGATCGAACAGGCACTGCGCATGTACACGTTGGACGCCGCCTACCTGCAATTCGAAGAAGATATCAAGGGCAGCATCACGCAGGGCAAGCGAGCCGATCTGGTTTTTTTAAGCGACGATCCCTTTAAGGTGCAGCAGGACAGGATAAAGGACATCCAGGTAGTGAGGACGGTGGTGGGCGGGAAAGTGTTGTAGAATTAGCTCATGCCCATCAAGGTACTCCCGCCCGAGGTAACTTCGAAGATTGCAGCCGGTGAAGTCATAGAGCGTCCCGCCTCCGTGGTCAAGGAACTGATAGAGAACTCCCTGGATGCGGGCGCAAACGAGATCAATATTGAGGTGAATAACGGCGGTGTCAGCTACCTGCGCGTTTCCGACAACGGTTGCGGGCTTTCGGCGGCCGAGGCGGAGATAGCGATCAAGCGGCATGCCACCAGCAAAATAACCGGGCTGAAAGATCTCGAGCATATCAATACACTCGGTTTCAGGGGAGAAGCCCTGCCCAGCATAGCATCCGTGGCCGAGGTTGAGCTCTTGACACGCGACCCCGGCAGTAGCGCCGGCAGCTACCTGCGCATAGAGAACGGCAGGACCACTGTCAGAGAGAAAAAAAGCCGTCCGCAGGGCACCACAGTAACGGTACGGCGGCTCTTCCAGAACTTTCCTGCCAGGTTGAAATTCCTGAAATCCGCCGCCACCGAGTCCGGACATATAGCTGCGCTGGTGAGCCAATTTGCACTGGCCTATCCCGAAGTGCGGTTCGAGCTAGTCAGCGACGGCCGCACCACCCTGAGCACCACCGGGGACGCTGAACTGCGGTCGGCGGTGTCAGTTATTTACGGCCTGGACATCGCCGGGAAAATGCTGGAGGTGGAGGGAATAAATGGTCTACTCTACATTCAGGGACTGGCCAGCCCGCCTTCCGTGCAGCGCTCCAGCCGCAGCTACCTGAGCTTCTTCGTCAACCGGCGCTATGTGCGCAACTCCATATTGGCCAAAGCGGTTGAGACCGCCTACGAAGGACTGATGATGAGCGGTAGACACCCGCTGGCGGTAATCAATATCGCCATCCCTCCGGAGGAGGTGGATGTCAACGTACACCCAACCAAGCTGGAGGTTAAATTCCGCAATAACAACGACGTCTTCACGAGCATCGTAAAAACGCTGAGGGATACCCTGGCAAAATCGCCACTTCCATCAGCGCGGCCGGACCTCGAAGAGGCATCCGCACGGCCCCTGTGGGAACCCCATGCTACGGAGGTCCCCCCTTTACGGACACTGGGACAGCTTTCCTCCAGCTATATACTGGCGGAGGGCGAGGAGGGACTCTACCTGATCGACCAGCATGCGGCCCATGAACGCATACTGTTCGAGAAGATATTAGCCCGGAGGAAGGCCGGGCAGCCGGATGTGCAGGGCATGCTGGAACCCCTGGCGCTGGAGCTTACACCCGCTCAGATACAGTCACTGACAGGCTGCACCGGCCTTCTGAGCGAGCTCGGTTTCACCATCGAGCCTTTCGGCGGCAACACATGCCTGGTACGCGCCGTGCCATCCGCGTTAAGCGGAGCGGCACTGGCTGATACCATCGTGGAAATACTGGATGCGCTGGGCATTGAAAAGGAGCCGAGCAAGCGGGACGTGAAGGCTGCGCAGTTAATCGCCTGCCACGGCGCGATCAGGGCAGGCCAGAAACTGGATGCGGGCGAACAGACGGAATTGATCCGCCAGCTTGCGGGCACTACGCAACCGCGCACCTGTCCCCACGGACGGCCCACCATGCTGCACCTCAGTTCACAACAGCTCAAGAGGGAGTTCGGCCGGACTCAATAGGCGGCGCTTCTCAGACCTTTGTATAGAAGCCGTAGGGATCGAAAAGCCTGACCATCATTTTTTCCTCATACGAGGGCAGATCTATCTTTTCCAGATGCGGGGCCACCTCCAGCTCCCAGCCCACCATCCTCTTTATGCCCCTGATAGCCTCATCCTCCCTGATGGCCGTTCCGTAAGGGATATAAGAGGTCAACACCAGGGTGTCCTTGCCCTCGGGCTTCTCGAAGATGCCCACGTCCGTGACCAGCGTCTTAACGTTTTTGCCCGGGTAAGTTATATAGGAAACATCCTTTATCAACCTTTCTTTGCCGGCGGGGACGAATACTATGGTCTCGCGGCAGGAGCTGACGACGTCGTTAGCACCGCCCGACCCTACGATGTAATAGACGTGGGGTATCTTGGTGGAGTTGCCGTTCCCGTACCTGTCGATCTGGGCCGCCCCGAGGATACCCAGACAGGAGCTGCTCGATCCGCCGGCCAGGATGCCCAGGGCCGTCTCAATATTGGTGAGCATCTTGCAGGAGTGTAAATTGTGCATGCTGAAGCCCGTAGGGTCCGACGGCACCGGCATATAGCCATACATGCCGTTCTCCGCTACCAGCTCGGTATCGTGGTTCTCTTTTTTCAGACTGTAAACCGCCATCCATGCAGCGAGCTGTGCCAGTCCCACCCCGGCCAGCATGGTCCTGTAGCCCTTTGTCTGACACAGTTTGGCTATGTGCCTGCTCCCTGCTATCACCATCCTTTCAAGCTGGTTGGACTCCTTCTGGAACTCTATGCCGGGCACAGCTGCCAGAGTTTCCACCACCCATGAGTGAGGCTTGGCTTTGTCTTTAAGATAGCGCAGCCTATCCTTACCAAGCTTATCCAGATATTGCTTATGGTCCCTGCAATTGAGTATCCATTCGCGGATAAACCCCATGAAACGTGTCTCGTCCATGGAGGCATCCCGGATAATCGTGGCAAACTCGTAGTCGTCGAAATAGCCTTCGTATTGCGGTATGCCGCAGTTGGGCAGGCCCCCTGGATGGGCGCCGTAAGGAACTTCGCAAACCGCTTTGACCATGTAAGCGGGTATGCGTACGAGGTGCGCATGGCTGCGGATATAATCGGTGGGGACGATGTGCTCCGCGCTAACGATGACCGCCTGTCTGGCTGCCCAGGCGCCGAACGCATCGATGCTGAGGGGATAGGGCAGTATGGTGTTGCCCGAGCGGTCCGCCGCCAGGCCGTGCACAAAGGTTATGTCCGGCCTCAGCGCTTTGAGCAAACCGGTCTGCCCGCCGCCGAAAGGCGAATCGATGACGCTGAAATCACCCTTGTTCTCCTCGGCCATGGTGCTGCCAATGAGGGAGCGTGTGGGTATAAATTCCCAGCCCATGGCGCCCGCCAGCAGGCGCTTTGTGATGGTCAACATGGTCCAGTTTTCAAATTCAACCGCGCCCGAGATGTAGGCTTTCTGCACCAGCGGATTGGGGCCGGGAGTGGGATAGGTGTTGCCGGCAAAACTGGTAACGGCCTTCTTCATCAGCCCGCCGCGGATGAGAGCCAGCAGCAGGGCGGATACGTAGGGGCTGATGATGGTGAAGTCCCCCTTTTTTCCCCAGAACTCTCGCACCAGCTGATAAAAAAGCGCCCCGCTTCTGCCGGCAAAATGGATGGACATGCCGGGTTTTACGTGGCCCCTGACAGCCTCCTCCAGCGAGCATGCTTTATCTTCCCCCTCGATGGGAGGCAATTGAAATTTGGTATCGATAAAGGCCCTTAATTCATCATCCATGCTTCATTATCCGTGAGCTTAAACCCTGTAGCAGATATCCGGCAGCTTCACACCGGCATTGGCTTCCCTCACATAACGTAACAGGTGGTTGGCCAGCGATACGGTGATGGTGGCAAGCTCTTCACCCTTGACCATCCTAATCTTATCACCACTGTAAAGTGCTCTCAGCCTGGCGGGGAATTCCTCATCAGAACTGTTAAAGATAAAACTGACTATTACGCCCGGGAATATCTCCTTACTCACGGCCCAATCCTCGGCGATACCGGCCTTCACGACAGTGCCGCCCAGATAGGCTGCCAGCGACTCAACGTCCTTGACGTACTCAAGAGGAGCAGCCCGCATCTTCAACGCGCCTTTCACCTGCAGCTGATGAGGGCTGGTTTTCCCCTCTATATCCGCCAAACTCAACAGCCGGCCACTTTTATCTTCCATGCCGTTTACACTCTATTCAATATTTAACACAGTGTCACAAAGGGACGGCATATCTGCAATCTGTCAGGTTTAACGGCCTATCGAACCTTCAGCCGGAAGAGTATCTCCTGCACCGCCCGGCGGAAACTGGAATCAAGCGGAAGCGCCGTAAGCGGTTTGCCTTTCATGTCCAGGTCGGAGATATTGGGATCCTCAGGTATGGTAGCAAAGAGCATCAGCCCTGATTTATCCACCGCATCCTTGAATTCCGCCGGCAGGCCGTTGCGCAGGCGGTTTACTATTAGTAGGACGCCCCCCTTGATATTGGTGCGTAACTCTTTGCTGAGTTCTTGCAGGCGGATGCATGTGTTGAGCCCGCGCATGGTGGGATCGGTCACAGCCAGCATGAAATCGATATCCTGCGTCGTCTGCCGGCTGATATGCTCCAGCCCGGCCTCGCAGTCCATGACTACGTAGTCATAGCTTTTTGCCAGCTTGTCGATGGAGAAGCGTATCATGTGATTGGCGGCGCAGTAACAGCCCGGCCCTTCCGGGCGACCCATGGCCAGCAGGTCGAACCTGTCAGTCTCAACCAGCGACTCGTGTATGCGGGCGTCGAGTATCTCCTGCTTGGAGACAGCCATGGTCAGTCGGCCCGTCTTGACTTCGTCCGTCATCTTCTCACGCATCTTGCCCACGGTCCCTGTCACATCCACCCCCAGGGCATCGTTAAGGTTGGTGCTGGGATCGGCGTCAACCGCAAGCACAGCACCCTTGTTGGAGAGAAAATCAACCAATATGGCCGAGATGGCGGTCTTGCCCACGCCACCCTTTCCTGCGACAGCGATCGTTACGGTCATGCTTTGGGCTCCTTTGTATCCGGCCTAGTACGCCGGTCTGCGGGTACAAGGCTGACCGGCGAAAGCCTTATCACAGCATTATACTCCGGGGGGCAGACCAGCTCACAACTGCCGCACTTGGTGCATTTGAGCTGGTCTACTACCTTAATGCCCTGTTCATCGCTGAAGACGGCCTCGGCCGGACATGCCAGCACGCAGTGGTCGCAGCCCCTGTAGCATTTCTCGGGGAGTATATAGTAGGCTGTAAGCTCCTTGCAAACGCGGGCCGGGCAGCGCTGATCTAGGACGTGGGCTTCATATTCTTCACGGAAGTAGCGCAGCGTGGTCAGCACGGGGTTGGGCGACATCCTGCCCAATCCGCATAGCGAGCCTGCCCGCACATCCTCGGCCAGCACACCCAGCGCCTCGATCGATTCAATCGATCCTTCACCGCGGGTTATCTCCTCCAATATCGAGTGCATATGGTAGGTGCCGATGCGGCAGAAGGTGCATTTCCCGCAGGACTCCTGCCGACTGAAGTCCACGAAATATTTTGCCGTATCCACCACGCAGTTGTCCTCATCCATGACTATGACTCCGCCCGAGCCCATGATAGCGCCCGCCTTCCTCAGTGAGTCGAAATCTATCTGCGTGTCCAGTAGGTCTTCCGTGATGCAGCCGCCCAAAGGGCCTCCTATCTGCACCGCCTTGAATTGCCTGCCGCGTTTTATTCCGCCGCCGATATCATAAACCAGGGCGCGCAGCGAAGTACCCATGGGCACCTCGGCCAGCCCGGTGTTCTCCAGCTTGCCCGCCAGCGCAAAGAGCGCCGTGCCCGGGCTGCCCCCGGTACCTATATCGTGGAACGGGCGCCATCCTCTTTGCAATATGATAGAAACGTACGCCAGCGTCTTGACATTGTTCACCAGCGTGGGCCTGCCCCTGAGACCGGCCTGAGCAGGATAGGGTGGCCGGTGCTCCGGCCAGGAACGCCCTCCCTCAATGGCCGCTATCATAGCCGTCTCCTCGCCCGAAACAAACGCACCCGCGCCCCTGACTATCTCGATCGTAAAGTTGAAATCCGAATCAAGGATACGCCTGCCCAGCAGTCCTTTCGCCCGGGCCTGTTTGAGCGCGATCTTGATTCTCTCTATGGCCAGCGGATACTCCTCCCTTATATAGATGTATCCTTTTTTAGCGCCAACCGCGTACCCGGCGATAATCATACCCTCCAAAACAGAGTGAGGATCGCTCTCCAGCAGTACGCGGTCCATGAAGGCGCCGGGGTCTCCTTCATCGGCGTTGCAGATCACGTATTTAGTGCTGCCTCCCGCCTTCGCGCATGCCGCCCACTTGGCCGCCGCGGAATAACCCGCTCCGCCGAGGCCGCGCAGCCCGGATTTTTCAATCTGCCTTATTATCTGCGTCGGCTTCAGCTTTAGCGCCTTTGCCAGGCCGCGGTAACCTCCGCAGGCGAAATAGTGATCTATCTGCAGCGGCGAGATGTAGCCGCAGTTGCGCAGCAGTACCCTTGATTGATATTTAAAAAGGTCGAGCTCTGGGATATAAACCCCGTCGCCGTTGCCTCCCGCCAGCGTGCCCAGCGCCAGATCCAGACAGGGATCATCGCCCCTGACGTACCCTTCGACAAGCTGAGGGACCATCTGAGGGGTGACATGATGATAGCAGACGGAGAAATCGCCCGGCTTGATGATGGTCACCAGTGGCTCTTGGGAGCACAAACCCATGCAGCCAACCTCCCAGACCCGCGCCTTATCTTTGAGCCCCTCAATTTCGCCGCTGAAAGCCTCGAGGACGGCCATTGAGCCGGCGGCGCGGCCGCAGGTAGCAGTTCCCACCAGTATGTGGGTAATTTTATCCGAATACGGCGCTCCCCGCTTCTTTGGAGAGAGCACGCGGATTCTGCTGTGTTTCATTCCGGACCCTTATAACCCTTCCATTTCAGACTCTGACTTGACTTCCACCAGGGCTTCCTCCACACCGGGCGGCGTCATTTTCGAATAAACCTTATTTTCTATTGTCACCACCGGCGCCAGGGCGCAGCAGCCGATGCAGGCGACGCGTTCCAGGCTGAATTCCCTGTCTTCGCTGGTACCGCCGACCTCGACCTTCAGCTCTCGAGCCATGGCCTCCAGCACAAGCTGGCCGCCGGCCAGGTGGCAGGCCGTTCCCATGCATACTTTGACCTGCTTCCTGGCCGGCGGTGTAAATCGAAACTGGTTATAGAAGGTAGCCACGCCCCACACGGATGCCGAAGATATGTCGAGCAATTCCGCCACCTCAAGCATAGCTTCATTGGATAGATAGCCATCCCTGTTCTGTATTTGCTGGAGGACGTCTATAAGGTGGCAGGGATGCTGTTGCGATGCAGTTATAATCGATGAATACATTACCCTTTCCAGCTTTTGACCAGTCCGGGCAGATAGGCGGGTATCTCGTTGGCATCGCCCGGGCCCACGATTATCTCCCACTCGGGCAAGGCCTCCGTGAGCTCGTTGCGTATTCGGGCCACTTTGCCGGGTATGACCAGCTTACGATGCTTGACCATGCCCTCCACACCGCATTTCCTGATGAAGGGCGCGATGCTGTCGCCGCTGAATTTGCCGGCTGCCCAGGCCGTGAGCACACCCAGTCCTCCCGTCTCTTTGACGCACAGCCAGGATGGCACCTTGCTGGCCTCGATCTCGGAGGCTACGATAAAGTATGTCAGCGCCCAGTTGGTCGTTACCAGCACGGGAGATGCGGAGTCTGGATCATTGATGGCGTAAACCTTCTCCTCCATGGACATGGGCATGCGGGGATCGGTATATATATTCATCCTCTGCACCAGCAGGGGCAACAGCGTATGCTCATCGATATCCGAAAGCACAATGATGCCAGCGTATTTGGGGATAAACATGGCTGCCAGCAGCATCTCACGCCTTTTATCAGCAGTCATGAAGCAGGGAAGGGCTATGGTGGGATATCCCAGCAGCCGGAAGCCCTGCTTGAGCGCTGCCCTGCGGATAAGCGTTTGATCGCGCAGAGCCGATTGCATATCCTTCGAGCCCGGGTCCAGCAGGATGTCTTCTATACCTGCATCCCTCAGGCGCGAAGTGATAGGTACCAGCGATTCTACACCGGCAGCCCTGACCGCCACGGGTGCAGGCCTACCCTTGACCGCGCCGACCACCTTATCCAGGTTGTGCGCCGTGACGGGATAGAGCAGCGGCCTCCTTTCCGCACATATTTCATGCGCGGCCAGTAGGGCATCTGTATCTTCGCTGATCAGCATCAGCGGGCAATCGGCCGCAGAAAGCGCCTTCTTTACCAGGCCGGTGAATCTGGAGCGGTCGCCCGATTTGTGCTGCAGGGCCAGCAGGTCGGCCCTGAGAGACTTGCCTACCCAACTGAAATGCAACTCCTTGAGCTTCTCGATCTTTTCCTCGACCGCCTTATCCGCCTCATCGTCAGCAATCAGCACAGCGATGCCCGGCTGATGGACGAACGTCTTCTCATGTCTGTAGAGAACGGTCTCGTCGCCGATTACGAAGGCGCCCGCTCCTGAGCCGATGGTGACGGGACGAATGGGAGGCGCCAGGGCATCCTCGAGCTCGCCCCTGACCTCCTGGTCAAGATAGGGGCATTTATCGAGCGCAATCCCGCCGGACGCCAGCTTCATGGCGAAAGCGAAGCAGGTGGGCAGCCCGCACTCCTTGCAGTTCTTCTTTCCGCCCTCGGGCAGCCTTTTGACTATATCGGTACCTTTGATTGCCAACTCTAATCTCCTTTGTTTATACCTGTAACCTGCCTCAAGATTGCTACGTCGCCACGCTCTTGGCAATGACGGTTGTTATCATTCGGGTAATTTTACCCCGCCTTTGACCCAGGGATGGCCTGCGCGGTCGAGGAAGGCGGCCAACTCCTCAACGCCGGCTACATCATTTTCCGTGGCTATCTTGCCCTGCAGATCCATAGGACAGGCATCCCGGTACATCTCCTGTATCACGCGCGGCATCCAGACGATGCGGTACCACCCGCCGTCGGCCTTGAGAAAGCTGGGAGAGCGCAGGTACTCCAGAGCGATGCCGAGAAAGCCCTCCTCCTGCCTTCCTCCGCTGGTATCGCCAGCCAGTGTAGTGAAGGACGCGCCGGACACGGTGTCCCCCTCAAAATCGCGGTTAACGATGCCGAAGGCATCCACCTCCGGTATGTAAAAGCATATAGCCTGGAAGCAGCCGCAGGATGTGTGGGGATAGCCGAAGGCGCTGTGTAAAAAGACTTTATCATAGGCGCCCATGGACTTCTCCAGCGCCAGCTTATCGGCCCCGCTGTATTCGCCGCGCACCGGATCGATGATATCTCCTTTAGCCACGGCCTGTATCGGCCCCTCCGGATCCATCTGATAGGCCGCCTTGCCGTCGAACCAGTTGATGGCGCCGCAGTTAGCGATACGCTCAGGCGTTATACAGCAAATATGGGTAGGGGCGAAACTCTGGCAGAGGGCGCAGCTGTAGAATTCCTGCACATCCGCCTCGCGCAGGCCCCTTATCTTTTCATCGCGCGCACGGTACACGTTAACCGCCCCGGGAAGCAGCTCCCCGACCCTTTTCGGATCGGTGACAAAGGTGACCTGTATCTTCTCTATGATCTCTATCTCCGATGTGTAAAGGAATATCAATACCTCTCCCAGCGTCTTGAATGACCGCAATCCTTTGTTAAATGATGCCTTGTTGAGCCGCATCCAGACGTCCTGACGCTGGTTCATATGGTAAAAACCTTCTATGTAGTTCAGGTAAAGGTGCAGCCGCCGCTCCAGAACAGGCTCTATATCCTTCTCCAGACGGCCGCCGGCCACTTCCACCTGCAGAGCGATGGGCTGGCTACCGCCCTCTGCCATATCGGCAAGGTCCGGCCCGATTATCTCGACCTTCTCATGTGTAACCTCTTCCGCTTTAAGGATGGAAACCAGCTCAAACTTGGTTTTCACGTTGGGCCCGCCCAGCTCGACACGCATATCGGCCTTGCGGATAACCTCTCCCTCATACTGAGGCCCGATATCGATCGGGAATATTCCGTCAGCCATTACATTTTCGCCTTCTTCTAAAAATCATTCCCGCTGCTTAAATTAATATTATATCCGCACATACCCGGCTTATCCTAATATGTCCTGCCGGTATTAATGCACGACTTCATCCAGCGTGACCCGGGAGGGATAAGTGCCGACCAGGGTGGGCAGCGACAGCACGGGTTTCTCGCTCCAGCCGGCCTCGCTCAAATACGCCTGCAATTCCTTCTTGAAGAAAATGGGGATATCCGAGGTTTTCCTGATAAACAGCTGGACATCGTCGGGCAGCTTTCCGAAATACTGCTTGTGCAGGCCGATATAATGTGTCAGTTTGGTCGCCCTGCCCTGCGGTGTATCGTTCCTGCGCATGCACAGCTTGGCCAGCGCCACGACGGCGGAACCTTTGTCGGCCAGCAGGTTGATAAGATGTTCGGGAGAAGGTTCCCCGGTATCCACGACCCTTTTTTCGCGGCCATCCATCACGCTCCAGTCCGTCTCTCCCGGCTTGCTCAAATAAAGGCGCCCGTACTTAATGCAGCGCGGACCGACCACGACGGGTATGCCCAGCCGGTTACAGCCTGTGGCCAGTGCGAGTTCGTCCTCCCCACAGGCGCCCCAGGCCAACCCGCAGGCGCCGACCCGGTTGAGTATATAATCCGCCACCACTTCGTAATTGGCCCGCAACGGCAGGGCGGCAAAGATACTGGCTATCTTTATGGCCGCGCCGCTGATGTGCGCGGCGGAGACACCGGAGCCTATATTGATCACGCATCCGGCATCGAAATCGGGCGGATACCTTTCGTAGATGGACTTCCCCTCCGCGTCGGTTTTAAGGGCCGCCGCAATGGCCGAATCCCCGGCCAAAGCGACCACGTACTTTCTTTTCGCGAACTCCTCGGCTATGTCCGCAATATCATCGGGCGAATCCGGGTAATTAGAACCTCCCACTATGGCGATGACCCCCGGTATGGTACCCAGCACCAGCGGCGCCCCGACCTTTCTTATTTCGGTGTCCATGACCGGTCCGCGCCCAATCCGCATCTTGCCGGACTTAAGGAGCAGCCCTTTTTCTTGAAAGTCCGCTTTACCGCGGGAAACCGATAGCCTGAGCGCCGCTTCCACAGCCACGGAAGCGGCTTTTACAGGATCGGACACCAGCAAGGCTCTTTCTTGCTGCAGCACGATCAATATCTCCTCGGTATCGCCGGCCGACCGATCCTCAAGACCGTGGGCCGCAGTCGCATCGGTGGCGATAAATACCGCGTTAGTAACCCGCGTTTCGACTGCGATGTCGATCAGCAGGTTGCCTCCGCCGCACAGCACGACGTCAGCAGCGCCGCTGCGTAAAAAGGAGGCCAGGCCGGAGGGTGTTCCTGCGATTTTAGCCACGGGACTGTAGCGCACCAGGTCATGTGCAACCGGGCCTATGCCGGCGACCTCTATCCTGCCCTCCAGGTTGCTGTTTCTCAGGTAATCTACCAGGCACACCGCCAGTACCGTGTCGCCGCCCGCCACCAGAATAATCGGCTTCTGTTTATCCAGCGCCGCCCACCCCACATCAGCCAAAGCAGTATCCGCTTTGGAAGAGGGAAAATCGAATCCTGAGCAGGCGGCCAACTCCTGCGCCTCCATCGCGACGTGTGCAATCATGGAGGCATGCATGGCCTTGGATTCAAGATCCTCGATAGAAGATTCGCAGCCCGCAGTGCCTGCGGCCAGCAACAGGGCAAGCTGATCTTCAATGTAAAACAGTATTCTCTCCAGGTCGCCCAGTGCAACCGGCTTCATGCCCAGCACCGTCCTGATATGCGGGGCCTCTATTCCGACTTTATCGCCCAGATCCACGGGCATATCGCGGCCTTTCACGTCCACCAGGAAATCTATAACCCTGCGCGCCCCGGCCAGCGTGCTTGCCAGCCCCGCACAGCAGGCCCTGAGCGTGAGCCGGGCCTGCATGGCCCGGGCATCCATCCCACAAACGCCCACGGCCTCGCCCGACAGATCACACTCACCATAATTGCAGAGACTGCATTTGTCCGTGACCGGCACATAGAACGGTTTCCACGTTTGAAGCAGACGCCGGTCCCAGTCCCTTAAATCCAGTATGTCCGGTAGTGGAGTATGCCCGAGCGGCTCCCAGCTATCTTGAGCCCTGATAAACTCCCACACCTCCCGTTTCTGCCTCTCGTTTCTCACCACGAAAGCCTCCTATATCTTACCCTCGATCGCTTCCTTCAACAGCCGGCAGTTGTCAGGATGCCGCAGCACCAGTATGTCTGCCCCGGCCAGAAGCAGGCTCAAGGCCGTAATACTCTCCCAGAGCATGCCCTGCCGGCTGTCCGACCTGGCCTGGTTGGTCTTCCAGCATTCACGGCCCAGGTCGGCAATAACAGGCATCTGCATTGCACCGTCACCGTATACAACGCCGACCTGCCTGGTGCGCTCCATGATAGTGAAGCTGTACTCCATTCCGTATCCGAGCGCAGAGCTCAGCGGATCGATCACAATTCTTTCGGGAGGGAGCTGCTTGAGCAGCTTCACATTAAGCTCTTTCTCCAGGTTAATATCTATGGGTGTCTGAGCTATAATGCAATGCCCGTTTTCGGCAACCGCCTTCAATACGGATTCGAAATTCTCCTTAACGGCCGGGCCGAGCAACAGGTTCTCACCTTTACAGGCCTCTGCGACCGCCGTCAGCACCTCAACATCTTTCTTATCGTCACCGCAACCATAGACTATTAATGGGGAGTCCAATTCCTGAGCCATACGTTTGACCAGCGCAGCGGCCTCCTGCGGAGTCTTATTGGCACCTTGCGGATCGGTGCCCTCCAGGTGCAGGCAGACCAGATCCGCGCCCAACTTCACACAGAGCGCTGCCCACTTAACCGGGTCATGTAGCACGTCTTTGAAAGGTTCCGTTGCGTCTCCGGTCCAGCCGGCTGCGCCGTTATCATCCACCTCGAGTGCTACTACAGGACTGTTGGCGGTATTCCCCTCAAAGTAATGTAAGGGCAATATATTGCTGCCCCCAATCTTCAAGCTCTTATCGCCCCTGCCGATTGTGATCTCCCTGATATGGCCCGTATACTTTTCCTGGGGCGCTTTATATTCCATAAGACTTACCTCGTCTAACCTTCCAGCCAGGCATGCGAATACAGCGCATCCCCCATCAGCACCCTGGCCGTTTTTACATAATTCTTTTCTTTCTCGGGCAGCGCGTCAGCGTCGACCATCTCTCCATCCATCACCCTGTGGATAAGTACCCTTGCATCATTCAATCCGCCTCTGTTAAGATCGATCAACTCCTGATCGAGGACATCCGCTATGGCGGAGTAGAGTCCATTCCTTTCCAGCATAACCATATAAGTGCGGTTCAGGATGCCGCGCAAAGGCGTCGGCGTGCCGTTGGATACATTAGAGAGTCCCACAACCGATTTCACGCCCGGCAGCAGGTCCGGCAGTATCCTGATAAACTCCAGGGCCTCGCGCACCTGTCTCTGGTCGGCGCTGACCGGCAATATAATGGGATCCACCCAGATATCCTCGTTATCGATGCCCAGGCTGTTAGCATAAGCTACAGTCTCCATGATGCTTCCGACCCTGGAATCGACATCGGGCGGGCAGCCCTGATCCGTGATAACTGAGATAACTACCCGGGTGCCGTACTTGACGGCCAGCGGCATCATCTTTTCCCTGCTCTCCGCCTTGCCCGATGCCGAGTTCACGAGTGCCCTCTTACGGCAAAGCTTCAATCCAGCCTCCATGGCCAAGGGGTTCATGGTGTCCAGCGATATCGGCAGGTCGGCGACTGCCTGCACGGTGTCCACCAGCCACGAAGCCACCTCTTCCGGCTCTTTACGCGCCGGGCCCAGATTCAGATCGAGATAGTCGGCTCCGGCTCGGGCCTGCGCTTCCGCCAGTGCCTGTATGGGCACGTTATCCCTGTTTTTGACGGCGTCGCTGACTGCTCTGGATATGATATGAATGTTCTCGCCAATCAAGATCATGGTATATACGACGAAAATGAAATTACGTGAATTCTAACATCGATTATATTGGGTCGGCAAGGAAATACCATCCGCTCGCGCAGGTTCAAAATAACGTATAATTGATGCATGCCAGGCAGCGATAAAATCATTATCTACTGCGACGGCGCCTGCTCGGGCAACCAGTATCACCGCAATATCGGCGGGTGGGGCGCCGTACTGCTGCAGGGACGCCGCATGAAGGAAATCCACGGCAGCGAAAGGAATACCACCAACCAGCGCATGGAACTGGCCGCCTGCATCAGGGCTCTGGAACAAATTAAATCGGGTAAATACGCTATTGAGGTGTATACAGATAGCGCGTACCTGGTCAATTGCATGCAAAGAAAATGGTACGCTACCTGGCAACGGAACGGCTGGTATAACGCGTCCAGGAAACAGGTGGAGAACCGCGATCTATGGGAGAAGCTCCTCTCGCTGACCTCTTTATATAAAGTGGAATTTATTAAGGTCGCCGGGCATTCCGGAGATAAACTGAACGAACGCGCTGATGAGCTCGCCCGACAGGGTATCCGGGATGCCAAATGACGCGTCTCAGCCTGATGCATTTCACCCCGGGATATGCTATACTATTGTCTGAAATTGCAAGTACTTGTGTGCTTCGCTTGAGCAAACACAATATATTGTGATGCTTATCTTAATACCTCGCTTGCCGGGAGATTTTGGACGGGCGACATTCAATAGTGAGAGATAAACCATGACCTCTGAACAAATCAACGGTTCCAACAACGGCGAATACAATGCAGAAAATATCCGCGTTCTGGACGGACTGGAAGCGGTGCGCATGCGTCCCGGCATGTACATCGGCGACACCGGCAAGGACGGCCTTCACCACCTGGTCTACGAGATAGTCTATAACAGCATTGACGAGGCGATGGCCGGCTACTGCGACAGGATACAGGTCACGATCAATGCTGATGACTCCGTAACAGTCTGGGACAACGGCAGGGGAATACCTGTCGACATCCATCCCGAAAAGGGCATATCGGCCCTTGAGGTGGTAATGACAACCCTGCATGCCGGAGGCAAATTCGGCGACGGCGCCTACAGCGTCTCATCCGGCCTGCACGGCGTCGGCGCATCGGTGGTTAGCGCACTTTCTTCCTGGCTGCGGGCTGAGGTATCCCGAAACGGAAAGGTCTGGCGTCAGGAGTACAAGCTCGGCATCCGCCAGGGGGATGTTAAGGCTGTGGGGAAGACCGACCAGACTGGCACCACCATCTCGTTCATGGCAGACGCCGGTATATTCGGGGAGATCAGCTATGATTTCAATTCTCTGGCCGAGCGATTGCGTGAACTCGCCTTCCTTAATAAAGGTACCGAGATCAACCTCAGGGAAGATCGTACGGACCGCGAAACCACCTATTTCTTCGAGGGCGGCATCGCCAGCCTGGTCAGGCGTATAAATAAGAACCGCCAGGTGCTGGATAAGTCCATCTACATCTCCGGCCGTGTCAACAGCACTGCTGTAGAGATCGCCATCCAGTATAACGACGGCTATTCGGAGAACGTGACCGCTTTCGCCAACTGCGTCAATACCAAGGAAGGCGGCACCCATATGACGGGATTCCGCGCAGCCCTGACCCGCGTGCTCAACGATTACGCCAGAAAAAACAAGTTCCTTAAAGATAATGATCCCAACCTGTCGGGCGAGGACATCCGGGACGGCCTGACTGCGGTTGTCAGCGTGAAAGTCGCATCGCCCCAGTTTGAAGGACAAACCAAGGCCAAGCTGGGTAACCCGGAGGTGAAGGGACAGGTTGAATCGGTGGCCAGCGACCAGCTTAACGAGTATCTGGAGAAGCACCCCGACGAGGGTAAATCGATAATAGACAAGTGCCTGCTGGCCGCCAAGGCCCGTGAGGCTGCCCGCAAGGCGCGCGATCTCATCCTGAAGAAAACCGGCCTCGAGTTCGGCACGCTTCCCGGCAAGCTGGCAGACTGCGCCAGCAACAATCCAAAAGACTGCGAATTATACCTGGTTGAAGGCGATTCAGCCGGCGGCTCGGCCAAGCAGGGACGCGACCGCAATTTCCAGGCTATTCTGCCCCTGCGCGGCAAAATACTTAACGTGGAAAAAGCCGCCAAGGATAAGATCTTCGATCACGAGGAGATAAGGGCGTTGATCACTGCCCTGGGCACAGGTATCAGCGATGGCTACGACTATAATAAACTTCGCTATCATCAAGTCATCATCATGACGGATGCAGACGTGGACGGCGCACATATCCGTACCCTGCTTTTAACCTTCTTCTATCGCAATATGTTTGACATAATCGACAAGGGGCACCTTTTCATCGCACAACCGCCCCTGTACCGGCTGGCAGCCGGCAAGCAGCAGCACTGGGTTTACTCGGACGCCGAGAAAGATTCCACGCTGGCTTCTATGAAGAGCAGCAAAGTGGACGTTCAGCGCTACAAGGGTTTAGGCGAGATGAGTCCCGAGCAGCTGTGGGAAACAACCATGAATCCCGCCACACGAACTCTGCTCAAAGTGCGCGTCGACGACGCAATGAAAGCCGATGAGATATTCCATATATTGATGGGCAGTGAGGTCCCGCCCCGCAAGTCTTTCATACAGGCCCATGCCCGTAGCGTCAAGAATCTTGATATATAGGCTTCTTAATATTAAGCCGTATACAGTTTGTGCTCATTGATATACAGCCCCACAGTATCAGGCACCAGGTAGCGCACCGACTTCCCCTCTTTCACCCTCTGCCTGATGCAGGTGGAGCTTATGCTTAAATGAGGTTCATCCATATAGATGATCCTTGCAGCACTTCCAGGCACAGACTTCTCCAGTTCTGCTGCGTCCGGCTTTACTATACCGGGACGCGGGAAAGCCACAATCCTGACCATCTTCGATAAACGGTAAGGAGCCTTCCAGGAAGGCAGCTCAGCCACGCTGTCCCACCCCAGCAGCAAAAATATCTCTGAATTTTGCCTCGTTTCTCCTGCCAGTTGCTCAATAGTGTCCACCGTATATGTGGGGCCAGTCCTTTTCACCTCGATTAATGAGAGGCTGAAGGCTGGATTTTCAGCTATTGCCAAGCCGACCATCTCTACTCTTTTCCCGGCAGGGGTTACTATATGCGCGGATTTCATCCATGGATCGCCGGCCGGTATGAAGATCACTTTATCGAGACCCAGCCCATCCCTTGCCAACTCGGCAATAACAAGATGCGCCACGTGAGGCGGATCGAACGTGCCGCCCATTATCCCTAATTTCATTTTCCGTCTCGACCGTCTGCAGGTTTCGGTCTGAATACTACTTCCGCTGCCTGTTCGCCATCCGGCCGACTCTTCCTTTCCACAACAATCCCGTGTACCTCTGAGACCAGTGCGTCCAAACCACTCTTATACAGTGCCGATATCATTATACAGGTCACCCCCGTGCCGGTCGGAATTTTATCTACATAATCCTTTAGGGTCTCGATATCTTTGCTATCCGTCTTGTTGATCGCTATTACGGCTGCCTTCTGCGCCAGATCTGCATCAAAGGCCAGTACCTCATTTCTCAACACCTCATAGTCCCCCGCAGGATCAGTTGAATCCGCATCAAGCAGATATATGATAGCGTGGGCACGGCCAGCCTGGTGAAGAAAACTGTTACCTAATCCCCTGCCCCGGCTGGAACCCTTTGTAAGAGCAGGTAACTCAATCCAGGTCAATCTATTTACACCATCGTCAACCATGCCCAGCACAGGCATTTTCGTCGTGAACGGGTAATCAGCGATCTCAGGCCGGGCTGATGAAAGCGCAGCAAGCAGCGTCGACTTCCCGCTATTGGCTAATCCGATTATACATACATCGACAACTAGGCTCATCCTGAGTACTATGTCATGCTGCTGGCCTTCCTCGCCCTTCTGAAAAATCCTTGGAGCTTTTCTAGTGGGAGTTGCGTAGTGAACATTACCTTTGCCGCCCTTCCCACCTCTGACCAACAGCACCTTTTGACCGTCCTTCTGCAGATCGGCCACCATCAGCTCTTGACCTTTCTCCTTAATAAAGACGGTTGTTCCCACCGGCACTCTGATTACCAGATCCTCAGCATTAACGCCGTGCATCCGGTTCTTACCTCCATCCCCCCCGTTCATTGCATTGAAGATACGTTTATGTTTAAAGAATGCCAGACTCTCGATATCATTGTCGGCAAACAGATATATATCTCCTCCCTTGCCCCCGTCACCACCATCCGGTCCACCGAAGGGCAGAAATTTTTCTCTCCTGAAACTGGCCAGCCCGCTGCCTCCATGTCCGGCCTTGACTTGTAAATCCGTATTATCAACAAACATATATTTTATTGTATTGTATTCTATCTACAGGTTATATGTAAGTCTCATAATAGCCATAATAATAAGGTTGATTATGTGGACGGTGATGTCGGATCGTACTGAGTTCGGTCCGAAAGGAAGAAACAATGTTTGGAAGGCACTATAAGATATCCACAAAAGGGAGGGAAAATTCAACAATCAGTGAACAGGGCTAAGTAGATCCGCGCGATTTCAACATAAGTCGGATATCTTCGATGGACTTGCTGAGCTGGGAATCAGAGCCTATATTCATGGCAATTCTGTCATAACCATGGATTACTGTGGAGTGATCGCGATTGCCCAGGATCCTGCCGATCTCGGCGAGGTTGGTGTGGTTCTGCTGGCGCAAAAGGTACATGACAATATGACGAGCCCGAGAAGTCTTAAGATCCCTTTTCTTGCCCGTTATATCGTCGGGCGGGACGGCGAAGTAATCAGCCACGGCATTTATTACAGCTGCGGCAGTATAATGACCACTGTTTTGTCTTGAAGCCGCGATCATATCGTTAAGAAATTTCTTAACTGAATCAATGTCAAGAGTGGTGTCATTCATGCGGGAATAGGTAGAAAGCCGTATGAGCGCACCCTCCAGGACTCTTACGCTGCCGTGGAAATTAGTTGCAAGGAAATTGAGGATGTCATCATCAAACCTGGTTTGTATAAGAGATGATTTCAGAGCAAGTATAGCCAGCCGTGTTTTATGGTCGGGAGGATAGATATCAGCCACCAGACCTCCCTCAAGGCGGGAGCGCAGGCGTGCGTTGAGCGATTCGATCTCTCTGGGAGGCCGATCGCAGGATACCACGATCTGGCGATTATCCGCTAAAAAGTCATTAAAAATGTGGACCATACATTCCTGGGTTTGATTTTTACCGCTGAGAAACTGAATATCATCCAGCAGGAGAATATCCACTTTGCTGAACTTGTTTCGGAAGTCCTCGGCCTTTTTATTACGTATAGCGGTGATAAATTCGTTGGTGAATTGCTCGACGCTCATATACAGGGCATTCACTCCTCTGGACCTGGCCGCCTGACCGATCGCGTGGAGTAGATGAGTTTTTCCTGTCCCGGTGCTGCCGTAAATAAATAGAGGATTAAACACTCCACCGGGATTCTCCGCTATTTCCATCGAGGCTGTATAGGGTAAGAGGTTGCAGTCGCCTGCAACATAAGTTTTAAAAGTTAATTTAGTGTTAAAGCCGTTTATCCTGGACGCGGCGGGACGTTCCTTAACGCTGGTCCCGCCGTCGGGCATCAGTTTATCCTTGCCGGTAACTGGATCACGGTTGACAGCCTGAACCTGGAAAACGACTTCAGTATTCTTACCCGTGATAGTTGACAGTATTCTGCGCACCACAGAATACAACCGTCCTTTAAGCCATTCGGCGATGAAGGCCGAGGGAACAGCTACCGTGAAGACGCCGTTGTCGTAGTCTATTCCCCTTGAATCCTTAAGCCACGTATTATAATTAGCTTTGCTTACCTGGATTTGCAGTTCGCCCAGGGCCGACTGCCAAATTTTTTCAGCTTGCATCTATCTTCTAACCGTACTATATTTTTATTCGGATAACCCGTAAAAAAGGAAAAAAACTCCCCTGGTATAACGACAAATGCAGACCTTTTGTTTATCCAGAGTAGCAGCCGGTGAATAGCTAGTGTCTGCCAGACATGCCGCGGGCCTCTCCCCAAACCGTAGATAGAGTACCACAGGCGTCTTCGGCAGTGTCAATAGTTGTTTTGACATAACGCGAAAAAACTTTTAATTTTTAGTTGATTATGAAAGTGATATTTATGGGATCGCCTGCTTTTGCTCTGCCTGCCTTGCAGGCATTGATATTAAACAAATATGACATAAAAGCAGTATATTCGCAGCCTGACAAGAAGACGGGTCGCGGGCAACAGGTTTCTGCTTGCCCTGTTAAACAATTTGCTGCAGACGCCGGGCTGCGCATAATTCAGCCCGATTCGTTAAAAGATTCCAGGGAAGTCGAACTGCTGGCCGGATTGAAGCCTGACATAATTGTTGTAGCTGCTTACGGACAGATACTGCCTGAGGCAGTTCTTAAAATACCGGAATATAAATGTATCAATATCCACCCATCCCTGCTGCCCGCGTACAGGGGTCCGTCACCTGTATCAGCGGCCATACTCAATGGCGATGCACAGACCGGGGTTACAATTATGTTAATTGAAAGGAAAGTCGACAGCGGCCCAATTATTGCGCAGGTGGCGATGGCTATAAAGGATGATGATACTACTGGATCATTGACCGGCCGGTTAGCTACGGCCGGCGCTGAATTACTGGTGGATGTCCTGCCGGATTGGGTATCCGGGACGATAAAGCCTGGTGCACAGGACGAAAGCAGGGCAAGCTATACCAGAATGTGGAAGAAAGAGGATGGCACACTGGATTGGAGCTGCCCGGCGTTGCAACTATGGCGCAAGGTGAGGGCCTGCAATCCCTGGCCGGGGAGCTATGTTGAATGGATGGACGCCAGAATTAAGATTATGGAAACCATCCCGCTGCAGGCGGTGGAAAAAGGCACAGTGGGGCAGGTTGTTGAATTACCCAGGGGGGAGCCGACGAGGGTGGCCGTCTGTACGGGAGAGGGATTGCTGGGACTTATCAGGATTCAACCCGAGGGCAAGCGTGAAATGACAGCGGGAGACTTTGTAGCCGGGCATCGAAATTTCATCGGCACCATTCTTTGACTTAAGCGCCATCGCGAAATAAACTTATAAAGTACCAATGAAATCGCTGGAGAATTAGCACCGATGTTGCTTTACCTTTTATTAATGGCGCCCGCCCTGATATTCATGATTTATGCGCAGATCAAGGTGAAAACCACTTACTCCAAGTATTCTAAGGTTTATAACCAGAGGGGAGTGACCGGCGCCCAGGCCGCCATGCAGGTGCTGAGAGCGAACGGCATGGCTGATATCCCGGTCGAAACAGTCCAGGGCAAACTGACTGATCATTACGATCCTTCCAAGAGGGTGCTCAGGCTGTCCCCTGAAGTCGCCGGAACACCGTCTGTCGCTGCAGTCGGCATAGCGCTTCATGAGGTCGGCCATGCCCTGCAGCATAAGACAAAGTATGCAATGATGGGCTTAAGGTCCGCCCTGGTCCCTGCTGCCAATATCGGCAGCACCCTGGGCTGGATACTGGTATTCGGCGGCCTTCTCCTCATGGGTTTATCGCAGGTATTCGGCGAGATGGTGGCGATAGTGGGCATATTGCTTTTTACAGCAGCAGTATTGTTTACGCTGATTACCCTGCCTGTTGAATTCAACGCCAGCAGCCGGGCCCGGCAAATGATCAAGGAAACCGGGCTGCTGGTGGGTCAGGAATATGAAGGGGCAAGCGCCGTTCTTTCCGCTGCGGCCCTCACCTATGTGGCGGCTATGCTGCAGGCCGTGGCACAATTGCTCTACTTCATCCTTCTGGTATTCGGCGGCAGGCGGGATTAAGCCGGAGCATGGCCAGCGAAGGGGTAGGATTCAACGAAGAAGAGCTCGATAAGTTCGAGACTTTCAGAAAGATCATAGCGCGTTTGCGGGGAGAAGGCGGCTGTCCCTGGGACCGCCGGCAGACGCATGAATCCCTCAAGAAATACCTTTTGGAGGAAAGTTATGAGGTGCTGGAGGCGATCGATAACAACGATATGGCGGCCCTCAGCGAGGAACTGGGTGATCTCTGGCTGCAGATAATGCTGCATTCCCAGATAGCCCGGGAAGCGGGGGAGTTTTCTCTTGAGGATGTGTTGCGCAGTATAAACAGTAAAATGATCAAACGGCACCCGCATGTCTTTGAAGGCAAGGAGATAGCTGACGCCGAAGAAGCGTCTCTCAACTGGCAGGAGCTTAAAGAACGTGAGAAGAACGGCAGCCAATCGCTTTTGGCCGGAATACCGGGAAGTCTGCCGGCGCTGGCGTACAGCCAGACTGCGGGACGCCGTGTAGCTGCTGTAGGCTTCGATTGGGAAAATGATGACGATATAATGGATAAGCTGGTTGAGGAGGTGGAGGAGCTAAAGAACGCCGCAACACAGGAAGAGAGGAACCACGAGTTCGGGGACGTGCTGCTGGTGCTGGCCAGTGTAGCCCGCAGGATGGATGTGGACCTCGAATCGGCGTTGCGCCTGGCCAATGCCCGTTTTACACGACGATTTCAATATATCGAGCAGGTTTGCCGGCAGCGGGGGTTGAACCTGAGGGGCATGAAGCTTAGCGAGATGGATGTCATCTGGGATGAGGCGAAGAAGGAAGTTGGGTAATGACCGGGATTGGTCGGGGAGAGAGGACTCGAACCTCCGACCTCAGCGTCCCGAACGCTGCGCGCTAACCAACTGCGCTACTCCCCGCACGAGTTAGATATTATAGTCGGCTTTAACTTTTGGGGCAACAATTGTAAACTTATGGGCTATGAAATTTTGTATAGTCGTAGCAGATGGCGCATCCGGCTGGCCTCTTGCCGAGAGGGGTAATAAGACCTGCCTCGAGTTAGCGCTTACCCCCAACCTTGACCGCATGGCCGGGCAGGGGTATAGCGGCGTGGCGTCGACCATCCCGCCGGGCATGGAACCGGGCAGTGCGCCGGCATGCATGTCCGTGCTGGGATATGATCCCACGATCTATTACAGGGGAAGAAGCGCTATTGAAGCCCGCAGCGTGGGTGTCCCCATCGGACCAGGGGAAGTCACGTTCCGCTGCAACCTGGTGACCATAATAGAGGGCAGAATGGTAAGCCATAGCGCCGGGCATATCAGCACCGCGGAGGCTACGGCGATAATCGATACCTTGAATGAAAAACTGGGCTCGGATGAGCTGAAGTTCTATACCGGTATCAGTTACAGGCATATCTGTAAGATAGGCAGCCATGAGGAAGCCCTGGAGGCTGTTTGCACACCGCCGCATGATATAACAGGTCGCCAGGTAGGGGATTACCTCCCGCGCGGGAGGGGCAGTGCGCTTTTACGAGAACTGATGAAAAAAGCTGAGCGCATGCTGGCCGACCACCCGGTCAATGAAGAGCGAAAGAGCCAGGGCAAGCTGCCTGTGACCTCGATATGGCTTTTCTGGCCCAGTGGCCGTGTTCCGGAGATGCCTTCTTTCCAGGACCTGCATGGCCTCAGGGCATCGCTTACATCAGGCGTCGATTTGCTGCGCGGGCTGGCGATGATGGCCGGTATTCAAGTGCTGCATATCGATGGCGTTACAGATAACCTCGATAACGATTTTACCGCCCAGGCTGAAGGGGCGCTGGAGTCGCTTAAAACCTTTGATCTGACTATTATGCATATTGAGGCGCCGGACGAAATGGGACACAGGGGATCAACAAGCGACAAGGTAAAGGCTATCGAGCTTATCGACGGGGAGATCATTGGCAGGTTATTGAATTGGAAGGGCGGGCGGATCAAGGTGCTGGTGATGCCGGACCACCCTACACCTATCGAGCTTAAGACACATTGTGCCGAGCCGGTTCCCTTCCTCATTTGGGGAGGGGATGTAAAACCCAACGGGGCAGCGCGCTTCACGGAGGCGGAGGCCGCCCGCACCGGTATAAGAATCGACCCGGGATTTAAACTCATGGATATTTTCTTAAAGGATAATTAATAAGGGCAGGCGGCGAGAGCTATGGCTATAGTAGTACAGAAATACGGGGGCAGTTCAGTTGCCGATGCCGATAAGATCCGCAACGTGGCATGCCGGATCGCGGCATCGTTTAAAAAAGGCAAAAAAGTTGTTGTAGTGGTGTCTGCCATGGGCGATACCACCGATGACCTGATCGAGCTGGCCAATAAGATCAATCCTAATCCCATGGCCCGCGAGATGGACCTGCTGCTGTCCACAGGCGAGATAGTATCCAGCACGCTGCTGGCTATGGCGCTGCATGCCATGGGCTTTAAAGCAATAGCGCTCAGCGGCCAGCAGGCTGGAATTTCCACAGACTCGGCCTTCAGCCGGGCCAGGATAACAGGTGTGGAACCGGAGAGAATAATAAAAGAGCTGGATAAGGGGAATATCGTTATCGTTGCAGGCTTCCAGGGCATAACTCCCGACAATGATATCGCAACACTGGGCAGGGGCGGTTCAGATACTACTGCTGTGGCTCTGGCCGCCAGCCTAAAGGCCGGAGTGTGTGAGATATATACCGATGTTGAAGGAGTATACACGGCTGACCCCCGACTGGTGCCGAAGGCACGCAAGCTGGAAGTGATCGGCTATGAGGAGATGCTGGAGATGGCTAATTCGGGCGCCAGGGTCATGCACCACAGGTCGGTGGAGCTTGGGCAGGTATTCGACATACCCATACTGGTGGCTTCAAGCATGGTCGAGAAACCCGGCACGATTATTCGCGGAGGAGAAAATATGGAGCAGAAAAATAAGGTGAGAGGCATAGCCCATGACATGGATGTGGCCAAGATCACCATTACCGGTGTGCCCGACCGGCCCGGAGTGGCAGCCGCGATTTTCACGCCTCTTGCTAAGGCCGGTATAAGCGTGGACACCATAGTACAGAATGCCGGCGCCAACAATATCACCGATCTGACCTTTACTATTATCAAGAAAGACACCCCCAGGGCCATGAAGATAATAGGCCCGGTAGCCCGGGAGATAGGGGCAAAAGAATGCATCAGCGATTCAAAACTGGGTAAGGTCTCTATAATCGGAACGGGTATGCAGAACACCCCCGGCTATGCAGCTAAGATGTTTCAGACGCTATTTGAGCAGGATATCAACATACAGCTGATAACTACGTCCGAGATACGCATTACCTGCATTATAGCGGAGGACAAGGTCAAAGAGGCAGTAAAAGCTCTGCATAAGGCCTTCGAACTGCATAAAGGCTAAGTCGGACGCCTATACGCCCACTACTTCTTTAACTGTGGGTATCTTCTCTTTGAGGAAGCGCTCGATTCCTTTTTTCAGCGTCATAGTTGACATCGGGCAACCGGAGCAGGCGCCCTTTAGCTTTACGCTGACCACCCCATCCTTTACATCAACCAGTTCAACATCGCCGCCGTCTGCCTGGAGGCTGGGGCGGATAATATTTAATACTTCCTGAACTTGTTCTTTCATCAATGCACCTTCTTATTGACTTAATTTAGTTTACGTGGTAATTTAGCACCGCTTGAAAAGCTGTGTCAAATCCCCGACTCCATTAAACTATAGGCGTAAGAGCAGAGTAATGAAACGACTAAAATCACACCGGGACGGATTCGGGCTATATTAATGGGTGACAGATTTGCCTTTGATTCAAATTTGGTATTAAATAAAATGATTGCGAAGGGCGTAAAAGCAGATATATTTAGAATAGAGGTTATCCGAAATGCCCGAACGTGAAGAAGAGAAAGCCAGAATATGGCGGAGCCGTATACAGGAAGCCATCAGGATGGCTACCGAGAGTCGCTGGCAGGAGGCTGTTGCCGCCAACCAGGGGATTATCGAGGTTTTTCCCGCGGACGTTGACGCATACAACCGACTGGGTCGAGCGTATATGGAGCTTGGCGATTATAAAAAGGCCAGGGACGCCTATAGTAAGTCCATCGAGCTATCCCCCAGCAATACAATAGCCAGAAAGAACCTTGACCGTCTGGCGCTGCTTAAAGGCGCCAAAGTGGCAAGCGTGAAAAGGGAAAAAGCCAAGCCCAGCGATTTCATCGCCGATGTTGGCAAATACGGCATTGTCAGCCTGCTTGAGCCTGCTCCTCAATCGGTACTGCTAAAGCTGACACCGGGGGAAAAGGTCTTTCTTGATGCCAGGAACCAGGATACCGTGGTAAAAAACGACCGGGGCGAGTATCTGGGTGTGATTGAGCCCGAACACGGGCTGCGACTGGCCAAGCTGCTTAACGGCGGGAACAAGTACATAGCGGCTATTGTCAGCCTTGACCATGATCACAGCAAGGTCAAGGTCATAATACGGGAGACGTTCCAGCATCCCAGCCAGGCCGGCCGGCTTTCGTTCCCCATCCGGGTGACAGAGGCATACCCGGCGCACGTTAAAGATAGTCTACTGAGGCACAGCGCCGGTGAGGAAGAAGGGCTGGAAGAGCCAGATTACAGCGAAGCGGAGGATACCGAGACCGTCCCCGAGGGCTTTTCGATTTATGAAGGATATACTGCTACGGAAGACCTGCAACGACTTGACAACAGCTTCGGTGACGAGGAGTAAAAATGGAATTAGGATTTTCAATAAAGCCGATCGGTATTGAAGACGAGATGAAGCGCTCGTACCTGGATTATGCCATGAGCGTTATAGTATCCCGCGCCCTGCCCGATGTACGAGACGGCTTGAAGCCCGTACATCGCCGCATACTGTTTGCCATGCACGACCTCAATA
>Ga0136653_10000155_pt1 | contig 34393 bp, 34 predicted proteins | sample LakKivw275mmetaG_FD_94866 | JGI IMG/M metagenome (GOLD analysis project Ga0136653, IMG submission 94866) | Anoxic lake water microbial communities from Lake Kivu, Rwanda to study Microbial Dark Matter (Phase II) - Lake Kivu water 275m metaG... | ecosystem: Environmental > Aquatic > Freshwater >...
GATGGTGGAAAATCCTCCCTACCAGGCAGATGCTCCAATGCTGGCTGATATGGATAGGATAGGCATCAAGACCGGTGCTGACTACAAGTCCTACTTTGCCGGGCTGGATGACAGCCTTAAATCAGCAATTCAAACCGGGTATCGGTCGGCTCTGGCACAAATTCCCGCGGCAAACATGGGGAGTAAAAAAAACGGGTGGCAGCTCCCGTACGGTACCGGCAATTACGGGACTGACTATCTGTTGAGAGCAGCTACAGCTTATCGAGGGCTGGGCGCTAATTTGGTTGATGACGCTTTCTATGCCTCGGCATCAACCAGCAGCGACGGGGCTAAATTTTCCAGTGATAAAAACTATGTAATTCATTTCAATAAAGACGAGATACCGCCCGTAAACGGCTTCTGGTCGCTGTCTATGTACAACGATAAAATCCTGTTCGCCGCCAACTCCATCAACAGATACAACCTCGGCTCATTAAGTGACCCGCCTTTGATAAATAATCCCGACGGCTCAATTGACATCTACATACAGCGAGATTCGCCCGAAGCCGCCAAAATGCCCAACTGGCTGCCGGCACCGGAAAGCGGCAGCTTTTCGTTGACGCTGCGCCTGTACTGGCCGAAGGAGCTGGTATTGGATAAGTCCTGGGTGCCTCTGGCAGTGCAGCGGGTTGAATAGAATATCTTGTAAATATCCGCCGGGCGGCACTATTAAAAATCGCCGCGGAATGGAAAAGGAGATTTTCAATGGAAAAAATAGACCTCGGCCATGCTATAGAACTTTGCTCGCCATATCCGTATACACTGGTTGTCACCGTAGATAAGCAGGGCAAACCGAATGTCATGGGCGCCGCCTGGTGGACCTTTACCAGCGTGCAGCCGCCCATGATGTGTATTTCCATCGGCCATCCCCGCTATACCCACGAATGTCTCCAATTCAACAAGGAATTTGTGCTCTGCTTCCCTTCGGAAGAACAGGCCAAGGAGTCTTGGATTTGCGGGACCAAATCTGGGCGTAACGTTGACAAATTCGAAGCCTGCGGCTTCAAAACTACTCCATCCGAAATAGTAAAACCGCCCATTATCGAGGGGGCTACGGTAGCCTACGAATGCAGGGTCGTGGCCGAACTGGTCTGCGGCGACCACACACTTTTCAGCGGCGAAATCGTGGCCATTCACGGCGACCCGCAAAAAGCCAGACACATCTATTCCGTTCAGTACCGGAAGCTGGTGGGCATCGACTACCAGGGTTCAATCGATTTCAACCTGGAATATAAATAAGCTTCCGTCGCGGAGAAGTCCCATGGAGGATATTCCGCTGCCCCTAGCCGTTATAGAGAGACTCTGGTCCAGAATACATGCAGGCTGCAAGACAGAGGTCTATAAATTCAGGCAAAATCGGCAAAGCCATTAAGGAAAGCCCATATATTCAGTTCCGGGCTATCCGGTACATTTCGGTGCCGCACTTGGGGCAAACACCTTTCACAGCCGGTTTACCATTGTCAGTTTTGATGGGCTTCGGCTGCCTCATCTCCCTTTTGGTTCGGCATGTCACACAATATGCTTGCATTTACATACCTCCCTTTTGCCAGTTATTAACGTCTAATTATTACTAAAAGTTTATTTGATGAATCAGATTTCTTTCATTGAAAGCCGCCTCACGCTCATTTATAATCACGACGTGGCCAGGAACAGAAAAAGACTGGACAATCTACTTATTGCCAGAAAGCTGGCTGAAAATGAGGTCACGGCCAGGGCTTTGATCATGGCCGGAGAGGTGACAGTATCCGGCAAGGTGATCACCAAGCCGGGTACGCTCGTTGACGAAGGATCTGAAGTCAGTCTGGCGGAAAAATCGCCTTACGTCAGCCGCGGCGGAGTGAAGCTGGCTCATGCACTGGATGAGTTCGAGCTCGACGTTCGCAAGCTGACAGCCATGGATGTGGGCGCTTCCACTGGAGGCTTTACGGACTGCCTGCTCCAGCGGGGCGCCAGGCGCGTCTATGCTATAGACGTCGGCTACGGCCAGCTGGACTACAGGTTGAGGCGGGACCCGAGAGTCATCGTTATGGACAGGGTCAATGCCCACCACTCCTTCCCCCTGCCCGAAAAAGTCGATATAGCCACCATAGACGTATCCTTTATCTCGGTCACTCAGGTAACACCAAATGTGGTGGCGCATCTGACACGGCCGGGACATATTATTGTGCTGTTCAAGCCGCAGTTCGAAGCCAAACGCGGAGAGGTGGGCAAGGGAGGCATAATCAAAGACCCGCAGGTTCATGCAATCGTCTTGGGACGCTTCATCGCCTGGATTACTGAGAACAACCTGAGACTTCGCGGCCTGGTCGCTTCGCCCATATTGGGCGCCGAAGGCAACAAGGAGTTCCTCATATACCTCACTCCTGATCAAACGAGGGGGAATTCAAAATGAAACGGAACGTAACGCTGGCCGCGGACAATCTTCACCTTCCAGGAGAGGTCTATTTTCCGGAAAATTCAAGGCTTCCTGCTCCGGCGCTCATACTGTGCCATGGCATCCCCTCCGGGCAGCCCAATCCCAGCGATGATACCGGCTATCCCGGTCTGGCCGGGCGGTTCTGCGAAGCGGGATTTATCAGCCTCGTCTTCAATTTCCGCGGTGCCCACGTAGCCGAAGGAAATCTGGACATGCTCGGCTGGACCAGAGATTTGACGGCTGCCATCGACTACCTGGCCGGACTTCAGGAAGTAGCCTATTCACGCTTGTGCCTTCTCGGTTCGAGTGCGGGCGCTGCCGTCAGTGTCTATGTAACCGCCAACGACCCCAGAGTGTCGGCACTGGTAACGCTGGCCTGCCCCGCTGAGTTCGGCTTCCTGACCGATAGGAAACGAGCCAAAGCTACCATTGATCATTTCCGCAGTATCGGCCTGATTCGAGATACCGGTTTTCCGGCATCAGCGGAGGAATGGGTTGACGGCTTCAGCGAAATTGCGCCGCTAAAATGGATAGGTAAAATTTCCCCGCGACCTCTTCTTCTGATTCAGGGCGACAAGGACGACCTTGTCCCGGTCGGACATGCTCATAAGCTTTTTGAGAAGGCTGGAGAGCCTAAGAAACTGGTTATATTACCTGGCGCCGGCCACCGGCTGCGTCTTGAAGAAAGAGCCGTAAGCGCCGCCATAGAATGGCTGAAGGCATCGGCAAAATTGACCACAGTATAGCAAAAAGCCTATAATTATGAGGACGTAAAATAGCTATGCATGAGAGCTGCGGTGTTTTCGGCATCTATGCTCCCGGCGTAGATGCCGCTCGAATTACCTTCTTCGGCCTATATGCTCTACAGCACCGTGGACAGGAAAGTGCCGGCATCGCCACCGCCGACGGTAAGAAAATCTACCTTCACACCGCCATGGGACTTGTCTCCCAGGCTTTCACCGAAGAGCAGCTGGCACAACTTCACGGTCATATCGCTATAGGACACACCAGATATTCCACCACCGGCTCCAGCCGTGCCAGCAATGCTCAGCCCATACTGGTTGAAGGCAACTCAAGCACTATAGGTCTGGCCCACAATGGCAATATAGTCAATTCCAAATTTCTCCAGGACGAGCTTATCCAGCAGGGATTTACTTTCGGCGGCACCACTGATTCAGAGATTATAGCCAATCTCATCATATCCTCCAGCGAGAAGAATCCGGTCGATAAGGTAAGGTACGCCATGCGCCGGCTTCAGGGTGCTTATTCGCTGGTAATCATGACTAAAGACAAGCTGATTGGCGTTCGCGACCCGATGGGAGTGCGGCCGCTGTGCCTTGGCACAATCGACGGCGGCTGGGTAATCGCCTCGGAATCCTGTGCCCTGGGCCATGTGGGCGCCCAGTTTATCAGGGAAATCGAACCCGGCGAGATAGTCGTTATAAATAAGCACGGTATCAAGAGCTTCACCGAAGAAAGCACCAGAAAAGCACTGTGCATTTTTGAATATATCTATTTCGCCCGCCCCGACAGCGTTATACAGGGCAAACTGCTGTATCCAGCCCGGCAGGCAATGGGCAGAATCCTGGCTCGAGATTACCCCGTCGATGCCGACCTGGTTATGGGCGTGCCGGACTCCGCTACCGCCGCCGGCATCGGATACGCTGTAGCTTCAGGTATCCCTTATTGCGAAGGTCTTATAAAGAACCGCTACGTCGGCCGCACCTTCATCGAGCCCGACCAGAGGCTCAGAGACCTCGGCGTCAAGCTCAAGTTTAATCCGCTGGCGGAGACCATCGTGGGCAAAAGGCTGGTGGTCGTCGATGACAGCATCGTCCGTGGTACCACCACCCCGAAGGTGGTGGCTATGCTTAAGAAGGCCGGAGCCAAGGAGGTCCATCTGCGTATATGCTCACCACCTATCCGCCACCCATGTTTCTTCGGCGTGGATATGGCCACCAGATGGGAACTTATCGCAGCCCAAAAAACGATACCGGAAATCAGGGATACCATAGGTGCCGATTCGCTGGGTTATATCAGCATCGATGGCTTAATCGAGTCGGTAGGCCTGCCCAAGGATATCTTCTGCCTGGCCTGCTTTACCGGAGAATATCCCATACCGGTGCAGCTTGAGATGGACAAACTGGCGCTTGAAGCCATACCGTCAGGGAGCTTGAGTGAACTCGGCGGCTCCTGATGCCTACGCCCGGGCCGGGGTTGATATAAAGGCTGCCGATAGAGCCAAAGAGCTCATAAAACGGCTTGCCCGTTCTACAGCCGGACCTGAAGTACTAACCGATATCGGCCTCTTCGGCGGCATGTACCAGCTGAAGAACTACCACGAGCCCGTTTTGGTTTCCAGCGTCGACGGCGTCGGCACGAAGCTGAAAATCGCCTCATATCTTAATAAACACGATACCGTTGGCATCGATATCGTAAATCACTGCGTTAACGACATTCTCACCTGCGGGGCCAGTCCGCTTTTCTTCCTTGACTACCTGGCCTTGGGTAAACTGGTGCCCGAGAAAGTGGAAGGTATCGTCTCAGGCCTGGCCAGTGCCTGTAAAAAAGTCGGCTGCGCACTTATCGGTGGAGAGACCGCTGAAATGCCGGGCATGTATCGCGGAGACGATTACGACCTCGCCGGTTTAATTGTCGGCGCCGTGGAAAAAAAGAACATACTTACCGGCAAAACAATTGCCGACGGCGATGTAATTCTGGGCCTGCCTTCCAGCGGCCTGCATACCAACGGCTACTCACTGGTGCGAAAGGTATTTAAAATTGATAGAAATCCAGCGGTATTACAGCACCGCTATCCGGAACTTAAGCGGACTTTGGGCGAGGAGATACTGGAGCCGCATCGCTGCTATTATTCGGAAATTAAACCTGTTCTGCCGCTGATTAAAGGGTTGGCTCATATCACCGGCGGCGGATTCGAAAGTAACATCCCCCGCATAATTCCCAACGGACTGCAGGTCCAAATCAATAAGGATGCCTGGCCGGTACCGCCGATATTTGAACTTATTCAGCAGCGCGGGAAAGTCAAAGAGGACGAAATGTACCGGGTGTTCAACATGGGCATCGGAATGGCAATTATTTGTTCGCCGCAACGGGCAGCTGAACTCAAAGACGCCTTGCCTGAAGCCTTAAAAATTGGTAAAGTAATCAAATCCACAGATAGCAAAAAAATAACCATCACTTAAAGGAGGACTAAACTTGCGCGCTATCGTCAGTGTTTCCAACAAATCCGGTCTGGTCGATTTCGTCCGTAAACTGAGAGATTTAAATATCGATATCTACAGCACGGGCGGCACCAAGAAATCCCTTGAGGCTGAGGGCATTAAAGTCCACAGTGTCTCGGAAATCACCGGTTTTCCCGAGATTCTCAACGGGCGGGTGAAAACGCTTCATCCCATGGTCCACGGCGGCATTCTGGCCAGACGCGACCTGCCCGAGCACATGGCCGAGCTGTCTAAGAACAAAATAGAGCCAATCGACATGGTTGTGGTGAACCTCTACCCCTTCGTTCAAACCGTAGCCAAAGCCAACGTTTCACTCGAGGAAGCCCTGGAGAACATAGATATCGGCGGGCCCACTATGATTCGCGCCGCTGCCAAGAATTTTCCGTCCGTCCTGGTTGTCGTAGACCCGGAAGACTATGGCCTGATTGCCGATAAACTGAAGCAGGGCAAGGTCGGCATGGAGGACAGGAAAAAGCTGGCTCAGAAAGCCTTCCAGCACGTAGCCATGTACGATACAGCCATTTCCCAGTACCTGCGCGGCGCCGACGCCTTCCCGGAGGAGATGACCATTGCCATGAGAAAACTCTACGACCTTCGCTACGGCGAGAACCCTCACCAGAAGGCTGCCATATACGCCGAACGGTTCGTGGGGCAAAGACAGCCCGGCATGACCGAGGTCAAACTGCTCAGCGGTCCGGAGCTATCTTTTAATAACTTCCTCGACCTCGAAGCCGCCTGGAGCACCGCCTGCGATTTCGAAGACCCGACCGTTGCCATCATCAAGCACAACAACGCCTGCGGTCTGTGCAGCAATAAAGATTTGATAGAAGCCTACAAGCGGGCACTTGCCGGAGACCCGGTTTCCGCCTTCGGCGGCATCGTCGCCGTCAACCGGCACATGGATCTGGCTCTAGCCCAGGAAATAGATAAGACCCACTATGACTGCATCATCGCACCGAGCTACGACGACGCGGCTGCTGAAATTTTCAAGCGCAAAAAGAACCTGCGACTGCTGTCGCTGGCCGTATGGAAACAGCATGGTAAGACCGGATTAATCGACCTGCGCCAGATCAGCGGTGGATTTATGGCACAGGAGCAGGATTACTACACTGAAGAGGAGTTTAAACCCAAGACCGTCTCCAAACGCGAGCCGACCAAGACCGAATTGCGCGATATGTTCTTCGGCTGGAGAGCCGTTAAACACATCAAGTCCAACGGTATTGTGCTGGCCAAGGACAACACACTGCTGGGTATGGGCACCGGGCAGCCCAACCGCGTAGTCAGCACCGAGCTTTCCTTGAAGCGAGCCGGCAAGGCGGCCAAGGGCAGCGTACTGGCTTCCGATGCCATGATTCCCTTCCCCGATACGGTTGAAGTGGCAGGAGCGGCCGGAGTGACCGCCGTCATCCAGACCGGCGGCTCGGTAAGAGACAAAGAGGTCATCGCCGCTGCCGATAAATATAACATGGCTATGGTCTTCACCGGCATCAGACATTTCAGGCACTAGAATCGATATCAGCAAAAAGTAGCCCCGACCCTTAAGGGTCGGGGCTCTGAGGCAAAAAGCCTCAGAGCTACATGTTTTATATAAGTAGACGAGTTGACGTATAGAAAGCGGACAAAATGGCTGAAACCAAATCGATGATGATAATCGACAAAGAGACGGTCAGCGCCACCAGACAGAAAATCGCTGACCCAAAGAAACTCAAAGACGCCATTAAAGACGTCAAAAAGATGCTCGGGATAAAAGAGGCCCTGCTCTGGCGATCGGAAGGTATGGCGCCCTGCTGCGGCTCCCTGAGCAACGTTTCAGCACACCTCACCCGCGAGGTCAGCCTTCTGGAAAACGCTCTGGCAGCACTGGAAAGCGGTGATAAAGCTCACGCATCAGACTTGCTTCAGGAATTCATGACCTTAATCGAAGCCAGCTGCGCCAGCGGCGAGCCTGATTACTGCTAATTTAGCTTCAGGCCAGGACCTGAACGTAATCAGTTAAAGTTATGAAACGGGAACGCCCTTCACCTTTGGGATTTTTCTGTATTCCCCATCTCAAACGTATTGACAGGCCAGAAAGTACTGGCTACAATGTACTACAGTCTTAGGTGTATTTACCGTGGTCGGGTAATAACACGAGCACGAAAATTGGAAGGTGTTAGCCTAAGAAGTTGCTCAGGAGGTGTTTAAAATGCCATTAAATACAGGCAGACACGCAGTCACAGCAGTTTTGTTGTCACTGGTTCTGGCCCTGTCCTTGCTGCTGCCGGCCGTGTTGGCTCCGCAAACAACCAGAGCTGAAGACCCGGCTATCTACGCGCTCGTCCAAATGCCCAGCCTCGAAAGCGCCAAAACTATCAAATATGCAGTTCAGGATATTATTAATATCCGTGGTATCAATGCCTTAGTAGGCTGCACCCAGGAACAACTTGATAGCCTGGTCGCCGATGGTTACATCGTCGCTGACCAGTGCACCGGCGATGAGTGCCTGGCTCAGCTCCAGACCGAACTGGAATCGCTGAACGCGTCACAAATGGTCATAGTTCGGCCAGTTGGCGATTTCAGGTACGAAATCAGTGAGCCGACTTTTCGCTGGATTGACATAACGGGAACTGGAACGGATACAGGCATTAACTGCGACGACTGCGGCGTGACAGTCCCCATCGGCTTCACATTCGACTTCTTTGGCACAAAACATAAGGAAATCAGTATCTCTTCAAACGGCTTCCTCACTTTCAGTGATAATGATTGGCAATGGTGGAACTGGTGTATCCCGGATCCCGATAACGTACCGGACTCCATATATGTGTTCTGGGATGACCTGTACTCGGACTGCTGTGACTCTTATATCTGGTACGACACACGTGACATCGGTGGAAGAAAGGCATTTATTGTGGAGTGGAGCTTAAATCATTTTTGCTGTTCTTGCACTCCTTACTTCCTCACTTTTGAGGCCATACTGTTCGAGGACAGCAATAATATACTGTTCCAATATCTCAGCATGACAGGCGGCAACTATGCTGACGGCCGCGACGCCACCGTCGGCTTAGAGAACCAAGACAATTCCGCCGGTTTCCAGTATTCATGCGATTCGCCTGCCATCCATGACTCGCTGGCCATACTGTTCACCAGAGAACCCGATGTCGACGTGAGTCTGGCATCGTCAGCAACTCAACCTAAGGTATCTCCCACAACCACATTACCCAGATTGCTCAAACCGCCCCAGGTGTCGGTGCAGTACCTGAGCGTCAACCCGCAGCAAACTATCGCCAACCAGCCGGTAACCATAACCACCAACGTGGTCAACATCGGTGACCAGGGCAGCAACTACAACGTGATTCTCAAGATAAACGGCCAGGTGGAGCAGACCAAAATGGTCGCTGTGGGCCCACAGGCCTCCCAGCCGGTCAAGTTCACCGTCACCAGGTCTCAACCGGGTAAATATAGTGTGGATATCAATGACAAGGCGGGCAGCTTTTCCATTGCCGGTGATACCTCCGCTGAACCTGTCAACGGCGGCCTGTTAGTCGTAGTAATCGTTGGTTTCCTGCTTCTCAGCGCTGCTGTCGGCCTGATATTTGCCTTGCGCCGTTCAGCATAAGACTCTGAATAGCTACCGAATTTCATAGAGGCGGCCTAAAAGAGGCCGCCTCTTTCATCATTGTAATGTCCTGTGCCAGCCTATTAACAGCCGCATCGGACCTCCGTCATGTATTCGAACAATTAGACATTCCCCAAAATTTGGCTGCCTACATAAAAAGCCTATCTAGCGCAATAGCCTCTTATGCTTTACAATAGTAGGCAGGGAGGCAGGAAAATGACCAGAGCTGTAGTCGTTGCTGATATGCTGCGAGGTTTCATGGAGCCCGGTTATCCGCTTTACTGCGGTGATAAAGCGCGCCGCATTATACCGAATATGCAGACGCTGTTTGAACAGGAGCTGGCCAAGGGCTCCGAAATATTCTATGTCTGCGACCACCACGATAAGAACGACCCCGAGTTCGCCATGTTTCCGCCCCACGCCATCGAAGGCACCATAGAATCAGAGGTCATTCCCGAATTTAAAAACTATCCCGGCAAAATAATACCTAAGAAAAGCTATAGCCTGTTCCTAAACACCTCGCTCAATGAAGAACTTGAAAAACTGAAACCGGAAACGGTGGTGATTTGCGGCGTGCTGACACATATCTGCGTTTTGATAGGCGCCATGGAGGCCAGGGTCCGCCACTACCCCGTTGAAGTGCCGATTGACTGCGTTGCCGACGTCGACGAAAAAGAGCACATCTGGGCGCTCGACTATATTGAGAAAGTGCTGGGCTGCACATTGACCAGAGCCACCGGCACCGAGCTGCCCAAGCCCCGTTTTCAAATCCCCGACTTCATTCTGGGGGGAGACACCACCGATATATACTTTGCCCGCACTGTCGAGATACTCAAGAAAGAAGGCATAAATCCGGTTGCCACCATGGAGGTGTTCCCCAGCCGCGCCGGTACGCTCTGCGGCATAGAGGAAGTTAAGTCACTTCTGGAGCAGGTGCTGCCTTCGGAAAACCGCGAGGTCTGGGCGCTGACCGAAGGCGAGTCGTTCCAGCGAAAGGAAGTCGTCCTGCGCATAACTGCACCCTATCAGAGCTACGGCGTTTTTGAGACGGTCTATCTTGGTATGCTATCTCACTGCAGCGGCTGGACAACGGCCGCCAGAGAGGTGATCGATGCCGCTGAAGGCATTCCGGTTATCAGCTTCGGCGCCCGCCACATACATCCACTGGTCGCGGGAATCATGGACTACTCGGCCATGGTCGGCGGCTGCGCCGGCTGCTCAAGTATCTCCGGCGCTAAGCTGGCCGGCGTCAACGCCGCCGGCACCATGCCTCACGCTTTGATTATCATCATGGGCGATACCGCCACCGCCATGCAGGCATTCGATAAGCATATGCCCCCGGAAGTGCCGCGCATCGCCCTCGTGGATACGTTCAGGGATGAGCCCGAGGAAAGCATAATCGTAGCTCAGGCGCTTGATGGAAAGCTGCAGGGTGTCCGACTGGATACGCCCGGCGAGCGCGGCAGGGTTACCGCTGACCTGGTAAAGGAGACAAGAGCCAGGCTGGACCTTGCCGGTTTTAAAGGGGTCAAAATCTTCGTCAGCGGCGGCCTGGACCCGGAACGCATAAGATACTTCCTGGATGAAGGCGCGCCTGTCGACTTTTTCGGCGTCGGCAGCTATATCAGTGGCGCCCGCCCTATCGACTTCACCGCCGACCTGCATGACATCGCCGGCAAGGCAATCGCCAAGCGGGGCCGGATACCAGGCATCACTCCCAACTCCCGGCTCAAACGAATCCTATAACGAAGATTCTCCTTTTCCCAAGGGGGATTATTTTATAAACCTTTTTACCGCTCATATTGACCTTGTCCATTGGTCTGAGCCCTCAGAAGAATCTATGATATAATTCACTAATCTTGAGCGCTATGTAATCCCGCACCGGGAGGTAAACAAGCCATGGTTACTGGAGAGAAAAAGAGGTCTATACGCCGATTGAAATCGATGTACCCGCTCAGGGCTAAAGTGAACGAATCTTATCTTAAAGGCACCGAAGCCCTGAAATCGGGCAAACCTGTGGTCTGGGGCATGCTTAATTACTACTACGGCGACGCCGTACTCAAAGCCATGGACATAGAAGTGGTCTACCCCGAGAACTACGGAGCCGCACTGGCCGCTTTCGGAGTGGCTCAGGGCTACCTGGACATAGCCGATGCCGATGGCTTCCCCACGCACCTGTGCGGTTACAGCCGGGCCAATATAGGCTATGCATCCAAAATGATGAAGGAACTGAAAGGTGAAATTCCGGCGGATGCGCCACTGGGAGGTATGCCCAAACCCGTATTTCTCATGTCGTCTACGGCCGTCTGCGATGCCCGGTATAAGTGGTTCCAGGCGCTGGGACAGTACATGGATGTGCCGGTATGGACGTTCGAAGCTCCCGTTCCCGGCCTGAAGGAATTCTTCATGGAAGGCACCTACGACCGACTCATCGATATGGGAGTCACGCACCTCAGGGACTTTATTGCCTTCGTGGAAAAAATAACTGGCCGGAAAATGGACTGGGACAAATTCAACGAAACTGTCGATTTGATAATAGAGATAAACCGCATACTGCACGAGACCAACGAACTACGCAAGGCCAAGCCCTGCCCCATGCACAGCCGCGATTTCTGGAGCGCCATGACCCCGGCATTGATGCTGATGGGCGATATCAAAGATTCATTGAAATGCTACTACGACCTGTATAATGAGGTGAAAGAGCTGGTGGATAACCACATAGGAGCGGTCGAGAACGAGAAATATCGAATGGTCTTCGCCGAACTGCCACCGTGGCATAGCCTTAAGCTGTTTGACAGGCTGGCCGAGCGGGGCTGGAACTTTGTTATCGAGAGCGTCGGCTATCATCCTCCCATTCCCATGGACCTTAGCGGCGTTAAAGACCCGGTGGAAAAAATCACCAGGTTCAGCTTCCAGAAATTCCTGGGCCTGTACCGGGACGCCAAGGAACACAATGTCACCGAGGGCGCACTGGCCTATCCCTACATGAAGTACGTCACCGAATGGAAGTGCGACGGTGCGCTTCTCCACCCGCTCATTAGCTGTCGCAGCGCCTCCACACACCTGCCTTACGTGGCCAACATGCTCATGGAGAAGCTCAAAGTGCCTTCGCTGACCATCGAAGGGGACATCGTTGACCTGAGACTGTTCGACATGGAGGACGCCATGACCAGGGCAGAGCCGTTCGAGGAGACCATGGAGCACTATCGCCAGGTCAGAAAACAGGAAGGCTTAGACTGGTGAATAAAAATCCAAATATAAAATATAAATCCAGATGACAAATCAAAAACTAGAAACACTACAAGGCTTAAGTCTGGCGAAGAAAATTTATTCGAATAGGGAGCAGCGTGCCCGGGAAATAAAAGCTGAAGGCAAGAAGATAATAGGCTATCCCTGCACCTATGTCCCCCTGGAAATGCTCACCGCTCTTGACCTGGTGCCCTACCGTATCTACGGCAGTATCAGAGAGCCCATCACCGAAGCCGATAGAGCACTGCCTACCACGTTCTGCCCCTTCATTCGCAGCTGCCTCGACCTCGCCCTAAAAGGCAAGGACAACTTTCTGGACGGGCTGGTAACAGCCCATTCCTGCGACCCTCAGCACCGCACCGCACACATATGGGAATCCTCCGTTAAATATTCATACACGCACTTCATCGACATGCCCGGCACCATCCGGGCAGACTCGATGGCATACTATAAGGGCCAACTGGAAGACTTTAAAAAAACACTGCAGGCTTTCACCGGCAAAAAGCTGACCGCATCCAAGCTTAAGGCAGCCATTAAACTGCACAACCGGCAGCGCCAGCTGGTGCAGGAGCTGTATGAGCTGACCAAACCAGCCCAGCCGCTCATATCGGGCACCGAAATACTTCAAACAATAAAAGCAGTAATGAGCCTGCCCGTAGCTGAGGGAAACGAGCTTTTACAACAGGTGATAGGCGATGTAAATAAACGGAGCGCTGGCCCAAAAAAGAAGCCGGTGCGTCTGCTTATCTGGAGCAGCACGCTGGACGACGTCGATATCACGCAGGTATTCGAAGACAAAGCCAACGTGGTTATGGATGAGAGCTGCGGCGGCATCAGGCCTTTCCGGGGCACTATAGAGCTGACCGCCGACCCGCTGGATGGAATTGCTGACTATTACATGAAAGAGATTACCTGTGCCCGCACCTTCCGGCAGGCCAGGCTGGGCGAGACCACCAAGGACTTTGCCAGAGACCTGCAAAGCCGCTTCGGTTACTTGAAAGGCATCATCGAAGACTGGAAAATTAACGGCGCTATAATGTTTCTTGTCAGGTACTGCGACCCGTTTGCTTTCGAAATGCCTGCGCTAAAGGCCTATTTCGATGGCATCGGCCTACCAAGCATTTATATAGAATACGATTACAATATCGGCTCTCTGGCCCAACTCAAGACGAGGGTCGAGGCCTTCCTGGAAACCATTAGCTAGCAACAGCCTTCGGAGGACTGACTTGTACTTCGCCGGCGTCGACATCGGTTCCACCATGACTAAGGTCGTAATTACAGACGCGACCGACACCATACTGTCCGCCATTAAGGGGCCCACTGGTCCTGAGCACCGCCGGCTGGCCAATGAGGTCATGAAAATGGCGCTGGAGCAAACAAATTTGCAGCTTGATGATATCTCCTACATTGTAGCTACTGGATACGGCCGGGTAAACGTGCCTTTCGCCGATGCCCAGATTACGGAGCTTTCCTGCCATGCCCGTGGCGTATCCAAATATTTTCCCAATGTTAAGACAGCCATTGATATCGGCGGACAGGACGCCAAATGCCTGAAAATTAGCAACGGCAAGCTGGTAGATTTCGTCATGAACGATAAGTGCGCCGCCGGCACGGGCAGGTTTCTCGAGGTCACCGCCGCCACGCTCGGTATCCCGCTGGAGAACATGGGCGATGTCTCACTAAAGGCCACCAAGAACATCCAGCTAAGCAATATATGCACCATCTTTGCCCAGCAGGAGGTGGTTGCCCTACTGTCCCGGGGTGAGAAAGTCGAGGACATAATAGCTGGCCTTCACTACGCGCTGGCAGGCAGAGTGGCCACGCTGGCACGAAGGCTCAGGATAGAGCCGGACGTGGTTCTTACCGGCGGCGTGGCCAAGAATATCGGCATAGTCAGGGCTATGCAAGAAATACTCGGCGTAGAGCTCCAGGTTCCGGAAGAGCCGCTGCTCACCGGCGCCCTGGGAGCCGCCATACTGGCCAGAGAAAACTACGATAAAGCAGCCAGGAGCGGCGAGCCCATCCCAGCAAAATCCCGCCGCCTAAAAGAAGCCACCTTTTTCGAAAAATAAAATTTTGGCAGATATTTTTCAATTTTTATATGACATTTTGATCTTTGGTTTTTGGTTTTTGATATGAATTATTTTATGGGCATCGACATAGGCTCCGCCTACAGCAAAGGAGTCATAACAAAAGACTCCCAGCTTTTGGCCTATCATGTAATTCCTTCGGGAGCCAACTACGGAACCGCCGCTAACATCATAAAAGGCGAACTCCTGAAAAAGTCTAATCTATCCCAGGATGACATAGCTGAGGTTGTAGCCACAGGAACCGGCGCCGGCAACGTGGCTTTCGCCGCCAGGCAGGCGAGCGAAATGATCTGCACCGCCAGGGGCATCAACCATATCTTTCCGCAGGTTAAAACAGCAATCGAAGTGGCCGGTCAGTCAAGCAAAGTGATTAAAATAAACGAGCGAGGTATGGTCACCGATTTCACCGTCAGCGAAAAATGCGCTGCCGGCAGCGGGCGTTTCATCGAGGTCATCGCCAACGTCCTGCGCATAGAATTAAAGGACTTCGGCCCCCTTTCACTAAAATCGAAAGGGCCCGTATCCTTTGGCACCGGCTGCGCCGTTTTCGGTGAATCCGAGGCCGTCACCAGGGTGGCCGAAGGCGTACCTAAAGAGGACATCGCCGCCGGCGTCAATCTGTCCCTGGCCGGCAAAATATCCTCACTGGCCAGAAAAATCAAGTTCGAAGAACCCTGTGCTATCTGCGGCGGCGGCGCGCTTAACGCCGGTTTGATAAAAGCCGTGGAACAGGAACTGCATATCCGGCTGCTTATTCCGCAGCAGCCACAAATCATCACCGCCCTTGGCGCCACCGCCATCGCCGGAACCTAGCATACGCCTCTTGGCCGATACCTGAATAGACTTGACCCTTCAGGGTCAAGTTAAGCGAGGCTAAAGCCTCGCTGCTACACTTATGGTAAATATCTAACAGGTTATTAAAGTCCTAGTCCACTATAGCTACTCGAAACAGCCATCACATTGAGAGAATATGTTAGAATAAAACCTAACGGGAGGGCTATTATGAGATTCAATTGGCTTATACTGCCGGCCATACTTGTGTTGGCTATAGCGGTGGCAGGCTTTGCCCTTGCCCCCAATGCTTCAGCCAGGCATTTACCTGAGGCCCAAACCGTTCCCCAGACAACGCCAGCTATACTGAGCCACAATACGGCTCCCCCGGCCGATTATCTACCCCAGCCATCGTACTTATCTCTGTCGTTAACCACCGACAAGGCAATATACCTGACCGGCGAGGTGGTTAATATCACCGTCAGCACCAACGCCTTCAATACGCATATCGGCCTGATGGCCAGGCTTCCCGACAGTTCGCTGCAACCAATAGAGAATTTCACACTGAATTATTCGCATACCGTGTCCTGGACTGCGCCCAATGTATCGGGCCCGATACGTATTATCTGCGACGGCCAGGCCCAGGCGGAGGTCTGGAACTACTGTACCAGATTTATGTGCTTTGGACCCAGCGACAACTCGTGTCACTGGGAGACTTTCCCCTGCCTGCAAACAGTGCCGGTTACCGGGAACACGTACAATGACATACGTGTTTTTGGCCGCAACGCACCAATTTCCGGCCGCGTTATTGACTCCAACCAGCGTCCCGTATCAGGGGCCACCGTAACCCTTATAAGCACGGGACAAAGCACCATGACGGACAATAACGGCAACTACCAGATGACATACCAGCTCGGCAATAACTATGGCCTGATTAATCAAATACCCTCGGCACCGGATAACCTAACAGTCGACGCCATTGCCTGTGAACCGCAGTCTCCACAGAGCGTACAAATTCAAGCGGAAGTGGGGGCTCCCAATGTGAATTTCACCCTTAACCGAGTTTTTTATACCCCCGACCTGGATTTATCGGAATTTAACTACGCCTCTTTCTCCGGGTGGCCGCCGGCCAGGGACCTGGCTACCTGGCAGAATATTGCCGGAATTACAGTCGACGGCCCGGTGCAGATCGCCAAATTACAGTATGATAGCACGGAGATATCGCCACAGCTATTCACTATCGGCAGCAAACAGCTATATCTCATAACCACACCGCAGCCCGGCAGCTACTTAATTGACATCGGGGGCACCCCAAATTCCGTGTACACGGCGGCCGCAGCTGCCACCGTTAATAGCAGCTATCTGGAACCAGTCACGGTTGACACCACTATTCCAGCGCAAGGCAGCCAGCGGCTTAGATTTACTCTACAGTCCGACCAGATACAGCTGCAGGTCTACAAACCGTTTCCGCTACCGGCAATAATAATTCCCGTCGTTGTCGTGGTGCTTGGCGGCCTGGCCGCAGCCTATTTCCTTACCGGCGGCAGACAGCGATGGGGAAAATACTTCGTCGGGCTACAGCCCGCCGGAAAAACCGAGATAGCAATCACCAGGCAAAACGCCGGTAGAAAGGTAATTACCAAATCGCTGGCAAAGAGACTGACAGGTAATAAAGTCAAAGTTAAATAGCGATATTTGAAAAAGGAGGAGTGTAATGAAGATAGGTTGGAGAACGTTATATATCCTAATTCCCGTAATCGTCCTGGTCACACTTGCCGCCGGCCTGGCCGGACTCGCCTGCACACCGGCGGGGACGATACCGTCGAGCTGTCAGCAGTGGTACGATAAGGGAAAAATTGACGGCTACACGGACGGCTACAACAAGGGCAAGACGGATGGTCAGACGGTAGGCTACAGCGATGGCTATACCAAGGGCTTGCAGGACGGCAAGGCCCTGTGCCCGCAGTGCCCCACCTGTCCCACGTGCCCTCAACAGCAGCAGTACCCGTATTATTATCCGTATCCGCGTTACTATTACTACCCGTATTGAGACCAGTGCCTACAGTAACCGGTCGGTCTATGAACCTGGGCAATATGCCACTTATATTTTCGGTGGCACGATTGATACTTACGCACTGATTACAGTCTGAAGGAGGAGACCATGCTGGACGTTTTTTTGACCGAAGAACAAAAGAAATTTAAAAAGGAAGTGCAGGATTTCGTTAAGTGGGTGCCAAGGCAGCTGATACTCGATATGGACGCCGATAAGGTTAAGTTCCCCACCGAATTCGTTAAAGAAGCCGGCCGGCGAAATCTACTGGGAATCAGATTTCCCAAGAAATATGGCGGCAGGGATATGAAGTGGGTCGACGAAATCATGTACATCGGCGAAATAAATAAGCTGGGCATACCTTTTGCCTGCCTGTGTTCGGTGACTTCAATCGTCGGCGAGGGCATCAACGTTTTCGGCACAGAGGTACAGAAACAGAAATACTTGAAACCGTTGATTGAGGGTACCCGGTGGGCGGGAGAGGCGCTCACCGAACCCAGGGGCGGCTCCGACTTCTTTGGCGCCACTACCGTCGCCCGAAAGAAAGGTGATAAATACTATCTTACCGGTCAGAAACGTTTCGTCGTCGGATCCGAGGGCGCCGATTTCTTTCTGGTCTTCGCCGTCACCAATCCTGGAGCCGGCCGCGACTCAATCAGCGCCTTTATCGTGGAACGTGACTTCGGCGTTGAGGTCAGGCATGTTTACGGACTTATGGGCAGCCGCGGAGCCGGCACCGGCAGGCTCGTTTTCCGCGATGTACCTGTGCCTGAAGAAAACCTGCTGGGCAAAGAAGCCGACGGCTCCAAGATATTTTATAAACTGATGGTGCCGGAGAGGTTGCTTTCGGGCGGCGTAGGCGGCTCCAGAGCCCTACTAGAAATCGCAGCCAGGTACGCCAATAAAAGGCAGGCTTTCGGCCAGACCATACGGAATTTCGAAGGTGTCAGCTTCAAAATAGCAGACTGCGTGACCAAAATCGATGCCGTCAGCGCCTTTGCCTACGCCGTGGCCAGGACGATTGATGAAGGTGTGGGCACACCCGGTTATCAGAGAAGGCTGGTATCCGAGGTCAAACGGTTGTCAACGCAGACACACTGGGAGGTGGTAAATGACGCCATGCAGATTCTGGGCGGCATCGGCTACACCAACGTCTTCCCGATGGAGAGAGCGCTGAGAGAAGCCAGACTGGCCATGATCTGGACGGGCTCGAGCGAAATTATGAACCTGATTATCCAGCACGAATACTACAAGGAAATACTGGCTCGAGGCGTCGAAGGCAGGGACATCGAAGAAGACGTCGGCCTTACCGAAGAGCAGCTGGCCGAGGAGAAGATTTACCAGCCGGAACCCATACCCACCACACCATAATCCGGCCAAATACTAAATTCTAAACTCTAAATACTAAACAATATCGAAATTCAAAAAAATTTCTAATTGAAATTTAGATATTAGAATTTATTTCGAATTTAGTAATTGAAAATTAGGATTTCCGAAAACTCCGTTTTCGGCGCTATGCCTGTTCCCTGACACGCCTTCGAGAAGCCGTGAATTTCCACAGGTACCTTACCGCGAAAGTTCCGAGATATAGCGCGGTTAGGCCAATCAGTGAGAACAGTATCATCTGCGGTGGCTTTAGTGTAGTGTGAGCACCGACCACGGCGCCGAGGACGATATACAGGCCATCCCAAGCTAGGCTGGACAGCAGTATACTAAGCGTGAGCACTTTCACCTGTTTCTTAGCACCCAGCAAAAGAGACAGTGGTATCCGGAGCCATAGTATCCTACCTATGGCTACAGAAAACGGCGATAAAAAGTTTATCTTGCGGTACCATTTTGCCTTGACTGAGCTGTTCTCTTCCAGCTTTTCGGCTACACTGGCCTCGAAGTGTTTATTGTAGAACTTTGTTATGGGCATACTGCCGAACCGGCCAAGATAAGCTAATATGACCGCTCCGACAATCCGTCCCACCAGAGCTACCATCCACAGTAGTACTACATCGATCAGCGGTATAACTCCAGTGCCGAAGTTGTAGCCCGTCATCAACCAAATAGTCTCCAGCAGGTAAGGCACGACCGGGCCGAACTCGCCTACAAAACAGATAATAAATAGAAAAATAACCAGCGTCGGATTAAATGTACCGGCTAAGTTAAAGGCTTGTTGGATAAGAGCTTCGAAGTTCATTGGCTCGTCTAATTATTATACGCTGGGACATCGAGGAGCTCCGGAACGGTGACAAACGTATACCCCTTGGCCTGCAGCTTCTCAATAATCAACGGCAGCGCCTCCACGGTCAGGCTTTTATCCGCCTTGGGGCAGTTGTGGTCCGTTCCGTAACCGTCGTGCAAAAGTATTATCTCACCTTTAGAAGTTTCATCAACAATTCTGTCAGCTACTTTCTCATACGAATGTGTGCTTAATTCACCTGTGGAAACACTCCAGGTTACCTCAATCATGCCCTGGCGCTTGACTTCTTCAAGTTCCCAGGGACTCTTTTTCCCGTGTGGCGGACGGTAGAGGTGCGGCTCCACTCCAACAGTATCGGCTATGACCTTTTCCGCAGTCACCATGTCCCTGGCGCCGAATTCTGTAAGCGCATGATTGGCGTCATGCGTATATGAATGGTTGCCCAGCACGTGCCCTTCGGCCACTATTCGTTTAGCAGTATCAGGATAAAGCTCAACATTTTTACCAACGCAGAAAAAGGTCGCTCTAACATTATACCCATCCAGAATATCGAGTACTTCCGATGTATACGGTTCATTCGGTCCGTCATCGAAGGTCAGCGCCACAATCTTGTCATGAAGGTCTCCCTTATAGTAGACCTTACCGAAAACGGGCGACGTCGGTATGATGTAACCGTACAAGAGCAGGACCATAACCAGTGCCACCGGCGACACCCTGAACATAACCCTTCTTAAATTCGTACTGTTAGCGAACTCGTCAAGCCTATCAGCATAGGACTTTGCCATATATCCGAGCCAGCGGCCAATGTGACCACCGGCCTCAATAATACAGACGGCCAGAGGTTTACGTACGCTGCGCGATGAGGTTAAGGAGTAAAAATTCCTGGCATAATAAACCTTCCCCACCTTACTCAGCCGGCTGGAAATGCCGAGCTGGTCTGCGGAAAAGGATACCTCGCCGTAACCACCCGCATCCAGGAAAGCCTGTTTTCGAAAGGCAAAAGTGGCGCCCGACACCAGAATGGGCCTGCCAAGTAGTTTCACGCTCAACCTGTTGGTGCAATCTCTGATGAAATATTCGAATCCCTCCCAGGATGGCGGGTCGTTATAAAGGAATCTGCCGGCAAGCGCTACGGCGTCAAGGTGCGCGGCGAAATGGTCGGCTATTCTGGTAAGCCAGTCGCTGGGGTAAACCGTATCGGCATCGGCCTGGGCGATTATGTCACCCCGAGCGGCATCGGCACCGACCTGTCGGGCATAGGTGACACTCTTTTTCTCGAGGCAAACAACAACCTGTACGCCGTAGCTTCGGGCAATATTGACCGTATCGTCAGTGCTGCCGTTATCGGCGACTATAATTTCATATTCGCCCCGGTAGTCCTGGCTCTTCAGGGACTCCAGGCATTCGGCTATGAATTTCTCTTCGTTCAGCGCCGGTATAACAACGCTTATCATTGCCATAAAAGTACCGTACCTTTTATTTTGGCATAGATTTCATTAATCGGCAACCGACCGCTGAACCTGAAAGCCGCGAAGTCTAAGCATAATATTGACAGCAAAATACAAATAACGTATGATTATATGCGTAAATGCGCATATAGTAATGGAGCGATATGAGAGATTTAATTAAAGCCTTCAAGGCATTATCCGACGAGACCAGGTTGAGGATTCTGAACCTGCTGCTGGAGCGCGAGTGCTGCGTCTGCGAAGTCATGCAGGTCCTCGATATCTCCGAGTCGAGAGCTTCCAGAAACCTTAGCTTTCTCTACGATGCCGGTTTTCTGAAGCTGAGGAGGCAAGGCCTGTGGGCGCTGTACTCCATAGATAAAGAGGGCCTCCAACCACATTACACGTATTTGCTGGATGCAGTCAAAAAAGCACTTGAGGGTAACCAAACAGCCCTGCTGGATAGACAGAGATTGCAGCAAACGCAAAGGGTAGGTCCAGGCTGCACAGTTAGAAAGCTAAGCACTGCATAAGGCAACCTCCAATTAAATTCTACTTCCCCGCCAGCATGAGAGCAGAAAATAAAAAGTAATAGTTGATACAGGCACATGGACTTAGTTATTGAACTTCTCAAAGGCGGTGTGGCTGCCCTCCAGGACTATATACTGGCTCACACCCTGACCTGCCTGGTACCCGCATTTTTTATCGCAGGTGCCATCTACGCACTCTTCCCCAAACAGAAGATACTCCGCTACCTCGGGCCCGACTCGCCGAAATATATCTCCTACCCCATGGCGGTTGTGGCTGGCCTGTGTCTTGCCGTTTGTTCCTGCACCGTCCTACCGTTATTTGCGGGAATACGGAAAAGCGGGGCCGGTATCGGTCCGGCAATCGCATTTCTTTATACGGCCCCGGCCACCAATATGCTGGCTATCATCTATACGGCAAGTCTGATTGGTCTTGATTTTGCCCTTGCCCGCATCATACTTTCCATCGGCTTCGCTCTAATTATCGGCATGAGCATGGCTGCTCTGTTCTCGGATAAAAAGGCGGAAGACTCTGCTGACGATCCACCGGCTCAAGCCTTTGGTATTAGCGAGGAGACAAAAGTCTCAAACTGGCTGTGGGTGTTCTTCGGCCTGCTGATTGTGATATTGCTCTGGGGGGCTTCATCTCTCATAACCTGGACGGTGAAACTCAGCGGGTTGGCCGTGCTGCTTGCGGGACTGGTGCTCGTAGTCAGGCACACGCTGACCCGGGATGAAGTGATGAGCTGGATGCGGGAAACATGGTTCTTTGTCCGTACTATTGTTCCCTTGCTTTTGGTCGGCGTTTTTGTGGCTGGTGTACTCAGAGCAGTAATACCATCTGATTTCGTAGCCAAATATTTCGGAAGTTCCACGGTGTTAGCTACTCTGGCGGCCGTCCTGTTTGGGGTCGTTATGTACTTCCCCACGCTTGTCGAGGTGCCCATGGCCCGTATGTTTTTGGACCTGGGCATGGGCAAGGGAGTTCTTCTGGCCTATCTTCTGGCCGACCCGGTAATCTCGCTGCCCAGCATTTTGGTGATCAGGCGGTTTATTGGAACCAAGAGACTCTTCTGGTACGTCGGTATTATTATAGTCTGCTGCACAGCTGCCGGACTTTTATACGGATTTGTCACCAATCTATGATATAGATTTTGATGTATTGAAGGAGGCAAAAATGGACATAAAAGTTTTAGGGCCGGGGTGCGCCAGGTGCCATCAGTTGGAAAAAACCGTCATGGAGGTAGTAAAGGAACTCGGCGTCGACGCCGCCGTTGAGGAGGTCAAGGATATGAGCAAAATCATTTCCTACAACATCCTGACCATACCCGGGCTGGTGATAAATGGGCAGGTGGTGTTATCAGGCAAGGTGCCTTCTAAAGCCGAAGTAACCCAACTGGTGATAAACGCCCTGGCTAAAGAAGAGCAGAAATAATACGGCAAATATTTCAGCCCGCTTATAGGCAAATCAAAGTGGGCAAGGAGACGAAGAAAAAATGAACTTATCGCTCAACATTAAGGCACAAATAGTCGCCGCTTCGATTCTTTCAATTGTACTGTTCTCTGTTGCCTGTTCAAGCTCGCCCGTTCAACCGACCACGCCCGATGAACCTGTAGCGCCGCCTGAAGTAGTCATATCACCATCGGATAATTCATCAACACAGGCTCAGGACGATTCAACAACATTACCCAAAAGAGTAGATGTTGTCTATTTTCACCGACCGCAGCGCTGCCCTACCTGTCTATGTTTCGAGGAGCGAATTCGCTATGTCATGAGCACATACTTTCAGAAAGAGCTGGATAGCGGCAGGATGACTTTTGGCGTATATAATATTGGGGACAGTAAGAACGCTGATATAGTCAAAAAATACAACGCCGTCGGCTCGCAATTGTTTATCAATATCGTGGAGGGTGATACCGACCATATTTACGACATACAGGCAATCTGGGACTGGAACTGCAGGGGCAATAAACTGGCATTTGACCAGCGGGTCAAGGCCGTTATCGAGCAAAGCCTCGGGAGTGAAGAATAGTGGACCTGGGCAGCATTTTGTCCGGCCCTGATATCCCGGTACTCACGGCATTGCTTCTGGGACTGATAACCGCCATCGCCCCCTGCCCCATGGCCACCAACATTGCCGCCGTCGCTTATATAACTCGTAACGTTGCCGACCGTAAGTACGCAGTCATAACCGGCTCACTTTACACCCTAGGTCGCATGTTTTCCTATACACTGCTCGGCGTTCTTATCATCATTGTCGGCCTGGAGATTCCAGGGGTTTCAGGAGCCATCCAGGATGTTGGCGAAAAGGTACTGGGGCCACTTCTTATTATAATTGGACTACTTATGCTGTTCATCGATAGAATATCTTTCGGCAGAAGAGGCAACGCGTTAACGTCTCTGGGCTCCAAAGTAGCCGGGTGGGGCATGATAGGCGGATTTTTACTGGGCGTAATTTTTGCCCTGGCGTTTTGCCCTTACAGTGCCGTGTTATTCTTCGGAGCACTTATACCGGTAGCTCTTAAATCAAGCGGCGGCGTGGCACTGCCCGCCGTATTCGCCATTGGCACAGGCTTGCCGGTACTGATATTCGGCACGCTCCTTTCTCTGGGGATAGCAGGCGTTGCCTCCTGGCTCAATGCGGTCACCCGGGTGGAGAAGATCATCCGAATTGTCATGGCCGTTGTATTTATAGGCGTGGGTATATACTATGTTATGCAGTGGATTCAATCCTATTATGTATGAGGAACGGTGGGATTATGAACTTGTCGGTTAGGGCAAAGCAGATTCCCATCATGTTATCGGCAATGATGTTGCTGGTACTGCTGGCCGCATGTGCCAATCCGGTTCCGGAATAACCGGCTCAGCCTCCGGACAGAGTAGATTTAGTCTATTTTTACGATAGCGATATATGCCAATGTGAGGCTGGGCCAGGAACAATTATCCAGGGTACGCTGTACATAAACTTTAGCAGGGAGCTGGCTACCGGCCAGCTGACTTTTCAAAGCATTGACATAAATGAGCCCGGTAATGCGGTTATTGCTGACAAGTACGGAGCTACATCTCTCTCATTATTCATGAACGTAGTCAGAGGAGATACGGAACAAATCGTTCCTGTACCTGAAATAGTGGTGGTGAAAGACGACGACGATGCGATTGGTAGACTGGTTGTCAGGGAGCTCAGCACATATTTTGAAGTAGATTAGCAGAAATTTTACTGCAAGAACACCATGCTCCAGGTAAAGCCACCTGATGGTTATCCGCCCGAGGCAGGCCGCTACGTCAGGGGTAATGACTACTCCCCTGTGGCCGTCTGCGTCATTCTGGATACCTTCGACTATGCCATACCAGCCGACCTGAACGAGCTGGTTATGTCCGGCGCAGATATCGGAGCTGCTCTTTCGGGAATGCTGCAAACAGAGAACCTGGGGCTGGAAAAGATAATATGCAATACCGTGGCCAATCCCAACATCCGCTATATCGTCCTCTGCGGCCGTGAGTCAACCGGTCACCTGCCCGGCGCGGCACTGCTGGCGCTGAAACAAAACGGCATCGACGAGGCCAAACGTATTATCGGCTCACAGGCCCTCACCCCCTACCTGTCCAATATTCCCGTAGAGCTAATAGACAGGTTTAACCGGCAAATAGTCAACATCGTCAATTTGCTGTGCAAACCCGGCGCCACCGACACCACCCTGCCCGGGCTAAATCCGAAAGTTATCGAGGAAGCTGTCAGGAGCTGTTATCAGGAAAATCCGGTGAAATTCATGGACTATGCGCTTTACGACATGGGAGCCTATCCCGAGCCGGCTATCGTCCATAAAATCGTGGCCAAACTAAACCAGCCGAAACAGGCTGTGGAACCCGGAAAATCCAAGATGGGACTGGGCCTGGTGCTGCATAAGCTGCTGCCCCAGACCGACTGCCGGGAATGCGGCAAGAAGACCTGCCTGGCCTTCGCTATCGACCTGGCCAAAGGTAAAAGCCGCCTCGAGGACTGTCCTTACCTGGAAAAACCTGAATATTCTGAAAGCCGAAACGCACTGGCCAAACTTTTAGACTGAGGAGTGAAGACCAATGGAAAATCAGCCAGAATCTGCAACCGGCAGGCTGTCACTGCTCGACCGGTTCCTGACGCTTTGGATATTCCTGGCCATGGGCTTTGGCGTGGGGCTGGGCTATTTCGTACCGTCTGTATCCGGCTTTATCTCACTATTTCAGGTAGATACCACTTCCATACCAATCGCCATCGGACTCATACTGATGATGTATCCGCCTCTGGCCAAGGTCAAATACGAGGACCTGCCGCTTGTATTCCGCAATTGGAAAGTGCTCGGGCTGTCCCTGATACAAAACTGGTTGATTGGCCCGGTACTGATGTTCCTGCTGGCGATTATTTTCCTTCGAGCCTATCCCGATTACATGGCCGGTCTTATACTCATCGGGCTGGCCAGGTGTATTGCCATGGTCATCGTCTGGAACGAGCTGGCCAAAGGCGACACCGAATATGCTGCCGGACTGGTGGCCTTTAACTCCATTTTCCAGATACTTTTCTACTCGGTTTACGCGTACGTATTTATCACCGTGCTTCCTGCATGGTTCGGTTTGAAAGGCGAGGCCGTCCATGTCACTATCGGCCAGATAGCTCAAAGCGTATTCATTTATCTTGGTATACCCTTCTTTGCCGGCATGATAACCCGGTTTGCCCTGGTTAAAGCCAAAGGGCGCCAGTGGTACGACACCGCGTTTATACCTAAAATCAGCCCGATAACTCTGGCTGCACTCTTATTTACCATCGTCGTCATGTTTTCTCTCAAGGGTGAAATCATCGTCCAGCTGCCGCTGGATGTGGTGCGTATCGCCATCCCGCTCCTCATATATTTCGTCATAATGTTTCTGGTCTCTTTTTATATGGGCAAAAAGATAGGTGCCGACTACTCCAAGACCGCCACCATCGCCTTCACCGCGGCCAGCAATAATTTTGAGCTGGCCATCGCCGTCGCCGTCGCTGTATTCGGCATCGGCTCCGGTCAGGCCTTCGCCGCGGTCATCGGGCCGCTTATAGAGGTACCGGCACTAATAGGCCTGGTAAACGTAGCCCTGTACTTCCAGCGAAAATTTTTTACGGAATAGCCAACTAACCCCCTTGACAGAACAACTTAACTATTCTATAATTCGAAACATGTCGAACTTTCGAAATAGCGACATCGACAGGCTATCTCACGCTTTTAAGGCGCTGTCGAACCCCCACCGCCTGAGCATATTCCTGCGCCTGGCTTCATGCTGCGGGGGAGTAGCCTGTGATACCGACCAGGCCATGCGGGAATGCGTAGGTACGGTAGGCAAAAACCTTAATTTATCGCCGTCCACCATCTCTCACCACATCAAGGAGCTCCACCACGCCGGCTTAATAAGATTGAAGAGGCGCGGGCAGACAGTGGAATGCTGGGTCGACCCGGAAACGCTGGACTCGCTCGCCGAATTCTTCCAGCCACCCGTCCACGTTTGATTTCTCTAAATCGCAAATACGTTGAAAATGGCCGGAACTAGACGATGACTACACTGGGCAAGAAAACCGCTGGACTTATACTTATACCGGCTTTACTGGCTGTCGCCGGCCTGACGCAAGCCTGTGCCCAGGCCCATGCCAGCTACGAAGTGCAATCTTTTTATTTGACGCCGACAACCATCATCTCCGGCGAGAGGTCGATAATCCAGGCCGAGATTAAGAACGTAAACTCAGAAACAGACACATACAACATCCCCTTAATGGTCAATGGAGTTGCCGACAGCAGAAAAAGCGTGACCCTGGCTCCAGGTCAGACGCAGCTCTTGACCTTCGAGCTCACCAGAAGCCACCCCGGCATCTATAAGGTCAGAGTGGGCGAGAGGGAAGCTACGCTTACCGTGGAAAAGCCGTCTCCCGCAGACTTCCGGCTGTCCAATCTGGAGATTAATCCCGCTGAGGCCAACGTCTGCCAGACCGTGGTTATTACAGCTATTCTAACGAATGTCGGCAACAATCAGGGCAGCTATACTGCAGAATTAAAGATAGACGGTGCCACCAATCAGACACAGAAATTAACCATATCGGCGGGTGGAAACTGCGAACTGTGTTTCAAGGTAGCCAAAGCCTTCCCCGGTATCTACAAAGTCTCACTCGGCAACCTTAACGGCCAGTTCCTGATAAAGGAGCCGCCGTCACCCGTGTTTGACGTCCCTATAGCTCCACCATGCCCGCCCGAGAGCAACGGCTCCTGTACCCCCAAAGGCTGAGGCGGCTAAATACAACCGCCCGGTCAGAGCGGTAAAAAATAAAAGTAATAAAATTCATCATATATCCATTTGGAGGGTTAGAAATGAAAAAAGAAGAAGCTAGAAAAGCTGTGAGGGAAGGTTACGCCCAGGTGGCCAAAAGCGGCAGCTCTTGCTGTGCACCTCAGAGCTCATCCTGCGGCACCTCAAACATGACCACCGGCGTTAGCAAAAGAATAGGCTACAGCGACCAGGACATAGAATCGGTCCCTGATGGAGCCAATCTGGGACTCGGCTGCGGCAATCCCATTGCCCTGGCTTCACTCAAGGAGGGTGAGGTCGTCCTGGATCTGGGTTCCGGCGCCGGCTTCGACTGTTTTCTGGCGGCTAACATCGTTGGCAAGAACGGTAAAGTCATCGGCGTGGACATGACGCCGGAGATGATTGAGAGGGCACGGGAAAATGCCCAACGCGGCGGCTACAAGAACGTGGAGTTCCGGCTGGGCGAAATAGAAAACCTGCCCACGGCAGACAATTCCGTAGACGTGATTATTTCGAACTGCGTTATTAATCTGTCCCCGGAAAAGGACAGAGTTTTCCGTGACGCCTTCCGTGTACTGAAACCGGGCGGCAGATTGATGGTCTCCGATATGGTATTGCTGCATGAGCTGCCCGACTCGATAAAGAAGTCCGTGGCCGCCTATATCGGCTGCGTCGCCGGCGCTGCTAAGAAGGATGAATATATAAAGTTCGTTAAAGCTGCCGGATTCAAGGACGTGTCGGTGGTGGATGAGACATCTTTCCCTAACTCCATCGGCGTCAAAGACCCCGTAGTTGAATCACTGGTCAACGACTTTGGAATTTCAAAGGCGGACTTGAAGCAGCTCGGCAGTTCAATTAAAAGCATTAAGGTGAGCGCCGTAAAGCCCAAGAAATAAAAATATAAAAAGTAATGAGACCCTGGAGTAAATCACCCTTAATCCCCCTTTTCAAAGGGGAGAGAGGCTTCTCCCTTTCGTAAAAGGGAGATTGAGAGGGATTTTCTCATCTGAGTATCGAGGAGCGTTTGCTACAGCCTACCTATCTTATTGTCCTCAAGACTATATAGAAAAACTGTATAATATATCTGGAATTATCACATGACCAGCATAGCTCACCGAACCGGAACCGCCAATCTGCCGCTGCATTACGGCAAGGCGCCGCGCTGGCTATTCGAACGAATGACCAGGCTGGCCCGCGAAATAACAATCGCCGTCACCACCGAGTTCGGCCCGGAGGAGATGCTCCGTCGACTGTCCGACCCCTTCTGGTTCCAGGCCTTCGGCTGCGTCCTGGGCTATGACTGGCACTCCAGCGGCGTTACCACCACCGTCTGCGGCGCCCTGAAAGAAGGCGTCAAGGGACTGGAAACCAACCTGGGAATATTCATCGCCGGCGGCAAAGGCAAGACATCCAGAAAAACGCCATCGGAAATTGAAAGCGTCGGCCACCTGCTTAAAGCCGACGCGTCATCGCTGGTCTATGCCAGTCGTATGTCGGCCAAGGTAGATAACTCCGCACTTCAGGACGGCTATCAGCTGTACCACCACGTCTTTATTTTCACCAGAAACGGCTCGTGGTCGGTCGTCCAGCAGGGCATGAACGAAGGCAACCGCTATGCCCGGCGCTACCACTGGCTCGGCGAAAGCGTCACCGACTTCGTCTGCGAGCCTCATTCGGCCATCTGCACGGAAACCCAAGGACAAGTTCTCAATCTGGTGGCCGCAGAAAGCCAGGCCGCTCGAAATACCATCCCCAAGATCGCCATCGAACAAAAACCGGAAAAAATCGTCGACGACTTGAAGAAACTCAAGACACTTGACCTGCCGTCGCGCCACCACTTGAGCCTCGACGATATACATCCTAACCGGCTGTACAGGACGCTGCTCATCACCTATGAGCACCGGCCCGACAACTTCGAAACTCTGCTCGGGCTGGAAGGTGTCGGTGCCAAGACGCTCCGCGCCCTGAGCCTGATATCGGAGCTTATCTACGATGTACCCGTTAGCCTGCGCGACCCCGCACGCTACAGCTTCGCCCACGGCGGCAAGGACGGCATCCCCTATCCTGTGGACAGAGAGAGCTACGATAAAAGCATCGAGATTCTGCACCGGGCGCTGGAAAGGGCTAAGCTCGGCAACAGCGAAAAGATATCAGCCTTTAAAAGATTGAGAGCCTGGCAGTAGTTTGGCCAGTGGATATCCACCGGAGGTAGCAAATGATAAAAGATATAAAAGGTAAAAGCCCTAAAATAGCTGACACCGCGTTTGTCAGCGAGGCTGCCTACGTGGTCGGCGACGTTGAAATCGGCGAGCACTCCAGCGTCTGGCCTGGAGCTGTTATCAGGGCTGACTTCGGTAAAATAACCATCGGCCATAACACCAGCATTGAAGATAATTCGGTCATTCACTCCGCGGGCGACCTTGCCATCGGCAACAACAACGTCATCGGTCACGGGGCGGTTGTCCACTGCCGCCGCGTTGGCAGCAATGTACTTATAGGTAATAACGCCACCATACTCGACGGCGCTGAAATAGCCGACTATTGCATCATCGGTGCCGGCTGTCTTATACCGCCCGATACCAAGATACCGGAGCGGTCGGTGGTCATCGGCGTACCGGGTCACGTGAAAAGACAGATAACCAGAGAACAGCAGGAAGAACTAAGCCTGGGCGCCGCCAGCTACACAGACCTGGCACAGAGCTACAAGAAAAAAGGGCTGTAACCAGCCTGCGTAATCCATCCAGGCTGCTTATTTTGTGGCGCTTGCCGTTTTATACCGGGGCGGCGTGCACATCAGGATGGCCACCAGTCCGATAACTCCCAATATAAGTGATACCAGCAGGATTGTAAGATAGCTGCCCTGCAGGTCAAATAAAAATCCCGCTATCGGAGCAATTATCGCAGAAAAAGTGAGTTCAATCGGTGAGTCTATGGCTCTGATTTCGGCAAAAGCATTTGCCCCCCAGTAGTTCCCGATCATGGTCGGAATGCAGATATAGGTCAGGCCGAAGCCAAAACCCGCCAGCAAGGGATACAGATAAGCCATCCACATGGCCTCAGGCGACACAAACCAGAACAATACACCGCCTACCAGCATGCAGAGAATGCCGCCGGCGAATAGATAACGAGGTTCTATTATGTCCCCCAGAGCAGCTATGGTAAAGCGCCCTGCGATGCTCAGCCCCAGAGCCAGGCTGTAGAAAAAGGCCGCCATTGCCGGGTCGAAACCGCGGTCCAGCAGATGCAGTGGAGCCTGAGTTATTATTACCCCCCACACCAGCCCACTGAATACCACCCCGATAACTAGCAGCCACAAAGAACGCGTCCTGACAGCTTCGCGCACCGTCCATTCGACCTCGGTACGGTGGGTCCTGGATTTTTGCCTGCCAACGCTTAAAATAGCCTCCTCTTCGCACGGAACCAGCCCATCGGTATACTGCCCCACTTCGGATGGATGGTTGCGTACCCCCAACAGTGCGGTTATGATAGCGGCCACCGAGGCCAGTGCAATAATGTACCAGCCTATCCGCCAGTCTCCATTGGCGTTTTCAATAACGTTGCTTATGAGCTGCGGCGCCAGAAAACCGCCGATGCCTCCGCCCCCCAGCACCAGCCCCATAGCCATGGCGCGCCGTTTATTAAACCAGGAAATGATTATCATCTGGCACGGAATCATGGAGGCAAGAGCCACACCCAGGCCGATGAATAGCGATAGAATAATAAACGTGGAATAAATATGACCCAGAAAGCCCATCAAGGTGCTTGAAATCACCACAATGATACCGCCGGTCACCAGCGTTGTTCTTGGGCCGAACCTGCGTATCATCCAGGCATTTAAGGGAGCGCTCAGGCCGAAGAGGAGTATGAACGTCATGGCGCCTACCATGATTTCGCCGCGCGACCACCCCATATCATCGATCATAAAGGGATATATGACAGCGGGGCTGTAGTAAGCGAAACCGATGGGTATGGTATAGACGATCCACAGGAAAAACAGCAGCCACCAGCCATAAAAACCTTCAGTCTTAGTTTCAGTCGCCAATCTATTGCTGCCTTTCCCACTCAAAAGGGACTTATAAAAAGGCGAGGTATGGCCTCGCCTTATCACATTGATACTTTCAGGCTCAGTTATCAAACGGGGCTATATCGAATATCTTGCAGGAATGTCGGCCAGGCGGCCCGAAGAGCTGAGCTTTTCCCTCAGCGTTTTCAGGTTTACCACGTCTTCCTTGTTGTACTCTAGAAGGGTGGCCAGTGCTCTCTCATTGCCTCCCTTCAGATAGCTCCACCACAATCGCACCGCTTCGTAGCCGCTGACACCGACGAGCCGTCGCGGAATTCCCAGCTGTCGTTCCACCGCTTTGAAACCGCCGTATAGATTACAGCTCCAGCAGTCATACATCAGGTCACGATGGTCGTATTGCGTGGCCAGGTCGATGCCCAGAGAATTCGATATAAACCTGAGATCGAACCTGGCGCCGTTATAGGTATAGATATTTTTAACGTTTCTTAATGCCGTAATCAGGTTGCCTCTGGTTACGTCTTTACCGACTAATTGAATGAGCTCGTCCGTGCCGCCATCGCAGCGAAGGATACCGATTACGGTTATATAGTCGAAAAATGCTGATAAGCCTGTGGTCTCTATATCCAGGTAGGCATCAGCCGGTCGTCTCATGGCTTTTGCTGCCGCCTTCCTCTTAAATCTAACATAGCATACACCAAATGACACACGATTTACCAACTTTTTATATTTATCCTTTGATTTTTGATTTTTTACTTGCGTTCCCCTCTCCCCTGACGGGAGAGGGCCAGGGTGATCCTTTGAGAAGCTGAGGGTGAGCGGGATAAGTTTTCCGCTCATGGTGAGCCCTGTCGAACCATAGCGGAAAGACAATAAAGATCTCGGAAACGGGCCACCTACCCTTCGACAAGCTCAGGGTGAGCGGCTTCTTTTCATTCCCTCTCCTTTGACGGAGAAGACTTAGACCAGCGGGGAGTTTAAGAGGGGCGCAGCCCCTTAGAAAAACCCTCTTCCCTCTCCCTTGAGGGAGAGGGTCAGGGTGAGGGTGAAACCAAAAACATGGTAGAATCTATAAATTCATGCAAAATAAAACAACCGCACCACCGGGAGGAGCCGCTCCTAACCGCCCGGCTGCCCTGCTCGTTACCACCGTAGGCTCCTTCCTGACTCCGTTTCTGGGCTCAAGCGTCGCCATTGCCCTGCCCACTATTGGCAAGCAGCTATCAATGAGTGCCATTATGCTGGGCTGGGTTTCAACTGCATATCTGCTGGCAGCGGCCATGTTCCTGGTGCCGCTGGGCAGAATTGCTGATATCTACGGCAGAAAAAAGATATTTACTATTGGTGTATTCACGTACGCCGTCGCCTCCACCCTTTCAGCTCTTTCGACCTCGGCGGCCATGCTGATCACAGTGCAGGTCTTACAGGGCATCGGCGGAGCGATGATATTCGGCACCGCCGTAGCCATAGTGACTTCCGTATTTCCCGCTGACCAGAGAGGCCGGGCACTGGGAATAAACGTGGCTGCTGTCTATATGGGCCTATCCCTAGGGCCGTTTGTGGGCGGGCTGCTGACACAGTACTTCGGCTGGAGAAGCGTCTACTGGGTAAATGTACCCCTGTGCTTACTCATAATCGCCCTGCTTTTCTGGAAGCTGAAGGGTGAGTGGGCCGAAGCCAGAGGGGAAAAATTCGATACTCCGGGCGCCGTAATCTACAGCATGACCATTATCGCTATCATGTACGGATTCACGCAGCTGCCCGATGTTATCGGCTGGATTTTGATTCTGGCCGGTGCCGGGGGGCTAATCGGCTTTGTCATCTGGGAGACGAGGATTAAAAGCCCGGTTCTGGACATCGGCCTCTTCCGCAACAACACCGTTTTTGCTCTATCAAATGTGGCCGCCCTGATAAACTACAGCGCCACATATGCCGTCAGCTTTCTATTGAGCCTTTACCTCCAGTATATAAAAGGGTTCGACCCTGAACTAGCCGGCCTGGTACTGATAGCCTCCCCCGTCATGCAGGCCATTTTTTCTCCAGCCGCCGGACGGTTGTCCGATAGAATCGAACCGCGAATTGTCTCCTCGGCGGGCATGGGACTTACCGTCGTCGGCCTTGTCTTTTTTATCTTCCTGAGCAACACAACCAACCTGTGGTACATCATAGCCGGTCTGCTGATTATAGGCCTGGGCTTTGCCTTCTTCTCCTCACCCAATACCAATGCGGTTATGAGTTCGGTAGACAGGAAGTGTTACGGCGTGGCCTCGGCTACCTTAGCCACCATGAGGCAGATCGGAATGACCTTCAGTATGGGTATGGTCATGTTGATTTTCGGCATTTTCATCGGCCACGTCCAGATCACGCCCGAATATTACGCAGGCTTTCTGACAAGCGTAAACACTATCTTCATTATCTTTGCCGTTTTGTGCCTGGCTGGTGTCTTCGCCTCGCTGGCACGA
>Ga0136653_10000156_pt1 | contig 34316 bp, 21 predicted proteins | sample LakKivw275mmetaG_FD_94866 | JGI IMG/M metagenome (GOLD analysis project Ga0136653, IMG submission 94866) | Anoxic lake water microbial communities from Lake Kivu, Rwanda to study Microbial Dark Matter (Phase II) - Lake Kivu water 275m metaG... | ecosystem: Environmental > Aquatic > Freshwater >...
CTTTTATTCATATCTTGAGAATGATGTTTACTGGAGGTACAAACCCCGATTATGAAACTGGCATCAACTGATAAGCACAAAAGAATGTTGCCACGAGCACGCAGATGAAATTTTCACTTTCTTATCTGGATTAGCAGCTTAAATTAAATAGTTGATATTGTATAACTTAAAAAATTATTTACGGATGAAAAACAAATTACTTACAATTTTATCCTGATCTGAATGACCCCCTTCTCAGCAACATGTATCCGTTGAGTTATATAATAGCTGATAAACAGGACAAGATTCCTTGAAGCGAATAGCTACCCGGAAAATCAAAAAAATCTCAAAAAAAATTTGCACGGTGATTTTTTTTGACATATTTTTGACCGACCGTTCAGTCATAAATTTGGTAATGTCACCACGTACTGTCAAGCAATTCGAATCCATCCGTGAGAGCCGCAAAGCCCTTATCATGGATAAAGCTCTGGAGCTCTTCGTCGCCAAAGGATTCCACGCCACCTCCATCAGCGACATCGCCAGGCAGGCAGGCATTTCCAAGGGACTCATGTATAACTATTTTAAAAGCAAAGAAGATCTCATCAAGGAAATCGCCGTCAAAGGGATGCGGGAGTTCATCGATATTTTCGATCCGAACAGGGATGGCGTACTCACCGATGAGGAATTCGAATTTTTCATCAATGAGTCGTTCCGCATCCTCAGGGAAAGGTCGGACTACTGGAAGCTGTACATCACCATCATGCTCCAGCCGCCGGTTTACGAGATGGTGAAAAAAGATATCACGGGCTTTGTGCCGGGCGTGTTGCAGGTGCTCATTGATTATTACAAAAGGAAAGGTGTTGCCGATCCAGGCACCGAAGCGTATTTGTTCGGAACGCTGCTTGACGGCATCGCGCTGAATTATATCCTTGATCCCGAACATTTTCCGTTGGAGGAGGTAAAGGAAGGGATACTGAGGAAATTCAGGCTCAGAGAAAAAGGATGAACAAAATGGGGGATTTTGGTTTTATTGCAGAAAGAATACTTTTTTAACCGCAAAGGATGCGAAGAAGGCGCAGAGGGCGCAAAGGCTTAGGTCGGCGGGTCTTCAGATCGGCAGGTCTGTGGGAAATAATATAAATAACCTACTCCCCCTCTCCTTTCAAGGAGAGGGGGCTGGTGGGTGAGGTCATGAAAGCGGCACGCGTTGCAAACGCGCGCAAACAAGGGGTTTTATAAAGCTATGAAAACAATCATTCAATCTATCTTACTCTCAGCCGGCATCCTGTTCCTGTCTGCTTCTTATGCGCAGGAGCTCACCGCCGATGAGATCGTGCAGAAAGCACAGGATAAAGCTAACGGCCTGTCGAGTGTGGGCACGATGAAGATGACCATCGTGCGGCCGGAGTGGTCGCGCGACGTCACCATGAAAGTATGGACCAAAGGCACCGATTTCTCCATGATACTCATCACGGGCCCCGCCGGCGACAAGGGTCAGGTCTTCCTGAAACGCCACAACGAGATGTGGAACTGGATGGCCAGCATCAGCAGGATGATCAAGATACCACCCTCGATGATGAGCCAATCGTGGATGGGCTCCGACTTCACCAACGACGACCTCGTCCGCATGAACTCCATCGTCACCGACTACACCCACTCCATCCTGGGAACGGAAAATGTGGAAGGCTACGACTGTTACAAGATACGGCTGATACCCAAGCCGGAAGCAGCGGTCGTATGGGGCAAGGTCTACATCTGGATATCCAAGGATGAATACTACCAGATGAAAGCCGAATATTTTGACGAGGACGGAACACTGGTCAACACGATGCTGGCCTCCGACATCAAACAGATGGGTGACCGTAAGCTGCCCAGCCTGCTGATCATGGTACCTGAAGAGAAAAAAGGTCAGCAGACACACCTGGAGATACTGGAGATGCAGTTCAACGTGCCCATCGAGGACAGTTTCTTTTCACAGCAGAACATGAAAACCCTGAGGTAGTCATCACTGAAAAAATAGATTATGAGAACCTATCTTAAAATGGCCTGGCGCAACCTGTGGAGAAACAAACGGAGGACCATCATCACGTTGCTCTCCGTGCTCTTTGCCTTCTTCCTGGCTTTGCTTATGCGGTCGATGCAACTGGGATCCTATAACATGATGATCGAGAGCATCGTCAAGACCACCACGGGTTATATCCAGATCCACGCCCTCGGTTACTGGGATAACAAAACCATCAACAGGACCTTCCTTGACAACGACACGCTGAACGATGCCATTCGCCGCGACGATAACATCACGCTGATGATCCCGCGGCTGGAATCCTTTGCCCTTGCCTCTTCGGGCAACCAGACCAAAGGCATTGCTGTCATCGGCACCAATCCGGAGAAGGAGAATGACATATCAGGGCTGGAGAAGCACGTCGTCAGGGGACATTATCTCACCAAAACCGGTAACGGTGTTCTGATGGGTGAAGATCTGGCCAAATACCTTCAGGTGGACGTGGGTGACTCCGTCGTACTATTAAGCCAGGGTTATCATGGTGTGACCGCTGCCGGTGAATTTCCCGTTGCAGGTATCGTGCATTTCAACACCCTGGAGATGAACAGCTCGATGATCTATATGCCGCTGCTGGCGGCACAGAGGTTCTACTCGGCTCCGGGGCGCCTCACCTCGCTCTCCCTGTCGCTGAAAGACAAAAATAAGATGAAAGCCGATGCCGCCTACCTGGGCACCATCGATCCCGACGACCTGGAGGTGATGACCTGGAGCCAGATGATGCCCGAAGTGGTGCAGGCCATTCAGGGTGACAACATCGGCGGGCAGGTTATGCTGGGGATACTTTACATCGTGGTGGGCTTCGGCATCTTCGGCACCATCATGATGATGACCCTCGAGCGCAAACGCGAATTCGGCATCATGGTGGCTGTGGGCATGCGGCGTTCACGGCTGGAATTCATCGTTTTCGCCGAATCGCTGTGCATCGCCGTTGTCGGCATCATCTGCGGCGGCGCGCTGAGCATCCCCGTCATCCTGTACCTTCACTATCACCCCATCGAGCTGACCGGCGAGCTGGCCCAGGCGGTGCTGGAATACAACATGGAGCCGGTGCTGCCCTTTGCTTTGGAACCCGGCTTCTTCCTGAAACAAAGCCTCGTGGTCTTCATCCTGAGCATCCTCGCCGCCCTTTACCCCCTGGCGGTGATACGGCGCTTCAGGCTCGTGCCTGCACTGCAAGGAAAACAATGATTATGAAACCATTAAAAAAACACCACAATGATTTGGTCTATAGCATGGCGTAACGTCTGGCGTAACAAGCTCCGCAGCTTCATCATACTCTGTGCGGTGGCCATCGGCCTCTTCGGCACCCTGTTCATCATTGCCTTAGACAAGGGCATGGTGGTGCAACGTGAAGAAGCAGCCATCAACACCGAGATTTCGCACATCCAGATACACAACCCTTTGTTCCTGCAGGATAACTCGATCAAATACGACATCCCGGATGCGACAGCCAAGGTGAAAGACATCGAAAAGGTGGAAGGGGTCAAAGCTGTCACCGCCCGTCTTGTCGTGACGGCTATGGCCAGCACCGCCACCACCGGCACCGGCGTCACCATCATCGGCATCAATCCCGATATGGAGAAGAAGGTGACCAAGCTTCATGAGGATGTCATCGAGGGAAGCTACTTCGATAAAGAATCGCGGACACCGCAGATTGTCGTCGGTGAGAAGCTGGCCACCAAGCTGGGCGCACGCCTCGGCTCCAAGATCGTCCTCACCCTGACCAACACCCAGGGTGTGCTCACCTATGCCCTCTTCCGCGTTGGCGGCATCTACAAAACGTCCAACACGATGTACAATGAAGCCAATGCTTTTGTCAGAACGAGTGATCTGGCCCCGCTGCTCGGATTCAACACCGAGAATGCCACCGAGATCGCCGTCTTGCTTGATAACACGGGCGAGACTGACAGGATCACCGACCTCCTGAAAAACGAATTCAAGGATCTCAGCGTGCAGTCATGGAAGACCATACAGCCGATGCTGGTGACCCTGTCGGCCATTATGGATGAATTCTCCTACCTGATGATGATCATCATTCTCATCGCTATGGCTTTCGGCATCATCAACACGATGCTGATGGCCATCCTGGAACGTGTCAGGGAGATCGGCATGCTGATGGCCGTGGGCATGAACCGCCGCCGTGTAGCCATCATGATCACGCTCGAGACCGTCTTCCTGTCGGTCACCGGGGCCGTGATCGGAATGGCGGTGAGCTATGTCACCATACGGCTAACGGGGACGCACGGACTGAACTTCGCCGCCGTGGCACAGGGTTTTGAAGCCTATGGCAACAGCGCCCTCATTTATCCCATGCTGAACAGGCTCGATTATATCGTGCTTTTCGTACTCGTCATCATGACAGCGCTGATATCGTCTGTATACCCTGTACATAAAGCATTGAGATTCAAACCGGCAGAAGCCATCCGCACAGATACTTAATATTTCGAATGCATGATAATCTTTACTTATTGTTAAACAATATAACTTGAATAACCATGGGCGTTATCACAACCATCAACCTGCACAAGACTTACCACGAGACCAAGATCCCTGTCAAAGCCGTAAACGGCATTGATATTTCATTCAGTGAGGGAGAGTTTACGGCCATCGTAGGACCCTCGGGGTCGGGCAAGACCACCTTCCTCAACCTCATCGGAGGCCTGGATGTCCCCACCGAAGGTGAAGTGTTTATCAACGGTACCAACATCACCACTCTGTCATCGAAACAGCTCATCGATTTCAGGCTTCACAACATAGGATTCGTCTTTCAATCCTATAACCTGATCCCGGTGCTGACAGCCCGTGAGAATATCGAGTTCATCATGCTGTTGCAGCGCGTTCCCAGGGCGGAGCGTGAGAGGAGAACAGTCGAGCTGCTCAGGGCGGTGGGACTGGAAGATAAGATTGACGAGCGTCCCGGTGACCTGTCAGGAGGGCAGCAGCAACGCGTGTCGGTGGCCCGCGCTCTCGCCTCCAAGCCGCGCTTCATCCTCGCCGACGAGCCCACGGCCAACCTCGACTCCAAGTCGACGGAGAACCTGCTCGACATCATGGAACGACTGAACCATGAGGAGAAGATCACCTTCATTTTCTCGACACACGATGCCCGTGTCGTCAACAAAGCGCATCGTATCATCACCATCGAGGATGGAAAAGTGATCAGCGACAAAACCTCACCCCCTGATCCCCCTCTCCTAAGAAAGAAGAAGGGGATCAGGGGGTGAGGTCATATCATAATAAAAATGAAACACCAACGATCCAAACATTTAATAACCATTATCCTGTTGCTCTTATCCTGCTTCTCCTATGGACAGGATGCCGCCACCCGCAACTGGTCCCTCACCGGCTATATCAAGGACCTGCAGCTGGTCTGGTACAAGAAACCTGATGAGACCTGGCTCCTTAACAACGAGCTGCACAACCGTTTCGATTTCCGGTGGTATCCCGTCACCGGTCTTGACATTCACCTGGGCATGCGCAACCGTATGCTTTACGGCAATTTCGTGAGCCTGTTCCATCCCATCTATCCCGGTCTCCTCGCCAGGGACAATGGTTACTTGGACATGACCAGACTCATCGCCGATGACACCTCATACCTGGTGGTCTCGACTTTCGACCGTGCCAATATCCGTTACACCCATGGCAGGTTCGAGGTCACCATGGGCCGTCAGCGTGTAAACTGGGGCATCGGCTTCATCTGGACACCCAATGATATCTTCAACTCGTTCTCCTATTTCGACTTCGATTACGAGGAGCGTCCCGGCAGCGATGCCGTGAAGCTGGAATATTACACGGGCACCACGTCCTCGGCTCAGCTTGTCGCCAGTCTCAACAGCAACCGGCGTCCGACCATTGCAGGCATGTACCGCTTTAACCGATGGGAATACGACTTTCAGATCCTGGCCGGCATAATGGTGAACGATTTGGTTGTGGGTGGTGGCTGGTCGGGACAGATAAAAGGGGCTGGCTTCAGAGGCGAGGTCTCTTACTTCGTCCCCGCCAGCCATTGGGCCGACAGCACAGGCCAGCTCGAATCTACGGTGGATGCCGACTACACCCTGAAGAAAGGATGGTACTTTCATGCCGCTGCGCTTTACAACAGCACCGGGACGACAGGGCCCGCAGGCGGATATAACTATCTTCTCACCAGCAACATCTCCGTCAGGAACTTCACCCTGGCCCGCTGGTCCCTCTTCTGCGAGATCGCCTACCCCATAACCCCACTCATCCGCGCCGACGTCTCCGCCATCTTCAACCCCAATGATAAATCGGTGTTCGCAGGACCCTCGGTCACCATCTCCCTCAGCAACAACTGGCAGCTCATGCTCCTCAGCCAGATGTTCTACGGCGACCCCGGAACCGAATTCGGCGGCTTCGGCAAGATATGGTACGCACGGCTGAAGTGGAGCTTCTGAATAGCCAATAACGAATATAGAACACCGAACAAGAATATTCAATACTGAATAAGAATATGAGTGTTATTGGTATCCTCTGAAGCCCGAAGGGCTTCGACATGAATAACCAACTCTGCCGGAAGCCAAACGATACCAGATGACGTATTAATGATACCGGAAAGACTGCATGCCTCCGAAGAAATAGTCCAGTCCGATGTCGATCGCCAGACCTGACTGGGTGTGCTTGGTATCTGGCCCATTTGGAATATTAGATTTATAAGTTTGTGACTCAAAGCCTAATTGAGGCGAAAAAGCGAAATTATCCGTGAAGAAACAGTTATACCCTGCGCCGGCGTAATACTGTGTGATTCTATCCTTCCAATCATTTTTATATAATGACAAGGCATGTCTCCAATTGTCCACCCCAAGGCCAAAACCGGCATTGACAAAGAGGTTCTTCATACAGCCTTTAAAGGGGAGATTGTACATAACCTGCGGCATGAAAGTAAACTCGGTGCCGGACTGGTCAAGAGAAGACGGAGAATCATTTTTACCCCTATAGTGATAAGTATCGAGATTCAGTCTTAATCCCACTGCCAGGTTATCTATGACATAATAATACCCATTAACGGCACCACGAAACTCGTTTTCATACCGATCCGTTGTTACAATGCGGTTACCGGTCTCATCCTCCCCATGGCTTTTGTAATTGCCAAAAGATATATCGATCCATGTGCTGACGCCCAGAGAAGCGTAACCCTGGTGATAACGTTCGCTAACGGTAGAGCAGCCCTGGCCTATATCGCAATAATAATCGTGTGTCGGTACGAAAAACATGAGGTTAAGATAAATGTCAAAGTAATTGTCCTTGTCGTCACCTCCATCCCATTTGCCTTTACCCGATTCATATGAGATACCGGGAGTGATAAAACCATCACAATTGCTGGCCATCATAAAAGGTGATTCCAGACAAATCATCCACTTGAACAGTTTACAATTATTTGAATTGCCATTCTCACCGACTTTATATCTGGCCTGTCCAATACCCCCAGCGCCCCAAGCCTGCAGGTTGAAGTTGCCGAAGCTCCTGCCATACATCAGCTCCAGATATCCCATATTGCTGTAATATTTATGGATCGTATTGTACTTTGTATTCTTTTCCCGTGACCCGTTTTGGTCATACCACAGGCCCACGGCAAAATGATCGACAGGAAAATAGAGTGCCCACAAATTGACACTCGTGAGAACCGTATTACCGTACTTATCGCCGTCCTGCTTATCGGAAAGGAATTTGGCGCTGAATCCCTGATTGACATCGTAGCTCCAGGTCCCTTTTGAATAGATACCTGCGTCCTGCCCAAAAACGGCTAACATACCCGTTAAAGAAAAATGCAGAAAGAAGATAAAAAGGAAATAGCTGATTCTCATAATAACGGAATATTAGTATTGCTGTAACAAAGGATTTAATGATTGGAAAGTAAAGTTAATGTTTTATTTAATATAGACAAGATTTTATTGTGAAAATTATTTCTTTTTATCCTGAAGATATGGTTTCAGCCATATTAATACTAAACCGGGACTTTATGAATATCCAATAATGAATATCGAGCACAGAACGAGAATATCCAACTGTAAATGAGAATGATACCCTCACAAGCCCGCAGGGCTTCAACATGCCTAACCTCCGGCGGCGCCGGAGGTTGACGAAGACCTGCATACCTCACGACCCTGAAGGGGTCGAACAGGATTCAACCTGGGAAGAGCCTCGTGTAAGAACACGAATAACTAACACCACCAGGAATCAGATTATACCTGACAACGCTTTAATGGTACCGGACAGCTTGCTTTCCCCCAAAGAAATAATTCAATCCAATCTCGATCGTCGGACCCGATTTGTTATCTTTTATATCAGGACCGTCCGGGTTTTTGGTTTTATTGGTCTGTGATTCAAAGCCTATCTCAGGTGTAAAGGCCAGAAAATTGGTAAAAAAGTAATTATATCCTGCGCCTGCATAAAACTGTGTGATATTTTCTTTAGTATCCGTGGTATAACTCCCGGAAGTGGATTTCGAATTGTCGACGCCCAGGCCAAAACCCGCATCGACAAAGAGGTTATTCAGGCAACCCTGAAGAGGCAGATTGTAAAGTACCTGCGGCATAAAAGTGAACGCCGTGCCCGACTGGTCAGTTTTGTAGACCGCATCGTCTTTGCTCTTATATTTATAGGTGTCGAGTTTCAGCTGTGCTCCCACCGCCAGGTTATCGATGACATAATAATACCCGTTAATAGAACCGCAGAAGTCGTTTTCGGATTGATCCATTTGCAGGGTACTGTTACCGGTCTCATCCTCCCAATGGCTCTTGTAATTTCCAAACGACAGGTCGATCCATGTGCTGACGCCCAGAGAAGCGTAACCCTGATGGTAACGTTCGCTGACGGCAGAGCAACCTTGGCCTATATCGCAGTAATAATCATGTGTCGGTACGAAGAACATCAGGTTAAGATAAATGTCGAAGTAATTGTACTTGTCGTCACCTCCATCCCACTTGCCTTTATCCGATTCATACGAGATGCCGGGTGTGACATAACCGTTGCAGCCGCTGGCCACCTTGAAAGGTGATTCCAGGCCGATCATCCAGTTGAAAAGTTTATCTTTTTCCGTATTCGTCGTCTCATATCCCTCATATTTGTATTTAGCCTGTCCAATACCCGCAGCGCCCCAGGCCTGCAGGTTGAAGTTGCCGAAGCTCCTGCCGTACATCAGCTCCAGATATCCCACGTTGCTGCTTGAAATATTGGTCGATTTATACTCTGTATTCTTGTCTCGCGACCTGTTGTGGTCATACCACAGGCCCACGGCAAAATGATTGACAGGGAAATAGAGTGCCCACAAGTCAGCATGGGTGAGGACCGAATTACCATACTTATCGCCGTCCCGCTTATCGGAAAAGAATTTGGCGCTGAATCCCTGATTGACATCATAGCTCCAGGTGCCTTTTGAATAGATGCCTGCATTCTGGGCATGCGTGGGTATCATTCCTCCCAGCAGAAAGATGATAACCCCTAACGACAGGAAGTAATTTAGTTTCATAAGCATAGGTTTTTGTTGATGAGTGATTTACATAATTTTGACATGGGTTGATGAAGTAAAATTAATGAATTTCTCATAAAAGTCAAGAATTTTTTTCGCCTGACCTGCTTACCGGCTGCAAATCCATTCCCACTGTCTTAATTTTCGTAGAACTAACTATTGCCTATATTATCCTTCGAGCTGATCCATCGTCCAAATAAAGTTATGTTTATCTTTAACCCGGCATTACAGTTATCTTTTGTTACATTCAGTTCATCTTGTTAAATTTGCCTTTCTGGGCCGTACGTCTTTTGCATTGATCCACAACTGAATCCGGCTTCAGTGATGAAAACAATATAAAAACGGTATGATGAAGACGAAATTACTTCCATTATTATTCTTCATTTTTCATCTGGTATACCTCTATGGCCAAGATCCGCTGGCAGTAAGAGAATATCAGCTGAATAACGGATTGACGGTTTACCTCAACGAAGATCACACGCTTCCCAATGTTTTCGGTGCCGTGGTGGTCAAAGGCGGCAGCAAGCGTGATCCGGCCGATGCCACCGGCATCGCCCATTATTTTGAGCACATCATGTTCAAGGGCACCGACGAGTTGGGAACAGTGGACTATGCTGCCGAAAAAGTCTATCTCGACAGCATCCGGGCCGAGTACGACTCGCTGGGAACCACTGCCGATGCCGCCCTTCGCAAAAAGATTCAGCTTAAAATAAACGATCTCTCCATTAAAGCGGCCGACTATGCCATCCCCAATGAACTTAATAAAATTTTATCAGGTATTGGAAGCATGGCCATAAACGCTTACACCACGGAGGAAAATATCGTGTATTTTAATATTTTCCCCGGAGAACAAATTGAGAAATGGCTCGAGATTTACAGCCATCGTTTCATCCATCCCGTCTTCCGCCTGTTCCAGTCGGAGCTGGAAACAGTTTATGAAGAGAAAAACATGTCGATGGATAACTTCTTCATGGCCGTGCTGGAAAAATTCAATAAAAGTTTTTACAGGCTCCATCCCTATGGTCAGCATCCTGTCCTCGGAACGGTTGACGATCTGAAAAATCCTTCCATCTCAAAAATGATTGACTATTTCAACACCTATTACGTCGCCAACAACATGGCTCTGGTTCTCTGCGGTGATTTTAAGTCGGACAGGGTCATACCCTTGATTGAAGAAAAGTTCGGTACCTGGCGCGGAGGTGAGGTGCCGGCTTTTCCTGAGTATAAAGAAAAATCTTTTACCGGACGCGAAGTGGTGGAGGAACGCCTGACGCCCATTAAGCTCGGACTGATAGGTTACAGAACCGTGCCGGCAGGTCATACTGACGAAATCGCCCTGGAAGTGGCCGGTCAGATCCTGTCGAATCCATCACAAACAGGATTGCTGGATAAATTGTACACAGATAACAAGATCATGGGTGCAGCCATATTCCCGTATGTCCATACCGACATCGGAGCGGCTGTGCTGCTGTTCGCACCTAAAATCATTGGTCAATCGCTTGAAAAAGCCGAAGAGCTTGTCATGAACGAAGTTAAGAAGGTCGGAAAGGGTGACTTTGACGATGACCTCCTCACGGCCGTCAAGCTGAATCTCATCATTAACCATAAGCAAATGCTCGAAAACAACACGAACAGATCATTCGATATCATCGAATGTTTCATGGAAGGAAAAAAATGGGAAGATTTTCTAAGCTACCCCGATAAGGTTAAAAAGATAACCAGAGAGGATGTCAGGATAGTGGCCGGTAAATATTATGCTGACAATTACCTGTGCTTTTATTCGAAAATGGGTTTTCCGAAGAAAGAAAAACTGCAAAAACCGCCTTACAGAGAAGTGGCACCAACAAATACGGAGGCCCGGTCGGTTTTCGCTCAAAAGATCGACAGCATGCCAATGGTAAAAGTGGAACCCCGGTTTATTGAATACAATCCTGATGCGACAGCAGCACCGGATGTCACGGTATTGGATCTGAGCGACAACATGCACTATTACTATACACCTGATCCTATCAATGACCTTTTCCAACTCATCATTCAATATGGTGTCGGGACAAGAAAAGTGCCGGTTCTGAGCCAGGCTGCCGACTACCTGTCAAACCTGGGCACAACCGCTCACACCTTTACAGAATTCAATAAAGAGCTTCAGAAGATGGGCAGCACCTATTCCGTTTATGCCTCCCCCGATTACTTCACTGTCAGCGTTACAGGTATCGACGACCACTTCGAAAACACGATGATTCTGGTGAATGAGCTTCTCACGGGTATGAAAGCCGACGATGCCCAACTGTCCAAGCTGGTCGAAGATGCCAAGGCGAATCGAAAAGTTGAAACAAAAGAGGTGACCATGGAAAGTGAGGGATTGTATCAGTATGCCCTGCTGAAAGAAGGGTCACCTTTTCTGAACCGCCTGTCATTAAGAGAGATAAAGGACTTAAGGTCGGACTCCCTGCTCGCCGTGATAAAAAGAACGCTGAATTATGAAACAGATATTTTCTACTCCGGCAGTATTGATTGCGATACGGTTAAGGAAATCCTCATTAAATCGATCACATGGCCGTTACATCCGGTAAAGAGCGAATCACCCGTTGTTCCCGAAATGGCCCGCTATGACAGCAACATCATTTATTTCATGGATGATAAACGGGCTGTTCAAAGCCAGGTGAGGATGTTTGTGGAAGGAGCAAATACGGATGAGACCACGCGCACCTATGTGCAACCCTTCAACGAATATTTCGGCAGCGGCATGTCCTCGCTGGTCTTTCAAACCATCAGGGAATTTCATTCCTATGCTTATTCGGCGTACGCTTTATACACACCGCCGTCACGGAATGGTTTCGACGGTGCGCTGACCGGAGGTATGAGAACGCAGGCCGATAAAACCTGTGACGCCCTGGACTCGTTTCGGGAGCTGATTGCCGACATGCCTGAGAAACCCGAAAGAACCGGCAATATCCGGGAACTCATCCTGCAATCCGTTAATTCAGGACGGCCGACCTTCAGAGGATTCGCGCCACAAGTAGCGTCATGGATAAAAATAGGCTACTATGACGATCCCGATAAGCACCGCATGGACCTATACAACAACCTGACCTTTGATGACATCCTGGCTTTCTATCGTAATAATATCGCAGGAAGACCGGTCATCACCACCATTGTGGGCGATAAAAAACGGATTGACATGAAACGGCTTTCAACCATGGGAACACTGCTGGAAGTGACAGCAAAAGACATTTTCAGGGAATGAAGTTTTTTAAAAGTTAAATTTGTTTGTAACAAGTATTGTATTAACTTTGCAGCCCTTATTTTCAAAGAGACATAACGAAATAAACGGAGTACGATGTATCTGACATCTGAGATAAAGAAGAACATATTCAAGGAATTCGGAAAGTCTGAATATGATACCGGATCAGCCGAGGGACAGATCGCATTATTCACGCACAGGATCAAACATCTGACCGACCATCTGAAGCAAAATCAGAAGGACCTGGCCACGGAAAGAGCCCTTGTGAAGCTGGTCGGCAAACGCAGAAAACTTCTTGACTACCTCAAGCGTAAAGATATTGAACGTTACAGGACCATCATTAAGAATCTGAACATCAGAAAGTAACCGTTTTATCTTGCTCCTGTTAAGGCAATCAGTTTATTGCCGTGTTTGATTATGCCCTATCTGATTTTTAATCGAGTTATCTTTTCAACGTATGTCGAATACCGGAATTTCTAAAACATTCGATCTTGGTGACGGCAAGATCATCTCACTTGAGACAGGGCGGTTGGCCAGGCAGGCCGGTGGTGCTGTCGTGGTGAAAATGGATAACACCATGCTTCTGGCCACGGTGGTGGCGTCACAGGAACCCGTGGAGGGCCAGGATTTCCTGCCCCTGTCGGTTGATTACCGTGAAAAATATTCCGCCACGGGCCGTTTCCCGGGAGGTTTTTACAAACGTGAAGCTCGTCCTTCCGATTACGAGATCCTCATTGCACGCCTTGTCGACAGGGCTCTCCGGCCTCTTTTTCCTGATGACTATCACTACGAAACACAGGTCATCATCACGCTGATCTCCGGCGACAAGAACAATTCACCCGATGCCTTCGCCGCCCTGGCCGCATCCTCGGCGCTGACCATATCGGATATTCCCTTTAACGGTCCTATCTCGGAAGTGAGGGTGGTCCGCATCAACGAAGCCTATGTCATCAATCCTGAGATCTCACAGCTCGAGATGGCCGATATCGATCTCATCGTGGCAGCCACTATGGATAATATCATCATGGTGGAGGGTGAGATGAGAGAAGTCCCCGAAGCGGCCGTTCTCACAGCTCTGGAGGTTGCCCATAAAGCCATCCGGATACAGTGCCGTGCACAGCTCGATCTTCTGTCACGCCTTGAGGAACCTGTGATAAAACGAACGGTTGACGCAGCAGATGATGATCCCGCTCTCCTCGAGGCCTTAAAAGAAGCCACCTACGACAAAGTGTACACTGTCGCCAAATCAGGCCTAGCCACAAAACAGGGACGTAACCAGGCCTTTGATGCCATCAAAAAAGAATTCCTCGAAACCCTTCCCGAAGAGGAAAAAGAAACCAAAGCCCCTCTGGTGGAACATTATTTTGAAGAGATACACAAGGAAGCCATCAGGAAGATGGTACTCAAGGAGAGGGTCAGGCTTGACGGACGCCGGCCGGATGAGATCAGGCCCATCTGGTGCGAGGTGGATTACCTACCCGCCGCTCATGGCTCATCGATCTTTACCAGGGGCGAGACACAATCATTGACGACGGTGACTCTGGGTACCAAGCTCGACGAGCAGATCGTAGACGGTGCCGTTTTCGAGGGCAAGTCCAACTTCATGCTGCATTATAATTTCCCGCCCTTTTCCACAGGCGAGGTGAAGCCGTTGCGGGGCACCAGCCGCCGTGAGATAGGCCATGGCAATCTGGCCCAGCGGGCTCTCAAACCGGTCATCCCCAACGGGGGCAACAACCCTTATACCATCCGGGTGGTGTCCGATATCCTCGAGTCGAACGGCTCCTCCTCCATGGCCACCGTATGCGCCGGCACGTTGGCGCTGATGGACGCCGGCGTCAAGGTTTCCAAACCGGTAGCAGGCATCGCTATGGGTTTGATTTCAGACAAGGAATCCGGTCAATATGCCATTCTCTCCGACATCCTGGGCGATGAAGACCATCTGGGTGACATGGACTTCAAAGTCGCCGGCACCCGCGACGGCATCACAGCCTGCCAGATGGATATCAAAATCGAAGGCCTCTCCTATGAACTCCTCGCCGAGGCACTCGAACAGGCACGCAAAGGCCGCCTGTTCATCCTCGATGAAATGGAGAAAACCATCAGTCAGCCCCGTGCCGACTATAAACCGTTCGTGCCTCGCATTGAACAAATGACCGTGGCCAAGGAATATATTGGCGCCATCATTGGTCCAGGCGGCAAGATAGTCCAGAACATCCAATCCGAGACCAACTCAACTATCGTTATCGAAGAAGTCGGCGAATTCGGCATCATCGATATCGTTGCCGTCGACAAGGCTTCGATAGAAGCCGCCAAGCAGAGAATAAAAAACATCATCGCCGTCCCCGAAATCGGTGAGGTATATAACGGAACGGTGAAGAACATCACTTCATTCGGCGCTTTCGTCGAAATATTACCGGGAAAGGATGGATTGCTCCATATCTCCGAAATCGATTGGAAACATGTCAAGGATGTTGAAAGTGTCCTGAAAGTTGGCGATAAAATCGACGTAAAACTGATCGATATAGACCGGAAAACCGGTAAGCTCAAGCTATCACGTAAGGTGTTACTGCCCAAGCCGCCAACACGGTCTTGAGACGTAACAAACACGATTTTTTTTCGTAAAAAAACTACCTTCTTTTTTTATTTTCCAGGGAAGTTCATTCGAAAAAACGGAGGTTTATGAGGCAGCTGAAAATTACCAAGCAAGTTACTAATAGGGAAACCGCATCGCTCGACAAGTATCTGCAGGAGATAGGCAAAGTGGAACTGATAACGGCCGAGGAAGAGGTGGCTTTAGCCCAGCGTATCAAACAGGGTGACAAGGAAGCCCTCGAAAAGCTGACCAAGTCGAACCTGAGATTTGTCGTTTCGGTATCCAAACAATACCAAAACCAGGGTCTGAGCCTGCCCGACCTGATCAATGAGGGCAATCTTGGCCTAATAAAGGCTGCCCAGCGTTTTGACGAAACCCGTGGCTTCAAGTTCATCTCTTATGCCGTGTGGTGGATACGACAGTCCATCCTGCAAGCCCTCGCCGAACAGTCACGCATCGTCAGGTTGCCCCTGAACAAGATCGGATCCATCAACAAGATCAATAAGGCTTACGCCAAACTGGAGCAGGAATATGAACGTGAGCCTAATCCCGAAGAAATCGCTTCCATGCTCGAGATCACCGAAACGGAGGTAAAGGAGTCGATAAAGAATTCGGGGCGTCATGTGTCTATGGATGCGCCGTTGATACAGGACGAAGACAACACGATGTACGATGTCCTGAAAAATGATGACGGTCCCACGCCGGAGACCAAGCTCATGTATGACTCCCTGAAAAAAGAGATCGACCGGGCCATCTCGACACTCACACCACGCGAAGCCGATGTTATCAGGCTCTATTTCGGCCTGAATCAGACCCATCCGATGACACTCGAAGAGATAGGTGAGAAATTTGATCTTACCCGTGAACGTGTGAGACAAATAAAAGAAAAAGCCATCCGCCGTCTCAAGCATACGTCACGAAGCAAGATCCTTAAGACATACCTCGGATAATATCAGGTTAAACACAATCCCTCTCAAATGGCCCATCTTGTTGCTCCTTCACTGTTGTCTGCCGATTTTTTACATTTAAGCAGTGATATCGAATGGCTTAACGGCAGCGATGCCGACTGGTACCATCTGGATGTCATGGACGGGGTTTTTGTGCCGAATATTTCCTTCGGCATGCCCGTTATCAAGGCCATCCACGAGCAGGCCGCCAAACCCCTCGACGTGCATCTGATGATCATCCGTCCCGAAAGATACCTGCAGGATTTCAAGGAGGCGGGTGCCGCCATTGTTTCCGTACACTATGAAGCCTGCATACACCTGCACCGCACCCTGGAGAATATCAGGTCGCTGAACATGAAAACCGGCGTGGTACTCAATCCCCACACCGGTGTCCAGCTGCTGGAGGATGTCATCACCGATGTCGACCTTGTCCTCATCATGTCGGTCAACCCGGGTTTCGGTGGCCAGCAATTCATTGAGAACACTTACGAAAAAGTGGCCCGTCTTAAAGACCTCATCATCTCGAAACATGCTAACGCCATGATAGAAGTCGACGGAGGCGTAGACCTGCAAAATGCACCCCTGCTGCTGAATGCCGGAGCCGATATCCTGGTGGCAGGGCATTCCATCTTTTCCGCCATGAACCCTGCCGCCACAATCACCGCCCTGAAAAACATCGACTGATCATCATTCCTGCAAATAACGGCATCTTCGTAATTAAAATTAACGCCTTCAACCGGTTGATGATTCCTTTATGTATATTTGCCCTGCCGGAAACATCATGGCAAGCAACGGTATTATTTGTCAGAAAAAATAATAAGTGAATATCTCCGGAAAAAATATGTTGTTTAATTCGTTAATATAAAATCTGTTTATCATGGCAAAACAATTGGGACAACTGCAACCCGAGATCGTCTGGTCTTACTTTGAGGAGATATGCCAGATTCCGCGTCCTTCAAAAAAGGAGGAAAAGATCAGGGCTTTTTTACTTGAATTTGCAAAAAAACATCATCTTGAATCCAAGGTCGATGATGCCGGCAACTTGATCATCAGCAAACCGGCCATGCCGGGAAAAGAAAACGTTAAACCCGTCGTGCTGCAAAGCCATATGGACATGGTGTGCGAAAAGAACAGCGGGCTCGATCATGATTTCATGAGCGATCCGATATGTCCTGTCGTGGACGGCGAATGGGTTAAAGCCAGCGGCACCACCCTGGGTGCTGACGATGGCATCGGCATAGCGGTACAAATGGCCATACTCGCCTCAGATGCGATAGAACACGGTCCCCTGGAATGTTTGTTCACGGTCGACGAAGAAACAGGGTTGACAGGTGCTTTTGCCCTTCAGCCCGGTTTTATCAAAGGAAGAACCCTGATCAACCTGGATTCGGAAGACGAAGGACAATTATTTATCGGGTGTGCCGGCGGCATTGACACCGTGGCTACCTTCTCCTACAAGGAAAAGAAAGCCACCAAGGGACATATTGCCTATAAGATACAAGTGAGCGGACTGAAAGGTGGTCATTCGGGTGATGACATTGATAAGGGACGGGGTAATTCAAACAAAATACTCACACGGTTATGCTGGAACGCCATGGAGAAATTCAAGATACGTCTTGTGGTGTTTGACGGCGGCAACCTGCGCAATGCCATTCCCCGCGAGGCTTACGCCATCGTTACCATGGCGCCGAAATGGAAAAACGCTTTTGAACAGTATGTCAACACTTACACCGGTGTGGTGAAGGAGGAATTATCCATCACGGAACCCGGTCTGATGATAGCCATGACGGAAACGGCGACACCGGATGCTGTCGTTAACCGCAAAACACAACGTAAGCTGCTGAATGCCCTTTACGGTTGTCCTCACGGCATTATCGCCATGAGCCGCAAAATGCCCGGCATGGTGGAGACCTCCACCAACCTGGCGTCAGTCAAATTCAATGAGAAAGAGAACAAGATCACGGTGGCTACCAGTCAAAGAAGCGACAGCAACACGGAAAAGATCGATATTGCCCATATGGTCGAAAGTGTCTTCAGGCTGGCCGGCGCCCGCGTTGACCACTCGGAGGGTTACCCGGGATGGACCCCCAACCCCGATTCCGAGATCCTGCGCCATACCGTGGAGGCGTACCGTCATCTTTTCGGAAATGACCCAGTGGTGCGTTCGATACATGCCGGACTGGAATGCGGTCTCTTTCTTGAGAAATATCCCGATATGGACATGGTTTCAATCGGCCCGACACTTCGCGGCGTTCACTCACCCGATGAGAGGATAAATATCGAGAGCACCCGTAAATTCTGGGAGCTTTTACTGGAGTTGCTCCGCCGTATACCGGCCGTCTGATGCGGTCACTATGTTGTATGACGTCTTATCCATGGCATGAAGACCGTCACCCGTCTACAATCCGAATCCGACGCCTATCCTGATAATGGGATTGGTGTAAGGCGATAACGGGGTCTCATTAAGATTCCAGAGCACCGACAAACTCAGGAAACTCTTTGAACCGATCCATTGTCTGAAGCCGGCGCCTACCAGCCAGCTGTTCACGTTGACCCGCTTGGTATCGGCCGGATAAAAAGAATAAGGCTGATAATTAAGCAATTCGTATTCGGCATGGAGGAAAATATTCCATATCACCGTGTAATTCAATAAAAACCTTCCACCGTAAATATTCGAGCTGTACTTGGGCTGAATCTGGGTGTCGTTATAATAAATATATGTGAGACCGGCGCCACTGAATAAGCGGGGGGTGATGCGGTACATGACCAAAGGCGAGAGCTCGACCACCGTAATGGTGCCTATCTGAAGCCCGAAACTGCCGCCTAGGTAAATACGGTCCCTGATGCCGGGTTTGCGCCCGCTATAAGAAGAAAGGCTGTCGAACTGACCATAGCTTTTCACAACCACCATGAACACCATGGCAAGGATCAGAAGTGAATATGTTACCACCTTAATCTTCATTATATTATTGATTGTAAAAGAGAATACTATTTAACGAAACAGGTCATATAAAAGTATACATAAAAAGGGATTTTCTACTTAATAGCCTGATACCGGAATGGCAGCATGGTTTGGCGATATAAATGATGGATAAAAACAGGCATTTATCAACAGAAGGGGGTAAGACGGTTGAAAACATGGCTGTTTTTACTTATTTTTGTCTATATGCTATCAAAACATAATTGGCTTTGCAGCCGTTTTCACAATGAATTGTTAAAAAGCATAAAGGGTCTTGCGGTGTAATAAATTTTTAATTATCTTTGCATCCCTTTTCGTGTTAAAAAAATAAGCGATAAAAAAAGAACAAAAAATTTGTTGATTGTAAAATAAGTTTTACTTTTGCAGCCCCCCTGATACAGGGGGATTTTAGGAGAGAAAAGAGAGTTCTTTGAAAATATTGAAGTGAAGACCGAAGCAGCAAACAGACAAGCTCAATTCCGAGTTTGAAGCAGCAAATCCAGGAACCATAAGATCAACTTTTTACTATGAAGAGTTTGATCCTGGCTCAGGATGAACGCTAGCGGCAGGCCTAATACATGCAAGTCGAACGGTAAGGTCTCTTCGGAGATACACGAGTGGCGCACGGGTGCGTAACGCGTATGTAACCTACCCCTGACCGGGGGATAGCCCCGAGAAATCGGGATTAATACCCCATGACATTCCCTGAACGCATGTTTGGGGGATCAAAACTCCGGTGGTTGGAGATGGGCATGCGTGACATTAGCTAGTTGGTGAGGTAACGGCTCACCAAGGCGACGATGTCTAGGGGTTCTGAGAGGATATACCCCCACACTGGTACTGAGACACGGACCAGACTCCTACGGGAGGCAGCAGTAAGGAATATTGGGCAATGGACGCAAGTCTGACCCAGCCATGCCGCGTGCAGGATGAAGGCCCTACGGGTTGTAAACTGCTTTTATACGGGACAAACCTCCCGGTCGTGCACCGGGACTGATGGTACCGTATGAATAAGCATCGGCTAACTCCGTGCCAGCAGCCGCGGTAATACGGAGGATGCAAGCGTTATCCGGATTCATTGGGTTTAAAGGGTGCGCAGGCGGAATGATAAGTCAGCGGTGAAATCCTACGGCTTAACTGTAGAATTGCCATTGATACTGTCGTTCTTGAGTCAAGTTGAAGTGGGCGGAATGTGTCATGTAGCGGTGAAATGCATAGATATGACACAGAACACCGATAGCGAAGGCAGCTCACTAAACTTAAACTGACGCTCATGCACGAAAGCGTGGGGATCAAACAGGATTAGATACCCTGGTAGTCCACGCTGTAAACGATGATCACTCGATGTTGGCGATATACTGTCAGCGTCTAAGTGAAAGCATTAAGTGATCCACCTGGGGAGTACGGCGGCAACGTTGAAACTCAAAGGAATTGACGGGGGCCCGCACAAGCGGAGGAGCATGTGGTTTAATTCGATGATACGCGAGGAACCTTACCTGGGCTTAAATGTAAGACGATCTCCCGGGAAACCGGGATTTCCTTCGGGACGACTTACAAGGTGCTGCATGGTTGTCGTCAGCTCGTGCCGTGAGGTGTCGGGTTAAGTCCCATAACGAGCGCAACCCCTATCCTTAGTTGCCATCAGATCATGCTGGGGACTCTAGGGAAACTGCCTACGCAAGTAGTGAGGAAGGTGGGGATGACGTCAAATCAGCACGGCCCTTATGTCCAGGGCTACACACGTGCTACAATGGCCGGTACAAAGGGTCGCTACCTGGTGACAGGATGCTAATCTCTAAAGCCGGTCTCAGTTCGGATCGAAGTCTGCAACCCGACTTCGTGAAGGTGGATTCGCTAGTAATCGCGCATCAGCCATGGCGCGGTGAATACGTTCCCGGGCCTTGTACACACCGCCCGTCAAGCCATGGGAGCTGGGAGTACCTAAAGTCCGTAACCGCAAGGAGCGGCCTAGGGTAAAACCAGTGACTGGGGCTAAGTCGTAACAAGGTAGCCGTACCGGAAGGTGTGGCTGGAATACCTCCTTTCTAGAGTGGTTTGCTGCCTGTCCTGAAAATCAGGATAGCTGTTAGCTGCTTCGTCTCACTTCTTTTTATAACGGATGAAACCCAAATGAGCAGCGTGGCTCTCCTTCAGAGCATAGGAAATGTAGTTTACCACCTAAACAACACAGTCCCGTAGCTCAGTTGGTTAGAGCACTACACTGATAATGTAGGGGTCCGCAGTTCAAGTCTGCGCGGGACTACATGTTTCGTTTGGGGGAATTAGCTCAGCTGGCCAGAGCGCCTGCCCTGCACGCAGGAGGTCATCGGTTCGAGTCCGATATTCTCCACGAAGTGGGTGTGAGTGTGGGTGTGAGTGTGAGTGTGAAAAGAGGTTACATCCATTTAAGTTCTTTGACATATTGAGAAAGGAAATACAGCAGATAGTCGATGTTTAAAACATCACTATATCAAAATCAATGAGAAATAAGAGCAATTAAGAAAGTTACTTAAGGGCGTATGGTGGATGCCTTGGCTCTCAAAGGCGATGAAGGACGTGACAAGCTGCGATAAGCTTCGGGGAGGTGCAAATAACCTTTGATCCGGAGATTTCCGAATGGGGCAACCCCCCCGACTGAAGGTCGGGGATTCCCGACTCAGTCGGGAAGGCTAACCCGGAGAACTGAAACATCTTAGTACCCGGAGGAAAAGAAAACAATAGTGATTCCCTGAGTAGTGGCGAGCGAAAAGGGACCAGCCCAAATCCTGATTGTTACGGCAATCAGGTGGTTGTAGGACTGTGATATGGACTGTAAATTCATAGCAGAATACTTCTGGAAAGCTGAACCATAGGAGGTGATAGTCCCGTATGCGAAATGAATTTACTGCCTAACAGTATCCTGAGTACCGCGGGACCGGAGAAATCCTGCGGGAATCCGCCAGCACCATCTGGCAAGGCTAAATACTTCTGAGAGACCGATAGTGAACTAGTACCGTGAGGGAAAGGTGAAAAGCACTTCGAACAGAAGAGTGAAATAGTACCTGAAACCATACGCTTACAATCGGTAGGAGGAGAAAATCCCGATTTATCGGGACAAGTATCTGACTGCGTGCCTTTTGCATAATGAGCCTACGAGTTACCCCTCTCTAGCAAGGTTAATCCCGATGACGGGAGGAGCCGTAGCGAAAGCGAGTCTGAATAGGGCGTTTAGTTAGAGGGGGTAGACGCGAAACTTTGTGATCTACCCATGGTCAGGTTGAAGCTCCGTTAATCCGGAGTGGAAGACCGAACCATTATACGTTGAAAAGTGTTTGGATGAACTGTGGGTAGGGGTGAAAGGCTAATCAAACTGAGAGATAGCTCGTACTCTCCGAAATGCTTTTAGGAGCAGCCTCGAGTTAAGTGTCATAGAGGTAGAGCTACTGATAGGACTAGGGGGCTTCACCGCCTACCAAATCCTGACAAACTCCGAATGCTATGACATGTTCCTCGGGAGTGAGGCATTGGGTGCTAAGGTCCGGTGCCGAGAGGGAAATAACCCTGACTATCAGCTAAGGTCCCCAAATATATGCTAAGTTGATCTAACGAAGTTTGATTGCTTTGACAGCTAGGATGTTGGCTCGGAAGCAGCCATTCATTTAAAGAGTGCGTAACAGCTCACTAGTCGAGCGATCGGGCATGGATAATACTCGGGCATTAAGCATATTACCGAAGCTATAGTTCCGACACATTGGTGTCGGAAGGTAGGAGAGCATTCCAGTTGCGTCGAAGATGTACCGTGAGGTGTGTTGGAGCGGCTGGAAAAGAAAATGTAGGCATAAGTAACGACAATGCAGGTGAAAAACCTGCACACCGAAAGACCCAGGTTTCCTGATCAACGCTAATCGGATCAGGGTTAGTCGGGACCTAAGACGAACCCGAAAGGGGTAGTCGATGGACAACAGGTTAATATTCCTGTACTAACTATTGCTGCGACGGGGTGACGAAGATGTGAAAGGTCCGCGTACTGACGGAATAGTACGTTGAATGGCGTAAGTATACATTTGGCAGGTAAATCCGCCAAATGTGCTGAAACCAGATAGTACCGTGAGTCTTCGGACAAGCGGATAGTGACCCTAAGCAAGCTTCCGAGAAAAACCTCTAAGCTTCAGGCAGTAGCTACCCGTACCGGAAACCGACACAGGTGGTCGAGGAGAGTATCCAAAGGTGCTCGAGTGAATCATGGCTAAGGAACTAGGCAAATTGGTCCTGTAACTTCGGAATAAAGGACTCCCGACTTAAGTCGGGACGCAGAGAAATGGCCCAGGCGACTGTTTATCAAAAACACATGGCTATGCTAAATTTAAAGATGACGTATATGGCCTGACACCTGCCCGGTGCTGGAAGGTTAAGAGGAGATGTCATCATTGCCAACCCGGTGATGAAAAGCATTGAATTGAAGCCCCAGTAAACGGCGGCCGTAACTATAACGGTCCTAAGGTAGCGAAATTCCTTGTCGGGTAAGTTCCGACCTGCACGAATGGTGTAACGATCTGGGCACTGTCTCAGCCATGAGCTCGGTGAAATTGTAGTTCCGGTGAAGATGCCGGATACCCGCAACGGGACGGAAAGACCCCGTGAACCTTCACTGCAACTTAACATTGACTTTGGGTAAACAATGTGTAGGATAGGTGGGAGACGGTGAAGCGGCCTCGCCAGGGGTCGTGGAGTCACCCTTGAAATACCACCCTTTGTTTATCTGGAGCCTAATCCCGACCCAGTCGGGAGACAGTGTTTGGTGGGTAGTTTGACTGGGGTGGTCGCCTCCAAAAAAGTATCGGAGGCTTTCAAAGGTACCCTCAGCACGCTTGGTAACCGTGCGTAGAGTGTAATAGCATAAGGGTGCTTGACTGTGAGACTTACAAGTCGACCAGGTAGGAAACTAGGATATAGTGATCCGGTGGTTCCGCATGGAAGGGCCATCGCTCAAAGGATAAAAGGTACTCCGGGGATAACAGGCTGATCACTCCCAAGAGCTCACATCGACGGAGTGGTTTGGCACCTCGATGTCGGCTCGTCACATCCTGGGGCTGAAGAAGGTCCCAAGGGTTCGGCTGTTCGCCGATTAAAGTGGCACGCGAGCTGGGTTCAGAACGTCGCGAGACAGTTCGGTCCCTATCTGTTGTGGGCGTCAGAAGCTTGAGGGCACCCGACTCTAGTACGAGAGGACCGAGTTGGACAAACCTCTAGTGTACCTGCTGTGGCGCCAGCTGCATCGCAGGGTAGCTATGTTTGGATGAGATAAGTGCTGAAAGCATCTAAGTACGAAACTCAGCCCAAGATGAGGCTTCTTTTAAGGGTCGTTCAAGATCAGGACGTTGATAGGCTGCAGGTCTAAAGGCAGTAATGTCAAAGCCGAGCAGTACTAATTACCCGTACGCTTTCTTAATAGCTGATGCCGCAAATATCACTGTCAGCCGTATTTTCTTTCTCCCAATATGTCGATCTATGGTTCTTTTCAACCTGATGTTAAGACCTTAAGGTGACTATGGCGATGGGGCCCACCTCTTCCCATTCCGAACAGAGAAGTTAAGCCCATCAGCGCAGATGGTACTGCCCCACAAGGGTGGAAGAGTATGTCGTCGCCTTATCCTTTTACCCCCCGGATTATTGTCCGGGGGGTTTTTTATTTCATCCACCTGCCAGGCACCTGTTTTATACCTCCTTAACCTCTGCCTTCAGGTTTATTATTTATACCTATCTTTGAAATCAATTCTTACCCCCGTTTCATGACGATGATCAAAACATGCTGCCTGCTTCTGTTTCTTGCTTTCCCATGGCTGTTTTCTTCAGCGCAGGTCGGTGACAGCCTGCCTCACCCACCCGACTCCAGCGCTGCCTTTTACTTCTATAAAAAAAACTTTATCTATGATCCGTCGGTCCTTTATCCCAAGGATTCAGCCCTGCTTTATCTTCAAAAGTACAACCCCGCCCGTTACCCCGGACATAACTATGCGTCCCTGGGAAATATCGGATTGGCCGTGCACAATCTGATCTTCACCCCACCTTCCCCTGCCGGATTTGATCTGGGGATACACACCTTTGACCTCTATCTTTTAGGAGACCAAACCGTCCAGTTTTTCACCACCATCCGGCCCTTTACCGAATTATTTTACGTCATGGGCAAATACCGCGAACAGGTGTTCCAGGGTATACACAATCAACCCATAGGTAAAAATTTTAACGTCGGCGCCCGGTTTTCCATCATCAATTCCTTCGGCGGATACCTCCGGCAAAAAGCCGATGACAACAGCGTGGACCTTAACACCAGTTATTTTACCAAAAACAAACGCTACGGGATTATCGCCGATTATTGCTTTAACCATCTCACCGATCAGGAAAACGGAGGCATTGCCAATGATTCAATCTTCGAGAATAAAATTGAAACCGACACCAGGCTCATCCCTGTTAATCTTCAGGATGCCGAAAACAGATGGAAAGAATCAGGATACCACCTGACTCAATATTATTCTCTCTCAAAGAAAGATACACCTGCTGAAGATACTACCCGCCGAACGGCAATCTCGAGGATTTTCAGTCCAGGCAGTTTTATCCATTGGTTCAGTTTTTCCAAATACCAGCTTCAATTCAACGACAATCAGCCTGATACGCTTTTCTTTCCGAACATTTACTACGATTCGGCGCTCACTTATGACGAAACGAAAATGAAAACGTTCGAAAACACGATCATGTGGATGAACAGCCGCAGCCCCCTTTGCCCTTTTATGGTCTATCTGGGTGGCACTTACCAGTATACCCGGGTACAGGAGTTCACAAATTATACCCTGTCACGGAACGATCAGTTCGATCATCTGATCTTTCAGGGAGGCGTTAAAATCATCCCCCTCAAACATACCGTGCTGAAAGCCGACGCCCGGTGGACAAAGGGCGATTACATCAAGGATGATCAGAAACTCATCGCTTCAATCCAACAGACTTTCGGCAGAAAAAAATCCTCAAACATACTGACTGCCAATGCCGGATACTATAGCCTGACACCCCCGTGGTTTTTTCATCATTATAATTCCAATCACTTCAGATGGGACAATGATTTTAAAAAGGAGGACATATTCCTTGCAGGGATCTCTTTAAAGACTGACCTGATTGAAACAGGCGTTCACCTTTACCATTTAATCAATTACATCTACTTCGGCACCGACACCGTCCCTCATCAGTATAACGGCGATCTCAGCACGATGGAGGCGTATGCTTCCGGCCAGTGGGAGTTCAGCCACCTGAGCCTCGCTGCCAGAGTGGTGTGGCAGTCGGTGTCAAATCCCGGTCTGATCAGGGTTCCTGCCATTATGGGTGACGCTTCCCTTTATTTCAGCCATTACCTTTTCAAGCATGCACTATTTATCCAGACCGGTTTTGATGCGTATTACAATACCTCCTATTATGCCGATGCCTATATGCCGGAATTAAGAAGTTTCTTCATCCAGGATGAAAAAAAACTTAGCCAGCTGTTTATTCTCGATGTCGCTTTAAAATTCAGGATTAAAACGGTGCGTCTGTTTTTGGTTTACCAGCATCTGAACAGCCTTTTCGGAAAAAAAGATTATTACATGGTCCCTCATTATCCGGTAGCGAACGAACGTTTAAAATTCGGGGTCAACTGGCGCTTTCATGATTAAAATGGCACAAGAACAAACTACCTGATCCCTCTTTGTTTTTTAATCTCTTCGTAAGCCTGGTTGAGTTGCTGAAATTTTTCTTTGGCCGATTGCTGGACATCAGGTCCCAGGTGGGCGACTTTATCAGGGTGATATTTGACGGCCATGCGGCGGTAAGCTTTTTTAACCTCCTCGTCACTGGCGTCGCGGGTGATTTCCAGAACACGGTAAGTGGCGTCGAGGTCCCTGATGAACATGGCCCTTATCGAGGCCAAATCATTGGCCTGGATTCCCAGGTAGCCGGCGATCACCTCTATGATCCTGATCTCATCGGGATGGCTTACCCCGTCAGCCTGGGCGATGCCGAAAAGATAATGTATCAGCTGCAGCCGTGAGGGATACTCCATGTACTGCTTTATCTGCAAAGCCACCTCCCTGATGTCGATATCCTGTTTCAGCAGATCACGTAACACCAGCAGGAATTGCTCGGTCTTTGCATCTCCAAACTGCCTGAGCAAAAATGTCCTGACATAATCCAACTCGGAACGGACGACCTTTTTATCAGCTTTCATCACAGCAGCCGTCAGCACCATCAGGCTGACTGTAAAATCACCGGGCAGCGTACCGGCAACGTGCATGCTGTCGACCACACTTCCGAAAATAAATCCCAATATCCCGCCGATGGGGCCACCCAGCACCCATCCCAGTCCGCCTCCGATCCATTTGCCGTATTTGGCCATGATAATTGGTTATTTCGGCATTCGTTTATGAAGCCCGTGACGGTTTTCGCTGACAGGAAAAGATCATGAAACCCTTAAGTGACGAACAAACACCGAATCACATAATATTTTCTGTCAGTGGCAATCCGTATTCTTCCACCATGGTTATGTTCAGTTTCTCCAGCTGATTGAGAACAGGTTCATATATCTCAGGTATCACCGGGATGTGAACACCCCTGGCTTTGATTTTACCTTCAAGGATCATCTCCACGCTGCAAGCGGCCGGCAGGGCAACCGTTCTGGCCACGGAGGTATCTGTTTCCAGTGTTCCGAAATCCAACATTCTGGATCTGAGGACCTCCCGTTTGCCGTCTTTGTAACGGGCCACGAAGGTGTGCAACATGACCACCATATCACGTTCCTCAGGCTGGATCATCATCTTGCCTATCATCAGGTCGGAAACGATCTCAAAAGGGCTGTCTTCCTTGCGCTTCATGGGTTCTGTGGAGAAAAGCCCAAGCCATTCCATCGCTTTCACCGCTCTTGAATCAACGGGCATCCCCAGCTTTGAGGCCACTTTCTCACGCATCCCGGACTGATTTTTTTCACCTGTCATCCTGGCCATGAATCCGGCGTAAGTGAGCCCGCCGACATTCAGTTTATCATAGGATAACAGCTTCAGTGATTTCATGGCGTCGATGATCTCACACCATCCCTCGTAACGGAAGGTGCCTCTAAAAATGGTCTGGGCTCCGGTTATTCCATACAGGTCTTTATAAGGTAATGAATCCCTGTTGGGATAGACATCCAGAACGCCCACGTTGGGGAAATTAACCTTAAGGGGGCTCTTGAACAAATCCTCTGTCGGAACATAGATCACCTGCCCGTGATGAAGGTATTTGCCGTCGTTATTACCTGCCATGACCACCCCCTTGGGAGCCCAGGTAAACTTATAATGAAACGGATTCTCTTCCACTTCAGGGGCGACGAGGGCACCACAGAAAGAATAAAATTCCTCCACCTTCCCTCCTTTTGCATGGATATGATCGATGAGACGCATGGCCGACATATGATCAATGCCGGGATCCAGCCCCACTTCATTTAATATAATGATACCGGCCTGCCGTGCCTCCGTATCCAAAGTCCTCATTTCGGGCTTTACATAAGATGTGGTCACCATGTTCTTACCCTGTTTCAGGCACTTCTTAGCCACCATCAGGTGATAGGCATAAGGTAACAGACTGACGGTGAGATCATGTCCGGCAATCATGCGTTCCAGCTCCTCTTCCCTGTCGACGGTCCATTCAACGGCATGACCGTTGGGATAACCGGCTATCATAGCGTCGGCTTTTGATCTGGTCCGTGTGGCCACGGTGACCTCGTATCCCTTTGATAATAAATACCTGACAATGGGTTTTACAACCATTCCTGCTCCCAGGATCAATACTTTTTTCATAGCTGTAATAATTAGGATATGACTGATTTAATGTATCTCCAGAAATTTTGCAATGTATTCGTAATCAGGTGTTAGCCGGCCTTTATGTAGGATGAGGGCTTTTTTGATGGATCCCGGCAGTTTGAGCGACTCAAAGGGCTTGCTGTAATCAGCCGTAGCGATTGGTTCAACATAGTTCCACAGAAATTCACTGAAAGCCACAGAGGCATCACGCGGGAGCTCGCTAGGAAGGATATCGACAGCCATGATCAGGAGCCCTTCACCCTTGAAACCAAAGGTGGGCTGACGTGTAAAGGGATTATACACAAACACGGGGGTTTCGATTTCAGTACCCTTATGGGTCAGTTCAATTGAACCATTCGGATCACAGCTGATGTCACCAATGACCGTCAGTTTGGGCGGGCCCTTCATGAACAACTGTTCCGTAAAATCTTTCGTCACCAGCCGTGGATAGCGTTCATCCCAATATATGCCGTTGATCAGTACCGACAGATAGGGTATGTATTTCTCAAACTGGCTCCCGTATTTCTCAGGATGCCGGTAATAATCAAGCAGATCGAACTGATCCGATGACCGGATGGGTTCGACGATATGTTCTTCCTTAAAAACGACTTTATAAATGATGTTATCAGGCAGTTGGGTGTGTTTAAACAGGTGCGGCAATTCATCCGGCAACACCTCCTTGGCAGGCAGTAACGATATTATCTCCTGTGCTCCCTGAGAGACATTGCCATAACCCGCGATACCTATGACCAGGGGTTTAAGGCGGGATGGGAGACCCGTCTCGATGATCTTCTGACCCACCTTGGACATCACATGCCGTGCTTCATCCAGCGAATAATAGGTGCGTGCCTGGGAAATGTCGAGAAAGGGTGTTTCGATATCAAATTCCTTCAGTCGTTCCCCCAGCGACCATAATGAATTAATCATTCCGGCCAGACCCGCAAAACGGCCAAAGAAAATCAACCGTTTACCCAGTTCATCGACGACGCGTTCATAATCAATCAGATTGCACTTAAGCTCCATCAGGCGTCGCAGCATGGCCATATTATGTGGCTGACCTTTGATAACGTGAGCGAAAAACACATATGTCTTATCCGGCTCAAGCTTGCTGACCGGTATTTCCTTGATACCAAAAATGACCGGACAGTCTTTCAGATCATAGGTGACCACGGCCCCGGCATTTTCATACTCGTCATCAGAAAATACCCTTTTGGCAGAGGCTTCGATGTGCACCTGCAATTCCTTTTCCTTTATCAGTTTCTCAATATGGTATGGAATAAGAGGCACTCTCCTTTCCATGACATATTTGTCTTCATACCTGATGCCAATGATATTCTTCATATACCTTGCCCTCCTGTAGCTTGCATGATTCCGTAAAGAATGGCAAACTTACAAAAATTTGAGCCACTGGCGATCTTTTGTTGAAAACGAATTTTACCGGTAAAAAAGAGGTAACCATTGAAAGTTGTTAGGAAGGCTGTAAGGTGCTGTCAACACAACCAACAGATACCCAAGATACGTGACACCAGTCTTCGGAACCCTTTAAGCGATTAAAGGGATGATCTTATTTTTCTTTCCTGATCTGCCTAATAATTTTTACGGCTTCATTTTGATAACTGTTGTGCTTATCGGCAGCGATCTCAGAAAATTGCCTCAATGCCAGTTCATTCTGGTTAGTTCTCAGAAGGCATAAACCCAGATGCCATTCAGCGGGTTCCACGTAAAGGTTATTACCATCATGGATGATTTCCCTGAAAGAGGCTATGGCATCTTCATACTGGTTGATTTCAATTTCGGCGATGGCCATGTAAAAGCGTACAGCTGAATTATGGGGATCATTCTTCAGGAATCCCTTAAAAAGTTTGATGGCTTCGGGATAGTTTTTTTGCTGGTAGTAACGCATGGCTTCCACCAGGTTGGAGCTGCCCGACCGGGTGATGTGTATGGGATTCTCTGAATCATAATACATGCTGAAAAGCCGGCTGTTCGAATAGGTCTTCGGGACCAGAATATAAACGGCCGCAGCCAGCACAATCAGAATAGTAATGGAAGCTGCCATCAACATAATGCGCCGTGGCGTTAAAGGAATAACCCTTCTTAAAGGACTTTCAAGTTTGGCCATACCTATGGCTTCTTTCACCTTCTGGCGAAACTCAATGACATCTGTCTGGCCGAGTATTTTGGAGATATCTTTTTCGAATTCCATATCATTCAGGAGATCTTTATTTTCGAGCAATTTCTGCTCAAACTGCCTGACTTCGGATTCATCCATTTCACCTGCCAGGTACTTGTCGATCAAGAGTAAATATTGATACCTCTCATTCATCGATTGAAATATTTTTTACATTTTGGATCTTTAAGAATTCGTTGTCTCAGATTTTCCTTGCAAAGAAACTTTCTTGTCTTGGCGTATTTTTCCGTTTTGTAGCCCATGATCTCGGCAATATCCTTCAATGATGTATGGCTGTAAAACAGTTTCAGAACCTTCTGGCAGTCTTTGCTTAATTTGAGAAAATGGTGCTGGTATAATCTTAATTTCTCCGATTCCTCATCATAGATATCAAACATCATCTCACCGGAGAGTTCGATGTGGTTTTCCATGTCTTTGATGGTAACCGGGATTCTCTCTTTCTCAAGATGCTGCAACCACAGATGCCTGCAAACAGAATAAAAGAACGTTTTAAAAGAACAATCAAGTGTCAATTCATGATCCGTCACTTTCTGATAGATGATCACCAACGCATCCTGGAAAATATCCTCCGCATCTTCCCCTCTTCCGTTATTTTTCAGTATCAGGCTTTTAATCATCCTAAAATAGGCGTCATAGATGTATTTCAGGATCTTTTTATCGCCCAGGAGGATTCCCTCAAGAATAGCCTCATCTCTGTAATAGATCATTAATTCTGTGTTTTATCCGAATTTTACAAAAAGGTAATACAAAATAAACCAATAGTTTTGTAATTGCTTATAACAATCTTTTTATTGTTAGTAAGGACCTGCCTGTTAACATTATAAAAATAGAAAAGCGGCTAAAGTTAAAAGAAATTTATAATACTGCCCAATACATGGTATAAGATAAATAAGTCAAGAATTGATAATTCAGTTATCCGCCATCCTGATAATGGGATTACCTATTACATTAACATATTGGGTTCCCAAGTCAGTTCCTTCAGTGCTATCCCTGAAGGATTGGCCAGCTAAACAGGATATTTTTATTTTAACTTTGCATAAAAAAAGGTGATCTATCCGGCCGACTTCGAGAAAAAAATTGGTTTTGACAAGATCAGGGAACTGATGAGGCAGGAGTGTTTGTGCTCCCTAGGTGAAGGGTATGTTGACCGGATTGAATTTTTAAATGACATTGACCGCATTAGAGAGCTGATCAATCAGACCTGGGAATTCAGGAACATTCTGACTGAAGATCCCTCTTTTCCCTCCCAGGATTATTATGACATGCTTCCTGAATTGGAACGGATAGAGACTGAAGGGACTTACCTCGATAAAGACACCCTCCCCTTTCTGCTTTCCTCCCTGAAAACCATCAAAGGCTGCATTTCCTTTTTCAAGGGGCAGGGATCCTCACGATACCCTTCTCTGTCTCTTCTGATCCATGACCTCACCCTTCCGGTTGTGATCATTGAACGCATTGAAACCATCATTGACGAGAAGGGAAAGATACGTGACACCGCCTCGCCGTCATTAAAAAAAATAAGGACCGATATGACTGCCCTCCGCGGACTGATCGATAAAAAAATGGGGCTCATGTTACGGCATGCCAGACAGGAGGGATGGATCCGTGACGATATTTCCGTCACGATCAGGAACGGGCGTGCGGTGTTACCTGTGCCGGCGATGCACAAACGCAGGATAAAAGGCTTTATACATGATGAATCTGCGACGGGCCAGACGGTATATATTGAACCGACGGAGGTTTTTGATCAGAATAACCGGTTGCGTGAGATTGAACTGTCGGAACGGCGGGAGATCATTAAGATCCTGACCGATCTGACCAATTTCCTCAGGCCGCATGTCGCCGGGCTCATCAAAGCCTATGAATTCCTGGGGCGCATTGATTTCATACGTGCCAAAGCCCGTCTGGCATTACTCATAGATGCCCGCAAACCGGGCATTCAGCCGGGCTGCTCCTTTAACTGGATCGATGCCGTTCACCCCCTGCTTTATTTATCCCATGCACCGCAGAAAAAACCTGTCGTGCCCCTGTCGGTGTATCTGAATGAAAAGCAAAGGATACTGATCATCTCCGGTCCCAATGCCGGCGGTAAATCGATCGGCTTAAAAACCATCGGCTTACTGCAGTATATGCTGCAAACAGGGCTTCTCGTGCCCTTAAATGAACAATCGGCCATGGGGCTTTTCGATCAGATATTCCTGGATATCGGCGATGAACAATCCATTGAAAACGATCTGAGCACTTACAGTTCACATTTATTGAATGTGAAGTATTTTTTAAACCATGTCGACAGGCGTTCGCTTTTTCTTATTGATGAATTCGGTTCCGGCACCGAACCGCAGCTCGGCGGCGCCATTGCTGAAGCGGCTCTGGAACGTTTTGCTGAGGTGAAAGCCTTTGGTGTGGTGACCACTCATTATGCCAACCTCAAGCTTCTGGAAGGCAAGGTCGAAGGCATCTTCAACGGTGCCATGCTCTTCGACACACGCATTATGCAACCGTTATACAGGCTCAGCACCGGTCATCCGGGCAGTTCTTATGCCTTTGAGATAGCCAACAAGATAGGATTTCCCAAAGAGATCCTCGACAGCGCCGTAAAGAAAACAGGCAAAACGCAGCTCGACTTTGACCGGCAACTGCAGCAACTGGAAATTGAAAAAGAGGAGGTCAGTAAAAAACACGCACAGTTCAGGGTGGCTGATGATTTTCTTGCCGAAGTGACCCATAAGTATGAAAAACTCCTTCAGGATCTGCAGGACTCACGGCAGAAAATCCTCGAAGAAGCACGTGAAGAGGCACGCCAGATCATCGAGAGCTCCAACCGCCTGATAGAAAAGACCATCAAAGAAATACGCGAAAAACAGGCCGCCCGAGAAGAGACAAAAAACCTGCGGGAAGAGATCAAAGCCTTTTCAAAGACCCTGCAGCCGGATGAAAAGGAATCAGTTCCTGTCAGTGCATCACAAAAAGAGCTACATAAAAAAAAGGAAACAGCTAAAGCAACCCCTCCGCACACCTTGAAAAA
>Ga0136653_10000159_pt1 | contig 33963 bp, 20 predicted proteins | sample LakKivw275mmetaG_FD_94866 | JGI IMG/M metagenome (GOLD analysis project Ga0136653, IMG submission 94866) | Anoxic lake water microbial communities from Lake Kivu, Rwanda to study Microbial Dark Matter (Phase II) - Lake Kivu water 275m metaG... | ecosystem: Environmental > Aquatic > Freshwater >...
ATGCGTTACTCCCTCAGCCAGACCGACGAGACCATGAGCACCCTCGGGAAAGAGCTGGCCCAGACCGGCCTGTACTTAGACATCGAAAAAGTGCGTTATGGTGAGCGGCTGATGCTGACCACGGATATCGAACCACAATGCATGACATGCCGGTTGCCGGCGATGATCCTTCAGCCGCTGATAGAAAATGCCGTGAAGCACGGTGTCTATGGAACCACCGAGAAGGTGACCGTCACCATCACGGCCGGGTTAAAGAACGGTGACCTTCACCTGGTGTTGTCGAATAATTATGACCCGTCGGCGGGAATCACAAAAGGGACGAAGACAGGCCTGAAGAACGTCGCGAACCGTCTGGTGACCCTCTTCGGCCGCAGTAACCTTTTACAGATCGATAAATCCGATGACCTCTTCAGGGTCCGTTTAACCATACCTCAACATGGACAAGATTAAAGCTTTGATCATCGACGATGAGCCCCTGGCCAGGGCTCTGATAAAAAATTATCTCGCCGGCCACCCTGATGTGGAGATCGCCGGCGAATGCGAAAACGGCTTTGAGGCGCTGAAAGCCATCCAGGAGCACGAACCTGCGCTGCTGTTCCTCGACATCCAGATGCCTAAAATCGACGGCTTTGAGATGCTCGAGGTGCTGGACAAAAAACCCGCCATTATCTTCACCACCGCTTACGACCAGTATGCCATCAGAGCCTTCGAGATGAATGCCGTGGATTACCTTCTCAAGCCGTTCTCTAAAGAAAGGCTGTTGCAGGCCGTCGAAAAAGCCCGGATAAGGCTCGCTGACACAGCGGCATCCGACCAGGCATTGAATCGCCTGCAACAGCATCTGGATGAATCACCAAAGACCCTTGACCGCGTGGTGACACGCTCCGGATTGAAGGTCATCGTCATACCTGTCGACCAGATCCATTACCTGGAAGCACAGGACGATTATGTGATGATATATTCTGAAATGGGACGCTACCTGAAAGAGAAAACAATGAGGTACTTTGAACAGCATCTGCCGCTGGGATCTTTTTTGCGTATCCACCGGAGCTATATCGTCAACATCAACAGCATTGCGTCGGTGGAACTTTACGAAAAGAATACTCACCTCGTGGTCCTGAAGAACGGCGCGAAGCTGCGTGCCAGCCAGGAGGGGTACAAAAAGCTCAGGGAAATGTTTTAATCATGTCACCCCTTCGGGGTTTGCGTGACAATAGGGCATACCGGGCTATAATCCTGTCACCCTTTCAGGGTTGTACCGTCAGAAATGCCTGCACGGACATCATTCCGGTTGCTTTTTCAGGATGAACAAATTAAATTCAATAGCAGGGGCAGCGACAAGCTGACCGGCAATCCCGAAGGGATGACATGATTATAGCAGAAACGACAGCAGCCGTAAAGTCAACCCTGAAGGCGTGGCATAATGATTATCCGTTGGAGCCTCCGTTATTCTTTTATATAATCTGAAACCGGCTACCTTGTTTATCATTTTTTCACTCTTTGGGTTTATTTTTTCCTTGCATATGACACGCAAATATATTATATTCGCACTATCCTAAAATTCCTTATGCTATGAAAAGGGTGTTCTTTACTCTTCTGCTTGCTCTGAGTATTTTCAGATTGATGTCAAATCCTTATATTATTGTGGTTATCAGCGAAGTGTACTTTGATCATAATAATAATGACAATTGGTATATTGAATTGTATTTTGATCCTGAATATGAATGGGTGTTTAGTGATAATTTGGATGGGGGGTTCCTCACTTCATCGACTGATACGGCTTATTTTGAGGCAGGTATTGACATAAATTTTGGAGAGCCCATGATCATAGCCCAAGGGAGCATGCAATCCATTTTCTATATTAATCCTGAGGGGGATCATGTTTTAATTAACTTACCAAATGATTATTATCAGGATTATATATCATTTGGAAACAATTCTGTCAAAGCACCATATCCCGACCAGTCCATTGCAAGAGCAGCCATTTGGATCGGCTGGTATGAATATATTACATGTAAGGAATCACCTCAAACACTTGGCAGCTATCCCTTTAATGTTCAAGCAAACGGAGTAGTTGAAGGGTATATTTATGATCTTTTAAATCATCCTGTTCCTGACGTGGAGGTCAGGTTTGGATATTATATCCATTGTTTTACTGATGTAAATGGATACTTTGACCAACCTTATATGTATTGTTGTACATGGTATCCTCATTTATATATTGAGGGTAATTATATCAGCGGTTTTTCTGTGGATGTCGAACCCGATTCCACCTCCCATGTGGAGGTGTATCTTGATACCGTATTGACAGCTATTCAAACCATCCGGCCCGGGAACGAATTCGCTACGGTTTATAATTATCCCAATCCAGTAAGCAGCTATACGGTCTTTAAATGCTCAGTCCCTCAAAGCCTCAATTTTTCAAAAGGCTGTATCAACATTTACCAACAGAACGGGCAATTAGTTGACCGGATCCTTCTTGAAGGAACCCCTTGCCGGGATAACCAAATTTACTGGGAAGCTCCGGCACTTGACAACGGGATGTATCTTTACTCCCTTGAGCTGAACGGAAAAATCACCGCAACGAATAAGATGACCGTATTAAGATGAGGTCTGTATATATTCTGTCGTTACCCCTCCTGCTTTCTCCGCTGTTCCTCAAGGCACAATCACTCAGATTTTACCGCGAAGACATCGAACTGAGTTTACACAGCGACACATTTTATGTAAACGGGCTGTACTATTACAGGAACATGGATACCACTGCGGTTAAAACGACCCTGTACTATCCATATGCTGAAAACACCTCCCTGGGAAAGGTGGGCTGGATCAGGGCATCCAATCTATCTGCCGGCAACGACAGCGATGCCATACCCCATTCAGGTCAAAAAGGGGCCTGGATAAGGTTACAGGTGGCACCCCGTGACACCACCATCCTGAAAGTGCAATATGCCCAAAAGATACTGGGGAACCAGGCCGAATATATCATTGTGACGACTAAGAAATGGGGCCGGCCGCTGGATATGGCGAACTATGTCCTCAGAACACCCGATGACCGGTATAGCCTCGATTCGCTGTCATACCAACCCGATACCTGTTTCCATCCGAAAAATGAAAGGGTGTGTGTTTTCACAAAGGAACACTTTATGCCTGACAGGAACATCATCGTTTATTTCACCAGAAAAGAAGATCGATAGCTCTCCGTTTTATTCAGGATTATCTTCAATAGCCTGTTAATAAAGGCTTATATTCACCTGATGTGGTGCATACCTTTTTCTTTCCCTTTTCCTATCTTTGTCAGTGAATTGCCATAATAATGAGATGTCAATGATTCAAAGATTGAATCATACCAACGTTTTATATTAACCGCAGAGGGCGCAAAGGAAGCGCAACCCCGATACTTATCGGGGGCAGGGTGCTAAAAGCCAATACTTTATACCTCCGTGTCCTCCGTTATCCTCCGACGCCTCTGTGGTAAAAAAATTTTGATATGATCCCCTTGAGGTGGTTATCGATGATTTAACCGTAAATACAACAAATATGGCCGATACACGAATGCTTTCCAATCCTTTCCCCGGCATCAGGAGCTATGAGCCGGAGGAGGCCGACCTGTTTTTCGGCAGGGATAAGCAGGTGTCCGATCTCGTGTCGCGACTGTCGTCGACCCATTTCCTGACCATCACAGGCGCCTCGGGCTGCGGCAAGTCGTCGCTTATCAAAGCCGGCCTGATCCCTGCTCTGATCAGTGGAAAAGGAAAAAAAGAAGAAGTTCGGTGGGAAGCAACCCTTTTCAGACCCGGCGACGACCCTGTCAAGAATATGGCCGTGGCCCTCTGTGAGACCTTCGGTAAAAACGACGGGACAGCAACCCGGGAGACAACGGAGGAGGCGGTGGAAAAATTGCTGCGGACCTCAGAAGACGGTCTCCTGAAGGCATATGAGGCAAGGCATGACAGTCATAAGTATAACAACCTGCTGATCATAGACCAGTTTGAAGAGCTTTTCCGTTTCAAACAAAACCTCACCAGTTTTCGCCACATCACCGAGGCTTCTCATTTTATAGGGCTTCTTCTGACCGCTCTCGACCGTGGCACCATGCCCCTCTATATCATCATCTCCATGCGGTCGGATTTCATCGATGAGTGCACGGAATACACCGGGTTAACCGAGAAGATCAACCAGGGTCATTATCTTGTGCCGCGCATGACCCGTGACGAGATACGTGCGGCCATCACGGGGCCGGTAAAGGTCAGCGGTGCCCGTATCTCGGAGCGTCTGGTGACGCGTCTCCTGAAGGATGCCGGCAGCGATCCCGACCAACTGCCGGTGTTACAGCATGCCCTCATGCGCACCTGGGGCAACTGGCAGCAGAACCCCGGCCCCGATAATGAGATCGGAGAGCATCATTACGAAGCTATAGGCACCATGAGCGAGGCCTTGTCCATACATGCCGAGGAGGTCTACAACGAATTGCCGGATCAGCGCCACCAGTATATCGCCGAAAAACTGTTCAAAGCCCTCACGGCTTATGGTGATGATAACAGGGGCACACGCCGTCCCACGCAGATCAGTGAGATCTGTGCCATCGCCGGCGTCCGTGTTGACGAGGTCATCACGGTGATCAACAGTTTCAGGATGCCGGGACGCACCTTCCTCATGCCACCCTATGATATCCCGCTAAATGAAGACTCCATCGTCGACATCACCCATGAAAGCATCATGCGTATCTGGCACCGCGTGCGCCAGTGGGTGGAGGAGGAAACACGGTCGGCACAGCTGTACCTGCGCCTGTCCAAATCGGCCGAGCTGTACCAGGAGGGCAAGACAGGCCTGTGGGCGGATCCTGAGCTGCACCTGGCCCTTAACTGGATGGAAAACGACCGCCCGAATCAGTCCTGGGCCAACCGTTATGATCCGGCCTTCGACAGGACCATGACCTTCCTTAAATACAGCAAAAAAGAAGCGGACCTCGCCGTGTCTAAAAGGGAGGAACGACAGCGGCGCGAGCTGATAAGAACCCGCAGGTTCGCCGTCATCCTGGGCGCCGCCTCCATCATCTCCATTTTCTTCCTGGTCATCGCCCTGAATTTAATGTTCAAAGCCGAAGCCAGCGAGAAGAATGCCCTCGAAAAAGAAAAACTGGCTCAGGTCGAAAGCAGGAAGGCAGCGGAAGAACGCCAGGAGTCGATCATACAAAGCCAGATATCGGAGCAGCAGCGGCAGATAGCCGAACAGCAGAAGATCATCACCGAAGAACAGAGGCAGTATGCCGTTACGCAGCAAAACATCGCCATCAGTGAACGGAAAGAGGCGGTCCATCAGAAGCAGCTGGCCGAGGAGGCACGGGTGGAGGCGGTGAACGCCCGTGATGAAGCCGAGCAGCAACGCCAGGTGGCCGTGGAACAGCGCCAGATAGCCGATACACAGAAAGTCAAGGCGGAGACGTCGGAGCAGCATGCCAGGCGTCTGAGGCTGGTGTCTGTAGCCAAGGCCATAGCTATCAAAGCCGGGGAGCTGAAAGGCACCGTCAGGAGTGATCTCCCCGCCCTGCTGGCCCTGCAGGCATATCAATGGAACAGCGCCAACGGCGGCAGGGAGGATGATCCCGATATCTTCAAGGCCCTGGCGGCCGTCGCCGACACCGTTGTCATCATGCGCGGTCATAAAGATGAGGTGAAGTCCATCGTCATCGAAAATGACGTTCACAGCCTGCTGTCGTGCAGCCTCGACGGCACCGTCAGGCTGTGGGATATGAATGATCCCTCTCAGACGCCGCGTAACCTGACCACCGGCCCGTGGGGCGCCGGCGGATTCTATTCCCTTGCCCTCAGCCCTGACGGCCGGTGGCTGGCTGCCGGCACCCACGACGGTGACATCCTGCTGTGGGAGGTGTCGCAACTGCAATCTGAACCACATGTGTTACAGGGCCACACAGCCATCGTCACCCATCTCAGCTTCAACAACGAGAGTGCCCTGGCGTCATGCAGCTTTGACGGCACCGTGAGGGTGTGGTACCCGGAGCAGATGACATACAAGCCCGTCCTTGTCGAACAGTCGGATATACGCATCCATACGGTGTGCTTCACGCCCGACGGCGCCGGCGTGGTGTGGGGCAATGACAAGGGTGAGGTCAAGCTTTATAACCTGAAGAGCATGAGCGCCGCGCCGCTGCTTTTGCAATCCGGCGGCAGCGCCGTTTTCTCCCTGACCTTCAGCAACGATGGTCATGTGCTGGCCATAGGTGATGAGGACGGCATGATCCGTCTGCATGACTGGGATAACCCCGCACAACTTGCGGGTGAACTCATCGGTCATATCTCACGTGTCACCGACCTGCGCTTCAGCCCCGACGGGCATACCCTTGCCAGCAGCAGCTTCGACGGCACCATACGCCTGTGGCAGTATGAGAATCCTGAAGAACAACCCATCACCATCGCCGATCATGACTTCTGGATCACCGGCCTCGCTTTCACTCCGCATGGCAACCGTCTGGCTTCCTGCAGCGCCGATAAGACCATCCGCGTGAGAACTGTTAACCCGGCCCTCCTGGCAGCCAGGATATGCCCTTCGGTATCAAGGAATATGACACGGGAGGAATGGAACAAATACGTGGGCAGCGATATCGCTTATGTGAAGACATGTCTCGGACTTCCTTAAAAACTGAAACATTTTATCCACACAGCATCGTATGACATAATATTTACATTATGATAAAAGCTTTTAATTATTTCCTTGTCCTGATCCTGCTGTCAGGCTGGGGTGCCACATTATGGGCTCAGGGCGGATGCAGTGAGGTGACGCTGACCGAAGCCCGCAAGAAATTCGAAACGGGTAACTTCGACCGTGTCATCGCCCTGTTGAAAGATTGTACCCATAAGGAGTTCGGCGGGCCCAAGCAGGTGGAAGCCTACCGTCTCCTGTCACTGACCTACCTGGCCCTCGACTCCGTCGCCACCGCCACGACGATGGCCGAGCAGCTGCTGCAACTCAACCCGAACTTCGAACCCGACATCTTTGACATGCCCCGCTTCATCAAACTCATCGACGACCTGAAAAAAGCAGCCCTCGTGCAGCAGGTCACCTCCGTCTCGAAAAAAGCAGAGTCCATCAATGAGGCCCCTGCCAATATCCTGGTGATCACACGCGAGGAAATAGAACAACGGGGTTACATGGATCTCGTTGAGCTGCTGAAAGATGTCCCCGGTTTCGACCTCTCCCTTTTCTACGGCTCCGAATACGCCAACATCTACCAGAGGGGCTTCAGGCAAAACAACACCGAAAAAACACTCATCCTCATCGACGGTATCGAAGACAACGACCTGTGGACCAACTGGGCATATATCTCACGTCAATATCCTTTATCCAATATCGAGCGTGTTGAAATCATTTACGGACCGGCATCCACGATGTACGGTCCCAATGCCTTTGCCGGCGTTATCAATGTCATCACTCAGGATGCCAACAGCTTCATCCCGCAGGGGAAAAAATGGGGCATCAAAGCCAATGCGGATTATGGCACCTATAACACGGGATGCCTGGACCTGACCGTCGCCGGCCGGATCAATAAATTCAGCGCCATGCTGACAGGAAGAGTTTACCGGTCGGACGAGATGAACCTGTCAATCCAGAAATATTTCAACTAAATCCCGATGCCTATGACAGTGTGGATTATGTGGGTCTGTTATCCATCACCTCCAATGCGAAGGATTACCTCCTGGAACATCATCTGGATGCCACCGGCGACTATTATTATACCACCCCTGACACCTCCGCCATCATTCTGTCGGATGCCGGTGCTGATGCGGCCCGCGTCTATGACAAATCGGCTTACAACCAGATCGTGAACGGTCATAAGGTGGGCTTCTCCAACGACACCAGGACATGGTATCTCAATGGTAAAATAAGGTATGGTAAATTCACCCTGGGCTTCCAGACCTGGAAGAATAGCGAAGGCTCCACCACACAGTTCACCGACCTTTATGTGCCCGGCTCCAGGAACGGTTTCGTATGGGTACCGCAACTGTCGGTGGTCTATGCCAAATACGAAGACCAGATCAACAGCAAGCTTCTGATCTCCAGTCTCTCCAATTACAGGATCCATGTCCTGACCGACGAATCGAAGTTCGTGTCGGTGGTGAATTATGCCCGGGGAAACTACGACCTCGCCGACCTGGTGGCCGGGGTGCAGCCCGAATGGATCACCCAGCATGCCTATGAGATCTCCAAGCAATTCAGGTCGGAGTTCAAGGTGATCTACACACCTGTTTCACGCTTCAATATCGTATCAGGTGTGGAGATACGTAACAGTTCCCTGCAGGGAGGGTACCTTTTCAGCTTCTATCCCCATCCCCAGGATTCGGCCGTCATTGAGCCCTCACCCAAGGGCGGCAACCAGTTCAACGTATGGGACGTGGGCGTTTATGCCCAGGGTGACTACAGGATACTGGAACATTTGAAATTCACCCTTGGCGCCCGTTATGACTTTGACCGCATCCGCGACAACGGTGGCTTCGGATCAGAGGTCAGCCCGCGCGTGGCACTCGTTTACACCCCGGGTAAGTTCGTCTTCAAAGCCATCTATTCAAGAGGGATAGAGAATGTGTCGAACTGGACCAAGTTCTCCGAGGCCGGCAACAGGATACCCAATCCCAAGCTGGGCACCGAAAGCATCAAAAACTATGAGATCACGGCAGCCTGGATGCCCCTTAAGGAATTCAGCTTCGATATCGCCCTTTATCATTCCAACATTTACGATGTGGTCGGCACCGTCGCCGTTCCCAACGAACCGGGAAAAAATCAAAACGCCAACATCGGCATCTTTAAGATCAACGGTATCCAGGGTAATGCATCATACAAGCTGAAATCGTTTTCGGTCTATCTCAACTACACCTTCACCGATCCGCGGCAGACTTACAGTGAAACAGGATCGGTCGACAACAGGGTGGGCGACATTGCAGGCCACATGTTCAACGTGGGGGTCAACGAGATCTTTTTCAAAAAACTGAACATCAACCTCCGGATGAATTATACCGGGCCGAGGAAAACGGGTCCGGGCACCACCGTCCCGCTGAATTATGATAAATTCCCCGCCGTGACCGTATTCAACGGAGCGGTCAGCTACAGGGATATCCTCCCGGGATTAAGCCTGGAAGTCGTCTGCAACAACATTCTGGACAAAAGATATTATGATCCCGGCACCAAGGCTGCCGACGGGGTATTGAATCCCACCAGGATACTTCAGCGCGAAAGGCACTTTGTATTCAGGATCCTATTTGAGATATAGGTTTGAATAAAATGAACAGGTCGGTACATGAATCCCGGTGAAAAAAATAAAACGTCAATCCATATTCATCCCGGTGAAAAAGGCATGAGATCATCATTCAGGGTGGAACGTGATACCCGATCGGAATGGGGCGGATTATATATCCCGGAAAAATTAAAAACACCGGGTACGGGGCTGCGCATTCTGCTGTTATGCAGCACCACCGCCGGCCATCTGCTGCTGAGAACGCTCATCCACATGGACAGCCAATTCCCCGGCAAGATCGATATCAGGGCGGTGGCTACCGATGACCCGCTGGATCCCAAGGCCAGAATCTCGGTCAGAAAGAGGATCTGGAAGTATTATTCCGACGATGAAAAAGCCAGGCTGTCGGAACTGGTGAGAAACGCCGCCCTGGCTTACGGCATCCCCTGTTACACCGGCGGCGTGAAGAATGATTATTTCAGGACCCTGCTCAGAGGCTGGAATCCAGAGGTCATCATCATGTGCTGCTTCGGACAAAAAGTCGATGCGCCCGTCTATGGATTTCCTGCCTTCGGCATGTACAATTTCCATCCCTCCGATCTGGCATCAAACATCGGGGCGGGAGCCCAGCCTTATACCATGACCATCGAAAACGGCAGGACCACCTCCAACATGATCCTCCACCAGGTGACGGAAACGATCGACGCCGGCCCTATCGTCGGCATATCCCCCGCCATTAATATCACCACGGGGAACAGTCATTATCCTGATAATATCCTGGTGCTGCAGGAAAAGATACCATCGGTATGCGGGTGGATGGCCTATGCCCTGGTTACCCGGCTCCTGCGGAAGAAAGAAAAAGGCGAAACAGGTAAAATCGATCATATCGACTTCGATGAAATCATACCTTACGCTGTCAAAGAGATATTAATGAAGCCGGTCACGAATGATATCACTGAGCGGTATGAATTGCCAATGCCATGACGTCACGGTCTAATCAGGAAAAAAGGATGTGGGTTTCAGGTGTTCTGAACATCCGTCCGGAGGAGCAGCGTCCCGTTGTACTGCTCATTCTTTTCTCTTTCTTCCTGGGTCTGGCCCTGGCCTTTTATTTCACAGCTTCCAACGCCATCTTTATCCGTCATTTCCCTTCTTCCATGATACCCGTATCTTTCATCGCTTCGGGCATCGCCGTGTACCTCACCTGGTTGCTGCTGTCACTGGTCGACAGGCGGCTGCCGGTGACCAGACAGCTGATCGTTAAATTCATCTTCGTTGTGCTGTCTGTGCTGGTCATCAGCGCCGGGGTATGGTTACACAACTCCGACGGTCTCACCTTCATCATGTACACCTTTGTCAGGGTCCTGGTTTATATCACCCTGGTCACCTTCTGGGGTGTGGCAGGGAAACTGTTCAACCTCAGGCAGGGCAAGCGCATCTTCGGACTCATCGGTGCGGGTGAGGTCATCTCCATCATCATCGGGTACTTTTCAATCCCCGTCCTTCTGCAATTCGTCATGACACCGGCGCTTCTCTTCCTCTCCTCCGCCGCCCTGTTGATATGCCTGGTCATTGTGATCGTCATCATACGCACTTACCGTGAACAGCTGGGAACATCCGCAATGACTGTAAGAAAAGAAACAAAGCAGGAACGAAAGGAATGGAAATACCTGAATCTGATAAAAAAGCCATACTTCATGCTGACCTCCCTGATGGCCCTGTTACCCATTTTCGGATACCTCTTCGTCGATTTCATGTTCCTTCATCAGACCAAGCATGAGTTCAGCAACGACCAGGAGACCATTGCGCGGTTTTTCGGTTATGTGCTGGGTTTCGTGGCTGTGGTGGAGCTCATCTTCAAGCTTTTTGTCTCGGGGCGGCTTTTGAACCGTTACGGATTGAAGCCCAGCCTGTTATCGCTGCCTTTTGCCCTGCTGGTCAGCACGGTCATGGCTGCCATATTCGGCAGTTTTTACGGTCCCATGGGCATTTTTTTCGCGTTCATTGTCTTCTCCCGCCTGCTCGAACGGTCGGTAAGGGGAGCCATCTATGAACCGGCATTCCAGATACTTTACCAGCCCGTACCGTCCGAACAACGACTGGCTTTCCAGAGCCAGATAGAAGGTATACCCAAAGCCCTTGGAACCGTTATCACAGGCATCATACTTATCGCATTCACCTCCATCCACTCGCTTAACCTTGTTTATTACAATTTTTTCTTTATCCTGATCCTGATATTATGGATCAGGTATGGTATGAAGATGTTCACGGCTTACCGCGGCAGGATAAAGGATCTGCTGGCCGGTCAGAAGACCCTCACGTACAACCTTCCGGGAAAGGATATCCTGCCGGGATTGTCGGTGCTGCGCGATGAAATGATCAGGACAAGGCCTGAACACTTCAACCGGCTCTTCCGGCTGGCACGCGATATCGACCCGGTGAAGAGCGAGGGGCTGCTTAATGATCTGTTGCAGGAATCCCCTGTCCCTGTGAGGACCGAAGTGGTCAGATACATCGAGGAGAACCAGGTCCTCGCCTCCAGGGAGAACCTGATCAATCTCCGCGATGATCCTGTCAACGCTCCTTTAAAGCCGGCATTATCCTCAGCCCTCGAGGAGCTGGATCTGGCCGGCAGTTATTCCCTGGACATGCTGATGAACCTGTCGCGGTCCGATGACCCCCGCGACAGGGAGGTGGCGGCACGCCTGCTGGCACACTCACCACGCTACAAAAGCATCAGCATGTTATCGGACCTGATGCTCGATAAAGACGCCAGGGTCAGAAAAGCGGCACTGGTAGCCGCAGGGAAGGTGAAACGGTATGAGTTGTGGCCGGGGATAGCCGAAAACCTGATATCCGAAGATTACGGACCAACGGCCTCGGCAGCCATCAGAAACATTGGCGAACCGGCTGTCGGAGAACTCGAAAAGCAATTCAGGAAAATGACCGATAATACGGCGGGGCAGATGCGACTCATCAAACTGCTCGGACACATCGGCGGCGATAAGGCTATCGCGTTCCTGCGGAAAAACATTAATTACCCGGGTGAAGACATCCGCATGGAGGTGCTGAAGGCCCTGAGCCGGCTGGGGTATCAGGCCACCGTATCCGAGCAGGTCGTCATCAGGCAGACGATCGAGAACATCATCGAGGCCATGGTATGGATCATCGCCGCCATCATTGATGTGGGCGAGGACAGACAAAGCAAATACCTCCTGCTGGCATTGAATGATGAGATGAGCATGAAGAGAGAGAACATCTTCCTGTTCCTGTCGCTGATGTACGATCCTAACACCATCAGCCTGATACGAAAAAACATCGAGAGCGGGAACAATCAATCGAAAATCTTCGCCCTCGAAATAAGCGACATGGTCGTGTCGCCCGATATCAAAGATCTCCTGCTGCCTCTTTTCGACGATATCTCCCTTCAGGAACGCCTCTCCCTCTTCCGGTTGCGCTTTCCGCAGGAAAAGCTGAACAGGCTCGAACGGTTGTTCGATATCATCAACAAAGACTATAACGTCATCGGCAAATGGACAAAAGCCTGTGCCCTGGAGCTCCTGGTGAATTACGACAAGGCACAGGTTATGGAAATACTGTGTGCCAACTTAGTCAATCCTTCACAGGTCATGCGCGAAACGGCCGCATGGGTGTTATTCACCATGGACAATGAAAAATATTTTGACACGGTGGCCGTGCAAACCGCCGAAACAAAAAAAATGCTGGAGGGCATAACGAAAAAACTGCAGCCGGGAGGGCATGCTAAAAACCTCCTGATATCGGAAAAATGGGAAGCGTTGAAAAATTCAACTTTATTTTCCGTGCTGCCCGACCACATTCTGTCAGAGTTGTCTTTTGCAGCCACCGAGATCAGACTCCAGGCTGATGAGAGCATTGTTCCGGAACAGGATAGGGAAGGGTATCTCGGCCTCGTTCTTTCAGGCCAGATCAGTGTTACCGTGAAGAGAAGAAACGTGAAAGCCTGGAAAAGCGGACATATTTTCTTTATCATGGGCCCGAACGGAGAATCGCATAATGACATACAGTACATTTCGACAGGGGACACGCTCCTGCTGAAAATCGACATGACGGTCATCCTTGACATCATGGCTGAATTTCCGGAGTTTACCAGGAAAATGATCCCGCTGTATTTAACATAACGGAGCCATGAAAACGAACAGCAAAGAAATATGCAATGTCAATCAGAGCTAAAAACATTTTTATGAAGATATCGATCAGGTACAAACTGATTCCCGTTTTGGCGGTGTTTTTCACTTTAAGCACGTCATTTCTGCAAGCCGGTGACCATGACGGGGAGACCGGTTTTCCTTTCATCAGGAACTTCAGTGCCGATGACTACAAGGCCAACACCCAAAACTTCGCCATGGTCCAGGACCACAGGGGAGTGATGTATGTGGGCAATTTCTCGGGTATCCTGGAGTATGACGGTGCCGGATGGCGTGTCATCACCACGCGTAACATCACCAAAGTCTCCTCGTTGGCTTGTGACAGTGTCGGGCGTGTATGGGCAGGAGCCCGTGGTGAGATCGGGTATCTGGCGCCGGGACCGCAGGGGCGCATGCAGTTCATTCCCCTCGAGGACCGGCTCGATGCGGCGGAACGTGATTTTCTGGATGTCATTGCTACTTTCGCCACTCCCCAGGGCATCTATTTCGTCACCGACAAATCCATCCTGCTCTTTCAACATCAGTCCTTCACTGCCTGGCACGCCGGCGGCACCATCCAGGATGCCTTTTTTATCTTTAACGAGCTCTATTATTGTGTGAAAGATCAGGGTCTCATGCGGCTGCACGACGGCCGGCCTCAGACGGTGGCACAATGCCGTGATCTGCCGCAGGCCACGGAGGTCACAGCCATGATCCCTGCCGGTGGTGACTCGGTCATCCTCGGTACTCCCAACCAGGGACTGTTCCTGATGACCCGCGGCGGTGTCGCAAAGTGGGCCACCGCCGCCGATCCCCTGTTTCTCTCTTCACACATCACCTGCGGACTGAAGCTTAGCGACGGATCATATATGTTCGGCACGGCCCGCCGGGGTCTCATTGTCATTGAAGCCGACGGACAGCTTAAGCAGGTCATCGATAAGACGGCCGGACTAAGGAATGATGAGGTGGCAGCACTGTTCATCGACCGCGACAATGACTTGTGGGTGGCCCTGGCCAACGGGCTGGCCCTGGTCGAGACGCCATCGCCCCTCTCCTCCTTCAATGAACACAATGGACTGGAAGGTGGCGTCACTGCCATGATCCGTTATGACCACCGTTTGTACGCCGCCACTTACCAGGGTCTTTATTATTATTCTACCGGCGAGAGGGCCTTCAGGGCGGTCACCGGTATCACCACGGCCTGCTGGTCCGTTATACCCTTCGATCATGTTATCCTCGTGGCGACAACACAGGGCGTGTATGAAATAAACGACCTGCAGGCCACTCCCATTGCCGGGGGCTTCTCCTTGAAACTCTTCCGGTCGCTGACAGAGCCCTCTGTCGTTTTTGTCGGACAAACGGATGGATTAAGGCGTCTCCAATACACCAACAACAGATGGATCGACAGAGGATACTGCAGCAACATCCATGACGGGATACAAGAGATCGCCGGTGACAGGCAAGGAAACCTCTGGCTGAACACGCCCATCAACGGCCTCTATCTGTGCCGCGAAGACGACGGCACGCCCGTGCAAAAATTCGATACCACATCAGGCCTGCCTTTCATGGCCGGCAATCACCTCAATGAGCTGTCGGCCGGTGTCATCCTGACCACGCGGCACGGTTTGTTCAGGTACAACCCCGTGACCAAATCGTTTGAGACCTCCCCGTTGTTAGATAATGACAGCCTCGACAGAAGCATATGGCTGAGCCGCATCGTTGAAGACCGGGACGGAAATCTTTGGACCGCCGGCGGTGACGAAAAAGGTATCGCCTGTTATCTCCCGGAGAAGAATGGCGGCGTGAGGAAAATAACCGTACCTTTTATGCCCGTCAGTGATTTTATCGTCTGGACTTTGTTCCCGGAAGCCGACGGCACCACCTGGTTCGGCGGTCCCGACGGATTGATCCGTTACGATCCTTCCGTTCAAACCGATTACGATGCCCCTTTTAGTACCCTGATAAGGCGGGTGACCATAAAGAACGATTCCGTCATCTTTGACGGTACCTTTGCCGGTGCCGGCGGTATGGCGGTCACCAACCAGCCTCCCGGTCTGACACCCGTGCTGGATTATACCGACAATTCTATTCAGGTAGAGTATGCATCGACGGCCTACCATGTCAAGGGAACGGTCTTGTATCAATATTTTCTGGAAGGTTTTGACAAAATCAGATCGGAATGGAGGGTCGAAAACGCCAAGGAATACACCAACCTGCCTCACGGCAGTTATGTGTTTCACGTCCGCTCCCGTAACATTTATGATAAGGTCAGCGGTGAGGTTACCTACGCCTTTAAAATACGCACCCCCTGGTTTATGGCCTGGTGGGCATATATTGTGTACATTTTCCTGGCCGGTGGCGCTATTTATATCATCGTGCGGCTGAGATCACAGCAGCTCATGAAGGAGAAACTCACCCTGGAGAACACCATCAAAGAAAGAACATCCGAAGTGGTCAGACAAAAAGAGGAGATCGAACAGCAATCATTGCAACTATCTGAGAAGAATGATGAGCTTGAAAAAATCAACAACGTTGTCAAATCCATCAATGCCGAGATCGACTTCGCCCGCCTGCTGCAATCGGTTCTGAACAAAATGACCATGATAAGGGGTGTTGAAAAAGCCATCGCCTTTGTTTATGATAAATCTTCCGGCACTTACCGCCTGAAAGCCAGTTATGGCTTGAAATACGGCCAAACCGACGGCATCGCCTTCGACCTCGACGAAGCCGAAGAGGTCTACCTCAAAAATTCAATGGAGGTTTATGAGTATCTCTTCGTAAAGACAGATATGAAGAACCTTAAGGCAAATCCCAAAGCCGCACGGATGGAAATCCCCAAATCGATGATCATCCTCGTCATCAAGGTAGAGAACAGGATTGAGGGATTCCTTTTACTGCAGAACATGTCGAAGGAGAATGCCTTTGGAACCAGAGACTTTGAATTCATTAAAAATTCAAAGGAGCATATCATCTCCGCTTTTATTAAAACCAAAATCCTGGAAGATCTCCAAACGACCCTCAACAACCTCAAGGATACGCAGGACCAGCTTGTTCAGTCGGAGAAGCTGGCGTCGCTGGGACAGCTGACGGCGGGTATCGCTCACGAGATACAGAATCCCCTCAACTTCGTCAACAATTTCTCAAAACTGTCCATCGATCTCACCGGGGAGCTTAAAGGCATCCTGGCTCAAAACGGAAAATACCTGCCCGCGGAGATACTGGACGATGTCACCGGCGTGGTTGAGATGATCGACTCCAATGTCAGGAAGATCAATGAACACGGCATGAGAGCCGACCGCATCGTCAAAGGCATGCTGCAGCATTCAAGGGGAAAAACGGGCGAATTCCTGCCCACCGATATCAACCTTCTTGTCGACGAATACATCAATCTGGCGTTTCATGGCACCAGGGCTGAAAATAAAGACTTCAACGCGACCTTCGTCAGGAACTTTGATCCTCATGTGGGCAAGGTCAAGGTGGTGCCGCAGGATTTCAGCCGTGTCATCCTGAATATTATCAATAATGCCTGTTATGCCGTCTTTGAAAAATCGACCAGGCACATCCCGGGTTATTCGCCCGAGATAACCATCACCACGGAACGGGCCGACAAGACCATCATTATACGTATCAAAGATAACGGCACCGGCATCCCTCAGGCCATCATCGACAAGGTCTTCAATCCCTTCTTCACCACCAAACCCACGGGTAAGGGAACGGGCCTGGGCCTCTCGGTAAGCTACGACATCATCACCAGCATTCATAACGGACGGCTTGAAGTTGTCTCCACGGAAGGTGAATCCACCGAATTCATCATCACCATCCCTGACAAAGCCTGAGTAAAACATGAATCGAACGATGCCTATATCACCGGAAAAAACTGACGGTCCCATACTGCGACGGCATCCTGCCGGAAGACTGTTTTTGGCCCTGTTTATCATGTTGATCCTGGGCTACGGCAGCTCTTCAGGTCAGGCCACTTTTCTCATCCATCAGTTCACTCTGGCTTACAAGGGCGATCTCAAACCACGGCTGACCATCAAGGCCGATTACTGGTTCAACGACCGTTTGTCATTCAGCAGCTATTTATACGCCGGTCCGGGCTGGGGTGAAGGGGTCGCAGGCGCCGGCTATCAACTGAAAAAGTGGATTTATGTCGGTTTCATGATTGGCCTGCAAAACGATAAAAAACATCCCTTGAGGATCATGCCCAATTTTTACCTGTCGAAGGGTAAGTTTTCCCTTCTGGGTCTCTTCGGCCACGGTTTCAAAACCGAGACCGACCGTTTTGCCTTACAGTTCTTTTATAACATGAAATCGTTCAAGATAGGTGTTGAGGGGATAAAGGAATTTACCATCTATGCCCTCGGTCCCCGTTTTGACCTCACCTGTTTGAACCGTCCGCCCCTGCACATCTGGGTCGCACCCTACTGGGATTTTACTTACGGTAAATTTGCCTCCATGTTCGGCGTCTATGCCATTTTCGGGAAAAAAGAGGTGTCGGGGGTGGATTAAGCCGTTCCCGCCTTATCAATGTCAAACTGCTTTAACGGTTTCTCTCCCGGGTCATGAAAAACGACTTTTATTCATGCTAAAATGTTACTTTTGCGTGTGACAAAGAACCGATCCTCAGGGGTTGGAAATCATGTACTCAGGTGGACGATATCCTCACACATCTCAATGAGGCTCAGCAGGAAGCCGTCAAGTGCACCGACGGGCCCATCATGGTCATCGCCGGTCCGGGGTCGGGCAAAACACGCGTGCTCACTTACAAGGTGGCTTATCTCATCACCCTCGGCATCGACCCGTTCAACATTCTGGCCCTGACCTTCACCAACAAGGCCGCCAGGGAGATGAAGGAACGCATCCTCAAACTGGTCGACAACAGGGAAGCCGGCAACGTGTGGATGGGCACCTTCCATTCCATCTTTGCGCGTATCCTGCGCATCGAAGGTCACCGCCTCGGCTACCCGTCCAATTATTCCATCTATGACACCGATGACTCGAAAAGCCTGATTAAAAACGTCATCAATGAACAAAACCTCGACATTAAGATTTATACACCGGGGTATGTCCTGCATCGCATTTCCGATGCCAAGACCAGTCTGATCACGGCCGAGGCATACAACCTGGATACCGAGCTGATCCTGCAGGACAAATCGTCAGGCCGCCCCAAGACCGGATTGCTCTACAGCATTTACCAGAGGCGTCTCTTCGCGGCTGCCGCCATGGATTTCGATGATCTCCTCCTGAACTTCTACCGCCTGCTGAATGAATTTCCGGAGGTCCTGTACAAGTACCAGACAAAATTCAAATACATACTGGTTGACGAATACCAGGATACCAATCATGCCCAGTATAAAATCCTGAAAAAACTGGCGGCCAACAATGAGAACATATGTGTCGTCGGGGATGATGCCCAGAGCATCTATGCCTTCCGCGGCGCCAACATCCAGAATATCCTTAACTTCCGGCACGATTATCCCGACCTGAAAACCTTCAAGCTGGAACAGAACTACAGGTCGACACAAACCATTGTCAACGCCGCCAACAACATCATCGCCAACAATAAAGAGCAGATATTCAAAACCATATGGACGCATAACGACCACGGTACCCGGATCAGCCTGATGAAAGCGGCCACCGACAATGAGGAGGGCACGCTGGTGGCCAATGCCATCTTTGAACATAAAATGAACAGGCACCTGAAGAATGCGGCCTTTGCCATTCTCTACCGCACCAACGCCCAATCGCGTGCCTTCGAAGAGGCGTTGCGGAAACTGAACATACCCTACCGCATCTACGGTGGTCTTTCCTTTTACAAACGCAAGGAGATCAAGGATCTTCTGGCCTATTACCGCCTGGTCATCAACAACAGGGATGAAGAAGCCCTGTTGCGCATCATCAACTACCCGGCACGTGGCATCGGCCACACCACCATCGACAAGCTCATTATCGCTGCCGATAGCCGCCACTGCTCGCTTTGGGAGATCATCGAAAGTCTGCCCAACCGTTCCATCGATATCAGTTCCGCCACACAGAATAAAATCAGCATTTTTGCCAACATGATCAAAAGCTTCTCTATACAACTCCAACAGAAAGATGCTTACACACTGGCCCGCGAGATCGCCACCGCTTCAGGCATCCTGAAAGAGTTGTATGAGGACCGCACACCCGAAGGGGTCAACCGTTACGAAAACATCGAAGAACTGATCAATGCCATCAAGAACTTCACCGAACGGCCGGTAGTCACCGGCAATGAAGAAGATGCCAACGGCAACGGCCTCGGGCATTTTATGCAGGATGTCGCCCTGCTCACCGATGCCGATACACCCGACAAGGAAGATCCCGACCATGTGTCGCTGATGACGGTACATGCCGCCAAAGGCCTTGAATTCCCCTATGTCTTCATCGTAGGCCTTGAAGAGAACCTGTTCCCTTCCATTCAATCCATCAACTCACGCAGCGATCTGGAGGAGGAACGCCGTCTTTTTTATGTTGCTCTCACCAGGGCCCAGGAAAAAGTCACGCTCTCCTTTGCCGCCAACCGTTACCGCTGGGGCACCCTGACCGTGTCGGAACCCAGCCGTTTCATCGGTGAAATTGACATCTCCTACATCGAGATGCCTCAGAAAGTCTCTTTTTATGATCCGGCCCACGATATGACCGGCCGTTCCCATGATACCTCCGCATCACAATCCTCCATGACCGCCCGCCGTAACCTGAAGAAAATATCCTCGCTTGATCAGAATACGGAACAAAAGGATTTTGAAAGCTCCGACCTCGACACGTTGCAGCCAGGCATGGAAGTGGAACATGAACGGTTCGGCAGAGGTAAAGTGATCGGAGTGGAAGGTAACGGACCGAATAAAAAAGCCACCATCTTTTTCAGGAACGTCGGACAGAAACAACTGTTGCTCCGCTTTGCAAAGCTTAAAATCCTCTGAATGTGATCACATCCACTTGCTGATCCACTTTTTAACGATCGAAAAAAAACAATTCAACGACGGCCTTGTTATAAATAACTATATAATTGCTACCCATGACCCCGGTTGGAGAGTTATAAAGGGTTCGTTTCGTTTGGATCATGAAAAAGTTATTATTAGTCATAAGCATTCTGCTTATCATTTATATAGCATCTGCTGAGGCAAGTATTTCAGGAGTGAAGCACGGTCCCGGGGAACCGTTCAACTTCAACATTTCACATGATAGGGATGTTACGATTTACTCGAATCCTGACAATAATTCACAGGATCATGTAACAGGCCTTATGTCCGGCCTGCGATCTGATGTAACATTCCGTGCTCCATTTAATCTTTCGGAATTATCCTGGATGCATCCGGAAAGGTATGGTCAGAAGCCCTTACTTGTTTCTGAAAATGATGAGCTCAAACGTGCCATGAGGCAACAGAAGTTACTGATGACAGCCAGCTTTATCATTGCCGGTTTATTGTTATTACTCCTTGCCGGTCTTATCAACAGATATCTTTATATACACCGGACGAAAAATCAACTGGCCGAGAAGAACCGCATTATCATGGAAGAGAAGAAGCGATCGGAAGAGCTCCTGCTGAACATTCTTCCTGCCGAGACAGCCAACGAGCTGATGCATTACGGCCAGGCTATTGCCAAGAGGCACAGCAATGTTACCGTTCTGTTCACCGACTTCAAAGAGTTCTCCATCAAATGCGAACAGATGGATCCGGAAAACCTCATCGGAGAACTGGATTATTGTTACAAATCGTTCGATGAGATCATCTCACGACATAACCTCGAGAAAATCAAAACCATCGGTGATTCTTACATGGCTGCCGGTGGTCTGCTCTCGCCCAACCGCGATCACCCCAGCGATGCGATCGAAGCAGCCATCGAGATATTGCAATGCATGCATGACTATAAAAAACGTCGTCAGGAAGAACACAAGCCCTTTTTCGAAATACGCATCGGTATACACTCAGGACCTGTGGTATCAGGGGTCGTCGGAACAAAAAAATTTGCATACGACATCTGGGGTGATACGGTCAATATCGCAAACCGGATACAGTCGGCAAGCGAAGCCGGTAAAATCAACGTCTCCGGCGATACATTTGACCTGGTTAAAGACCGCTATACCTTTGAGTACCGTGGTAAGATCAGCGTCAAATATAAAGGTGAGATCGACATGTATTATCTCAGCACAACGGAGCGCTGAAATGCCTGTTATCATGTGATGTCTATTGCACTGCAACAGGCGCTGCAGACACATGGTTCAGCTTTCTTCATTAATTTTATTATTGTCAATTGGAAAATAACCTTTATCTTTGCATCACTTTTTCTTTACTATATAACCTGTTGATCCTGTAATATTAATTTTTATTGTAATCCATCCTGCGAAGCAGCGGTAACTTATTCTTCATTATAACTTTTTTAAACAAGCCATGGAATACAACACCACAAGAAACCAGATGGTGATACGTGAATACGGTCGTAATATCCAGAAAATGATCGAATACACCCTGACCATTGAAGACAGGGAAAAAAGAACACAGATGGCCAAGCAAATCATCAACATAATGGCACAGATGAATCCCCAGACCCGTGATGTGAGCGATGCACGACATAAGCTGTGGGATCATCTGCATATCATCTCAGGTTACAAGCTTGACGTGGATTCACCCTTTCCTCCCCCCTCACCACAGGAGATCAGCCGCCGGCCTGAACGTCTGAGCTATCACCGTCCCAGTGACCTTCAGTTCAGGTACTATGGCCGTAACATCAGCCTGATCATCGAGAAAGCCATAGAAAAGGAAGATGGCGATGAAAAGCAAGCCCTGACACGAACCATTGCCAACCACCTGAAAAAGTCATACCTGAGCTGGAACCGTGAATCGGTGACCGATGAACTCATTGCCGAGCACCTGTCACTTCTCTCCGGTGGCAAGCTGAAGCTCAGCGATGATGACAAGCTCAGCAACACCAGTGATATCCTGGCCCGCAACAAAAAGAAAAAATTCAAGAAAGAAAATAATGCCGGCCAGAATACCGGCCAGAACCACAACCACTCCTTCAACAAGGCCAAAAAGGATAAGAAGCAGAAGCCCATGGAGTAAATTGATTTATGGGAACCGGTGTTCAACCCGGCGGTTCTTTTTCTTATCTTTATCCCGCGCCAAAAAAAATTATCTCAATGAGTTCCTTCATCATTCATGGAGGCCGAAGGCTAAAGGGAGAGATTATTCCACAGGGTGCCAAGAATGAAGCCTTGCAGGTGATCTGTGCCTCACTGCTTACCTCCGAAAAAGTGCACATCGAAAACATCCCTGACATCCAGGACGTCAATATCCTGATCAATCTTCTTAAGCTGCTCGGTGTCAAAATAGAAAAGACTGGCGCCGGTGCCTTTTCCTTCCAGGCCGACGCCATCGATACGGATGTTCTGCGTACCGTTCCTTTCCGTACACAAGCCAACCGGTTACGGGGCTCGATCATGATGATGGGTCCTTTGCTGGCCCGCTTTGGAAAAGGATACCTCCCCATGCCCGGTGGCGACAAGATCGGACGGCGGCGTCTCGACACCCATTTCCAGGGACTGATGAACCTGGGTGCGCAGATCACTTTCGATGAAGAGGAGCAGCAGTATATCTTCCGGGCCGACCATCTGAAAGGCACCTACATGCTGCTGGACGAAGCGTCGGTGACGGGCACGGCCAACATCGTCATGGCTGCCGTCATGGCCTCGGGTACCGCCACCCTGTTCAATGCGGCCTGCGAACCCTATGTCAGCCAGCTCTGCCATATGCTCAACAGCATGGGTGCCAGAATCAGCGGTGTGGGATCGAACCTTCTCACCATCGAAGGAGTCACCTCACTGCAGGGCTGCTCACACAAGTTGCTGCCCGATATGATTGAGATAGGCAGTTTCATTGGGCTGGCCGCCCTCACACAGTCGGAGATCCTCATCCGGGGCATTTGTTGTGCGACCCTGGGCATCATCCCTGATATCTTTAGTCGTCTGGGCATCGAGATCCTGTCCCACAACGATGACATCCTCATTCCTGCGCAGGAGCATTATGAGATCCAGACCTTCATGGACGGCTCCATCATGACCGTGTCGGATGCGCCCTGGCCCGGCTTTACTCCCGACCTCATCAGCATCGCCCTGGTCACCGCCATACAGGCCAAAGGCAGTGTCCTCATCCACCAGAAGATGTTCGAAAGCCGCCTGTTCTTTGTCGACAAACTCATCGACATGGGAGCGCGCATCATCCTGTGCGATCCTCACAGGGCTACGGTCATAGGTCTGGATCACCAGTATCCGCTGCGCGGCATCGAAATGACTTCACCCGATATACGCGCCGGCGTAGCCTTGCTGATATCAGCCCTATCAGCAAAAGGAACCAGCACCATCCATAACATCGAACAAATCGACAGAGGCTACCAGGATATCGATGGACGGCTTAGAAAACTGGGAGCTGATATTGAAAGAAAATGACCCATTACCCGCGTGCACCGCTACTGACAAAATGTCCTTCATGCCCTGTTGGCAGATTTTTTGATATTATGCGTACCTTTGTTGATTTCGGTGAGGAATCGTGAACGTAAAGAATATTTTAACTTCTGAATTGAATAATGACTGAAAAAGAAAAGGAAAAGACGAGCGAAGAACATCTTGAAGCGGCCCCGGCAGCTGCGGAAGAAAAGACAAATGAGACCGGCCGGGAACAGGATGTGGCCGGTGCAGGCGTGATGCAGGAAAAAATACGGCACAGAAAAAAAGAAGCACCTGAAAAAGAGGTGCAGGACTTGCAGGCAAAAATCGATGAGCTGAACGATAAGTATCTCCGTTTATATGCTGAATTCGATAACTACCGCAAACGAATCCTGAAGGAAAAACTCGAATACAACAAAATGGCCACTGCTGACCTGATTGCCTCGCTGCTGACCATTCTGGACGATTTCGAAAGGGCTTTGAGACTGTCGGAAAACACCGACAACATCGATGCGGTTCGCCAAGGTGAACGGCTGATCTTCAATAAGCTTAAAACGATCCTTGAGCAAAACGGTCTGCAGGAGATGACATCCCTGGGTGAACCGTTCAACACCGACCTGCATGAGGCCATCACCAGCGTGCCGGCGTCTTCCGAAGAGATGAAGGGTAAAATTATTGACGAAACGGTGAAAGGATACCTTCTGAACGGCAAGGTCCTGCGTTATGCCAAGGTGGTGGTGGGCACATGAGATCAGGTATCCAACATCCAACACTCAACATTCAATGTTCAACAATACTTCATACAGTTGGAGCCGGAATCAAGGTTATCATTCATTGGTAGCAGACTGCCAGGCATTATCAGAATCGAGGCTAAATTATGTCGAAACGTGATTATTATGAGGTCTTAGGCGTTTCGCGGGATGCCGGGGAACAGGATATCAAGAAAGCTTACCGGCAGATGGCCCTGAAATACCATCCCGACCGCAATCCGGGCAATAAGGAGGCTGAGGAGAAATTCAAGGAAGCCGCCGAAGCCTACGAGGTGCTCAGCAACCCCGAGAAAAGAAAACTTTACGACCGTTATGGCCATGAAGGGCTGAAAGGTGCCGGTGCCCGTTATGGTGAAGGGATGACCATGGACGACATCTTCAGGCAGTTCGGTGACATCTTTGGTGATGCCTTCGCCAGCTTCGGCGGCTTCGGTTTCGGCACCGACGCCGGTTACCGCCGCAAGAGAGCCACAAAGGGCACCAACCTCAGGGTTAAAGTGAAACTCACCCTGGAAGAGATTGCCAGGAATGTCGATAAGAAAATAAAAGTCGAGAAGTATGTCACCTGCAGTCAGTGCAGAGGCACCGGCGCCGAGGGGGGCTCCTCCTTTCAAACCTGCTCCACCTGTCACGGCACCGGCTCGGTGACACGCATCACCAACACCTTCCTGGGACAGATGCAAACCACCTCCACCTGCCCGACATGTAACGGCGAAGGGCAGATCATCACACACCGCTGCAGCCAGTGCCTGGGTCATGGCATCGTAAAAGGCGAAGATGTCATCACCATCCGTATCCCGGCAGGCGTGTCCGACGGCATGCAACTGTCGCTGTCGGGCAAAGGTAACGCCGCCCCGCGTGGCGGCATACCCGGCGATCTTATCGTGCTGATTGAAGAGATTAAACATGAAGAGCTCATCCGCGATGACAGCAATCTGATCTGTGAACATTTTATCAGCATACCCGATGCAGCCATGGGCACAACCATCGAAGTACCCACACTCGATGGCAAAGCCAGGATCAAAATACCGGCGGGAACACAACCCGGAAAGGTGCTGCGACTCAAAGGAAAAGGATTACCCGTCTTCAACGGCTTCGGGAAAGGCGACCTGCTCATCAACATCAATGTGTGGATACCTAAAAACATCACCAAACAGGAAAAAGAGCTGTTGGAGAAACTGCAGGAATCCGAAAACTTCAAACCCAATCCCTCTCATAAGGATAAGAAATTTTTTGACCGTATGAAGGAATATTTTTATACGGAAGGATAATAAATCAGTCGGCAGTCAGAAGTCGGGAGAGGGAGAGGGAAGCAGCGAAGCTACGCCACAAAAGAAAGATTGTCTCGTGAAATGGAAATATTATCCGCAACTTCCATCACCAAGCGCTTTGCCAATCATACGGCACTGAGAAAGGTGGATATCGGGGTGCCGGAGGGCAGCATCTATGGGTTGCTGGGACCCAACGGGGCCGGTAAAACCACCTTCATCCGCATCATCACCCAAATCATAGCGCCCGATGAAGGGGAGATTTTCATTGAAGGTCACAGACTGGCACCTGAACATACCCATCTCATCGGATACCTCCCCGAAGAAAGAGGGTTGTACAAAAAAATGAAAGTGGGTGAACAGGCGCTATACCTGGCCCGGCTTAAAGGCCTTGAGAAATACGATGCCCTGACTCGCCTCAGGAAATGGTTTGAACGCTTCGATATACAGATGTGGTGGAATCGTAAAGTCGAAGAGCTGTCAAAAGGCATGCAGCAGAAAGTGCAGTTCATGATCACCGTCGTCCACGAACCCCGCCTGGTGATCTTCGATGAACCCTTCAGCGGATTCGATCCCATCAATATCAATATCATCAAGGAAGAAATACTCAGATTGCGTGACAATGGGTCGACCATCATCTTTTCTACCCATAATATGGCCTCGGTGGAAGAGCTGTGTACTCATATCGCCCTGATCAACAAAGCGGAGAAAATCCTTGAGGGCAGCGTGAAGGAAATAAAGAACCAATATAAATCCAATGCCTGGGAGATCATATATGATGATGCCAAAGATCAAATCAGTACCATATTGAAGGAAGGTTTTGAGCTGCTCAGCCACACCCGTGATGACAATATGCACACAGCCACCATCAGGATCCCCGCGAAAACATCACCGAACGAGTTGCTTGAGGGTCTGCTTCCATATATCAGGATACTCGGTTTCAATGAAATCCTGCCTTCAATCAATGATATTTTCATCAGCAAGGTCAGCGAAGACACACAAAGGATTAACCCTCAGACAGCCTGACACATGAAGAAGATACCCATCATCATTGCCCGTGAATACCTGACCAGGGTCAGAAAACGATCCTTCCTTGTTATGACTTTCCTGGGCCCTATATTAATGGCTGCCATGATCATCATACCGGTGCTTATCGCCACCATGGAAGGGCAGCCCAAAAAAATCGGTGTTCTTGACGAAACGGGACTGTTCGCCGGTAAGTTTACGAATGAACAAAACCTGACCTTCGTTGATATCACCACCGATCTGGCCGCAGCTAAAAAACTGCTGACCGACAGCGGGTATTATGCGCTGTTGTATATACCGCGCACATCAGGGACGGTGCCAACCAATGGATACATATACTCCATGAAGCAGCCCAGTCTGATTGTGACCGGGACCATACGTAATGTCATGAAGAAAGAGGATGAACAGCTCAAACTGGCGGCTTCGGGCGTGAATGAAGACATCCTGAAATCGATCAAAACAACCATTAACCTCACTTCTTTTAAGATAGATAAAAGTGGAAAGGAGACAAAAAGCTTTACCGAGGTCAGTATGATCGTCGGCTGGGCCGGTGGATTTTTGATCTATATGTTCATTTTTCTTTACGGCACCCAGGTCTTACGGGGAGTTATCGAAGAGAAGTCGAACCGCATTGTGGAGGTCATCGTTTCATCAGTGAAACCCTTTCAGCTCATGCTGGGCAAGATCGTAGGCATAGCTCTGGTGGGGCTGACCCAGTTCCTGCTGTGGGTCATGCTGACGGCAGGCATTGTCTTCGCTTTCTCGGCGGTCTACGGTGGTCAGATGACCGGCAGCGGCGGCAGGGAGATGCTGATAACCGAGCAGAACAGATTGCTGCCGCCCAACGAGGCTGAACAGGGAGGTGAAAGTGCCATGGCCAGCCTGAATGTGGCCTGGGAGGCCGTCAACTCGGTCAACTATCCTTTGGTGCTGGGATTTTTCCTCTTCTTTTTCCTCGGGGGTTATCTTCTTTACGCCGCTTTATTCGCCTCTGTGGGCGCTGCCGTCGATAACGAGTCGGACACACAGCAATTCATGCTCCCCATCACTATACCTCTGATCCTGGGGCTGATCATGATATCTTACGTGATCAACAATCCCGACAGTCCCGCCGTGTTCTGGTTGTCGATCATACCTTTCACCTCCCCCATCATCATGATGGCACGTATTCCTTTCGGTGTGCCGTATGCCGACATGATCCTGTCGGTGATACTTTTAATCGCCGGTTTCCTCGCCACCACTTGGATGGCCGGCAAAATCTATCGCACAGGCATCCTGATGTACGGTAAAAAAGTTAATTACAAAGAATTGTGGAAATGGCTGAGATATAAAACATAATGGTAATTTTGCAAAAATTTTATTTCTTCATCATTGGCTCAACCGTCATCTATTATCCGGTCTCTTAACGGCAAGAACCTGTATTACAGCTTCATTGCCGGAGCTCAAAAAATCTTCGAACACCAGGATTATCTGAACAAGATCAACGTATTCCCTGTCCCCGATGCTGATACCGGCACCAACCTGGCCTCCACCATGCTGTCCATCGTGAACACCCGCATCCCGACAGGCAATGTCAAGGTAGCGGCTATGGCCATCGCCGATGCGGCCATCACAGGTGCCCGCGGTAACTCAGGCATCATCTTCGCACAATTTCTCTATGGATTTGGCAATGAGATCAAAAGCAACAGCGACATCGATGTGATCAGCTTCGCCGAGGTGTTGAAGAAAGCCGTCAGGTACGCCTACGATGCCATTGCCAATCCGGTGGAAGGAACAATGATCACGGTCATCAGAGAATGGGCCGAATTCATCGATTCGATAAAAAACAGCACCGATAATTTCATACAGCTGCTGATAGAAGCCTATAAAAAAGCCAAACAATCGCTGCAGGAAACGCAGCATAAACTCGAGGTCCTGGCCCGGAACAAGGTGGTCGATGCCGGCGCCAAAGGATTTGTGGTTTTCCTGGAAGGTATGATCGAGTTTCTGAAACATGGCAAGCTCAGGCATCTCATTACGGCATGGAAGCTCGCCAAAGCAGGGACTATCCCCGAAACCGTGCACACTAAGATCAACTACCGCTATTGTACTGAAGCCCTTGTAAGCAGCGAAAAGATCGATAGCCTCACCATCAGGAAAAACATCGAACGTTACGGTGATTCACTGGTTATTGCCGGCTCCACCCAAAAGCTCCATATTCATATCCATACCGATAAACCCGCCGAACTCTTCGGTGTGCTTGCCAGATACGGCGATATCACCTACCAGAAGGTGGATGATATGTTCATGCAGAACGAAGTCGCCCGGAAACGGAAATGGAATATCGGCCTGGTGACGGATTCAACCTGCGATCTGCCGCAGGAAATCATGGACAGGTATCAGATCCAAATGGTGCCCATCATCCTTCACGCCGACGGGACACAATACCTCGACAAGTTAACCATGACCGCCGAACGGTTTTATCAGCTCATGGAGCATGTCAAGAAATTTCCCTCCACATCACAACCCGGCATACAGGAATTTGTCAACAAATTCAATTTTCTGGCCTCTCATTATGATTCCATCATTTCCATCCATCTTGCCAACGCTTTGAGCGGCACCTGGTCAAGCAGCCTGAAGGCGGCTGAAAACTCGTCGAAGCTGTCAGGGAAAAAAATAACCGTCATCGATTCCAAAAGCATCTCGAGCGGATTGGGATTGCTGGTTTATCGTGTCGCACTGGCTATTGAAAAAGGCTGGTCACATGAAGAAATCGTTGAGAAAGCGCAAGAATGGATCGGCAAGATAACCTTATTGGTCAGCCCTCAGAATCTGAAATCATTTGTCAAAGGCGGCCGTGTCAGTCCCATGAAAGGATTTATAGCCAATTTGCTCAACCTCAAACCGATCATCTCACTTGACCCCAATGGCAAAGCCATTCTTCTCGAGAAAGCCTTCAGCCGCAACGGTAATATCCGGAAGGTGTTAAAACGGGTCAGAGAACTGAGCCGGCAAAAGAAGATTTGGGAATATGCCGTGGTCTATTCCAACCGTGAAACCAGAAAAGCAGCCGAATGGTATGCCTCTGAGCTGACGAAAATCCTGGGTAAAAAACCGGCTTACATTTACAGCATATCGCCCGTCATAGGCATCCATGCCGGCAGGGGAACGGTGGCCCTGACCATGATGTTCGAATAGAACATCCGCTTTCATACCCTGGTTTCCCAATAAATCGGAATAGCCTATCTGATCATAGCGGGTTGATTTCAGGCTTCCCTTCCCCCTCCGGTCATAATTTTTCTTAATTTAGCCCTGTTTAACCTGTTCATATGATCAACAAGCAATTGATCGACCCCGCAAGCATTGTTGTCGTGGGCGGTTCCAATGACATCTCCAAACCGGGCGGTAAAGTCCTGAAGAATATCCTCGATGGTCATTTCAAAGGGCGGCTTTACGTATCCAATATAAAAGAAGATGAAGTACAGGGCATCAAGAGCTATCATGATGTCAGGGAACTTCCCGACACCGATCTGGCCGTCATAGCCATCCCTGCGGCGATGGTCCCCGGTGTGGTCGATATCCTGGCCCGTGAGAAGAACACCAGGGCCTTTATTGTCATTTCGGCCGGCTTCAGTGAAGAGAGCGAGGAAGGACGTCAGCTGGAAGAGCAGATCGTGGCATCGGTCAATGCCGTGAACGGCGCTCTGCTGGGACCCAACTGCACCGGTATTCTGACGCCCAATCATCACAGCATTTTCACTGAGCCTGTTCCAAATCTCACATTAAAGGGATGCAGTCTGGTCTCCGGTTCCGGTGCGACGGCCTGCTTTATTATGGAGGCGGGCATCCCGAAAGGGCTTACCTTCTCCAGTGTTTTCAGCGTGGGCAACAGTGCCCAGATGGGCGTGGAGGACATAGTTAAATACATGGATGAGACATATGATCCGGCTTCCAGCTCCGATATCAAGTTGTTGTACATGGAGAAACTGGATAAACCCGGTATGTTGCTGCGGCATGCCAGCTCGTTGATACGCAAAGGATGCAGGATAGCAGCCATCAAGGCGGGGACTTCGGAGGCGGGTATCAGGGCCGCCTCGTCACATACGGGGGCGCTGGCCAGCTCCGACATGGCCGTGGAGGCTCTCTTCCGCAAAGCCGGCATCGTGCGCTGCCGTGGACGTGAAGAGCTTATCGCCGTGGCTTCCGTATTCATGCAGAAAAAAATGAAAGGGAAAAATGTCGCCGTCATCTCACATGCCGGAGGTCCTGCCGTCATGCTCACCGACACCCTCGTCAGCAACGGGCTCAACGTACCCCGTCTCGAAGGCGCCATCGCTGAGGAACTTAAACGCCGGCTCTTCCCGGGATCGTCGGTGGCCAACCCCATCGACTTTCTGGCCACCGGAACCGCCGCCCAGCTCGATGCCATCATCGACTATGTGGACAAACGATTTAAAGGGATCGATGGCATGGCCGTCATTTTCGGCACCCCAGGGCTGAAGAAAATATTCGATGTTTATGAGGTCCTGCAAAAGAAAATAGATACGTCGGCAAAACCCATTTATCCTGTTTTACCGTCTGTCACCACGGCCCATGAAGAGACGGAGCTGTTTCGCTCGACGGGCAGGGTGTTTTTTCCGGATGAAGTGATACTGGGCAAAGCCCTGGCCCAGGTTTACAACACGCCGCCGCCGGCGTCCCGTGCCCGTCTGCCCAAGATCGATACACCCCGCATCAGGGCTATCATAAAGGAAGCCTGTACAGGCTACCTCGCTCCCGACAAGGCTGTCGCAATGCTCGATGCCGCCGGCATAAAGCGCGTGAGGGAGACCATCGTCCATTCCAGAGACGAAGCCCTGAAAGCCGCCGGCAAAACAGGTTATCCTGTCGTCATGAAAGTCATAGGACCCGTGCATAAGACAGACACCGGCGGCGTAGCCCTTAATATCATTAATGAGAAAGAATTGATGGCACAATACGACAGGCTGATCGGCATTCCCGGGACGATGTCATTGCTGCTTCAACCTATGCTCTCAGGCACGGAACTTTTTGTCGGTGCCAAATACGAAGGCCCTTTCGGGCATCTCCTGTTTTGCGGTTTAGGCGGCGTGCTCATTGAGCTCATCAGGGATGTCAGCGTCATCCTGGCCCCGGCAGGAAAAAAGGAAGCTTTCGCAGCCATCAGACGATTAAAAGGATATCGTCTGTTCCAGGGATACCGTGATCTGAAAAAAGCGGATGAAGAGGACTTTGCGGATGTGATCTGCCATCTTTCCGCACTGCTGCAGGCAGCACCCGAGATTGATGAAATGGATATCAATCCGCTTTTCACGGCAGAAAAGGGGCTTCATGCGGTCGATGCCCGTATACATATTAATAAATGATTTCCATTTTATTCTTAAACCCCCATGCCCTTCCGGGATGTTTTTTAGCCGTAAATAATATATTGTGTTCTGAAAAAAATGGCTAATTTTCGGGTGTCATTTAACATCATGGTTCTCACTGTTGAAAATTAGAGCAATATGAAGGAAACACCCATCAACTACGACATTGTAACAAAGGTTATCAAGGAGAGCAATATTAAGAGCTTCAGCACAGCCACCATCCGGATGATCAAGAAATTGGTCGACGATGTGGAGCGGGCCACGGGTGAACGTTACATCCGCATGGAGATGGGTGTCCCCGGATTATCACCTTCATCCATTGGCATCGAGGCCGAGAGGGAAGCGCACCGCCAGGGGCTGGCGGCAATCTATCCCGACATACAGGGTATCCCTGAATTTAAAAAAGAGGCGTCGCGTTTTGTTAAGCTCTTCCTGAACATTGATGTGGACCCCGAAGGTTGTATTCCCACCGTGGGCTCCACCATGGGAAGCTTTGCCACCTTCCTGACAGTGAACCAGCTCTGGGAGGGAAGAGATACGACGCTGTTCATCGACCCGGGTTTCCCCCTGCATAAACAGCAGCATATGGTGCTCGGCATAAACAGTGAATCCTTTGACATTTATGAATACCGCGGCGATAAGCTACACGATAAGCTGGAATCCTATCTCAGCAAAGGAAACATCTCGTGCATCATATATTGCAGCCCCAATAACCCGGCCTGGATATGTTTCTCCGAAAAAGAGCTAAGCATCATAGGTGAACTGGCCGACAAATACAATGTCATCGTCGTGGAGGATCTGGCTTATTTTGCCATGGATTTCAGGAAAAAATATGGTGTCCCGGGACAACCACCATTTCAGCCTTCCGTGTCGCATTACTCTGATAATTATATCCTGCTGATTTCGAGTTCCAAGGTCTTCAGTTATGCCGGTCAGCGCATCGGGATGATGGTCATGTCCGATAAAGTGTTCAACATAAGATCGCCTTATCTTCTGAAACGCTTCATCTTCGATCAACTGGGTCCGTGCATGACCTTCGGCACGTTGTACGCCCTGAGCGCCGGCACGGCCCATACGCCGCAGAGGGCTCTGACGGCCATGCTGAAAGCCATGAACGACGGCACCTACAAACCCCTTGAGGAGGTGAAGGAATATGCCGCCAGGGCAGCCATCATGAAGAAATTGTTCACCGATAACGGATTCAGAATCGTGTATGATATGGATGAAAATGATCCCATTGCCGACGGATTCTATTTCACTCTGGCTTATCCCGGCATGACAAGCGAGGAGTTGCTCAGCGAGCTGATGTACTACGGCATCAGCGCCATTTCATTGACAGTATGCCGCAGCCAGCGTGCCGAGGGTCTGCGCGCCTGCGTGTCGCTCGTCCAGCGCGACCAGTTCCCGGCACTGAAGAGCAGACTCGAAGCGTTTAATCAAAATCACAAATGACCTCACCCCCGACCCCTCTCCTTGAAAGGAGAGGGGGGAGAATCGGGATGACATCTTTCTATTCCAACCCCTTTCAACATATCCATTACAGGAAGCAAGTGATAATGAAAAGATGTCATCCGTTATGACCTCACCCCGGCCCCTCTCCTTGAAAGGAGAGGGGAAAAGAATCGGGATGACATCTTTCTATTCCAACCCCTTTCAAC
>Ga0136653_10000164_pt1 | contig 33523 bp, 30 predicted proteins | sample LakKivw275mmetaG_FD_94866 | JGI IMG/M metagenome (GOLD analysis project Ga0136653, IMG submission 94866) | Anoxic lake water microbial communities from Lake Kivu, Rwanda to study Microbial Dark Matter (Phase II) - Lake Kivu water 275m metaG... | ecosystem: Environmental > Aquatic > Freshwater >...
ATATTTATTTCAATGTCATATGAGTTGGTTAATATAATGCTATGGTACAATGTCGCTATAAACAGATGTTGTTTCGTTATCAATTCACCAAATACGGACTCAGTTACAAGTTCAATACAGATTCTCTAACTAGCACTCTAATATAAAAAGTGCTATCCTTTTAGCTTCATGAAAAACAAGGTTGAGGCCATCAAGGGGGGCACCGTTACCTCGCCGCAGGGATTCACGGCGGGGGCGGTGGAGGCCGCCATCAAGTACAAAGGGCGGCCGGACCTGGGCGTGCTGTACTCGGAGAAGCCAGCCATCGCGGCGGCGGTCTTCACGGGCAACAGGGTCAAGGCGGCGCCCGTGCTGGTCAGCATGCAGCACGCGGACAACTCCGTGGTGCGGGCGGTCATCGCCAACTCCGGCTGCGCCAACGCCTGCACCGGACAGCAGGGGCTGAAGGACGCGCAAAACATGGCCAAGCTGGCGGCCGACCTGCTGGAGATATACCCCAAGGAAGTCCTTGTTGCCAGCACAGGCGTGATAGGCACGCTGATGCCCATGGGCCGCGTGGCGGCCGGGCTGAAGAAGCTCAAACTAACGGCAAGAGGCGGGCATTTGCTGGAGAAGGCCATCATGACCACGGACACGCGCCCCAAGGAGATCGCAGTCAAAGTCACCGACGCCACCGGCACGTATATTATCGGCGGCATCGCCAAGGGCGCCGGTATGATTCACCCCGACATGGCAACGCTGCTGGGATTCCTGGCAACAGACGCAAGAGTCGACCCAGCCTTCCTGAAGAAGGCGCTGAAAGCCGCCATGCACGACAGCTTCAACATGATCACCATCGACGGCGATACCTCCACCAACGACATGGTGTCCATCATCGCCAACGGCGCGGCGCGCAACAGGAAGCTGACGGCGGCCAACGGCGGCGTGTTCAAGCTGGCCCTCTCACACGTCTGCACCTACCTGGCGCGCAGCATCGCAGCCGACGGCGAGGGCGCAACCAAGCTGATAGAGGTATATGTCGAGAAAGCTAAAACCGCCGGCGACGCACGCAAAATCGCGCGCACCATCGCAGGCTCGCCGCTGGTCAAATCAGCCATTCACGGCAACGACCCCAACTGGGGCCGCATCGTGGCGGCGGCCGGACGCAGCGGCGCACATATGGTCGAGCATAAAGTGGACGTGACGCTGCAGGGCGTGCAGGTGATGAAGGACGGCAGCCCGCTGCCCTTCGACAAGCCGGCGCTGAGCAGGCTGCTGAGGAAGGATAATGTCTCAGTGGTTGTTCGCATGAACACGGGAAGGGCAAAAGCTACGGCCTGGGGATGCGACCTGTCGCAGGACTATGTTACTATAAATAGCGATTACACCACCTGAGCGCCCGGAACTGCGCATGCTTAGATCAAAGATCATAGTGGTTAAAATCGGCGGCAGCACGCTGGGACAGCACGACACCACACTGCAAGACCTGGTCACACTTCAGAAAAAGAAGGTTCCCGTCGTCGTTGTCCACGGCGGAGGCAACGCGGTCTCCGACTGGCTGGCCAAGCTCAATATCCCTACGCGCTTCGTGCAGGGGCTGAGGGTCACCGACGCCATCACGCTCAAGGTGGTCACCGCCGTGCTCGCCGGCATGATAAACAAGGAGCTGACGGCGCAGATCAACCGCCTGGGCGGCAAGGCCATTGGCATCTCGGGCGTGGACGGCTTCATGGTCACGGGCAAAAACAAGAGCCGCGAGCTGGGGCTGACGGCCGAGGAGCTGACCGTCGACCCGCACCTGCTGCGCGTGCTGCTCAACTCGGGCTACATGCCGGTGATCGCACCGCTGTGCATGAACTGCGCCTACGACGACAAGGAGGAGACGGACCTGCTGAACGTCAACGGCGACACCATCGCCGCGCAGATAGCCGCCTCGCTGGGCGCCTCCAAGCTGATATTTTTAACCGACGTGCCGGGCATCTACGACGAGTCGAAGGAGGTCGTCCCCCACATCGACACCGGCGCGGCCCGCAGCATGATAGAGAGCGGCACGGCCAGCGGCGGCATGATCGCCAAGCTGGAGGCCAGCCTGATAGCATCGCAGAAGGTGGCGCTGACGCGCATCATCGACGGTCGCCTGGAGCACGCGCTGCTGGACGAAATTGAAGGAAAAGGAACGGGCACGACAATTGTCAACTAAAAATCGGGACTGGAAAGAGCTGGAAAGCAGGGTCTTCATGCAGGTGTTCAAGCGCCTGCCGCTGACCATCGTGCGCGGCAAGGGCATGAAGGTCTGGGACGACGAAGGCCGGGACTACCTGGACTTCGTGGCCGGGCTGGCCGTGGTCAGCCTGGGGCACTGCCATCCCGTGCTGGTCAGGGCCATCACGCAGCAGGTCAAGCTGCTGACGCAGACCTCGAATATTTACTACACAATCCCCCAGCTGCAGCTATCGGAGCTGCTGGTCAAGTCGAGCTGCCTGGACCGCGTCTTCATCTCCAACTCGGGCACCGAGGCGGTGGAGGGCGCCATCAAGCTGGCGCGCCGCTACGGCAAGGCGCACCTCGACGGCGCCTACGAGATTATCACGGCCTACCAGTCATTCCACGGCCGCACGCTGGCAGCCACGGCGGCCACCGGGCAGAACGCCTTCCAGGAGCCCTTCACGCCGCTGCCCACAGGCTTCATCAACGTGCCCTTCAACAACATTGAGTCAATCATGAACGCCACCGGCAAACAGACCTGCGCCGTCATGCTGGAGCCCATTCAGGGCGAGGGCGGCGTGAACGTGCCGGACGACGACTACCTGGACAAGGTGCGAAACTGGTGCGACGAGAAGGGGCTGCTGCTGATACTGGACGAGGTGCAGACGGGCATCGGCCGCACGGGCTCGCTCTATGCCTACCAGCAGTACGGCGTGGAGCCGGACATCATGACGCTGGCCAAGGGGCTGGGCTCGGGCGTGCCCATCGGCGCATTCCTGGCCAAGGAGAAGGCCTGCGCCTTCAAGCCGGGCGAGCACGGCGGCACCTACGTGGGCAACCCGCTGATGTGCGCCGCAGGCTACGCCGTGCTGAGCTATATCATCGACAACGCCGTGCCGGCCCACGTGGCCAAGACGGGCTTCGCCTTATATATCGGCCTGCAGAAGCTGGCCGAGAAATATTCGTTTGTTAAAGAGGTGCGGGGACGCGGGCTGCTGCTGGCCATGAGCTTCAAGCAGGAGATGGCCGGCAAGGTCGTGGACGGCTGCCTGGAGAACGGGCTGCTGGTCAACATGGTCAAGCCGGACGCCATACGCCTGATGCCCCCGCTGATAGTAGAGGGCAAGGATATAATCAAGGCGCTGGACATACTGGACAAAGTACTGGCGAAAGGAAATTAAGATGGCTGAAAGAAAGAAAGTTGTGCTGGCCTACTCCGGCGGTGTTGACACCTCGGTGGCCATAAAGTGGCTGGCGGAAAAATACAGGATGGACGTCATCACGCTGTGCGTGAACATCGGCGGCGTGAAGGACCTGCCGGCCATAGTCAGCAAGGCCAAAAAGCTGGGCGCCGTCAAATCGCTGTCGGTGGACGCGCAGCAGGAGTTCATTTACGAGTACGTCTTCCCGGCTCTCAAGGCCGACGCCCTGTACGAGGGGCAGTACCCGCTGGCCACGGCGCTGGGCCGTCCGCTGATAGCCCAGAAGCTGGTGGAGGTTGCGCATAAAGAGGGCGCGGCGGCAGTGGCGCACGGCTCGACCGGCAAGGGCAATGACCAGGTGCGCTTCGACGTGAGCATCGCCGCTTTAGGCCCCGACCTGAAGATAATCGCACCGGCGCGCGAGTGGGGCATGACGCGCGAGCAGTCCATCGACTACGCCCACAAGCACAACATACCCATACCGGTGAAGAAATCCAGCCCCTACTCTATCGACGAGAACCCCTGGGGGCGCAGCATCGAGTGCGGCATACTGGAGGACCCCTGGGTGGAGCCTCCGGCCGACGTCTACCTGTGGACGAAGTCGCCGGTCGATGCTCCGGACAAGCCGGAGTACGTGGAGATAGGATTCGAAGAGGGAATGCCCGTCAGCCTGAACGGCAGGCGCATGGACGGGCTGACCCTGATAGAGAAGCTGAACGTGATGGCCGGGCGCAACGGCATCGGCCGCATCGACCACATCGAGAGCCGCCTGGTGGGCATCAAGTCCAGGGAGAACTACGAGGCGCCGGCGGCCATCGTGCTGCTCAAGGCGCACCAGGCGCTGGAGGCCATGACGCTCTCGCGCCTGCAGCTCAAGTTCAAGAACATGGTGCAGGCCGAGTACTCGGACATGGTCTACAACGGGCTGTGGTTCTCGGCGCACCGCAGCGACCTTGACGCCTACATAAACAGCACGCAGAAGTACGTCACGGGCTCGATACGCGTCAACATGATAAAGGGCAACTGCATCGTGGTGGGGCGCAAGTCGCCCTACTCCTTGTACAGGCTGGAGCTGGCGACCTACGAGAAGGGCGACATCTTCGACCAGGCCGACTCGGCCAGCTTCTGCCGCATCTACGGGCTGCAGCTCAAGACGCAGGCCAGGGCCCAGAGGCTGCACTCCACGGCAAAGAAGACAGGCAAGAAGGGGAAATAGACAGGGAAAGCAAGCATGGATACCAATAGCTTGATTATGTGGGCTATAGGGGCGGTGATGATAGCCGTGGGTTTACCCCTGTTCTTCGTCGCCGATTATTTCATGGCGCCTGAAGATAAAAAGAAGGAGAAGGCCCGCAACCTCCAGGTGGTGGCCATAGTCTGGGTGGCTGCGGGACTGGTGATTTATCTGAGTGTCCTGGCGGGCAAGTTTCTTTTTAAGTAAGATAGGCGGGTATAAGAATGGCTGGTAAGAAAGAGGCCGGGCTGAGGGGCCGTTTCAAGCAGGACATGGACGAGGCCGTCAAGCGCTACGTGGCCTCCGTGCCCTTCGACTGGCGGTTATACAAATACGACATCCAGGGCAGCCTGGCGCATGCCGAGATGCTGGCGCGCCAGAAGATAATCTCGCGCGCCGATTTCCAGCAGATAAAGGACGGGCTGCAAACCATTTTGAAGGAGATAGAGACGGGCAAGTTCCAGTTCTCCACGGAGCTGGAGGACGTGCACATGAACATCGAGGGGCGGCTGTTCGAGCTCATTGGCGAGGCGGCGGGCAGGCTGCACACGGCGCGCTCGCGCAACGACCAGGTGGCGCTGGATATACGCCTGTTCGCCCGCGACGCCGCCAGACAGGCCATACTGTCGCTGCAGAAGCTCAACGCGCTGCTGGTGGACACCGCAGAGCAAAATATATCGGTCATCATGCCGGGCTACACGCACCTGCAGCACGCGCAGCCGGTGCTGTTCGCCCACCATATAATGGCCTACTTCCAGATGTTCAGCCGCGACATCCAGCGCTTCGAGGACTGCCTGGAGCGCATCAACGTCATGCCGCTGGGCTCGGGCGCGCTGGCCGGCGTGCCCTATCCCGTCGACCGCGAGTTCGTTGCCAGGAAGCTGGGCTTCGAGGCTGTGAGCGAGAACAGCATGGACTCGGTCTCCGACCGCGACTTCATCATCGAGTTCGAGTCGGCCGCCGCCATAACCATGATGCACCTCTCGCGCCTGGCCGAGGAGGTCATCGTCTGGTCGACGCGCGAGTTCGGCTTCGTGGAGGTGGGCGACGCCTTCGCCACCAGCTCCAGCATCATGCCGCAGAAGAAGAACCCGGACGTGGCCGAGCTGGTGCGCAGCAAGTCGGGCCGCGTCTACGGTGACCTGCTGGGTATACTGACCGTGATGAAGGGGCTGCCGCTCTCCTACAACCGCGACCTGCAGGAGGACAAGGAGGGCTTCTTCGACACGGCCGACACGCTCATCTCCAGCCTGAACGTCATGACCGGCATGCTGGGCTCGCTCAAAATCGACCCGCAGCGCATGAAGTCGGTCATGCACAGCTATATACTGGCCACCGACCTGGCCGACTACCTTGTCGATAAGGGGCTGCCCTTCCGCGATGCACACAGCGCCGTGGCCCGTCTGGTGGCCTACGCAACGGGCGTGAAGAAGGACTTCGCCGATTTGAGCATGGCTGAATATAAGAAATTCTCGAAGCTGTTCGAGCAGGACGTGTATAAAATTACGGTGCAGAAATCCGTGCAGGCGCGCACCTCGCCGGGCGGCACGGCCTCGGCGCAGGTCAAGGCCGGCATCGCCAGGGCCAGAGAGATAGTCAGTCGCTATGGCAAAGAAGATTAAGATCGCGCCCTCCATACTCTCGGCGGACTTCGGCTGCCTGGGGCAGCAGGTCAGGGAGGCCGAGAGGGCGGGCGCCGACTACATACACGTGGATGTGATGGACGGGCATTTCGTGCCCAACATCTCCATCGGCGTGCCGGTGGTGGCCTCGCTGCGCAAGATAACCAGGATACCGCTGGACGTCCACCTGATGATAGAGAAACCCGACCTTTACATCGAGAAGTTCGCCGAGGCGGGGGCGGACATCATCACGGTGCACGTGGAGGCGGCCACGCACCTGGACGGGACGCTCAAGGCCATCAGGGCCATGGGCAAGAAGGCGGGCGTCTCGCTCAACCCGGGCACGCCGCTCTCCAGCATCGACGAGGTGCTGCCGCTGGCAGACCTGGTGCTGGTGATGACGGTCAACCCGGGATTCGGCGGGCAGGAGTTCATAGGCAGCACGCTGGACAAGATAGCGAGATTGCGCCGGATACTTTATAATAGGAAAGTCAAAGCGGAACTCGAGGTTGACGGGGGGATAACGGCCAAGACAGCCCCCACCGTGGTCCAGGCCGGCGCAGACGTGCTGGTGTCAGGATCGGCAATCTTTAACTCAAAACAGGGGATTGCTTTTGCTTTGAAAAAGTTGAGGGAAGCGGCTTGTTAACGAGAGGCCTTGTTGCGTGTCCTGATGCAGCGCGAGCAAAGGTTGAGCCGTATGGCTACGCCGTTAACGTTAAGGGTGGTCGGCTGTATGTTGGGCAGCCAGACCCTCCGTGTATGCTGCTTGGAGTGGCTTATCCTGTTGCCGAATTGCAGCGTCTTTCCGCACATATCACATTTAATGGCCAATGTTGAACCTCGTCAGATATTTATTATGCTAAAAACAATGGTATATAATACCACAATCGTTCCCGTGTTAAAAGGAGACAAATGAGTAACGAGAATTCCTGGGGCGGCAAAGACCTGCGAGACATGTTTGCCGCGGGAAGCAACTGGCTTGAAAAGAGCGTAGCCGACGTCAACGCCATCAATGTTTTCCCCGTGCCGGACGGCGATACGGGCACCAATATGCTGCTGACGCTGCGCTCCGTAATTGAGGAGGCCGACAGGTCGCCGGACATGACATCGTCGGTCATGGCCAAGTCCATGGCGCACGGCGCGCTGCTGGGCGCACGCGGCAACTCGGGCGTGATACTTTCGCAGATATTCCGCGGGCTGGCCAGGGGGCTGGACGGCAAGGACAGCTTCACAGGGGCCGACTGGGCCAAAGCGCTGGAGCAGGCGGCCAAGACGGCGCGCGAGGGGCTCTCCAACCCTGTTGAGGGAACGATACTGACCGTGGTCAAGGACGCCGCGACGCAGGCGCAGAAATATGCAGCCGAGCACCCGGACGACTTCATCGGCATCATGGATGCGGCGGTGAAGGAGGCCAGGGAGTCGGTGGCACGCACGCCCTACCTGCTGCCGGTGCTGCTGGAGGCGGGCGTGGTGGACGCCGGGGGCGAGGGGCTGTACATACTGCTGGACGGCGCGCTGCGCCACCTCAAGGGCGAGCTGGAGGAGCTGCAGTTCAGGAAGCCGCAGATGGTCAGCGCCAACATCACGGCCACCAAGCACTTCGACATGGTATCGATGGAGGGGGAAGAGGAGGCCTACGGCTACTGCACCAACTTCCTGCTGGAGGCCGACAACGTGGACTCGGAGAAGATAAGGCGCAAGCTGGAGGGCCGGGGGCAGTCGCTGGTGGTGGCGGGTGACGAGACGGCCGTGCGCGTGCATATACATACCTACGACCCGGGCGGGATACTGGCCTACGCCACCTCGCTGGGCACGCTGCACCAGATACAGATACAGAACATGGACGACCAGCACGTGGGCTTCAAGGAGATGCAGAAGCAGCGGACGCTGACGCCCGATATAGCGGTGGTGGTGGTGGCCTTCGGCGAAGGGCTGATAAAGGTCTTCGAGAGCCTGGGCGCGGTGGTGGTCAAGGGCGGGCAGACCATGAACCCCAGCGTCAAGGAGATACTGGAGGCGGTGGACTCCATGGAGTCGCCCAAGATAATTTTATTGCCCAACAACAAGAATATCATCCTGACGGCCTCGCAGATAAAGGAGCTGACCAAGAAGCAGGTGGAGGTCATACCCAGCCGTACCATACCGCAAGGCGTGACGGCGCTGCTGACCTTCAACTACGAGAGCCCCTTCGAGGAGAACATACAGTCCATGACCGATGCGGTGGCGACCGTCAAGACGGTTGAGATAACCACGGCGGCCAGGAGCACGCAGCTCCACGGGCTGAAGATAAAGCAGGGCCAGGCCATCGGCATCATCGACGACAGCGACCTGGTGGCGGCGGGCGACGACGTGACGGCCGTGCTGATGCAGAGCCTGGAGAGCGCCAAGGCGGAGGGCGCCGAGCTGATAACCATGTACTACGGCGCCGACCTCAAGGCCGCGCAGGCCGAGGAGGTGCAGGCCAAGGTCAAGGAGAGGTACCCCGGCAAACAGATTGAACTGGTGAGCGGCGGACAGCCCCACTATTTCTACATAGTGTCACTTGAATAAGGAGGAGGTTAGCTAGATGGTCAAGATTGTGTGCGACAGCACGGCGGATATACCTGCAGACGTAGTGAAAAAACTGGGCATCTCCGTTGTACCGCTGAATATACTCTTCGGCACGGAGACCTACCGCGACGGCATCGACATCAACCCCGATCAGTTCTACAAGAGGCTGGTGGAATCCAAGGTGCACCCCACCACCTCGGCGCAGGCCCCGGGCTATTTTTCAGAGCTTTTTACCAAGCTGGCCAAGGAGACGGACGAGATACTGGCGATCGTCATCTCCAGCAAGCTGAGCGCCACCCATGAGAGCGCTGTCCAGGCCAAGGCGCTGGTGGGTGATATCTGCAAGATAGAGATCGTCGATTCGCTGCAGACCTGCGGCGCGCTGGGGCTGCCCGTGATACGAGCCGCCCAGGCGGCGCAGTCCGGCGCCAGGCTGGCCGAGCTGGCCGAGCAGGCCAGGGACTGGTGTAACAGGGCGCATGCCTACATGGTGTTCGACACGCTGGAATATTTGAGGAAAGGCGGCCGCATTGGCCGCGCACAGGCCCTGATGGGCGGACTGCTGAAGATAACGCCCGTGCTTACGCTGCACGAGGGCATCGTCACACCGGTGCAGCGCACCCGCAACCGGGCGCAGTCCATCGACACGCTGGTGCAGCTGGTCAAGAGCGCCAGCAAGGTCGAGGAGCTGATGATAGAGGACGCCACCACGCCGGATGACCTGGAGGTGCTGGCCGGCCGCATGGCCGAGGTCTATCCCAGGGACAAGACCTACCGCAGCACGGTCAACCCGACCATAGGCGTGCACGTCGGCCCGCACGTGCTGGCCGCCTGCTTCATAGAGGGCAAATAATGGCCATAAAGATAGTTACCGACACCGGCAGCGACATAGCGCCCGAGGTGGCCAGGGAGCTGGGCATCACAATCGTGCCCCTGTACGTGCAGTTCAACAACGTCAGCTACCGCGACGGCGTGGACATAGGCCCCGACCAGGTCTACGCCCGGCTGGTGAGCGATAAGACCAGCCCCACGACCTCGGCGGCGTCGCCGGGCGACTTCGCCGACGCCTACAGCAGGCTGTGCAAGGACAGCGACGGCATAATCTCGGTGCACCTTTCCAGAAAACTGAGCGCCACATATGACTCGGCGCTGGCGGGCAGCAAGCTGGTCAAGGACGGCTGCCCTATACAGGTGGTGGACTCCGAGCTGGTCTCGGTGGCCACCGGGCTGATAGCCATGGCCTCGGCGCAGCTGGCGCTGGCCGGCAAGAGCATGCAGTCCATCATGGACAACATCTCTCAGTCCATTCAAAACACCTTCGCCTACGGGCTGCTGGACTCGCTGAAGTACATCGCACGCAGCGGCCGGCTGGGCAAGGCCGGCCCGATACTGGGCTCGATGCTGCCCATCAAGCCGGTGCTGCGCATCAGCGACGGGGCCATCACCCCCATCGGCGCGGTGCGCGCCCGCAACAAGGGCGTGGACCGGCTCCTGGAGCTGGTGCACCAGGCCCAGAACGTGCAGAACATCGCCATCTCGCACAGCACCACGCAGAGCGAGGTGGACACATTTACCGCCAGGCTGCAGGCCATGTTCCCCAATATCAAGCCGGCCATATCGAAGCTGGGCTCGGCGCTGGGCGTGCACGGTGGGCCGGGCACGCTGCTGGTGGCCGTGCAGCAGGAGCCGGGGACGGAGGCCAGGAAGCACCAGATCTCACTGCCCTCCATGCAGCAGATACGCGAGAGCATCCAGCAGCGCATGAAGGACTCGACGCGGTCGTTCAGCTACCAGTTCCAAAGAATTGCGTGATAAATGAGCGCACAGGTAACCGATAAGTCGGCCCTTTTAACTGCCGTCCTCAAGCTGGAAGTTAAAAACGGGTACTCCGACAGAGCGGTGATCGGCGGGCTGGATAACTTCATCAGGAAATGGGCGGAGTCGGAAGCCCGCGGCGCCTCCAGGCTGAAAGCGGTGCTGTTCGACGGCACGGCCTATTCAGCCAAGAGCATCGAGGAGCGGCAGGCCTGGGTGGCCAGGGTGCTGGAGGAAGTGGAAAGGCCGTCCCGCCCCGGGCCGGCCACCGTACCCAAAGCGGCTAAGAGCACGACGCAGAAGGCAAAACCTGCGCCCGCGCCCGCAGCCAGGAAACCGGGCATGCTGGACTCACCGGCCACGTCAGTCAAGGGTGTGGGTGAAGCGGTGGCTAAAAGGCTGGCCAAACTCAACGTCTTGACCGTGCGGGACATGGTCTACCATTTCCCGCGCCGCTTCATAGATTTCTCCCGCCGCTGCAGCATCTCGGAGCTGGCCATGGGGCAGGAGCAGACCGTGTTCGTCAACGTCTGGGAGGCCCGCACCACCATGCTGGGGCGCATGCGCAGCACGGAGGCCGTGCTGGGCGACGAGACGGGCAATATACGCGCCGTGTGGTTCAACCAGCCCTGGGTGGCAAAGCAATTGAAGACCAACTCTCGCATCGCGCTGAGCGGGCGGGTGACCGAATTTAACTTCTCCAAGGTGTTCGAGAACCCGGAATGGGAGCTGATAAACGAGAAGGAGCTGCTGCACACCGGAAGGCTGGTGCCGGTCTACCAGCTGACGCAGGGGCTCTACCCGCGGCAGGTGCGCGCCTGGATAAAGAGCGCGCTGGACTGCTGTGTAAAGGATATCGACGATTACCTGCCGCCCTCCATCCGCACGGGCTGCAATCTCATAGATTTGCAGCGGGCGCTGATGCAGGCGCACTACCCGGCGGACTACGCCGCGCAGGGCCAGGCCAGGCAGAGGCTGGCCTTCGACGAGCTGTTTTTGCTGCAGCTCGGCGTGCTGAGCAGGAAGAAGGAGTGGCAGGAGGACCAGCCCGGGCGCGCCTTCAGGATAGAGGCCGGGCTGATGGATAAATTTATCGGGTCGCTGCCCTTCAAGCTGACCGGCGCTCAGGACAGGGTCATGGGCGACATCTGCGCCGACCTGGCGTGGGAGGTGCCCATGTCGCGGCTGGTGCAGGGCGACGTGGGCAGCGGCAAGACGGTGGTGGCCACGCTGGCGCTTTTAATGGCCGTGCACAACGGCTACCAGGGCGCCTTCATGGCACCGACCGAGATACTGAGCGAGCAGCACTTCAATACGTTGGTCAGGCTGCTCTCCGAGATGGGCCGGGCGCAGCAGTTGGAGCCGTACCTGTATTCCTTCGGCGGCATCTTCCCCTCCGAGGTGAAGGTGGCGCTGCTGACGGGCAGCATGAGCGCCAAGGAAAAGTCGGCCGTGCACGCGATGATAAAGGCCGGCGAGGTCAATTTAATCATAGGCACGCACGCCTTGATACAGAAGGGTGTGGAGTTCAAGGGGCTGGGCATGGTGGTGATAGATGAGCAGCACCGCTTCGGCGTAATGCAGCGCACGGCGTTGCGGCAGAAGGGCTTCAACCCTCACCTATTAGTCATGACGGCCACGCCCATACCGCGCACGCTGGCGCTGACGCTGTGGGGCGACCTGGACATCTCGACCATCGACGAGATGCCGCCCGGACGGCAGGTCATCAAGACGCGCTGGCTCAAGCCGGACGAGCGAAACAAGGCCTACAACTTCATACGCAGGCAGGTGGGTGAGGGCCGGCAGGCCTTCATCATCTGCCCGCTGATAGAGGAGTCTGAGAACCTGGAGGCCAAGGCGGCCATCGCCGAGCACGAGAGGCTGCAGCGGGAGGTCTTCCCCGAGCTGAGGCTGGGGCTGCTGCACGGCCGCATGAAGGGCGCCGACAAGGAAGCGGTGATGCACGAATTCAAAGAGGGCAGGCTGGACATACTGGTCTCGACCGCGGTGATCGAGGTGGGCATAGACATACCCAACGCCACTGTCATGCTGATCGAGGCGGCCGACAGGTTCGGCCTGTCGCAGCTGCACCAGTTCCGGGGCAGGGTGGGCCGCGGCGAGCAGCAGAGCTACTGCATGCTGCTGGCCGAGAACCCCTCAGACCAGGCGCTGGAGCGGCTGAGGATCATCGAGACGGTCAACGACGGCTTCATCCTGGCCGAGAAGGACCTGGAGCTGCGCGGGCCGGGCGAGTTCTTCGGCACGCGCCAGAGCGGCATGCCCGACTTGAAGATGGCGCGGCTGTCCGACACACACCTGCTGGAGCTGGCGCGCAAAGAGGCGCGCAAGCTCTTCGCCGCGGACCCGGCGCTGAGCAGCCGGCAGAACGCGCTGCTGGTCGAGCAGTTCCATAGAATGTGGGACAAATCGGTGGAAAACAATTAAAATAGTACTTTCTTTGGTAAAAACTGAGGACTTACAGGCGATTTTGTTTATTTTTTAGCGGGAGCGCACATGTTATTCAGAAAATACCTGGCTGAAAAACTCGAGCAGGCCGTTGAGCAGGCCAAGAAGAAGGGGCTGTCGGTCAATATCTCCATGCCGGAGATAACCATCGAGCGCCCGGCCAAGCCGGAGTACGGCGACTACGCCAGCAGCCTCCCGCTGAAGCTGGCGCGCGTCAGCGGGCTGTCGCCCATGGACGTGGCCGAGCACATACGCAAGAGCCTGCCTAAAATGGACGAGGTAGAGAAGGTGGAGGTCGCCAAGCCCGGCTTCATCAACTTCACGCTGAGCAGGAGCTGGCTGGCCGGGCAGGTGAGCGCCATCTGCCAGGAGGGCGAGGCCTACGGCAACGTCAGCCCGGGCAGGAAGTCCGTGCAGATAGAGTTCGTCAGCGGCAACCCCACCGGGCCGCTGCACGTGGGGCACGGCCGCGGCGCCGTGCTGGGCAGCACGCTGGCCAACGTGCTGAAGGCCGCCGGATACAAGGTCACCAGCGAGTACTACATCAACGACGCCGGCAGCCAGCTGGAGGCCTTCCACCAGACGCTGTTGGCCCGCTACCAGCAGGCGCTGGGCCAGCAGGCCGAGGTGCCGGCCAACGGCTACCAGGGCGCCTACATGGCCGACATCGCCGCCAGAATAATCGAGCAGTCCGGCGACAAGTATTTGAAGATGGAGCGGGATGAGGCCGCGGCGGAGATAGGCAGGGTGGGCATCAGCATGGTGATGGAGCAGATCAGGGACGACCTCAGGCTGCTGGGCGTGGAGTTCGATATCTGGTTCAGTGAGAAGAGCCTGTTCGACAGCAACCAGTACAACAAGACCATGAAGATGCTCAGGGACGGCGGCTTCGTGGCCGAGAGGGAGAACGCCACCTGGTTCACCTCGTCCAACCTGGGCGACGACCGGGACAACGTGCTGGTCAGGAGCGACGGCACGCCCACCTACTTCGCCTCGGACATCGCCTATCACTACAACAAGTTCGTGGTCAGGAAGTTCGACCGCGTTATAGATATCTGGGGCGCCGACCACCAGGGCCACGTCTCGCGCATGAAGGCCGTGATGAACGCGCTGGGGCTGGACCCCGAGAGGCTGGAGATAATCATCTGCCAGCTGGTCACGCTCAGGCGTGGACAGGAGCTGGTCAAGCTCTCCAAGCGCTCGGGCGACATCATCACGCTGCGCGAGTTGCTGGACGAGGTTGGGCCGGATGCCTGCCGCTTCGTCTTCCTCTCGCGCTCGGCCGATTCCCAGATGGACTTCGACCTGGAGCTGGCCATCAAGCAGTCGGCGGAGAACCCCGTCTACTACGTGCAGTATGCCCACGCCCGCATCTGCAGCATACTGCGCAACGCCGCCGAGAAGGGCATCAAGTACGAGGCGGGCGACGTCGGCCTGCTGACCAGCGAGCCGGAGCTCACGCTGATACGCCTCATGGTGCGCATAACCGAGGTGATCGACACCATAGCGGCCTCGCACGAGCCGCACAGCCTGCCGTTCTACGCGCAGGACCTGGCGACCGTCTTCCACTCCTTCTACAAGCAGTGTCGGGTCATCTCGGACGACGGCAAGCAGACCATGGCCAGGCTCAAGCTGGTGGAGGCGGCGCAGATCGTGCTGGCCAAGACCCTGCACCTGATGGGCATGACCGCCCCCGAGAGCATGTGACCCACAATCATATATTATTTGATAGCTGAAGATATTGACTATAAATGAGCATGATTTGAATGATGCTTTTTACGTGGCGATCTGTACTACTGCTTTTAATACTTGCCATATTACCGGTATCCTGCCAGCAAGTCACCACTACGCAATTACCCTCCGAAAACGGAGCGGAAAATATATCACAAACTCAGCCCCTAACTGTTTCTACTGAAAACATCACCTTGGAATCCGGATTTGAGATTCCTCATGGAACGATGCCGCAAAGGGAAGCAACCTATGATGATATCATTCGTACTCCTGGTGGGACGTTTTCTTATAGGGGTAATATCCTAGAGACAGGGAAGATATCCGAGCTGGAAAGTGTAAAGCATATTAAGGTGCTATTAGATGGAGGTTTCTACGTTTCATATAGGAATGTTATTGAAACTAAAGCCAGGCAGATAAGAACTATTTTATTTTTTACATCTCATCCGGGTATTGACATGACAAATTATCTTATTAAGATCAAGCAGTCAAATTTACTTGAAGGCATTCAAGTGAAGCAAATTGAGCAATTAACATGGTTATCTGATGCAATAGCGTTTATGGTGGAAATATCGCCTCAGATTAAGCCCGGGGATTACAAACTAGGATTCCTAATGTTTGTTAACGGTGAATATTTTGGTGACTTACCATGTAATATTCACATCATTGAATAGTTCTTATAGACATAACCTAAATACCACGGGAAAACACCAAATGCTATAGACATCACCAGCCAGTTGGTTTCTTTTATTCTTTTTCCGTTTGTAGCTGTATTACCTTTTGTGTTACACTTTTGGCTTGGTTATGAGACAGCGAGTTTTTTCCGGCGCCCGGCCCACCGGCAGGCAGCACATCGGCAATTACATCGGCGCCATACAGAACTACGTCAAGCTACAGGAGAACTACGACTGCGTCTACTGCATCGTTGACGTGCACGCGCTGACCACCATCGAGGACACCGCCGAGCTGCAGGGGAACATCTACGAGATGATGCTGGACTGGCTGGCGGCGGGGCTGGACCCGAAGAAATCGATCATCTTCGTGCAGTCGCACGTGCCCGAGGTGATGGAGCTTTTCACCTACCTGGGCATGATAACGCCGCTGGGCTGGCTGCTGCGCGTACCCACCTTCAAGGAGAAGGTAAAACAGCAGCCGGACAACGTCAACTACGGACTTGTTGGATATCCTGTGCTGATGGCCGCCGACATCGTGCTTTACAAGACCAACGTGGTGCCGGTGGGCGAGGACCAGCTGCCGCACCTGGAGATGACGCGCGAGATCGTGCGCCGCTTCAACAACAAGTTCGGAGAGACCTTCCCCGAGCCGCAGGCCAAGCTGACCAACTACCCGCTGGTGCTGGGCCTGGACGGCTCGCAGAAGATGGGGAAGTCCTACGAGAACCACATCGAGCTGGCGGCCACGCCGGAGGAGACGCTGGAGAAGGTCAAGATGGCTGTGACCGACCCGGCCAGGCAGCGCCGCAACGACCCGGGCCATCCCGAGGTCTGCAACGTCTACTCGCTGCACAAGTATTTCAATGAGGATAAGGTTGCTGATATTGCGGTCAAGTGCCGCAAGGCCGACATCGGCTGCGTGGAGTGCAAGAAGATGCTGGCCGAGGGCATAAACCAGGCGCTCAAGGGCTTCAGGGAACGCCGCATCGAGCTGGCCAAAGACCCCGAGCATATACATGCCCTGCTGGCCGACGGCGCAAAAAGAGCGCAGGCCATCGCCAGGAAGACGCTGGACGAAGTAAAGCTCAAGATGGGCCTGTCAAGGCATGCCTGAGCCCGTCCGGCTGCCCCGCTCCATCCACGGAAAATCCGCACTGACCATTGCCAGGCACGCCGCCCTGGAGTCCGGCAAAATTCTGCAGAAAAGGTTCAGCCTTCCGCATAAATCCAAGAGCAAGGGTCGGCGCAACCTGGTGACCGAGGCCGACCTGCAGTCCGAGAAGAAGATAATCGGAATAATCCGTGCTGAATTCCCCGGCCACGGCATAGTATCCGAGGAGGCGGGCGAGCTGAAGGCAGAGCGTGAATATAAATGGATAATCGACCCGCTGGACGGGACCAATAACTACTTCTTCGGCATACCCATCTACTGCGTGAACATTGCGCTGGTCAGGCGTGGTGAGCCGGTTCTGGGGCTGACCTACGACCCGGTACGTAAGGAGCTCTTCCAGGCGGTCAGGGGAAAGGGCGCCTATCTCAACGGCAGGAAGATAAGGGTCTCAGGCGTGCAGACGCTGGAGAGGGCCTCGGCCGGGGTGGACCTGGGCTATAATCCCGAGCGCAGCAGGGAGCTGCTGGAGATACAGGCCAGGCTGTGGGGGCAGGTGCACCTGGTGAGGCTGCTGGGCTCGTCGGCGCTGGGCATGGCCTATGCCGCCTGCGGCCGGCTGGGCCTGTATTTTCACAAGTACGTTTATCCCTGGGACATCGCCGCCGGACTGCTGCTGGTGAGGGAGGCGGGAGGCGAGGTGACGGACTTCAAGGGCAGGCCGGTGGGCGTGGACAGCCACGAGATAGTGGCGGGCAGCAAAAGGCTGAACGGACTTTTCCTCGAGTGGCTAAATAAATAGAGCCTATTTCTCGTGCCTGGCCAGGAACCTGCTCATGCGCCTCAGGGCCTCTTCGATTTCAGGCATGGACGTGGCGTAGCAGCAGCGTAGATAGCCCTCGCCGCACTTGCCGAAGACATGGCCCGGCACCACGGCCACCTTCTCCTCCTTGAGCAGGCCCTCGGCGAACTCCTCCGAGCTCATGCCCGTGGACTTGACCGAGGGGAAGGCGTAGAAGGCGCCCCTGGGCTCGAAGCAGGAAAGCCCCATCTCACGGAAGCCCTTGACTATGACGCGGCGGCGCCTGTCGTATTCGGCCAGCATGTCCTCCACTTCCTGGTTGTTACTGTCCTTGAGCGCCTCCATGGCTGCCATCTGGCCCATGATGGGCGCGCACATCATAGTGTACTGGTGCACCTTGAGGATGGCCTCGATGATATTAGGGTTGGCGGCCACGAAGCCGACGCGCCAGCCGGTCATGGCGAAGGCCTTGGAGAAGCCGCCGATGAGGATAGTCCGTTCCTTCATGCCGGGCAGCGTGGCCATGCAGGTATGCTCCATATCGTAGGTCAGTCGGGCGTAGATCTCGTCGGACACCACCAGCAGGTCGTGCTTGACGGCCAGCTCGGCGATCTCCAGCAGCGGCTTCCTGGGCATGACCGCGCCGGTCGGGTTGGAAGGGAAGCTCAGCAAAATGGCCTTGGTCTTCTTGGTCAGCTTCTTCTTGATGTCGTCCGGCATAATCTCGAAGTTGTTGCTCTCGTAGGTGGGTACGGGCACGGGCACTCCGCCGGCCAGGGAGACGCAGACGGGATAGGCCACGTAGTGGGGATCGGTCATGATGACCTCGTCGCCCGGGTCGAGTATGGCGCGGAAAGCCAGGTCGAGCGCCTCGCTGCTGCCCGTGGTGATGAGCAGCTCCAGGTGGGGGTCGTAGTCCAGCCCGTAGAACTTATTATGATATCTGGAGAGGGACTCCCTCAGCTCGAGTATGCCGCGGTTGGAGGTGTACATGGTGAAGCCCTTCTCGATGGCGAAGATGCCGGCCTCGCGCACGGGCCAGGGCGTCACGAAGTCCGGCTCGCCCACGCCCAGCGAGATGGCGCCGTCCATGGACGAAAGCAGGTCAAAGTACTTCCTGATGCCGGAGGGAGAGATCTCCCTGACCTTTTTAGAGATATAGTTATCTTCACTGCGTAAATCACTATCTTCCACGTGGAACCTCCCGTGGACAAGCTATCAGATAAAAATCAGGCGACTACCCCAAGCCGTCTGGGCTCACCTTCATCCTCTATGATAACGCCGTCCTCTTTGTATTTCTTTAAGATGAAATGAGTCACGGTGCCCTGAACTGTCTCCATGGGAGCCAGCTTTTCAGAGACGAAAACTGCCACCTCCTGCATGGTCTTGCCGCCCACCAGTATGGCCAGGTCGTAGGCGCCCGACGCCAGGTAGACCGACTTGGCCTGCGGGAAGCGGTAAATGCGCTCGGCGATGGCGCCGAAGCCCACGTCCCTCTGCGGGGATACCTTGACTTCGACAAAGGCCCAAACCTGCTCTTCCCCCAGCTTGGACCAGTTGATCACGGTCTTGTATTTGACGATGCTCCCGTCCTCTTCGGCCTTCTTGATGATCTTCTTGACCTCGGCGACGGAGACTCCCGTCATTTTGGCTACCTGCTCGGGCGTAAGACGCGCATCCTTCTCAAGTGTCTCGAGTACCTTTTTTTCATTCTCCATGACTTACCTCGCACAACCTTTATATTCGGAGTAACCAAATTATAACAAAATACGCTGATTCCAGTATTTGCTGACGACGCCCCCGCTGTGATGCCAGGGGCAGCTAAGCCAGGGCGGGCTTTTTGGTGTGCCAGTCGGTGGCCTGCTCGAAGGCATAGGCCACGCGCAGGAGTGCCGCCTCGTCGAAGTGTTTGGCGATGATCTGCAGGCCGACGGGCAGGCCGTTGACCAGCCCGGCCGGTATGGAGATGGCCGGGACGCCGGCGATGTTGATGGGTAAGGTGCAGACGTCGCTCAGGTACATCTGCACGGGGTCGTCGGTCTTCTCGCCGATCTTGAAGGGTACGGTGGGGGAGGTGGGCGTGACCAGCACGTCGTACTTCTGGAAGGCCTGCTCGAAGTCGCGCTTGATCAGCGTGCGCACCTTCTGCGCCTTGAGGTAGTAGGCATCGTAGTAGCCGGCCGAGAGGGCGTAGGTGCCCAGCATTATCCTGCGCTTGACCTCGGCGCCGAAGCCGTTCTGCTTGGTCTTCTCCATGGATTCCCACATGTTGCTGCTGTCGCGATAGGAGTAGCCGTACTTGACGCCGTCGTAGCGCGCCAGGTTGGCCGAGGCCTCGGAAGGGGCCAGTATGTAGTAGGCGGCCAGCGCGTATCCCGTGTAGGGGAGAGAGACGCTGCGGTCGACGCTGGCGCCCAGCTTCTCGAGCTGCTTGATGGCCTCGTCGACGGCTTTGTGCACCTCGGGCTGCATGCCCCTGACGAAGTATTCTTTAGGCACGCCTATGCGCACCTTCTTGAGGTCGGGCTTGAGCGCCCGGGTGAAGTCAGGCACGTCCAGCGGGGCCGTGGTGGAGTCGCGCTTGTCATGCCCGCAGATGATATTCAGGACCAGTGCACAGTCCGTTACGTCCTTGGTTATGGGGCCGATCTGGTCGAGCGAGCTGGCGAAGGCCACCAGCCCGTAGCGGCTGACCCTGCCGTAGGTGGGCTTGAGGCCGACCACGCCGCAGAACCCGGCCGGCTGGCGTATGCTGCCGCCGGTGTCGGAGCCCAGTGCGTAGATAGCCTCGTCGGCGGCCACCGAGGCGGCCGAGCCGCCGCTGCTGCCGCCGGGAACGCGGTCCAGGTCCCAGGGGTTGTGCGTGACGAAGAAGGCCGAGTTTTCGGTGGAGGAGCCCATGGCGAACTCGTCCATGTTGGTCTTGCCCAGGATCACGTAGTGCTCGGCCTTGAGCTTTTTGATGACGGTGGCGTCGTAGGGCGGCACGAAGTTCTCCAGCATTTTGGAGGAGCAGGTGGTGCGTATGCCGCGCGTGCAGATGACGTCCTTGATCAGCGAGGGCACGCCGGTCAGCGGCCGGATATCGCCGGCGGCGATGGCCTTGTCCGCCTCTCTGGCATCTTTGAGCGCCTGCTCGTCGGTGACGGTGACGCAGGCGCGCACCTTATCATCGACCTTATGCAGGCCTTTGAGGACGGCTTCGGTAAGCTCCACGGAGGAGAGCTTTTTCTCTTTGAGCAGCCGGTGCGCCTCGTGTATGGTGAGCTGGTGAAGGTTGTCCATTACTATTCCAGTACGGCGTTGATCTTAAGCGAATCGTCTTCCTGTGCCGGGGCGTTGGCCAGCACGTCTTTGACCGGCAGCGAGGGCTCCGGCTCATCGGCGCGGTAGACGTTGGACAGCGCGATGGTCTGCGCCGTGGGCGGCAGGTCTGCCGTATCGACCCCCTTGAGTATCTCCATGTTCTCCAGTATGTTGGAGAGCTGGGTCCTGAATTTTTCCACCTCTTCCTCGCTCAGGCCGAGCCTGGCCAGCAGGGCGATGTGTCTGACCTCTTCCGCAGATAAACTCATATTTTCACCGTAAATTAGCTTGACTATTATATCATAACGCCCCGCCGGGCAGCCGACGGTGCTATGCGTGCTGCACACCTGAACTATACATAGGATTAGTATCCTTTTGGCTCACGAAGTTGATACCGCCGTGCCTTGTGACACGTTCAGTTCTGCTGCGACAATAGACATGACAATATAAATGGAGCGTTTTTGAGTTTTTCAGACTGAAATGAGTGCAATTAATGCGGGCGGGACGGTGAAGTCGGTCTACGGCTTCTTCTTCAACTCGCTGAAGGGGAAGCTGATAGTTTTCTCCATACTGGTGGGCGTCATACCTGCGCTGGCGATAGGCAGCATCAGCTATGTCAGCGCCAGCAACGCCATGAAGGCCGGCGCCGTGGAGAAGCTGGAGGTGGCCAACGCACTGACCAACCAGCGGCTTATCGCCTATTTCGACGACCTGACCAAGCAGGTCAACCTGGCCGCAGGAAATACCGTGGTCTACAACGCACTGGTGGACATAGAGAAGGGATTCGCCGCCGACGGCAGGCAGACCGGCGAAAACTGGGCGGCTGAGGAGGGCAAGTACCGCGACGAGATAAAGTTCATGAAGCAGGACAACGGCTACCGTGAGATCCTGCTGGTGGACAACGACGGCTACGTCATATTTTCAACGTCAAATTCCGTCGAGCTGGGCAGGAGCCTGCTGGAAGGCGACCTGAAGAACAGCCCGGCTGCCAATTGCCTGGCCAGCAGCTATGTCTCGGCCGGCATCTCCGACTTCGAGCCCTACGGCCCCGCCAATAACGCCCCCTGCGGCTTCATAGCCGCTCCCGTCAAGGACAGGACGGGCAACAGCGTGGGCATTTTCATGATCGAGATACCCTACGAGCATATCAACGCCATCACGCAGAACTCCACCGGCATGGGCCTGACCGGCGAAACCTTCATCGTGGGCCACGATAACAGGCTGCGCTCCGATTCCCGCATCGACCCGGCTTATACCGTCAGCAACTCCTTCGCGCAGGGGAAGACGGTCGACACGGAAGCCACCAAGAACGGCATTGCGGGCAGGGACGGCGTGGCCACGGTGGTGGGCTTCACCGGCCAGAAGATGATCTCGGCCTATTCTCCGCTGAGCTACCACAGCCTGCGCTGGACGACCATATCCGAGGTGAGCGAGGCCGAGGTCTACAGCGAGGTCGACGCACTGCTGAGGATATTCCTGATAGCGCTGGCCGCCGTGATTGGGGCCATAATCGTGGTGGGGTTCTTTGTCAGCGACCTGATAGCCAAGCCGCTGCTCTCACTGGTGCCGGTGGCGCACGCCGTGGCGCGCGGCGATGTCAGCCAGCAGATAAACGTTAAGAGCAGGGACGAGATAGGCAAGGTGGCGCGCGCCTTTGGTGCGGTGGTGGACTATTTAAAGGAGATGACGGAATCCGCCAACAGGATAGCCGGCGGCGACCTGAGCGTCAGCATAACGCCCAGGTCCGAAGACGACGTGCTCAGCAGGTCGATACTGGAGGTCGTGCAGAACCTGAGCCGGCTGAGCTCGAGCGTGGATAAAATTACGCATGCTGCGGTGGAAGGGAACCTGGACGCCCGCGGCGAGGTGGAGAAATTCAGCGGCGATTATGCCAGGATAGTGCAGGACATCAACGCAACGATGGACGCGCTGACCGGCCCGCTGAGGATGGCCTCGGCATATATCGACGATATTGCACGCGGCGTCAAGCGCGACCCCGTCCAGGAAGAGTACAGGGGTGAGTTCAACACCATCAAGGACAACCTGAACAAGTGCATGTCCGCCTTCAACGCGCTGGTGCAGGAGATGCTCAAGATCATCGACGCCGCCAAAGAAGGCAAGCTGGACGTGCGCGCCGACGCCGAGAGGTGCGAGGGCGTATATAAGAAGATACTGCTGGGGTTCAACAGCACGCTGGACTCCATCACCATACCGCTGACCGAGTCGTCCGATGTCCTGAACAGGGAAGCGGACTATGACCTGACCACCAAGGTGGCGGGCGAGTATAAGGGCGAGCTGGGCAAGCTCAAGAACGCGCTGAACGACGCGCTGGACAACCAGCTCAACGTTGTGCTGGAGCTGCAGCAGGTCTCGCAGGAGCTGGCGGAGTCGAGCAACAGGCTGATCGGGGCCTCCGAGCAGGCCGGACAGGCAGCCAGCCAGATCGCGCAGTCCAGCCAGCAGGTGGCCGGCGGTGCGGCCAGCCAGGCTTCCGCCATGAACGAGACGTTGAGGGCCATTGAGCAGCTCTCCAAGGCCATCGAGCAGATAGCCCGCGGCGCACAGGAACAGTCCCGGATGATCGAGAAGAACGTGCAGATGGTCAGCCAGCTATCCGTGGCCATTATGCAGATCTCCGCCAACGCACAGAGCGCCACGGACGATGCCAGGGCGGCTTCAGACGCTGCGGCGCACGGCGCCGACATGTCGCAGGACACGGTAAAGGGCATGGAGAAGATCAAGCAAACTATGGACGAGGTTGCGCTCAAGATAAACGGCCTGGGCGAGCGTTCCAGGGAGATCGGCAAGATAATCTCGGCCATCGACGATATTGCCGACCAGACCAACCTGCTGGCGCTCAACGCCGCCGTCGAGGCGGCCAGGGCCGGTGAGCAGGGACGCGGCTTCGCAGTGGTGGCTGACGAGGTGCGCAAGCTGGCCGAGAGGGCCTCGCAGTCGACCAAGGAGATCACCGAGCTCATAGGCCGTATACAGGACGGCGTGAACGAGACGGTAACCGCCATGTCCAGGGGCACCAAGCAGGTGGACGGCGGCTACGAGCTGGCGCACCAGGCCGGCAAGGCGCTGGAGGATATATTGCAGCGCTCGCACAAGATGGGTGAGCAGGTCCAGCAGATATCCGAGGCGGCCCAGGAGCTTAACCTCATGAGCACCGAGATGGTCAAGCTGGGCGACAGCATCAGCGCCATTGCCGAGGAGAACTCGTCGGCAACCCAGGAGATGGCGGCCACCGCCAAGCAGGTATCCAAGGCGGTGCAGGACGTGGCCAGCGTGGCCGAGGAGAACAGCGCCGCCACTGAAGAGGTATCGGCAGCCGCCGAGGAGATCAGCGCCCAGGTGCAGGAAGTGGTCAACGCCGGCGGTTCGCTGTCGCGCATGGCCGAAACCTTCAAGGGCCTGGTGGCCAAGTACAAGGTCAACGGCCACGGCAAGGGCAACGGCGACAAGGCGGCTTACGCCGCAGTGACCGGCAAGTCCGTCAAGGCCACGCGCAAGCCAAGCAAGAACTAGGGCTGAAACGCCAAATGAAGGTAGTTCTAGACTCGAAATGTGTGCTAGTATATGTTCGCAAGTGGTTGACAATTTATAAAAATGCTAATATATAGGACTTAAGAGACCTAGTGGGGTGAAATGAGGATGGCTGTAGTAATATCAAATAATAATGACTATACAAATATAGAAGATAACCTAATATCTGATTTCTTTATATCCTATCAGGATAATTTCCGCAGGGATTTCGAGACCGCTTTACAAGAAGTTTTAACGGGATGTGAAGTAATTGATATTGAGCAAGCGGAAAATGAACTGCGAGTAAGGATTAAATTTACTAAAGAGCTGCTAAAAACCGGTATACTGGAAAAAGAGGACGCTGTATGGGTTTTTAAAGGGCTATTAGGTAACTATCTTGAACTGAAAATTTGGGATTTTTTTACTAACAAATTCATTCCAGAAAGAGCCGGTGCAGGCAAAATAAATCAGTTTTGCAGATTAATAACCGGAGTATAGGAAATGGTTGAGGAAGAAGGGAAGGAGAAATCGGGCGAAGAAGAACCCAAAGGCAGTCCTCCACCGCTAGCAATACCAGAAGAAATATTAAAGACTTTACCTCCTGATATAAGGAAGGTTGTCAGTAGTCAAACTGCTTTACTTATGTCTGGTAGAACTAATTTGCCACATCCTTTAGCCGGTAAAATTACCTCAGGACATATTGATAAATTTCTCGATAATGATGAAAAGAGAGATATCAGAAAAGCCGACGCAGATAAATCAATTCGCAGATACATTTTTTGGGCGTTTATAGTGGCACTTGTGCTTTCAGTTGGCCTTATTATTGCGTTAGTAGCACTTAATGCCGTAAACCTGATACATGATTTAATTATAGCTGCAGTGTCTTTGATTGGCGGATTTGGCTCGGGTTTTGGAGTAGCTTGGCTTTTCAAGAAATAGCGGATGGCAAACCCCAAAACATCGAGATTGATTTCATTCAAGGTTTATTTATCCTGAATCAGCTACCATAAATTTCACGCCTGGCCAATTGTATTTATGTGCATTCATCATTTGAGCGCATATTTCAGCCGATGCTATAATCTTGGCTATTCACAGCAGGACAGACGCGTAATATGTTTGAAAAGCTTGACGTTATAGAGAAAAGGTACGAGGAGCTGGGCGAGCTCATCACCCGGCCAGAGGTGTACAACGATTTCCAGCGCGTGCAGACGCTGGCACAGGAGAAATCCGGCATCGAGGAGATCGTTACCAAGTACCGTCAGTACAAATCGGTCAGTAAGCAAATCTCCGACACGGAGGCCATGATCGAGCAGGGCCTGGAGCCGGATATGCTGGCGCTGGCCAGGGAGGAGCTGAACGGGCTTAAATCCATACAGGAAAAGCTGATGGAGGAGCTCAAGGTGGGCCTGCTGCCGCGGGACGCCAACGAGGACAAGGACGCCATTGTGGAGATCAGGGCGGGCACGGGCGGCGACGAGGCGGCGCTGTTCGCCGGCGACCTGTACAGGATGTATTACCGCTACGCCCAGGCCAAAGGCTGGCACATCGAAATCATCGACAGCAATCAGAACGAGGTGGGCGGCTTCAAAGAGGTCATCTTCGAGGTCAAGGGCAAGGGCGCCTACGGCCACCTGAAGTACGAGCGCGGCGTTCACCGCGTGCAGCGCGTCCCGGTCACCGAAGCCTCGGGTAGGATACACACGTCCGCGGCCACGGTGGCGGTACTGCCCGAAGCTGAGGACATAGACATTAAGATCAACCAGGAGGACCTGAAGATAGACATCTTCCGCAGCGGCGGGGCCGGCGGCCAGAACGTCAACAAGCTGAGCACCGCCGTGCGCATAACACATATACCCACGGGCATCGTGGCCGTGTGCCAGGACGAGAGGTCGCAGCTGCGCAACAAGACCAAGGCCATGGCCGTACTGCGCGCCAGGCTGTACGACATCGAGCAGAGGAAGCAGCAAAGCGAGGTTGAGGCCGAAAGAAGGTCGCAGATCGGCAGCGGGGACAGGTCGGAGAAGATACGCACCTATAATTTCCCGCAGGACCGGCTGACCGACCACCGCATCAACCTCTCGCTGCACGGGCTGCAGAAGATACTGGACGGAGACCTGGACAAGCTGATCGAGGCCCTGGCCACGGAGGAGCAGGCCAGGCTGCTGCAGGAAAGCAGGCCGTGACGCTGGAAGAGGCCCGGCGCAAATATACCTTACTATTAAAACAGCACGGGATAGAGGAGGCGGAGGAGGAGGCCAGGGTGCTGCTGTGCTACGCCTTAAACGTTGATTCCGCCCAACTGCTGGCCCATCCTGAATGCAGGTTGACCAATATCGAGGCCGCTTATATCGACGGCCTTTTCCAGCGAAGGGCGCGTGGAGAACCTTCCGCTTACATCATGCAGTCACGGCAATTCTACGGCATCGACCTGCAGGTCGGCCCGGGCGTGCTCATACCGCGGCCGGAGACAGAGGTGCTGGTGGAGCAGGCCATCACTTTCGCCCGCAGGTGGGCTGAACGGCACGGGCCGGCCATTTCCATTGCAGACGTGGGCACTGGCTCAGGCGCTATAGCCGTGGCGCTGGCGCTGCACCTGCCCGCCTCGAATGTATGTGCCATCGATATCTCGGGGAGGGCGCTGGAAATAGCCCAGTTGAACATTCGCAAGCACGGACTGGAGAAAAGGGTCAGGCTGGTACGCGGGGATTTGCTGGAGAAAATAAAAGGTAAGTTCGATATGATCGTGGCCAACCTGCCCTACGTGGCGGTGGACGAAATAGGGCATTTGCAGGTTGAGATTAAGGGACATGAACCGCTGATGGCCTTGAGGGGTGGCGCGTCGGGCGTTGAGTTGATCGAGAGATTGATAGCGCAGTCGAGGGCCTGTATCAAATCTGGCGGTGCGCTCATGCTGGAGATAGGCGCAGGCCAGGAGGGACGGCTGAAGGCTGTTGCCGGCCATTTATGGCCCGGCGCGGCAGTCTCGCTGGCTGCCGACCTGGCGGGCATAGACCGTGTGCTGAAGATCGAGATTTAGCCTTTGACAAGCATATAGGTTTATTGTAAACTTCTCGATTGGTTATTTAGCCGAATTTCAAAAAGGGGTGAATTGCAAGCATGAATATGATCGTCTGCTGTAAACAGGTACTCGACCCGGAGGCAGCGCCGTCCACGTTCAAACTCGATGCTGCCAACAACAGGATGGTACAGCCGCCCGAGGTCAAACCGGTTGTGAACCCTTACGATGAGCAGGCAGTCGAAGCTGCGCTGCGCATCAAAGACAAGGACAAGCCCGCCCACAAGGTCACCGTCATCTCGCTGGGCAACAACCTGATCCGCGACGTGGTGAAGAAGCCTCTGTCCATGGGCGCCGATGAGCTGGTATTGCTTGAGGACCCGGCGTTCGAAGGCGGAGACAGCTTCGCCGTAGCTACCGCACTGGCGGCAGCCATCAAGAAGGTTGGCCCGTTCGACCTGATCTTCTGCGGCAGGCAGGAGTCGGAGTGGGACGACGGCCAGGTGGGCTCGGGCATTGCCGAGATACTGGGCATCCCCAGCGTGACCGTGGCCAAGAAAGTGGACGTGGTGGACGGCGGCAAGGTCAGGGTGGAGAGAGTTGTTGCAGACGGCTTCCAGGTTTTAGAGGTCCAGGGCCCGGCGCTCATCACGGTCAGCAACGAGCTGGGCGAGGCGCGCTACGCCACGCTCAAGGGCATCATGGCCGCCTCCAAGAAACAGCCCACAGTGTGGAAACCGGCCGATATCGGCGTCGACAAGACCGGCGCCGCAGCCAGGAAATCAAAGATAGTCAAGCTCTTCCAGCCCGTGAAAGAAGGCAAATGCGATATCGTCAGCGCCGATTCACCGGCGGAAGCCGGCTCACTGCTCGCCCAGAAACTGCGCGAGAATAAGGTCATCTGATAAATGTATCAGGATATAGAATAGGAGGATACAATGGCTGATAATAAAGGAATTTTAGTCGTCGGTGAGGTAGCCGAGGGCAAACTGCTGCCGATCACTGCCGAGCTTCTGGGCGCAGGCAAGCAGCTTTCCAATGATTTGAAAGAGCCTTTGAATTGCATCTTGATCAGCGATAAGGTCGGCGATGCGGCCAAGGCCGCCATCGCAGCCGGCGCCGACAAGGTTTTCGTTACCGAGGACGCACAGCTAAAGGACTACCAGACGGACACCTTCATGCTGGTCATGGAGAAGGCCGTGGCGGACATCGCCCCCAGGGTCATCCTGATGGGCCAGACCTCCATAGGCCGCGACCTGGCCCCCAGGCTGGCCTTCAAGCTGGGCGTCAGCGCCGTCATGGACTGCCTCGAGCTGGGCATCGACGGGGCAACCAAGCTGATGAACTGCACCCGCCCGGTCTACGGCGGCAACGCCAAGGCGGTCTTCACCTCTGATGCCGTCCCGCAGATCGCCACCGTCAGGGCCAAGGCAGGCACTCCGCTGCCGCCCGACGCCGCCAAAGCCGGCGAGGTGGCAGCCTTCGCAGTAGCGATGGACGCTTCCAAGATCAGGGCCAAAGTGCTTGAGACGGTCAAAGAGGAAGTGGCAGGCATCAAGCTGGAGGACGCCTCCGCAGTAGTGGCAGGCGGCCGCGGCATGGGTGGGCCCGAGCCCTTCTCCAAGGAGCTGGCCGACCTGGCCAAGATACTCAAGGGCGCCGTGGGCGCATCCAGGCCACCCTGCGATAACAAGTGGGTACCTGACTCCATACAGATCGGCCTCACCGGCAAGATCATTGCCCCTGAGCTTTACATCGCGGTGGGCATTTCCGGCTCCAGCCAGCACATGTCCGGCTGCGCCGGCTCCAAGTGCATCGTTGCCATCAACAAGGACCCCGAGGCCAACATCTTCAAAGAGGCGCGCTTCGGCGTGGTGGGCGACTGGAAGGTCGTGCTGCCCGCCTTCACCGCCAAGATAAAAGAGCTGGTCTCATAAGAAATTCTGGATTAAATTATAGCGAGGCCCTGCCGACCGGCAGGGCCTCGTTTTTATTATGAAATCCATGCGGTCATGTTGTCTGTAACGGGATGCCTAAAGTAGAATAGGCGCGGGGCTTTAGTTTACTTTAGTACAATTTATAAGGGAGGCAGATATGTTGAGGAAATGGCTGGTTGCCTGCACCGCGATATTGTTTTTATTACCTGCCGCAGCCTGTGTGTCCAAAGCTGACTACGACACGCTCGCGCAGGAAAGAGATACCTTGAGAACACAGGTTGCAAGCCTGCAGGCCGATGTGAACACGGCAAATGCAAACAAAGAAGCCATCAAACCGATTTTGACCAGGCTTAACAAGGAGGTCAAGGCTTCGGCCGTCCTGATTTCCTTCCTGTCTAAATCCATGAATTTGTACAGTACGGGAGGGCAGGCAGCCGATTACGGGGCGGTCGGCAGCAGCTTTATTATGGATTTTGGGAGTGCAGTTAACGACGTGAACGATGCACAGCTGTCACAAACGTGGAAAGATATGATACAGGCGCTGGGCCGTCAGGACGCTAAAGTATATATCGCAAAGTTCACAGATATGGTTTCACAGTTGTCCAAAATGATCGATAGTGACGTAGCGGCCATCCAGACCAAAGTTCAATAGGATGCCGCCGGCTTAAAATCGCATTGACGGTGGCCCTGTTGTGCTAAACAGCGCTACTGTGATTCGCCCTTCTTCTGAGAGTGCTGGGCGATGATCTTCTGGGCGATAAGAGCCGGCACGGCCTCGTAATGGTCGAACTCAATAGTGAAGGTGCCGCGTCCCTGTGTCATGGAGCGCAGGTCAATAGCATAGCGTAATATCTCAGCCAGGGGGACCTGCGCCTGGATCACGTTCATACCGTGGCTGGGGCTCATGCCCATGACACGGGCGCGCTTGGTGTTCAGGTCGCCGATGATGTCGCCGGTGAAGGAGTCCGGGACGGTAACCGTCATGTTCATGATAGGCTCAAGCAAAACGGGCGAGCCGTCGGTCATGCCCTTCTTGAAGGCCTGCGCCGAGGCGATCTTGAAGGCCATCTCCGATGAGTCAACGGGGTGGAAGCTGCCGTCATAGAGGGTCACTTTCATGTCAACGGCCGGGTATCCGGCCAGCACCCCCTCCAGCCTGGCTTCCTTGACGCCTTTCTCCACAGCCGGAATATAGTTCCTGGGTACAGCACCGCCCACTACCTTTGACTCGAATTCGAAACCGCCGCTGGGAGGCAATGGTTCCATTGTTATAAGAACGTGCCCGTACTGGCCGTGCCCGCCGGTCTGTTTCTTATGCTTGTATTCAGCATCCACCTGCTGGGTGATGGTTTCCTTGTACGGGACTTTGGGTACCTCCAAATTGACATCGACGCCGAACTTGCGCTGCAACCTGCTGGCAGCTATCTCAAGGTGCGTATCGCCCATGCCGCCCAGCGTGAGCTCGCCTGTATCTGCTTCGCGTTGCACCTTTAAGCTGGGGTCTTCTTCACTTATCCTGGCAAGTCCGGAGCTCATTTTATCGAGATCGGCTTTGGATTTGGGGTGAACAGCCTTACTGAGGGCCGGCAAGGGGAATACAATGGGGTTAAGCTTGAGCGCATGTTCCTTTATGCTCAACGTGTCGCCCGAAACAGTATTGGCCAGCTTCACCACCACGCCTATATCACCGGTGGGTATCTGGGTGGCCGCCTCCTGGGTCTTGCCGTGCGGGATCGAGACCTGGCCCACCCTTTCCACTGCGCCCTTATTTACATTCCATACCTGGGAGTTGCTGGAGAATGTGCCGGAGTAGACGCGGAAATAGCTTATCTTGCCTACGTGGGGGTCAGTCGTGGTCTTGAAGACCAGCGCTGCCAGCGGTGAGTCAGCCGCCTTATATTCCCCCTCCTTGCCCGATGCGTCAGCGGCCTTGAAGCTGACGGCGGCCGGGGAAGGCAAATATTCGACTATGGCGTCCAGCAGTGTGGCCACGCCGTTGTTGGTCAGGCCTGAGCCGGCCAGCACGGGGACCACTTTGCCCTGCAGCGTGGACTCCTTGATGCACTTATAAATCTCTTCCGTGGATATCTCGCCGCCGTCCAGGTAGCGCGTCATGATCTCGTCGTCTATCTCCACCACGGCCTCTATCAGCTTCTCGCGTGCGCTGTCCACATCGGCCGACATACTGGCCGGGACCTCTATCTCCTTGGCCGGGTTGCCGGCGTAGGCCTTCTTGTTGATGACGTCTATAACGCCCTTGAAGTCCTTCTGCGAGCCGATGGGGAGCTGGATGGGGACGCAGCGCGGGCTGAGCTTGGACTGTATCTGCTCCAGCGTCTGGGCGAAGTTGGCGTTCTCGCGGTCCATCTTGTTCATGAAAATAAGCCGAGGCATGTTGGCCTCCGCCGCATAGCTCCAGACCTGCTCGGTGCCGACCTCCACGCCCGATGCGGCGCAGACCAGTATAACGGCGCCTTCGCTGACCCTGAGCGCGCTCCTGACCTCTCCCACGAAGTCTGGATAGCCCGGCGTATCTATGACATTGACCTTGTTGCTCTTCCAGTTCAGCGGCAGCACGGTGACGTTGATGCTTATCCTGTGCTTGATCTCGTCCGGATCATAATCGGAGGCGGTAGTGCCATCGCCGACGTTGCCGATGCGGGTGATGGCGCCTGCGTCGAAGAGCATGGCTTCCAGCAGGGAGGTCTTGCCTGAACCGGAGTGGGAAAGAAGGGCTACGTTGCGGATTTTATCGGGGGCCATTTCAATACCTCAATTCTTCTTCTTAAAATGGGAAATACAATAGGGCATTGTATCAGTCAGTGAGCGTAAACGTCAAGGAAATTGGCTGTGGATTAGCGTACATATCGCGCGAAACGATTTGATTTCAGCTTGCTATTATTTTCAAAAGAGAATCGCACAAGTTTATAATTTACCCGCAAGTAAATTACATGATACGAAAGGTGGAAATTGGAATTCATTGAGTTTGCATATAATATAAGATAACCCGTTCATACCCATATCCGTGCACTTGTTTCCCAATATAAATGAACGGGCCACCAGCAGTTGAATATTATAGTTGTCTATTGTCTGAGATTGGTTTTGATGCAGAGTAATTGACTTGGTGCCGAGCGAGAATGTTATCTCGGCGTTTGTTTGTCTAGTACCGCACTCGTCGTCTATATATCGATCTATGAGTATTCCTGTTTGTCTCACAGACATCGGCACCGTTGATATCTGGAGAAACGAATCATCGATGGATATTTTGCCGTTAATACCTTGATCGGTGATGCCCATATAAACCGGTTCTGTACCTCGACTTATAATAAGTCCGATGCTACGACCGAAAATCCAGGTACGTACTTGTTGGAAAATAATCTCATATACGACATTAGGAGTGAGTGTTAAATCATTACAGAATGCCTGCAAAATAATGATATTTACTGGCGACCTTGAATCAGCATCCTCAAAATGGTATATGAATGTGGTACCCCACGGGCTTTGGCCAGAGTCCTTGATTTTTCGATTTATAAATTTTGCCTTGACATGCCCATTAGTCCAGCTGTTGGAACTATCATCAGTAGCAAAATAGAATTCTTGTGCTGGCTTAAAATATATCCCGGGATGGTCAAATGCTGGTACCATTTGCTGATCGATCGGCTCAGGATGATCCGTGGAATGATTCTGGTTCGAAGACAAGGGACTACAGAAACAACCTGTTGCTGACGTAGTTAGAATAATCATGATAAGGAATATGATATAGGTCTGTCTGCTAAACAACCTTCTCCTCCACCTGACTACTAAAATATGATATGTCGGATTGCGATGCCATAATTCTATCATAGCAGTTTGTGATTTACAGTGAATGGGATACTTGTGAACGTGAGTTGACACACTTAAGACCCTATGCTAGTATGTACGCTGTTTCTCTGAACGTACCTTAACAACTGGATAGTGGAAGGAAAGGTTCTTTTTTTAAGAGAGTTTGATCCTGGCTCAGGATAAACGTTTGCGGCGTGCCTGATGCATGCAAGTCGAACGCCCTGATTTTTCGCAAGAATAATCAGGGAGTGGCGAACGGCTGAGTAACGCGTAAGTAACCTGTCCTTAAGTGGGGGATAACTTGCCGAAAGGCAGGCTAATACCGCATGTGCTGGTAAGCGTCAGTTTATCAGCAAAGCTTTTGCGCTTGAGGAGGGGCTTGCGTCTGATTAGCTAGTTGGCAGGGTAATGGCCTACCAAGGCGATGATCAGTAGCTGGTCTGAGAGGACAACCAGCCAGACGGGGACTGAGACACGGCCCTGACTCCTACGGGAGGCAGCAGCAAGGAATTTTGCGCAATGGGCG
>Ga0136653_10000168_pt1 | contig 33081 bp, 21 predicted proteins | sample LakKivw275mmetaG_FD_94866 | JGI IMG/M metagenome (GOLD analysis project Ga0136653, IMG submission 94866) | Anoxic lake water microbial communities from Lake Kivu, Rwanda to study Microbial Dark Matter (Phase II) - Lake Kivu water 275m metaG... | ecosystem: Environmental > Aquatic > Freshwater >...
GTTCCCCCCCGCTCCGCGGGTCCCCTCCTCCAGCAACGGGGATCGTCGAGGCAAATTCCCTCGCCGCCGCGAGAGGGAGTCCCGGAAATGCCGGGGGCCGCAGGGGCCATCACGGGCCTGGCCGCGGCGTCTCGATCCCGTGTTTCTTCAACAGCTTGAATAAGCCCTGACGCGTCAATCCCACTTCGGCCGCGGTCCGGGTCCGGTGGTATCGGCAGCGGACCAAGGCCTCGCGGAGGAACCTCCGCTCGAAATCGGCCTTGGCCTCGGCGAAGCGGTGGGTGGCCGTCGAATAGGTCTCCCCCGCCGGGTTGATCTTGGGCGAAAGGTAGTCCTCGAGGATGAGCGGGGCGCCGTCGGCCATGACCAGGGCGCGTTGGACCTCGTTCTGGAGCTCGCGGACGTTGCCCGGCCAGGGGTAGCGGAGGAGCATCTCCAAAGCGACGGGCGAGACGAAGGGCCGCGGCCGGCCCATCGACCGGGCGAACTCGTCGAGGAAATGGTTGAGGAGGAGCAGGACGTCGTCCGGGCGCTCGCGGAGGGCCGGCAGCTCGACGGCGATGATCTTCAGCCGGTAATAGAGGTCCTGGCGGAAGCGGCCGCGCTCGACCTCGTGATCGAGGTCCTTGTTCGTGGCGCTGACGAAGCGGACGTCGACGGACCGCGGCCGTGTCTCCCCGATGCGGCGGATCTTCTTCTCCTCGAGGACGCGGAGGAGCTTGGACTGGAGCGCGAGCGGCAGATCGCCGATCTCGTCGAGAAAGAAGGTCCCGCCCGAGGCCTCTTCGACCAGGCCCGCCTTGTCCCGGACCGCCCCGGTGAACGAGCCGCGGGCGTGGCCGAAGAGCTCCGACTCGAGCAGCGGCTCGGGGATGGCCGCGCAGTTGACCGCGACGAACGGCCCGTTCCGGCGTTTTCCGGTCTCGTGCAGGGTCTTCGCGGCCAGCTCCTTGCCGGTGCCGCTTTCGCCGGCGATGAAGACCGGGGCGTCGGTGTCGCGGACCTTTTCGAGGAGCGCCCGGACGCGCCGGACCGAAAGCGCCTCGCCCAGGAAAACGGATGCCGCCCGCCCCGCGGCCGGGGCGGCTTCCGGCTCGCGGCCGTTCCCGCCGCCGTTTGCGTTCCCGTTGGCCCGAAGACGGAAAAGGAGAGGCGCGAGGCTCAAGGTCAGGAACTCGAGGTCGCCTCTTTCGAAAGGCCGCCCGTGGCCGTTGCGGGCGAGATAGACGAGGACCGCCGGCCGGCCGCCGAGGCTCCAGGGGTAGGCCAGGACGCTCCGCGTGTGCCCGTTCGCGCCGAGCTCGAGGTCGGCGAAGAGCGGCTCCCGGGCGACGTCCGGAACGACGACGGGCCGGCCGATCTCGAGGGCCCGGCCGGCGATCGCTTCATCGGCGTCAGGCAGCGGGCCCGGTGCACCTCCCGGCCCGCCGTCGAGCCCGCGAAAAGCTTCGAAGGCCCGATCGCCTGCCCCGCCGAGGACGCGAAAAAGGGCCCGGTCCGCGGCGACCTCGTCGAGGACGAGCTCGGCGATGCGGGCGATGAAACGTTGGTCCATAGTCCCTCCGCCGGGCGACGGGATCCCCGGCCTCACTCTAACGACGCTCGACCCCCCTCGTTTTTCTCATTCTTGCGTCTTTTATCGGGAATCTCCTAGAATGGGCCGGGGAGGCGCCCATGACCAAGATCACAGCTCTCCTGGGAGTCCTGTTTATTTGCGGCGCGAGCTTCGCTTCCGGTGAGAAGCCCACGGTCGCCGACGCCTTGAAGAGAACGCGGGTCCTGGCCATTCCAGCGTCGGGTCGTCCCGTCGACCGGACCGTGGCTGAAGAGCTCCGTCGCGACCTGGCGCCTCAGGCCGAGGTCCGGGGCGTCAAGCCCGGGGAGGCGGCGAGCCTGGGTGTTTTCCGGATCGCCGTCGCGGACGAAAATCTCGCCCCCGGCCCCTCGGCCGATGCGCTCCGGCGGGAGCCGGGGAAAGGCTGGATGTATCTCCGCCTCGCTCCCGACGGCTCGGGCGAGCTTACGACCTCCGCCTCGCACCTCCTCTACGCCCTCTATCGTCTGCTCGCCGACGACTGGTCCGGGCTCGACGCGACGGCGCTCGAAAAGGGCAGGTTTGTCGTCCCCGCCTTCACCCGGCTCGAGGGCGGCGACAACTACCTGGCCAATCCCAAGCGGGTCGCGGCGGGCTACGACGCCGAGGCCTCGGTCCGCGAGCTGGCCCGGCTCGGGTTCAGCCACGTCCCCGTGAACGGCCTGGCCAAGGACATGCCGGCCGAGGAGGGCCCGCCCGGGGAGATCTACTACCGCTTTTATTATTTCAGCCCCGACCTCGACCAGTTCGTCGAGACGCCGCTCAACGCCGGGGCCTATTCGCCCGAATACCTCGGGGCCAATCTCGCCCTGCTCAAGGAGAACGCCCGCCTGGCCGTCAAGTACGGCCTGACGCCCGGCCTCAACATCAGCTCGCCCCGTTCGGTCCCCGACTCGGTCCTCGAGAAGTACCCCTACCTCCGCGGGGCGCGGGTCGATCATCCCTTCCGCAGCTACCGGCCCCGCTTCACCCTGACGCTCTCGCACCCGGCCGTCCGCTGGCACTACGCCGAGCTCATGCGCCGCCTCATGAAAGAAGTCCCGGAGCTCGGCTACATCTACCTCTGGACGAACGACAGCGGCTCGGGCTTCGAGTACACGGCCAGCCTCTACGCGGGCCGGAACGGCGGGGCCTACCTCGTCCGCGAATGGAAGTCGCACGAGGCCATCGCCAAGGCCGCGGCCGAGAACGTCCTGCGCTACTTCCGGACGCTGCGCGACGCGGCGGCCGAGACCCGGCCCGACTTCCGGCTGCTCTTCAATCTCTTCTCCTTCTCGAACGAGGAGTCGTTCATCCTCGACGGCCTCACGGCGGGCTTCGACCTCTGGGTCGCGCCGAAGGAGCTCGACGACTCGCCGCGCGGCCGGCGGCTCAAGGCCCTGCCCGCGAAAGGGAGCGAGATCTTCACGACGACGCGCCTGCAGAACAATTATCTCCTGGGCATCCCCTCGCCCTGGCTCGCCGCCGAAGAAGTCCGGGCCCTCAGCAGTGCCGGCTTCGACAAGGCCCAGGTCACGGTCGACCCCCAGCCGCTCGCGCCGCTCGACGTCAACCGCGAGGTCCTCAGGGCCCTCAATTTCGACCCCGAGGCCAATGTTGATTCGGTGGTCATGGCCGCGGCCGTGCGCGCGGTCGGGAAGAGGGCCGCCCCGGCCCTCGTCCGGGCCTGGCGCCTCACGGATACGGCCGTTCGCGGCTTCCCTTCGATCATGCTCTACGGCGACAACAATTGGGGCTTCCCCTGGTACCGTCTCCTCGTCCGGCCGTGCGCCCCGGACATCGAGAAGATCCCCGAGGCGGACCGGGCTTATTACGAGAAGTACATGACCGTGACCTTCAACAACCCCAATCTCGTCGACCTCGGCACCGACATCCTCTGGACGCTCATGACGACGGAGCAGGCCGACGCGGCCGTGGCCCAGGCCGACGTGGCGGCGTGGAAGCCGCTCGACGAAGCGATCGGCGCCCTCCGCGAAGCCATCGGGGATACGGAAGGGAACGCCCGGGCCGCGTTCACCGACCAGCTCGACCGGCTCCGGGCCCTGCGCTGCTACTTCCGGACCCTGCGCAATACCGCGGCCTGGGTGGCCGGCGTCCACGGGTACATCGACGCCAAGGACCCGGCGGAGAAGGCGAGACGACGGGAGGCCGTGCGGGCCATGGTCGACGACGAGATCCGGAATGCCCGCGACCTGGCCGCTCTCTTCGAGACGTCGAAAACGCGGTTCATGCCCGTGGATCCGACGGGCGAAACGTTCAACATGTACGGCCGGAATCTCCCCGAGCTCATAAAAAGGAAGGTCGCCCTGATGGAAAAGCACCGGGACGACGAGCCCCGGATCGACCCGGATTTCATGTGGCGGATGCCGAAGGACGCGGGCCTCGACCCGAAGGTCTATCTCAAACACAGGCCCTAGCTGCCCCAAGGAGGCGTTCGTGAGCGAACTCCGCGTCGGCTACGGCGAAACGGTCATCACCCCGCCTCTCGGCCTCGACCTCAGCGGCTACGGCTTCTATCTCGGCCGGCGGGCCGAATCGGTCCTCGACGACCTCAAGGCCCGGGCCGTCCTGCTCCGGTCGGGCGACCGGACGCTCCTCCTCATGAGCTGCGACATCATCGGCTTCACGGTCGACGAGGCCGACGATATCCGGGCCGAGATCGCCGCCGCGATCGGCGTGCCGCGGCGCGACATCCTCCTCGCCGCGACGCACACCCACTGCGGGCCCGCGACCATGCCCCTGCCCGGGCTCGGCGATGTCGACGCCGCTTACATGGGCCGGCTCCGGACGCTCATCGTCGACGCGGCGGAAAAGGCCGCGGCCGAGCCGGTTCCGGCTGAATTCTCCTATGCCCTCGAGGCCATCGAGCCCCTGGGCTTCAACCGCCGCAAAATGAGCTTCTGCGGCGTCGACCCGGTCCTCAAGGCGGCCATCTTCCGGACCGCCGAGCGGAGGATCTATCTCCTCAACTACGCCTGTCACGCCGTCGTCTTCGGCCGCAAGTCCCATGTCTCCGCCGACTGGCCCGGGGCGCTTGTCCGGGCGGTCGAGGCCCCGGGCGACCGGGCCGTCTTCTTCCAGGGCTTTTGCGGCGACATCGACCCGGTGCTGCAGATGAACCGCTGGGGCGAAGGGACGGCGAGCGATCTCGCCGACATCGCCGATCTCGTCCTGCGGCGGCTGCGGAAGGCCGAGCGATACGCCACGGCCGAGCCGGACTCGCGCCTGGCCGCGGCCGAGCACCGGATCGCGGTCCCGCTCGCCGTCTGGGACAAGCGGACGATCGAGCGCCGGGCCGCGACGTTCGCCAAGACCTACAAGCGGTTCCCCGGCGCAGAGCGGTTCGCCGTGGAGTGGAAGGAGCGGGCCCTCCTCGCCGCCCCGGCCATGCGCAAGGCCCCGTTCGTTCCGAACGTCCCCGTGCAGGCCCTGGCCGTCGGCAAACTCAGGATCGCCGCCCTGCCGGGCGAGCTCTTCGCGGAGATCGGGCTCAAGCTCGGCCGGACCGAAGGGCCGCTCATGCCGATCGGCTACGCCAACGGGGATATCGGCTATATCCCGCTCGACAAAGACTTCCGCGACGCCGCCGATTACGCCTGTTACTGCGCGCCGATGTTCTACCAGGTCTTCCCGTTCGAGCCCGGCGTCGAGCGCGCGTTCCTGCGGGAAACGCGAAAGGCGCTAGGCGGGCTCTGACGGAGCGCCCGGCGCGAAACCGGGTCGAGAGGAGTCGCCATGGGTTGGATCTATCTCGGGCTCGTCGTCACCGGCTTCACGGCCATGAACTTCGTCATGAAGCTCGGCAGCCTCAAGGGCCATTCGTCGCCGGCGCTGACGGCCTCGCTCTTTTCGGCCGCGACGCTCTTCTGTCTGGCTGTCGTCCTCTTCTCGGGCCAGCCGCTCTCGAGCTCGGGCCCCGTCGTGCTTCTCGCGGTCGGCGGCGGGGTCGGAGGGGCCATCGCCTATTTCTTTTTCCTGAGCGCGCTCAAAATGGGGCCCTACGCCCTGACCATCTCGATCTACACCATGGCCTTCCTCATCCCGGTCGTGTTCTCCATGATCGTCTGGGACCGGCCCCTGAATTCGGCGGCCGGGGCCGGGATCGCCCTCATCGTGGCCGGGGTGGCCCTGATCTCGAGCTCGGCTTCGGGCGGCCAGGGAGAGGCCAAGGCCGCCTGGCTGAAGTGGCTCATTCTGCTGGGGATAGCCTTCCTCCTGACCGGCATCCCCCAGGTCGCCCAAGCCGCGGCGGCCCGGCTCGGGGCCATCAACCTGTGGTACTTCCTCTTCCTGACCTTCCTCTCGGGGTCGCTCGCGCTCTGGTCGTTCCTTTACATCCGGCGGATCGCGCCGCGCGGCCACATCTTCCTTTACGGCGGGCTCGCCGGTCTGGCCAGCGTCGCCGGCAACATGTTCACGCTGCAGGCGCTCGGCAAGCTCCCCGAGCCGGTCGTCTTCCCGGTCTCGCTCGCGGGCCCCGTGATCGGCGCGGTCCTGCTCTCGGTCCTGTTCTTTAAGGAAAAGACGAAGCCCCTGGGCTACCTCGGCATCCTTCTCGGCCTCGGCGGGATCGTGCTGCTAGCGTTGAGCTGAGGGTCCAGGAAGCGGGGCCGGGACGGCCGCGAACTCAGGGCTGGACCGAGATACCGGCGGCGAACGCCTCGACCTTCTTCTGCCAGCCCTCTTCGAGCGGCCCCCTCATGCCGGTCACATAGACCTTGCCCTCGGCGACTTTGACCAGGCCCTTGGCCTCCAGGATCCCGTTCATGATGGGACGCACCCGCTCCCACTTGGCGATCTCTTCCTCGGTCGGCATCCGCCCGGTCTTTTTATCGGGCCGGGGCGCGCCTTCCGTGGTCAGCAGGGCGTATTTCGTTCCCGCGGGGAGCGCGACCTTCTTCAGGAAGCGGCGGGCGCGCCCGATCGGCTTGCCGATGCGCCCCGGCGAGCTGAAAAGATAGAGGTCGGCCGGCGGCATCTCCTTCGGCGTCGCATCCCGGACGTGATGGACGTTGACCGTGATCCCCTTGGCGGCCATCAGCGCCTTGAACTCCTCGGCGACCTTGGCTCCGTTCCCATACTTCGAGGCGTGGAAATATTCGATCTTCATGTGTCCTCCGGCGTGTCGGCGCTTCCCCTATCATGGGGAAAAGGCCCCGCCCAATCAAGCCCTATCGGCGCCGCGCCATTGACACCCTCGGGCGCCGGGGATAACCTTGGGGCCATCCGTCGAGGAGGAGAGGTCACCGATGAGAATCCCCAAGGCCCTGATCGTCGTCCCGCTTCTCGCGCTCATGGGCGCCGCCGCGGCGGTCGCCGCGCCCGCCCCCGGACCGGCCGACCCGGCCCAGGCCCCGGCCGCCGACCGGCTGCAGTGGTTCCGCGAGGCCAAATTCGGCCTGTTCATCCACTGGGGCGTTTACTCGATGATCGGCCGCGAGGAATGGGCCCGCCAGCTCCTCCAGATCCCGCTCAAGGACTATCAGTACTACGCCGACAACTTCAATCCGGTCGACTTCGACCCGGATGCGTGGGCGGCCCTGGCCAAGGAGGCCGGCGTGAAGTACGTCATCATCACCTCGAAGCACCACGACGGCTTCGCCATCTTCGACAGCGCCTACACCGACTACGACGTGATGCACGCCAAGTATGGCCGGGACATCCTCGGCCCGCTCTCGGTGTCGATGAAAAAGGCCGGGATCCCCCTCGGCTTCTACTACTCGATCATGGACTGGCATCACCCGGATTACCTGCCGCGCCGCGGCTGGGAGACCGACCGGACGACCAAAGGCGCCGATTTCAACCGCTACATGGACTTCGCCACGAACCAGCTCAAGGAGCTCGTGGCCAAGTACGACCCGGCCGTGCTTTGGTTCGACGGCGAGTGGGAGCATTCGAACGAGGAGCAGCGGGCTTTCGCCATCGGCAAGATGCTGATGGCCATGAAGCCGACGCTCCTCATCAACGACCGGCTCTACAAGCGCGAGCCCGGCTATGGCGACTTCGGGACGCCGGAGAACTTCGTCCCGGCGACGGGTATCCGCAACCCCGACGGCTCACCGCGCCTTTGGGAAGCCTGCACCACCATGAACTGGAACGGCTGGGGCTACAACCGCTACGAGACCGAGTTCCACAGCTCGCCCCAGCTCATCCGCCAGCTCATCGAGATCGTCAGCAAGGGCGGCAACCTCCTGCTCAACGTCGGGCCGCGGCCGGACGGCAAGATCCAGGACGATTTCGCCGCCCGCCTCCGCGAGATCGGCTCCTGGCTCAAGACCAACGGCGAAGCGATCTACGGCACGACGGCCAGCGTCTTCGAGCGCCTGCCCTTCTTCGGCCGATGCACGGTCAAGGGCCAGACGCTCTATATTCACGTCATGGGTTGGCCGCTGGACAAGACCATCCGGCTGCCGGGGCTCAAGACCGAGGTGAAGAAGGCCTATCTCCTGACGGGGCCCGGCCGGCCGCTGACGTTCCGACGGGCAGGCAAGGATGTTCTTGTGACACTTCCGGAGCGCGAGCGCGACCCGGCCGCGACGGTCGTCGTCGTCGAGCTCCAGGGGCCGCCCGTCGTCGAGCCCTTCAAGATCGTCCCGGAGAAGGACGGACGCGTCGAGCTGCCGATCTTCCTCGCCGACGTCCAATCGGAGATGGGTCAGCGCGCCTACGTCGACCATTTCTACAAAACGACGATGCTCACGAACTGGCAGAACGTCAACGACTACCCGGAGTGGGTCTTCACGACCGACAAGCCCGGGGCCTACGAGGTCCGGGCCTCTTACGCCAGCATGTGGGGCGGCCAGGCCGGCTATGAGGTCGAGGTCGACGGCCGGAAGATCGCGGCCAAGACGGAACCGTCGCCGAGCGTCTACTTCCCCAAGACCTTCTCCGTCGGCAAGGTCGCGCTCGAGGCAGGCGAACATAAGCTCCGGGTCCGGATCACCAGCGTCACCAATAACCACGCCATGAACCTGGAGAAGGTCGTCCTTGTCCCGGCGAAATAGATATTGAATTCCCTCGCCGACCTCGAAAGGGGACTTATTCATATTGGGAGGCAGGCATGAGAGTCACGACCAGCTTGGCCATGATCAGTCTGGTTGTCGGCGGCGGGCTTTTAGCTTCGGCCCAGGCGCCCGCCAAGAGCGGCTGGGTCGACCGCTTCGACGTCGACAAGGGGGCTTTCGCCTCGGTCGGCGCGAACGACTTCTTCCGCCTCGAGCCAGGCGCCTTCCTCATCCTCGAGAAAGGGAAAGAGCGCCTGGTCATCGCGGTCCTCGATGAGACGCGCCTCGTCGACGGCGTCGTGACCCGTGTCGTCGAGGAACGGGAAACGAAGGGCGGCGAACTCGTCGAGGTCTCGCGGAATTTCTTCGCCTTCAACGCCGCCGACCGCGGCGTCTACTATTTCGGCGAAGAGGTCGACATCTATAAGAAAGGCCGGGTCGTCCGCCACGAAGGCGCTTGGGAATCCGGCAAGGACGGGGCCCGCTTCGGGCTGATGGTGCCGGGCCGGCCCGAAGTGGGGGACCGGTTCTATCAGGAGATCGCACCCGGTGTGGCCATGGACAGGGCCCGGATCGTGTCCCTCGAAACCTTGATCCGGACGCCGGCCGGGGAGTTCAAGGGTTGCCTCGAGTTCGTCGAGACGTCGCCGCTCGAGCCCCTGGCCCGCGACACCAAGATCTACGCGCCCGGCATCGGTTTGGTCAGGGACGGCTCGTTGCTGCTCGTCGAGCACGGCCGCAAGGAGGGGAAATGAGGAGGCCTTCCCGCATCATCTCGATCGTTGTCGTCGCCGCGGCCGCCCTTTTCATCGGCGGGACGCCGGGCGGCGGCGCCGCGGACAGGCCTTTCACGCTGGCCGACGTCCTTTCGGCCCCCTATCCGTCCGATCTCACGGCGGCGGCGAAGGCCGACCGCATCGCCTGGATCATGAACGACCGCGGCGCGCGGAACGTCTGGACCGCGGCCGGGCCCGATTTCAAGCCGGTCAACCTGACCGGCTTCGCCCGGGACGAGGTCTTCGACATCCCCGAGGTGCTGCTGACGGGCGACGGGCTCACGGCCGTTTTCGTCAAAGAGGGCTCGCCCAACGCGGCCGGCTGGGTCACGAACTCCGACAGCGACCCCGACGGAAGGGAGCAAGCCGTCTGGGCCGTCCGGACGGACGGCGGCCGGCCCTGGCGGGTGGCCGCGGGCAACGCGCCGGTCCTCGCCCCGGACGGGCTCTCGGCGCTCCTGGTCAAGGACGGGTTGATCTACCGCGTGCCGCTCGAGCCGCGCTCGGACCCGGCCCAGGTCCCCGCGCCGGAGCTCCTCTTCCGGGCGGCCGGGACGAACGGCTCGCCCCGCTTCTCCCCCGACGGCGGGCGGGTCGCGTTCGTCAGCGACCGCCAGGACCACAGCCTCATCGGCGTCTTCGACCTGGCCGGCCGCAGGATCACGTGGATCGCGCCGAGCGTCGACCGCGATTCCGAGCCCCGCTGGTCGGCCGACGGGAAGCGGATCGTGTTCATCCGCCGGGCCGGGCTCATGTTCGACGCCGCTGCCGGCGGCGAATCCCGAAGCCGCGGTCCGGCCGACCTGGCCATCTGGGTGGCCGACGCCGCGACCGGCCAGGCCCGGGAGCTGTGGCGGACGCCCAAAGTCGCGCCTCGCTTTTACACGCTCCGCGGCCTCGAGCTCGCGGCGAACGGCCGGATCCTGTTCACGGCCGAGCGCGAGGAGTGGGCCCATGTCTTCGCCCTGCCGCTCGACGGCGGCGAGCCCGCCGACATCACCCCGGGCGACGGCTTCGTTGAGCACGTCGGGCTTTCCCCGGACGGCGCGACCCTCTACTTCTCGAGCAATCAGGGCGATCTCCACGGCCGGCGCATCTGGAAGGTGGCGACGGCGGGCGGCCAGGCCACGGCGCTCACCCCGAAGGAGACGATCGGGACGCTTCCGGTCGCGCTGGCCTCGGGCCGCGGCGCGGCTTTCCTCCACGCCACCGCGGTCCGGCCGACGTCCGTCGCGACGGTCCCCTCGGGCGGCGGGAAGATCGAGCTTGTCGCGCCGCGCGAGCTGCCGGCCGCGTTCCCGGTCAAGGAGCTCGTGACGCCCGAGCTCGTCATCGTCAAGGCCGCCGACGGCCTCGAGGTCCCCTGCCAGCTCTTCCTGCCCAGGGGGGCCAAGGCCGGCGACAAGCGGCCGGCGGTCGTCTTCACCCACGGCGGGCCCATCCGGCAGATGCTCCTCGGCTGGCACTACATGGAGTTCTACTCCGAGGCTTACGGCATCAACCAGCTCTTCGCCGGCCGCGGCTACGTCGTCATCTCGATCAACTACCGCAGCGGCATCGGGTACGGCCGGTCCTTCCGCGAGGCCCCGAACTGCGGCCTGGAGGGCGCGGCCGAATACCAGGACGTCCTGGCCGGGGTCGCCTATCTCCGGTCGCGGCCCGAGGTCGACCCGGAGCGGGTCGGGGCGTGGGGGCTGTCGTACGGCGGCCTTCTGACGGCCCTGTCGCTGGCCCGCAACTCCGACATCTTCAAGGTCGGCGTCGACCTGGCCGGGGTCCACGACTGGTCGCAGATGCGCTGGGGGCGGCTCGACGAGGCCCGGCGCAAGACGGCCCGGGAAGCGTCGCCCGTCGCCGCGGTGGACACATGGACGTCGCCGGTCCTGTTCATCCACGGCGATGACGACCGCAACGTCGCCTTCCAGCAGACGACCGACCTCGTCCAGCGCCTCAGGGCCAAGGGCGGCGTCGAGATCGAGCTGATGATCGCCCCCGACGAGCCGCACGAGTTCAGGCTCCATCGGAACCGCATGGAGGCCTACGAGCGCACGTTCGAGTTCATCGACCGGCACATCGGCCGGAAAAAATAAGCCCCGGGGGTCCCGGCCGGATCCCCCGGGGACGGACGTTCGCGGCGCGGACCTGAGCCTTATTTCAGGACGATGTCGCACTCGCCGGTGATGGCCGCGTTCTTCACGTCGTGGACCTTGATCGTCAGCTTGTCGCCCTTGGCGAAGCCGGGGTTCTTGAAGTAGAGCGGGGTCAGGAAGCCGAGCTTCCCGGCCATGTGCCCTTCCGAGGCGGCCAGGGGAGCGGACAGGGTCAGCGGGGGGAAGAAGTTGGACCGCTCAGGGAACTCGTAGAACCGGATCCAGGAGGCGTTGAGGCCTTCCTTGCCGAGGCGCCGGTAGAAATCGAGGTCCCGGATCGTGCCCCGGTACTCGTCGCGCAGCTCGCCGACGGAGGGCATGCGGTACTCCTGTCCCTTGTAGATCATGACCACGTCCTTGGCCGCGACGGTGTAGGCCTGGTCGCCCGCGGCGGCCATGAAGGCGACGAACATAACGTAGGGGCTGTTGAGGTTCTGGTTGACGAGAGAGGCGTCGACGGCCATCAGGATGGGGCCGCTTTGGCTGGAAAAGGCGCCGAGTCCCAGGTCCTTGGTCTGGGGATAGGCGGCGGCCGCCAGGATGAGGACGGCCATAGCGATCTTCGAGAGTTTCATCGTTGTCTCCTTTCTGGCCCGAATTCCTCAGGCCGACAAGGAGAAATGCAAGCCGCGTGCCAAGAGGCCGGGGAAACGGGGGGCCTGTTTTCCCAGGGGAGCCAGACCGAGGGATGTCCGTCCGGGAGGACGGTCTGTCCTCAAATCCTACTTATCAAGTAGGGATTCGGCCGGGGTCAGGCGCCGGGCTGGAGCGTCTTCTTGATCTTGGCCAAGTCGTAGCCCTTGGCGGCGATCCGGCAGAGGAGCTCCTCGTAGAGGGGCCCGTCCATCTGGGGGGTCCGGCCGAGGACCCAGAGGTAGGTCCGGGCGGGGTGGCCGACGACCGCCCACTGGTAGTCCGGGTCGAGGTCGATGATCCAGTAGTCCCCGGCGAAAGGCCAGAAGAAGCTGACCTTGAGCTTGGCGTTGGTCGTCTTGTCGACGATCCAGGCCTTGCCCCGGACGCTCTTGACCTTGCCGTCGAGGGTCTCCTTGCGGCCGGCGTTGATGACGTCGATCTTGCCGTCGGGCCGGAGCGAGTAGTGAGCCGAGACCCCGACCAGTCCTTTCTGGAAGCGCTGGGGAATGGTGGCGATCTCGTACCAGGTGCCGAGGTATCGCTCGAGGTCGACGTGGGCGACGACCTCGAGCGGCTTCGTCTCGGCGGCGGGGGCGGCCGTCGCGCCGGCCGCGGCAAAGACGAGCAGGATGAGAGCGAGCTTCATTGTCGGACCCTTCCTTTCTCCGCCTCCAGTTTAGGCGACGGACCGGGCCGGGTCAAATGGGCCGGAGCGGGCCGGGTTGAAATGCCCCTCCCCTTTCGCATAGAATCCCGGTGTCGTGGGCGACACGAGAAGCGTACGCGAGCCGTCGGCCGTTCGTCCCTCCCTCTGTTCCTTCCATTTCGCCTGAGCCGGCCCTCGGAGTCCGTCCTCGAGCGCCCTTGACCGGGAAAAGGAGGGCCCTATGGGGAAGCGCACCATCCGACCGACGAGGCGGGATTTCCTCAAGGCCGCGGCGGCGGGGGCGGCGGCCGCCCTGGCGCCGTTGCCGGGCCGGGCCCATGAACGGGCCGCGGCGACGGCCGCGCCCGGCGGCAAGTTCAAGCTCAAATATGCCCCGGGGCTGGGCATGTTCGAGGCCCACGCGGGGAAGAAGCCGGCCGATCAGCTCAAGTTCATGGCCGACCAGGGCTTCACGGCCTGGTTCGACAATGGCCTGATGGGCCGGCCCGCCGCCGAGCAGGAGGCCCTGGCCAAGGAATCGGCGCGCCTCGGCCTCGCGATCGGTCCGTTCGTCGTCTACGCGGATTTCGCGGTCGAATCCTTCGTCATCAGGGACGCGGCCATCAACGAGATGCTGGCCGGGCGCTTCAAGACCGCGATCGAGACGAGCAAGCGGACGGGCTGCAAGTGGACGCTGGCCGTCCCCGGCCGCTACAACCAAAGGCTCGATTGGGGCTACCAGACGGCCAACGTCATCGAGAACCTCAAGCGGTTCGCCGGGCAGTGCGAGCCCGCGGGACTCATCATCGTCCTCGAGCCGCTCAACCCCAAGGACCATCCGGGCCTTTTCCTGACCAAGATGGCCCAAGCCTACGAGATCTCGAAGGCCGTCAACAGCCCCTCGGTCAAGATCCTCGACGACATGTATCACCAGCAGATCACCGAGGGCAACATCATCCCCAACATCGACGCCTGCTGGGACGAGCTCGCGGCGTTCCACGTCGGCGACTCGCCGGGCCGCAGGGAGCCGGGCACGGGCGAGATGAACTACCGCAACATCTTCAAGCACATCCACGGCAAGGGCTACACGGGCGTCCTCTGCCTCGAGCACGGCCTGAGCGGCAAGGGGCTCGAGGGCGAGAAGGCCCTCCTCGCCGCCTACCGTGACGCCGACAATTTTTAAAGGAGAGAGGGTCAAACCAACTTTTTTCGAAAAAAAGTAGGTTTGACCCCATCTTGAAAGGAAAAGAGATGAGCGACAACGAACTGACTCGCAGGGACTTCCTCAAGACCGCATCCACCGCTTCCATGGCGACGCTCGTGGCCGCCGTCGCCGGCTCGGGCGGGCGATGCGCCGCGGGGACCGACGTCATTCGCATCGGCGTCATCGGGTGCGGCGGGCGGGGCACGGGCGCCACGATCGACGCCGTAACCTCCTCGCCGGGCGTCGAGATCGTGGCCCTTTACGACCCATTCCAGGACCGCATCGACGGCTGCCTGAAGCAGCTCAAGGAGAAGGTCCCGGCCGCGGTCAAGGTCACGCCCGAGACCTGCTTCACCGGCCTCGACGGCTACAAGAAGCTCCTGGCCATCAGGAAGATCAACTACATCGTCACGGCCGCCCCGCCCGGCTTCCGGCCTCTCCACCTCGACGCGGCCATCAAGGCCGGCAAGAACGTCTTCATGGAGAAGCCCGTGGCCGTCGACCCGACCGGCGTGCGCTCGGTCATCGCCAGCTCGGAGCTGGCCGCGAAGAAGGGCCTGGCCATCGTCGCCGGGACCCAGCGCCGCCACCAGCAGAAGTACCTCGAGACGCTGAAGCGCGTCCACGACGGGGCCATCGGCGAGCTCGTCGGCGGGCAGTGCTATTGGAACCAGGGCGACCTCTGGGTCATCAAGCAGACGCCCGAGATGAGCGACCTGGAGTGGCAGTGCCGCAACTGGCTCTACTTCTCCTGGACCTCGGGCGACCACATCGTCGAGCAGCACGTCCACAACATCGACGTCATGAACTGGGCCTTCGGCGCGACCCCGGTCAAGGTCATGGCCATGGGCGGCCGCGAGGTCCGGACGGCCCCCGAGTACGGCAATATCTTCGACCACTTCGCCGTCGAGTTCGAGTACCCCGGCGGCGTCCGGGTGGCCAGCCAGTGCCGCCAGATCAAGGGCTGCGCCGACCGGGTCGAGGAGAAGATCGTCGGGACCAAGGGCTACGCTTTCGGCTACGGCGAGGTCGGCGGCCCGAACGCCTGGAAGTTCGAAGGTGACGAGCCCAATCCGTACGTCATCGAGCACGCCGACCTCATCGCCAGCATCCGCGACGGCAAGCCGCTCAACGAGGGCAAGCGCGTCGCCGAGAGCACCCTGTGCGCCATCATGGGCCGCATGAGCGCCTACACCGGCCGGGCCATCTCCTGGGACTGGGCCATGAACGCCTCGAAGCTCAACCTCTTCCCCGAAAAGCTCGCGTTCGGCCCGCACCCGGTCGACCCGGTGGCCGTGCCGGGCGTGACGCCGCTCGTTTAGGAAGCGGTCCGGGCCGCGGACGACGGAAGGAGTCTTGATGAACAGAGGACGGCTGACGGGCCGCGTCGCCCTGGTCACGGGGGTCAACAACCCGATGGGCATCGGGGCCGCGATCACCCGGGCGCTCGCGGCGGAAGGCGCGGCCGTCTTCATCACCTCGTTTCGGCATCCGCCAACGCTGAGCCCGGCGGAGATGGAGCGGGCCCGGCGCGCAGGGACCGGCGGACCCGCATTCTATGAGGCGATGGGGCAGGAGCCGCCCGAGGCCATCGTCAACGCCATCCGGTCCGCCGGCGGCCGGGCCGCCTCGCTCGAGGCGGACTTGGCCGATCCGGCCTCCGCCCCTATCCTCCTCGAGACCTGCGAGAAGGAGCTTGGACCGGTCGACGTCCTGGTCAACAACCACGCCCACTGGGAGCCGGAGACGTTCGACCCGGCGCACGTGACCGGCCAAGGCTATGGAATGAAGCTGGCCGACGCGGCCACTATGGACGCCCACTACGCGGTCAACGCCCGGGCCCCGGCGCTGTTGATGGCCGAGTACGTCCGGCGGCACCTCGCCCGCGGCGCGGCGTGGGGCCGGATCGTCAACGTCAGCACCGACGCGGCCGATGCCCACGCGGGCGCCGTGAGCTACGCCGCGTCGAAGCACGCCCTCGAATCCTACAGCCGCTCGGCCGCGCACGAGCTCGGCAAGTACGGCATCACCGTCAACGTCGTCGCGCCGGGCCCCGTTCAAACGGGGTGGCTCGGTCCCGACGAAGAGACCGCGATCGCCGGGAAGACCCCGCTCGGCCGGATCGGCCGGCCGGAGGACATCGCCGATGTCGTCGTCTTCCTGGCCTCGGACGAGGCCCGCTGGCTGACCGCTCAGCTCCTCTACGTCGGCGGCGGCTGGAAATGGCATCCCTGAAAAGTGGAGGACCCATGAGTCAGATGAAACGTCGACACTTCCTCAAGACCGTCGCGGTCGCCGGCGGCGCGGCGGTGGCCGGTTTCCCGACCATCGTCAGGGCCTCGGCCCTGGGCAAGGACGGGGCCGTCGCGGCTTCGGACCGCATCGTCATGGCCGGCATCGGCTTCGGCATGCAGGGCCCCTCGAACATGGCCAATTTCCTCGAGAAGCCCGAGGTCCAGTGGGTGGCCGTCTGCGACCTCGACACCGAGCCCCTGGCCCGGGCCAAGGCCATGGTCGACAAGAAGTACGGCAACAAGGCCTGCGCGACCTACCACGATTTCCGCGAGCTCTACCTGCGCAAGGACCTCGACGCCGTGTCGATCGCGGTGCCCGACCACTGGCACGCCATCCTCAGCATCGCGGCGCTCCGGTCCGGCTTCGACGTCTACGGCGAGAAGCCCCTGACCCACAACCTCCGCGAGGGCCGGGCCCTCTGCGACGCCGTCAAGCGTTACGGCCGGGTGTGGCAGACCGGCTCGTGGCAGCGCTCGGTCGAGAACTTCCACCAGGCCGCGGAGCTCGTCCGCAACGGCCGCATCGGCAGGATCAAGCGGATCGAGGTCGGCCTGCCGCAGGGCCATTACGACTTCGCCGGGACCTTCGGCCAGGAGGCCCTCGTCCCGCCGCCGAAGAACCTCGACTACGAGTTCTGGGTCGGCCCGGCGCCGTGGTGGCCGTACTGCAAGGCCCGGGTCCACATGAACTGGCGTTGGAACATGGATTTCGGCGGAGGCCAGTACATGGACTGGATCGGCCATCACCTCGACATCGCCCACTGGGGCATGGGCTGGGACGAGACCGGCCCGGTCGAGATCGAAGCGAAGGGCGAGTACCCGACGTCGGGCATCTACAACAGCCCGACCCGCTACTACGTCCAGGCCAAGTACGCCGACGGGACGCCGATGATCCTCGCCGGCGGCCATGACGAGATCTGGGGCGGGACGAAGTGGATCGGCGAGTACGGCTGGATCTGGGTCGACCGCGGCCAGTTCGAGACCGAGCCGGCCGGCCTCAAGAACGAGACGGTCAGGCCCGAGGAGATCCGCCTCGCCAAGAGCCGCGATCACCAGCAGAACTTCCTCGACTGCGTCCGCAGCCGGGGAAAGACGATCACCCCGGCCGAGACGGCCCACCGCTCCGCGAGCGTCGGGCATCTCGGCGTCATCGCCATGGAGGTCGGCCGGAAGATCAAATGGGACCCGGCGACCGAGACGATCATCGGCGACCCGGAGGCGGAGTGGCTGCTCGGCCACTCCTACCGCAAGCCGTGGCAGCTGCCGGAGTGAGGAGGGCGAAGATGAACAAGACACGTCCGATCGTCATCGTCGCGGCCCTTCTTATCCTCGCGTCGCTCACGCCCGCAGCCTTTATCGCCGGCGGCCAAATGGATGAGCAGACCCGGCAGGGCATGGGCCTGACCTACGCGTCCCTCGAGGCGATCCTCAAGGACCTCCAGACCTACGACACCTCCGACGTCGGCCCGGCCATGCACCTGCGGGCCTACATCTTCTCGAACAAGGACAACGCCCAGGCCCGCAAGGAGGCCGAGGCGGCGCTCCTGAAGTTCGTCCAGGGCTCGCCCGCGCCGGCCGGGTTGATGGCCGCCTGCCGGGCCCTCAGCCTCATCGGCGGCGCCGACGCCGTACCCGTGCTGGCGGCCCTCGTTCTCAAGCCGGAGACGACCGACCCGGCCCGGTACGCGCTCGAGCGGATCCCCGGCCCGGCGGCCGACGAGGCCCTCGTCGCGGCCCTCGGCAAGAGCGGCGGCGACGTCAAGCGGGGCATCGTTTTCTCGCTCGGCGCAAGGAAGACCGACGCCGCGGTCGCGGCCCTGTCGAAGCTGGCGGCGGCGAAGGACGCCGCGCTGGCCGCCGACGCGATCAAGGCCCTGGGCAAGATCGGCGGCGCCGAAGCGATCAAAGCGCTGAGCGGGGCTCTCGGCAAGTCGGCCCCGGCGCTGAAGGCGGAAGCCGCGTCGGCCCTGCTTTTCGCGGCCGAGGGCCTGATGAAGGACAACGATAGACCCGGCGCGGCGGCGGTCTATGACAGGATCTTCGCGGCCGGCCTGCCCGCGGTCCTGCGTCAAGCCGCGTTCAAGGGCCGGATCGCGGTCGCCGCCGATCCGAAGGCGCTCGTCCTCAAGACGTTGACGGGCAAAGACGCGGAGCTCTACGCGCCTGCGCTGGCCGCGGTGCCGGCCCATTTCGGGGCCGGTGAGATCGGCCCTGTCGCCGAGCTCATGGGCCGGCTCCCCGAAAGCGCCAAGGTCCAACTCACGGCACTTCTGGCCGGCTATCCCGCCGAGACGGCCCGGCCCTATCTCCTTTCGGCGGCGGAAGACACCTCTTCGGATGTCAGGCTGGCTGCGCTCCGGTCCATCGCCAAGGCCGGGGACGGCAAGTCGGTCATCTTCCTGGCGACCAAGGCGGCCCGGACGGCCGGGGCCGAACAGGATGCGGCCAGGGACGCCCTGGCCCGCCTCAAGGGCCTCGACGTCGACGCGGCCGTTCTCGATCACCTGGCCAAAGCGTCGGACGACGCGGTCAAGGCCGAGCTCGTCCGGGCGGCGAGCGACCGGCGCATCGCCGCGGCCAAGCCCGCGCTCCTGGCCCTGATCAAGACCGGATCGGCCGGGCTCAAGGCCCAGGCCGCGGCCGCGCTGCGGACGCTCGCCGATCAGGGCGAAATCCCGGCCCTTCTCGATCTTCTCGGCGGGCTCGAGGACGAAGCGGCCCGCGAGGCCATGCAGGACACGGTCGCCGCGGCGGCCCGGACGAACCCGCGGGAGCTGGCCCGCGCGGGCGAGGTCAGGAGCCGCCTCGCCGGTGAAAAGGACCCGGGGAAGCGGGCGGACCTGCTGCGCGTCCTGGGCAAGATCGGCGACGACTCGTCCCTGGCCCAGGTGCGGGCGGCCCTGTCCGACCCGGACGCGAAGATCGTCGACGCCGCCGTGCGGGCCCTGGCGGAGTGGCCGACGGATTCCGCCCGCGACGATGTCTTCGAGGTCGCCCGGAAGTCGGTCGTACTCAACCACCGCGTCCTGGCCGCGCGGGCCTACGTACGCATGATCGGGCTCGAGCCGTACCGGGCGCCCGAAGGGGCGGCCGCCGATCTACTCAAGATCCTGGCCCTGTCGCCCCGGCCGGAAGAGAAGAGGCTCGTTCTGGCGGCGCTCGTGCGGTTCCCCTGCGTCACCTCGCTCAAGACGGCCGAGTCTCTTCTGGCGGACCCCGAGGTCGCCAAAGAGGCCAAGCTCGCCTCCGACCGCATCCGGAACGCCCTGAAATAGGCAAAGAGAGGGTTTGACCCTCTCTTGGGAGGATAAGATGATCGAAGGACAGGCGGGGGGAGGGAAGTCCCCCAAGCTCCGGTACGGCATGGTCGGAGGCGGGCCGGGCGCCTTCATCGGCGACGTCCACCGCAAGGCGGTCGCCATGGACGGCCGGGCCGAGCTCGTCTGCGGCGTGTTCTCGCAGAAATATGAGAACACCCTGGCCACGGGCGAATCGCTCGGGCTCCCGAAGGACCGCCTCTACCGGACCTTCGACGAGATGATCGCGGCCGAGTCCGTCCGGCCCGACAAGCCCGACTTCATCAGTGTCGTCACCCCCAACAGCACGCACTACCCGGCTTCCAAGCGGGCCCTCGAGAACGGCTTCTCCGTCATCTGCGAAAAACCCCTGGCGACAAGCCTTTCCGAGGCACTCGACCTGGCCTGTCTCGTCCGCGAGTCGGGCCTCCTCTTCTGCGTCGCCTACGCCTACTCGGGCTATCCCATCGTCAAGCACCTTCGCGACATCATCCGCGCCGGCGAGATCGGCGGGGTCCGCTTCGTCAACGGCGAGTATCCGCAGGAGTGGCTGGCGACCAAGCTCGAGGCGACGGGCCAGAAGCAGGCGGCCTGGCGCACCGACCCGAAGTTCGCCGGCGCCTCCAACTGCGTCGGCGACATCGGCAGCCACATCGAGTTCATGGCCGCCTACATGACCGGCCTCGAGATCGATTCGCTTTGCGCCCGCCTCGATCGCTTCGGCCCGGACCGTCCCCTCGACGACAACGCCACGATCATGGTCAATTACAAGGGCGGCGCCCGCGGCGTTTACTGGAGCTCCCAGATCGCGGCCGGCCACGACAACGCCCTACGCCTGCGCATTTACGGAACCAAGGGCGCGGTCGAGTGGTTCCAGGAGACGCCCAACACGGCCCGCGTCTCGTACCTCGACCGCCCGACCGGGACGATCTCGCGCGGCCGCGACCCCATGTCGGCCCGGGCCCAGTCGCTCTCGCGGCTCCCGTCGGGCCATCCCGAGGGCTACTTCGAGTGCTTCGCCAACGTCTACTCGACCTTCATCAGCGCCCTAGCCAAGAAGCTCCGCGGCGAGCCGCCGGCCGGCGACGACCTCGACTTTCCCGGCGTCGATGACGGCGTCCGCGGCGTCCGCTACATCGAACGGTGCGTCGAGAGCTCGGCCAAGGGCGCAATTTGGATTGAGATGGGGACATGAGCAGGGTTCGTGTCCCCCATTAAGAAGGAGGCAACCATGTCCCGACCCGTTACGCTTTTCACCGGCCAGTGGGCCGACCTGCCGTTCGAAGAGGTCTGCAAGAAGGCGAAGGCCTGGGGCTACGACGGCCTCGAGATCGCCTGCTGGGGCGACCACATGGACGTCCGCAAGGCCGCGTCCGACCCGGCCTACGTCAAAGAGAAGAAACGCGTTCTGGCCAAGCACGGCCTCAAGTGCTGGGCCCTCGGCGCCCATCTCGCCGGCCAGTGCGTCGGCGACGAGTACGACCCGCGCCTCGACGCCTTCGCCCCGGCCAAGGTCAAAGGCAAGCCCGAGGCCCTGCGCAAGTGGGCAATCGAGGAGACGAAAGCCGCCGCCAAGGCCGCCCGGGCCATGGGCTGTTCCGTCGTCACCTGCTTCATGGGCTCGCCCATCTGGAAGGCCTGGTACTCCTTCCCGCCGACGACGGAGGAGATGGTCGAGGCCGCGTTCCAGAAGGTCCGGGCCCTCTGGACGCCCATCCTCGACGCCTTCGACGAGCAGGGCGTCAAGTTCGCCCTCGAGGTCCATCCGACCGAGATCGCCTTCGACCTCTACACGACCGAGCGCCTTCTCGCCACCTTCAAGCGCCGCCCCGCCCTCGGCCTCAACTTCGACCCGAGCCACCTCGTCTGGCAGGGCATCGAGCCGCACCTGTTCATCCGCGAGTTCGCCGACCGCGTCTACCACGTCCACATGAAGGACGCGGCCGTAACGCTCGACGGCAAGGCCGGCATCCTCGGCTCGTTCCTGCCCTTCGGCGACACCCGCCGCGGCTGGAACTTCCGCTCGCTCGGCCACGGCGACGTCGACTTCGACGCCGTCATCCGCGAGCTCAACGCCATCGGCTACGAGGGCCCGCTCTCTGTCGAGTGGGAGGACAACGCCATGGACCGCGAGTTCGGGGCCAAAGAATCTCTCGAGTTCGTCCGGACCATGAACTTCTCCCCGTCCAAGGTCGCCTTCGACAAGGACTTCGGGAAGGAGAAGTAGGCCGAAGTTAGCGGACGCCGCGGCGCGCGGGGCTCACCACCTCGAACGTCCGCTCCAACCGGCGCCCCTCGTCGTCCACCAGCACCAGCCGATGCTCGCCCGGCTCGGGCCGGGCCGCGATCTGGTGGAAGACCCGGGTCGAGGCCAGGTATTGTTGGTCGAGGTGCCAGTGGATGGTCGCCCCGCCCTCCTTGTGGACGGCCTCGAAAACGACCTGGCCGACCGTCCCGTCGAGCCCGACCGGGACATAGACCGCGGTCCCCGGCTCCGGGTAGACGAGGCTCATCACCCGCGAGCCCCGTTCCCCCGCCGTCACGGCCGCGCAATCGGCCCGCAACGGCGGCAGGGTCCGGTACTCCGGGTGGTCGGCCCGATAATAATATTCCTGGACGGGCGGCAGGACGAACCACGGCTCATGCCGCATCCGGCCGACAGGCTCGCAGCTGCTGTCGACCCGGTACCGGCCCGACGCGTCCAGGTGGACCTCCTGATGATAGGGGCACATGCGGTCGAAACGGCTTTCTTCAGGCACCTCGATCGTCACCGCCGGGCAAAGGTCGGTCGCGAGATAGCCCGAGTCCCGGCAGACCCGGATCGCCTTGAACCCGGACCACGGCCGGACGATTTCCCCGCCGCCGTCGACCGCGCCGAGAAGATCGAACAGGACCGGGGCGGCCGCCGCGAGCCCGGTCAGCCCGGGCCGGCCGTCTCCGCCCGCGTTCCCGGCCCAGACGCCGACCGTGTAGTTCGGGGTCACCCCGACGGCCCAGGCGTCCCTCAAACCGAAACTCGTCCCCGTCTTCCAGGCCACCCACTTCGACGAGCTGAAGTTCCGCCAGAAGCCTTCCTCGTCGGGCCGGTTGACCGCGGTCAGCGCCTGGAGCGTGAGGTAGGCGGCCGCCGCGCCGAGGTCCTTCATCGGCGACGGCCGGGCGGGCTCGTCACGGAGGAGCCGGACCTCCCGGCCGCCGCCCGGAAGCCCCAGCGCGAGCTGGGCCATCCCGGCGTAAAGCCCCGCGACCTCGAGGGGCCTGCCCTCCGCCCCGCCCAGGACGAGGGTCAAACCGTAGTCGTCGGGCGGCCGGTCGAGGGTGGTCATCCCCCAGCGGCGCAACAGGTTCTCGAACCGCGGGATGCCGTATTCGCGAAGCTCCCGCACTGCCGGCACGTTGAGCGACCAGGCCAGGGCGGCCCGGGCCGGAACGGCGCCGCGGAAGCGCCGGTCGAAGTTCTCGGGCTTGAATCCCTCGTAGCGGACTGGCGTGTCGGCAACGAGCGTCACCGGCGTCAGCCCTCCCTCCCGGACCATGGCCGCGTAAAGGAACGGCTTGAGGATGCTGCCGGTGCTGCGGCGGCTCTGGAGGAGGTCGACGCTCTGCCCCTCTTCGCCGCGCCGGTCGAGGCCGAAATTGCCGACATAGGCGACGACCGAAGCGGCGCGGTTGTCGATGACGACGGCGGCCAAGTTCTGGATGCCCCGCTCGAGGAGGCGGCCGCCGTGCTGTTCGACGGTCCTCGTCACCGCTCTCTGCAGGTCCGCGTCGAGGAACGACACGTACGGCGAAACGGCGCCCCGCCGGCCGGCCAGCGTGTCGAGAAGATGCGGCGCGTCCCGGGGCACCGCGAGCGTCCGTTCGGGCATCGTCTCGGCCAGGGCCAGACGGCATTCGAGGTCGTCGATCCGACCGGCCGCTCGCAGGCGCTCGAGAAGGCCGTCGCGCTTCCGGAGAAGCCTCTTCCGCCCGTCCGCCGAAGCGACGAGGCCGGGGTCGTTCGGCAGGACGGCCAGGAAGGCGGCCTCGGCCCAGCTCAGGCGCGATGGCGCACGGCCGAAATAGAGCCACGACGCGGCCTCGAGGCCGACGACGTTCCCGCCGAAGGGCGCGCGGGCGGCGAACAGGCCGAGGATCGTTCTCTTCGATCGCCGCGCCTCGAGCCGCAGCGCGAGCGCGGCCTCTTTCATCTTTTCCCATAAGGTCCGGTCGCGGCCCTTGCGGGCCAGCCGAACGACCTGCATGGTGATCGTGCTCGCCCCGCTTTCGACCCGGCCGGCTCGGAGGTTCTGCCGGGCGGCCCGGAGAACGGCCAAGGGGTCGACGCCGGGATGGACGAAGAAACGCTTGTCCTCGAGGCGGACCAGGACCTCGAAGAAACGATCGGGGACGAGGTCGCCGGGCGGGAAGCGCCACTGGCCGTCGGCGGCCGGCCGGGCCCCGAGGAGCCGCCCGTCGGCGGCGAACAGCACCGGCGAGACCGGGTCGTTGAAACGGACGACGGGAAGCGCGAAGAAGAAACCGAAAAGAAGGATGATCACGGCGGCAACATAACGTGATTCGCGACGCTTCAAGAGGGGGACACGTACCCGAGGGACATGTCTTCGATCGTGTCGCCGTTCGTATCTCACGCTCTTGGGGCAATTCACTGGACGATCTCGATCCACTGTCCTTTCGTGTTGGCGTGGATGGCCGCGTCGTACATGGCCTCGACGGCGACACCCGGCTGGTAATAGCGCCCGCGATACGAGGCATTGACGACGACGAGGAAGACCTTCGTTTCGTTCTCGCCCAGCCCGAAATAGGTGAACAGGCGGTCGTCGCGGATGTCCTGGTAGTCGACGCCCGCCGCCTGCCCGCCCTCGTCGGCGAAACGCGGGTTCTTGATCTGGAAGCCCGAGGCCACGAGATGGGTCAGGACAAGGTTCTGGAGCCGCCTCGGCGTCTTGTTCGTGACCCGGACCTCGGCCAGCAGGTCGATCCCCTGGCCGACCTGCCCCAGGTCGACGGCGTTCCGTCTCATGTCGCGGTATTGGACGTCGATCGACAGGCCTTCCGCCGACGGCGTTTCGATCCCCGCCGGCGGCACGCCGCGCCGGTAAACGTTGACATAGAGGGCCGACGAGCCGACGTTGGTCACGGCGAGCGTCCGGCCCCCCGCCGGGAAGCTCGGGAACTCGCGCCGGTCGAACGGCGTCGCCGATTCCGCGTCGACGGGCCGCTCGCCGTCCCAAGCGAAGCGGTAGCGGAAGGTCCCGCCTTCGGCGCTACCATAGAACGCGGCGAGGGCCATGAGCCCGAGGGCCGTCTCCTGCGTCGACAGCCACAGGTCCGAGCCGTAGGTCTTGGCGATATCCTCGACCAGCTCTTTGGCCCGCTCGGACCGGCCTATCTGAACGAAAGCGCGCACGGCCAGGGCCTTGTCGCGGAAGTCCGAGCCGAACGTGACGCTGTGATCACGGTAGGGCCGGAACTCGAGCTTGGCCCGCCCGGCCAGGTCCGCCGCCGCGTCCGTCTGCCCCGTCACCTGAAAAGCGGCGCCGAGCAGCACCGCCGCGAGCCCCGGCAGGCCGTCCGTCTCGCGCAGCCTGTTCATGGCCCCGAGATCGGGGTCCCGGGCCAGCGCCAACGTGAACAGCCGGAATGCCTGCCTCAGCTCGGACGCGTCGCCGCCGGTGACGAAGCCGTTGGCCAGCAGCCGCTGGTTGGCCCGCCAGGCGTCGAGCATCGCCTGCGGCACGTGGTAGCCGAGGCGGGCCGCCTCGAGCAGAAAGTACCCGGCGTAGGTCGTGGTCCATTCGTGGCCCTCACGCTGCCCGGGCCAGAAAGAGAACCCGCCGTTCGTCATCTGGAACGAGGGCATCTTGTCGATGGCCGCCTTGATGTGCTCCTGGATGTCCCGCATCTTCTCGTCATCGAGCTTGACCAGGCCCTTGAGATAGAGCTGGGGGAAGGCCGCCGAAAGCGTCTGCTCCAGGCAGCCGTAGGGATATTGAATGAGGTAATCCAATCGCTTCTCGAGGTTGAGCGGCGGCACGGCGGACGCCTCGAAGGCGATCGCGTTCGTCCCCTCGAGGCCGAACGGCTTGACCTCGCTCCCCGCCGTCTCGCCCGGCTTGATCTCGAGCCGCGTCGTTTGGGTCATCATGGCGTTCGCGGCCAGGACGGGGATGGCGATCGCGTCCTCGACCTTCTCGCCGCCGACAGTCGCCCGGGTGCGAACCTCGCCCTGCCCGACGGCGGCCGTCCTGAGGGCGAAGGTGACGATGTCGTCGCCCGGCTTGGCGAAGGCGACCTTTTTCGAGCGCTCGCCGACGATCTCGAAAGCCCCGTTCGTCTCGACCGCGACCGTGACCTCCTTGATGGCCGGATCGGTGACGAACACCGTGACCGGCATGGCCACCTCCTCCCCCGGCCGGACGACCCGCGGCAGTGTCGCCAGGGTCATCAGCGGCCGGCGCACCGGCACGGACTTCTCGGCCCAGCCGAACGCCCCCTCGCGCCCGGCCACGACCATGACCCGGACAGCCCCGAAGTACTGGGGCATCAGGAGCTCGTGGACGCCGCTCCCTCCGGCCTTGAGCTCGAACGGGCCCTCGAACAGCACGACCGGCGGGAAGCGCCGCGGCTGCTTGGCCTTGTCCGCCGATTCCGCGCTTTCGCCGCCGCCGAGGGCCAGGATGCGGGCGAGCTCGGCCCCGTACGCCCCGGCGACGAGATCGAACAGGTCCCAGGTGGAGACGCCGAGGGCCTCGCGGGCATAGAAGACCTTGCGCAGGTCCGGTGTCGCGAAGCGGGTCAGGCCGAGCAGGCCCTCGTCGACGACGGCCAGCGTATAGGTCATGGGCCGGCCGGCCGCCTCGCGGACCTCGACCCGGAACTTCTCCTTCGGCCGGATCTCATCGGCCACCTTGATCGCCGGCTCGAGGCGCGTCCCCGGGTCCTCGACCATGATGGGGATGGCCCCGTAAAGGCGGATGGGCGTGTCGCTCGTCTTGTTCTCGTGGGGCTGGATGAGCGTGACGTGGACGTAGATGTTGGGCGCCATGGCCGCCGTGAGCGGGATCTCGAAGCGGTTCTGGCCCTTGACCGTCGAGACCCAGAACTTGTCGAGGACCGAGCTGCCGTTCTCGAGCGCGACGAGGGCCCGGCCTTGAACGGCCTCGGGCAGGAAGACGACGGCCTTTTCCCCGGCCTTGTAGGACGTCTTGTCGGCCGTGATGGCCAAGGCCGTCGCCCCGGCCCCGCCCTCCTCACGGGACCGGCCGGCCCAGCCCGGCCAGTCGATGTAGACGAGCCGCCCTGAGGCGTGGCCGCCGGCCGGGTCCTCCGCCCGGACGAGATAGCGGCCCCACTCCGGATAGCGGATCCGGAAGGTCCAGGTGCCGGCGCCGTCGGGCGTCGCGATCTCCCCGCGGAGGATCGGCCGGGTCTCGACGCTCGAGACGTACTGGGCCAGCGACTCGCCGCTCCGGTCCCACCACCAACGCCAATCGATCTTGTAGAGGGAGACGATGACCTTGTCCCGCGGAACGGGGCGGCCGGCCGGGTCGACGGTGACGATCCGGACCTCGTGGTCCTGGTCGGTGAGCAGCATGCCCCGGGCCGGGTCGCCGGCGGGCGTCCGGACGCCGACATAGGAATCATAAGGATGGAAGGGCAGGGAGAAGGCATCGACGCTGAAATCGCCGCTCTCCTCGAAGACGCGGCTGGTGAACGCCGCCTCGAGCGAGCCCGGGCTCGGCTGCCGCGGCTCGATCGCGATCTTGGCCGTCGCCCGGCCCTCGGCGTCGAGCGTGCCTTTCGCGACCTCGAATGTCCCGCCCTCGAAATCCCGGGCCGGGTCGTCGAACGAAAAGTCCGGGTAGCGGTCGAACCGGGTCGGGCGCGGCGTCAGGCGCACGTTGACGTCGTACTTCAGGTTGGCGGCCGGGGCGCCGTGGAGCCATTGAGCGGCGACGGACGCCGTGAGCGGCATGTCTTTGCGCAGGAGCGCCTCGCGGCCGGGGTCGAGGACGATCTTGAGCCGGTTCGGCACGACGGTCTCGATCTTGAGCGTCCTGCTGAAGGTCAGGCCGCCGACGAGGACCCGGGCCTGCCAGTTGCCCGTCGGCGCCGCCTCTTCGGTCTCGACGCTAAAAGCGTAGAACGGCTCGACCGTCTTTTCCGGCTTGAGTGTCCGGACGAGCTGTCCCTGGGGCGAATAGAGCTCGAGGACGACCGGATGTCCGGCGGGCAGGACCTTCTCCCGGTCGAAGAGGGCGAAGGTCAGATGGAGCGTATCGCCCGGCCGCCAGACGCCGCGCTCGCCGTAGATCGCGCCCTTGACGCCCTTCTCGGCGACCTCGCCGCCGACGTCGAAGTGGCTCATCGGCAGGACGCCCTCGCCGCTGACGCGGAGGTAGCCGGTGTCGCCGCCGCCCTCGGCCGCGACATAGAACGGCCGCGCGGCGAGATCGAGGACGGCGAAGCCGTTCCCGTCCGAGGCCGTCTCGCCGAGGAGCTGGTTTTGATAGTTAAAGGCCTTCACCCGTAGGCCCGTGAGCGGCCGGCCGGTCGGGATGTCGGTCGCGACGACGTGGAGCCGCCCATTCTCCTCGAGCTTGGCCACGAGGCCGATGTTCGAGGCGAAGAAATTCCGCCCGGTCACGGCGGCGGGATTGTAGCGGGGCATATAGTAGGCGTCCGAGCAGGGATCGTTCCGGCGGGCCCAATCGCCGGGCCGGTACTCGTAGCCCTCGTCGGCGTAGTCCCAGTTCGAATAACGGGACCAGCCCACGTCGTCCAGGTTCCGGAGCGGCGGCTCTTCGATGACCGGCTTGTCGCTCGCGACGCAGGGGTAGGTCGAATTGCCCCGGTTGATCGACAGGACGATGCGGAAGAGGCTCCCCGGGTTCTCCTTGAAGAGCGGCGTCACGTCGAGGTCATAGCGCGACCACCGCCCGGTCACGGCCGGGTCGTCCGAGAGCGGCACGGTCCTGCGCCAGAGATAGCGCCCGACCCGGGCCAGCTCCTCCGAGCCCTCGAGGGGGTTGACCTGGAAGAACTGGGCCATGTTGCCCGGATAGATCTGGAAAGCCGCGACCTGGACCGACTTGAGGTTGACGGCCTCGATGGGCACGGCCAGGCGGTCCTTGCGGGGCAGGATGAGGCCCCGGCCGACGAATCGGGCCTCGGGCCGGATCGATTCGAAGGTGACCTGGCGGTCGGCCCTGGACGCGATCCTGCGCCCGAGATAATTCCGGATGCCCGGCAGAACCTGGACCGTGAGGGTGCCCAGGAAGTCGTCGGTCGAGTACGCCCGGACGACGTTGCCGTCGATCTCGAAGGTCAGCGGCCGGTTCTCGACCCGAATGAGGCCCTGGAGGTTCTGACCCCGGGCCAGGGGATCGGAGAAGCGTACCAGGACGTGACGGGTCTCGCCGGCGACGGGCTCGACCGAGACGAGCTCGAAATCGCCGACGGCCGGGACCTCGACGTCACGGCGGCCTCGGCTCTCGACCCGGATCGGCGCGCCGTCCCAGGAAAGGGTCACCGCGGAGGCCTTGTCTCCGCGCTCGATCCCCCGGACGGTGAAGTGATGCGTCAGCCCGTCCAGGTCGTGGCTCCAATCGATCGGAAGCGTCCGGCCGGCGAACTCGGCCTCGAGGACCTTCTCGACGAGCGGCCGCTCTTCCGTGTCGGCCGTGACCATCCGGCCCCGGAGGACCTGGGCCTGGGGCTTGTCCAGGTCCTCGGCGAAGAGCCCGTCGAGCAGGACCTCCAGCCCGGGACGGATGACGCTGAAGCCGAACTCGAAGCGGCCGTAGGCCTTGGGCAGGTCGAGGACCTTGCCGGCATTGACGACGGCCTTGTACTCCCGGCCGGGTTCGAGCTCGGCCTTCGGCGTGAACACGAGCTCGCGGGGGCTCCGCCATTCGGCCGCGCCGGCGATCGTCGGCGAGAACTCGAGCAGGCCCGCCGAGGCCGGTCCGGGCGCCGCGACATTGTCGACGAAGAACACCCGGATCGTCCCTTTCCGCGAGATCGCTCCCGAAGTGAAGGCGCTGATGTACCGGTACCATTCTTTCTCGGCCTCAGCCGGCGCGGCCGGCTTTTTCGACTTGCAGGCGGCGAGCCCGGCGAGACAGGCGACGGCCAACAGCGCGACGGCGATCCTCTTGTTCATGGGCGGTCCTCCCCTCGGGTGTTCCGGTTGGGCATGCCGGATCTCTCCGGACGGATATCGGGCCCAGCGTAAGCAAGGGCCGCGGGAAAGTCAAGACGCCCCGGCCGGGCGGCCGGTTGACTTGCGGTTCGGCTTTTTCCTATGATGACCACGTCCCCGCCAAGGAGGTGCTCATGAGAATCCTCGCTCGCCCGACAGCCCTGGCCGTCGCCGTGCTCGTCGTCTTCGCTTTTCTCCTGGCCGAAACCGTCGCGGTCCAGGTCAAAACGACGAGTGTCCGGAAAGACCCCAAGTTCACGTCGGCCGCTGTGGCCGCGATCAGGGCCGGCGACACCCTGGAGAAGCTGGCGACGCAAAGCGGCTGGGTCAAGGTCCGGACCAAGTCCGGGGTCGTCGGGTGGGTCCATTCGACGGCGGTGACGGCCAAGAAGGTCAGCTTGACCGCGTCCGGCAAGACGATGCAGACCCAGGCCTCGGCGGGCGAGGTCGCCCTGGCGGCCAAGGGCTTCAACAAGCAGGTCGAGGACGCGTACCGTTCAGCGAACCCGAACCTCGATTTCGCCGGGGTCGACCGGCTGGAGAAGATCCGGCCGACGGCGGCCGAGATCGAGGCCTTCCTCAAGGCCGGCCGCCTGGGCGAGTCCGGAGGGGCCCAGTGAGCGCCCGGGCCAAGGCCTTCGCGGCGGCCATCCTCGCCGCAGCCCTTGCCCTCACCGGCTGCCAGGCCGTCAAGCAGGGGGCGGCGGACGTCCTGGCCTCGACCGGCAAGGTCAGCCGTGAGGACGCCGATGCCCTGGTCCGGACCGCCGAGACCCTTCGCTCGACGTTCGCCGACATCACCGAGGAAGAGGAGTACTACATCGGCCGGTCCACGGCCGCTCTGATCCTCTCGAAGTACGGGCTCTATCGCAACGACGCGCTGAGCGCCTACGTCAACGTCCTGGGCACGGCCATCGCCTACAGCTCGGAAAGGCCCGAGACCTACGGCGGCTACCACTTCGCCGTCCTCGCCAGCGACGAGGTCAACGCCATGGCCGCCCCGGGCGGCTTCATCTTCGTCACCAAGGGCCTGGTCAAACGATGCGCCGACGAGGAGACCCTGGCCGCCATCCTGGCCCACGAGATCGGTCACGTCGCCGGGCGCCACGGCCTCCAGTCGATCAAGAAGTCCCGCCTCGTCGACGCGTTCAAGCTCATCGGCGGCGAGGCCGCGCGGCAGTTCGACTCCGAGGAGCTGGCCAAGGTCACGGCCGCCTTCGATGGCGTCCTCGGCGACGTCGTCGAGACCCTGGTCGAGCGCGGCTACGATCGCAAGTTCGAGTACGAGGCCGACAAGCTAGCCCTCTCGTACACGGTCCGGACCGGCTACGCGCCGGACGGACTGGCCGCCTTCCTCAGGGGCATGGAGGAGGACAAGCCCGCCGGACCCGCCGCGGGCTGGTTCAAGACCCATCCGAGCGCCGCCGAACGGTCGGCCCGGGTCAAGGCCGAGATCGCCGCCCTGGGGGCGGTGCCGGTCAAGCTCGCCGTTCGGACGGCCCGCTTCGCCGCGGCCGTGAAGCCGGTCCGCTGACCGGGGCCCGCCCGTCATGGCGAACGACCAAGCGAGGGCGAAAAGGCGCCGGAAGGCCCTCCGCGGCGGCGCCGCCGGCCTGGCCGCCTTCGCGCTGACCGTCCTGTTGCATGTCGCGGGCGCGTTCCGGACCTTGGAGTGGAGATCCTGGGACGGACGGCTCAGGCTCCTGGCCGATCCCGGCCGGGCCTCCGCCGACATCGTCCTCCTGGCCGTCGACCAGGTCAGCCTGGACCATTTCGAAAAGGAGCAGGGGCTCGGCTGGCCGTGGCCGCGGCAGCTCTACGCCGGCGTCCTCGACTTCCTCAAGGCCGGGGGGGCCAAGGCCGTCTTTTTCGACATCACCATGACCGAGAGCTCGACCTACGGCGTCGAGGACGACCAGCTCCTGGCCGAGGCGATGGCCCGGGCCGGCAACGTCGTCCTGCCGGTGTTCCTCAGCGCGGACGAGAAGGCCTCGGATCCCGGGGCGCGGGAGCTGCTGGCCCGAGGGGCGCTCGAGGACCTCGGCCCCGCCGCCCGCGCCGCCGGCCCCGTGGCGCGATCGGTGGCCCTCCCCGTCGGCGAGCTGGCCGCCGCGGCGGCCCGGCTCGGCAACGTCCATTTCGTGCCCGACGGCGACTCGGTCTACCGCCGGCTGCCGCTCGTCGCGGAGTACGAAGGCCTGCGCCTGGCCAGCCTGCCGCTCACGCTGGCCAACCTTCTGGGCGCGGGGCCCGACCCGGCCGATGTGCCCCTCGACCGCTCCGGGGCGATGATCCTCCGCTTCCACGGCCCAGACCGGACCTACAAGACCTATTCGATCGCGGCCGTCATCAATTCTCAGGCGCAGATCGAAGAGGGCCGCGAACCCCAGGTCCGACCCGCCGAGTTCGCCGGCAAGACCGTCCTCGTCGGGGCGACGGCGGCCGGGCTGCTCGATTTCCGGCCGACGCCCTTCGGCGGCGCCTATCCGGGCATGGAGATCCTGGCCACGGCCCTCGACAACCTCGTCCAGAGGGACTTCGTCCGGGAGGCCCCGCCGGCCTGGACCTGGGTCTCGGCGCTGCTCCTCGCCCTCGCGGCCGGCATCGGCACGTCCCTGCTGAAAAAGCCGGGGCACATGGCCGCGTTCGGACTGGCGGTCCCCGCGGGCACGGCGGCGGGGGCGCTCCTGGCCGCCCGGGCGGGCCTCTGGATCGAGCTCGTCGCGCCGGCCTTCGCCGCCCTCTCCGGGTTCGTCATCGCGGCCCTCCTCAGCTACGGCGTCGAAGGGCGCCAGCGCCGTTTCCTCAAGAGCGCCTTCCGCCACTACTTGAGCCCCCATGTCATCGACCGCGTCCTCGACGATCCGTCCCTCCTCCGGCTGGGCGGCGAGAGCCGGGAGATCACCGCCTTCTTCTCGGATGTCGCCGGCTTCACCTCGATCTCCGAGCGCCTCTCGCCCGAGGCCCTGGTCGGCCTTCTCAACGCCTACCTCTCGGATATGACGGACATCATCCTCGACCTCGGGGGGACGCTGGACAAGTACGAGGGCGACGCCATCATCGCCTTCTGGAACGCCCCGGTCGACCTGCCGGACCACGCCCTGCGGGCCTGCCGGGCGGCCCTGCGCTGCCAAAAGCGGCTGGCCGGTCGGCGCGAGGAGTTCCGCCGGGCCTACGGGCACGAGGTCCGGATGCGGGTCGGCCTCAACTCCGGCCCGGCCGTCGTCGGCAACATGGGCTCGGAACGCCGCTTCGACTACACGGCCATGGGCGA
>Ga0136653_10000170_pt1 | contig 33002 bp, 25 predicted proteins | sample LakKivw275mmetaG_FD_94866 | JGI IMG/M metagenome (GOLD analysis project Ga0136653, IMG submission 94866) | Anoxic lake water microbial communities from Lake Kivu, Rwanda to study Microbial Dark Matter (Phase II) - Lake Kivu water 275m metaG... | ecosystem: Environmental > Aquatic > Freshwater >...
GATCGACGCCGGCGTCGATCTCGTCATGACCGAGCACATCGCCGTGCCGTCGGTCACGGACGGATCGGACCTGCCGGCCAGCGTCGAGAAGAAGCTGGTCACGGGCTGGCTCAAGGGCCGGCTCGGCTTCACCGGCGTCGTGACCTCGGACGACCTCTGGTACGACCACGTCGTCGCCCGCTTCGGGGCCGAGGAGGTCGCGGTCAAGGCTTTCGAGGCGGGCCACGACGTCATCCTCAAGCCCAAGGACCCGGAGGCGACGATCGCCGCGTTGGCCGCGGCCGTGCGGTCGGGGCGGATCCCCGAAGGCCGCATCGACGAGGCGGCGCGCAAGGTCCTGACGCTCAAGGCCCGCCTGGGCCTTCACCTCAACCGGTTCGTCGACGAGGACCGGGTCGGGGAGCTCGTTGGGACGGCGGCCCACCAGGCCCTGGTCCAGGAGGTCGCCGACCGGTCGCTGACCATGCTCAAGAACGACGGCGTCGTGCCGCTCACGCCGTCGGCGGCGCCGAAGATCGTCAACATCAACGTCCAGAAGAACGCGGAAGACCCGTCGCCGGCTCTTCTCTCGGCCAAGCTGGCGGCCGCCTTCCCGGGTACGCGGAGCTTCACCCTGAGGCCGGACCTCGACCCGGCCTATTACGACACGGTCTGGCAAGCGGTGGGGGATTCGGATGTCGTCGTCCTGTCGCTCTTCGTCGCCCGGAACCGGATGGGCGACGCCGCGCCGTTCCGGGCGAGCGACCTGGTTTTCCTCGGGAAAGTGATCGCGGCCAAGCCCCGGGCCGTTGTGGCCATGTCCTACGGCAATCCCCAGCTCATCCGCAAGATCCCGGGCGTCGCCGCCTTCCTCGTCGGCTACGGCGAGCGGGGCTGGTTCGGCAACCAGCCGGTCTACTTCGATTCGTTCATCAAGGCGCTCAAGGGCGAGCTCAAGCCGTCGGGCCGGCTGCCCGTGCGCGTGAGCGGAGCCTACCCGATCGGAGCCGGATCATAAAGGCCACAGCCGGACCATGACGACGCCGTGGCGGGCGACGTAGGCGGTGAACGACCCGTCGAAGACGCCGAGCTCCTTCTGGCGCCAGAGGTCGCGGACCTTCTGCGGCCCCGCGATGCCGATCTCGTCCCATGAGGCGGTGACCGACGCCAACCCCTCGCCCCGGTTGAAGAGGCCGACCGCCCGCGAGCCGTCCTCGAGCTCGCGGACCCAGATCTCGACATCGCCGGTCTTGGCCGCGCGCCGTCCGGGCCGCCCGAGCGGGTCCTGGTCGACGTCGATGACCTCGTCGTTGGTGAGGAGGCCGAGCGTGAACGCGTCGAGGCGGGTGATGTCGCCGCTGAAGATGAGCGGGGCGGCGACGAGGGCCCAGAGCGAGACGTGGGTGTACTGTTCGTTGGGCGTCAGCGGCGACGGGGCCGTGCCGCCCTTCCAGTCGCTGAGGTAGCCGAGGAGGAGGTAATCGGGATCGTTCCAGTGGCCCGGTCCGCCGTAGCGGTGGAGCTCGTTCGCGGAGTAGACGTCGAAACCGTCGCGGAAGAGCGCGGCCGGGATGCCCTCGAACGAGCCACCGAGGTCGCCGGCCGTGCGCCAGCTGTTGCCGCCGACCGCCGCGCCCCACTCCCAGACCTTGCCCATGCCGTACTGGCAGAGGTTGAGGACGATGTCGCGCGGCTGCTCCGCCAGCAGGCCGCTGATGAGGCGGTAGGGCTTCTGGAGCTCTTCGACGCTCTTGTCCTTGGCGACGCCGTTGTAGGAGCACCAGTCGTACTTGAGGAAATCGTAGCCCCATTCGACGAAGCGCTCGACGTCGTTCTTTTCATGTTGGTAGGCGGCGACGTGGCCGGCGCAGGTGAAGGGCCCGGGCGAGGTGTAGATCCCGGCCTTGAGGCCCTTGGCGTGGATGTAATCGGTCAAGGCCCGCATGTCGGGGAAGCGGCCGTTGGAGTTGATCATACCGCGAGGATCGCGGGGCTCGCCGAGAAGTGACGGGTCCTTGGCGTCCGGGCGGACCGACCAGCAGTCGTCGATATTGACGTACATGTAGCCGTGGTCGATCATGCCGCTCGCGGCCATGGCGTCGGCGGCGGCGCGCATGATGGAGTCGGTGACGTGGTTTTCCCAGACGTACCAGCTGTTCCAGCCCATGTGGGGCGTGAGGGCGAGCGTGTCGCCGCAGACGATCTTGAAGGGCCGAGAGGCCGTGCCGCGGGCGTTGGCGGCGGTGAAGGTGACCGCGTATGCGCCGGGCGCGGGAAGGGCTCCCGTGATCCGGCCCGTGGCCGTATCGAGCATCAGTCCTTCGGGCAAGCCTTCGACGCCGAAAGTCATGGGCCGCTCGCCGGTCGCCGGGATGGTGAAGAGGAAGGGCGAGCCGGGCCGGACACCGAAGACGCGGGCGCCGTTGATGCGCGGCGCGGCGGCCGGCGGAGGCGTCAGGACGAGGCGGGGCTCGGCCGGGGCGGTCGCGAGGGCGGGCTTGGGCTGGTCCTGCGCGGCCGCGGCGGGGGCGGCCGCCGCGATGACGACGGCGGTTAGGATGAGGGCCGGGATCATGGCGCGGCATCTTGGTCTCATGGGCACGCTCCTTCTTGATGGTGTGCCGGTATTATACAATCCGGCGATGGGGTCGGGTCTATTTTTTACGCAAAATCGAGAAAAAGCAGACCTGACCCCATCGCCTCAGGTTTGACCCCGTCCGGATTTGGTATTAACCTAGCGCCCAGCTTGCCCAGGAGAGATGAAATGACCAGATCCTCCCGACCCACCCCGAACTTGGCCCGGCTCATGATCGCCGCGGCCGTCTTTGCGTTCGTCGTCATCGCCTTTGCCGCTCCGGGCGGTTCCGGCGGCGCCGCCCCGCAGACCGTTCCTGCGGCCCGGCTCGCCCCGGCGACTCAGACAACGCCGCCGCCGGCCGCGGATCCCTACGCGCCGGACAAGCCCGAGCCGGGCTCGGTCGAGGCCATCGCCAAGTTTACGACGGAGCCGCGCTTCGGCAACCCCTGGGTCGCTTACGTCCCGGACTCGGCCACGGTCGTCTCGCCGACGAAATACCTCGGCCACATCGTCGGGGCCGCGGGCGAGCTCTCCTCGACCGCCAAGATCTACGGCTACTTCCGCAAGCTCGCCGAGACCTCGCCGCGCGTCCGCGTCGAGACGATCGGCCGGAGCGAGGAGGGCCGCGACATCCTCCTGGTCGCGGTCGCCGACGAAGCGGGGATCCGCGATCTCGACCGGCTCAATGCCGCGACCGCCGCCTTGGCCGACCCGCGCAAGACGCCTCCCGAGGCCGCCGAGGCCCTGATCGCCTCGGGCCGGCCGGTCTTCTACTTCAACGCCGCCCTCCACTCGACCGAGCTCGGCTCGGCCGAGATGGTCATGGAGCTCGCGTACCGCCTGGCCGTCTCCGACCAGCCGATGATCAAGCGCATCCGCGAGACAGTCCTCGTCCTCATCAACCCCGTCTCCGAGCCCGACGGCCGCGATAAAGAGGTCGACTGGTTCTACCGCACCCTCAAGGGCAAGACCGACTTCGAGCGCCTGCCGCCGGACTCGCCGCCCTATTGGGGCCATTATGTCTTCCACGACAACAACCGCGACGCGCACCAGATGGCCCTGCAGTCCTCGAAGGCCGTGGCCAAGATGTTCTTCGACTACCACCCGACCGTCGTCCACGACCTCCACGAGTCCATCCCTCTCCTCCAGACCTGGAACGGGACCGGCCCGTTCAACAAGAACCTCGACCCGATCCTGCTCAGCGAGTGGTTCGCGATGTCGCTCGCCGAGGTCGGGGCCCTGACCGCGGCCGGCATGCCCGGCGTGTGGACGTGGGGCTTCAGCGACGGCTGGCAGCACGTCTTCCTCGATTCGATCGGGGTCAACCACAACTCGATCGGCCGCGGCTACGAGACTTACGGCAACGGCACCGCCGAGACGGTCGAGCGTGTCCTCCGGCCCGAAGAGGAGCGCTACGTCGACAAGCCCGTGACCAGCCAGGAGTGGTACCGGCCGCTGCCGCCGCCGCGCAAGTTCATGTGGTCGCTGCGCAACAACACGAACTACATGGAAAGCGGCTGTCTCGCCGCTCTCGACTATACGGCCAAGAACGCCAGGGAGATGCTCCGGGACTTCTATCGGAAGGGCTACAACTCTTGGCAAAAAGGCGTCCAGGGCAAGCCCTACGCTTTCGCTATCCCCGCCGATCAAGGCGACCGCAAGCGCGTCGCCGAGATGGTCATGCTGCTCCTCGCCCAGGGCATCGAGGTCGGCCGGGCGACGGCGCCGTTCAAGGTCGCGGAAGGGGAGTTCGCCGAGGGGACCTACGTCGTACGGCTCGACCAGCCCTACCGGAACTACGCCGTCGACCTGCTCACCCCGCAGACGTTCCCGCCGGACGCCCAGTACGAGCCCTACGACGACGTCTCCTGGTCGCTCGCGGTCCACTTCGGGCTCGAGGCCAAGGCGATCGACGACGCGGCCGTGAAGAACGTCGCGCTGACCCCGCTCCCGCTGGGCTTCGGGCCGGGCCTTACGCCGGCCGCCGGGAAGGTCAACGGGTCCGGGCCGGTCTACCTGCTCCGCGACACGGGCCAGGAGGCGCTGCTTGCCCTCCGGGCCCGGCTGGGCGCCTTCCGCGTCGAGATCGCCGAGAAGCCGTTCAAAGCGGGGGACAAGGATTACCCGGCCGGGTCCTGGATCATCGGCGCGCAAGTCCAGAAGGGGCTCGGCGACGCGCTTTCCCGGGCCGCGTCCGAGCTGGCCCTCGACTTCGACAGCGCGCCCGCCGCTCCCGACGTCGCCCGCCACGAGTCCAAGCTGCCGCGCCTCGCCGTCTGGCATCTCTGGACCGACACCCAGGCGGTCGGCTGGATCCGCCTCGTCCTCGACCGCGAGAAGGTGCCTTACGCCTACATCCGCGACGAGGACATCCGGGCCGGCCGGCTCCGCGAGAAGTACGATGTCATCGTTTTCGGCGACAACTGGTCGGGCCTGCAGGGCCAGATCCACGGCATCGACAAGAAGTGGGGGCCGCTCGCCTACGCCAAGACGCCGGAGACGCCCAACCTCGGCGTCCCCGACGCCTCCGCGGACATCACCGGGGGCATCGGCTGGGCCGGGATGGCCAGGCTCGAGGAGTTCCTCAACGCCGGCGGCGTGCTCGTGACCCTCGGCAACGGCTCGGCCCTCCCGATCGAGGGCGGCCTCGTCCGCGACGTTTACCGCCGCGGCGGCGCGTTCTTCACGCCCGGCTCGGAGCTCCGGGTGAAGTTCGTCCGGCCCGACCACCCGCTGGCCTACGGGATGCCGCAGTCGACCTCGGCGTTCCGATCGATGATGCCCGTCTACGACATCGACCGGTCCGAACGCGGCCGGGTCGTCCTGCAGTGGGGGACGAAGCTCCGCAAGGAGGACCGCGAGGACGAGAGCCCGGAGGCGCTCGCGGCGCTGACGAAGGAGGAGCGGGAGGCCCGGGAGAAGGCCAAGAAGGACGAACCCAAGATGCTCGTGAGCGGCGCCCTCAAAGGCGAGGACGACCTCGAGGGCCGTCCGGCCATCCTGGACATGCCGGCGGGGAAAGGGCGGGTCATCGCCTTCAACTTCAACCCGATCCACCGCTACCTCAACCGCTCCGACCACCGCTTCCTCTGGAACGCCCTGCTCAACTGGAGCTATTTTCTGAAATAAAAAAAGGAGAGGATCAAACCTACATCAGGGAGCGGACTCCGAGGAGCGACCATCAGGAGCGCGACGGAGCGACTCGGAGGAGCGCTTCTGAGAAATATCTTGAAAAAGTACCTTCGGGCGTAGGTTTAACACTCTCTTGACCTTCCGGGTTGACAAGCGCGCTTTGACGGTCCCATAATTGAAGGAAGAGGGGACCAGATATGTCTGAGAGGGAGGAGCCTCTTCTCGAATCCTGGAAAGAGATCTCCGCATACCTCAAGCGGTCTGTCCGGACATGCCGCCGCTGGGAAGCCGAGCTCGGCCTGCCGATCCATCGCCTCGACGGCACGCCGCGGGCGCGCGTCTTCGCCTTTCCGGCCCAGCTCGATCGCTGGATCGACGAGAAGCTCCATCACATCGAGGCCGAAGATAAGGCCGCGCAACTGCCGGGGATCCTCAAGAGGAATAAAAAGCAGCTCGCCTGGGGTGTCGGTAGCCTAGCCGCCGTTCTCGCTCTGGGCGCCAGCGCCGCCTTTCTTCCGCCGCTCCTCAAGTTCGTGCCCGTCGCTGTCCCCGACACGATCCCTTCGCTGGCCATCCTTCCCTTCGAGACGCCGGGCGGCGACAAGACCCTGGAGGACTGGCGGATCGCGTTGCCGGGCCTGCTTATCACCGACCTCCGTCAATCCCGGTACCTCGACGTCGTGCCTCTCCGCAACATCTACGCGCAGCTCATGGATATGAAACGCGCCGAAGCTCCCCGGCTCACCGACGAAGATCTGGCCGCGATCGCCAAGAAGTATGAGCCGGATTTCCTGGTGACGGGGAAGATCGCGACGGCCGACAAGGATTTCAGCGTCGAAATCGTCATCCGGCCGGTGCAGCCGGGGGCAGAACCTCCTCTCTCGCTGCGGGCCGAAGCGGCAGACGAGAAAGCCCTTATCGCCGAGGCCGACCGCCTCTCGCGCCGCATCAAGACGGCCGTGGGGCTGGGCCGTCGGGCGATCGCCGCCGACGTCGATGCTCCCCTGAACCGGATCGCGACGCCTTTCCCCGAGGCCCTCAAGTTCTACGCCCGGGCGAGTTGGCCAAGGGAACGGGGCGCCTATCCGGATATGGCGCCGGCCCTCGAGAAGGCCCTGGCCATCGACCCCGAATTCGGTCAGGCCAGCCAGCTGATGTACCATGCCTACGGCAATTCCCGCGGCGAAGAGCTCGTCCGCTGGTACGAACGGGCCTTGTCTCAGCGAGGTCGATTGTCCGAACGCGAGGCCCTCCTTCTCCAGGCCGACTTCCACTGGTTCTGCACGAGGCAGAACGGGCTGGCCACGCTGGCCGAGGCGGGGATCCCGGAGGCGACGCTCGCGCGGCTCGGCCCGAAGACCCGGCGCGAGGCTCTTCCCATCCTCGAGCGCCTATCGACCCTCTATCCCGGTTTCTTCGGCAGTTCGATCCAGCTCACGAACCTCGCCGAGATGTACATGGATGCCGAAGAATGGGACAAAGCCATCGCCGTTCTGGAGAGAGCGGCCCCGCTGAACATGAAGCGGCGGCCGATCGATTCCCAAACCCTTCTGCGCTGTTATCTGGCCCGGGGCAGGGTAGACAAGGCCGAAGCCCTGATCGCCCAAAGCGAAAAGGTCTTGCCGCCGCGCGCGCTCGACGAGATGCGCAAGTCCGCCTCCCTTCATAAAGGGCAGTTCGAGGAATACCTCAAGCTCCTTGACAAGTCGTTCGGAGAGCGGGCCCCTCAGCCTTATCCGTATGCCTACCACGCTTCGCGAGGGTACGTTTTCTGGCTCGCCGATGATCTCGCCTCCGCGGAGAAGGAGCATCGGACCGCTGTTCCGGGCTCGGGCCCGGATGTCGAGGTTCAACGGGCGATCGATCTGGCGGCCGTGAGCCTGGCCCAGGGCAAGGTCGGGCAGGCGATCGCCGAGGCCGGACGGGGGATCGAGATCGCCGAGAAGGCCAAGGACCCTTACCTGCGTCGAGGAGCCCGGACGCTCCGGTCTTTCCGGGCCTATTTCTACCGCCTGGCGGGCCGGCTGCCCGAAGCCTTGAACGATGCCGAGGAGGCCTGCCTCGGGTATCAGGGGCCGGACATCAAGCCCGGCTTGGCGGTCGCTCTGCTCCATCTCCGCGCCCTGGTCACCCTGGATCTCGGCCGAATCGAAGATTTCGAGCGCCGGCTCGAGGAGATCCAAAGCTATTGCGAGACGCAGGGCACGCCGAAGTTCCTGCGGGCCGTGCACCATCTCCGCGGCCTCCAGGAGCTCAGGCGAGGCCTCGGCCGAAGGGCCATCGCGGAGTTCGAGCGCGCCTTGGACCTGTCGATGCCGGAGACGGGCGCGAGCGACCAGGCTTCCGTGCTTTTCGCTATGGCAGAGGCCTATGAATCCCTCGGCGACGGTTTGACCGCGGTCCCCAATTATGACGAGATCGCGAAACCCGGTGAGCGCGACTCGCTCTCGGGGGACGTCTATGCCCTGAGCTTCTACCGGAAAGCGAAACTCTACGACGGCCTCATCGGGGCCAGGACCATGTACGGGCAGAACCCAGAGAACCGGAAGAGAGCCGTCGAGGGTTACAAGAAGTTCCTCAGTTTGTGGGGGGACGCCGACCCGCTCTTCGCCGCGCAGGTCGACGACGCCCGCCGGCGCCTGGCCGTCCTCGGCGCCGAATAGGACATTCTTCGGCCAAAATCGGTCATAAAGGGACAATTCCCTTTCGGGCCTTGATTTCCTGCCCGGAACCGCTCATCTGTGCTTTCGAGACAGGATTTCTACAAGGAGGCTCGGATGTCAGGCAAGATAAAGGTTTTCGGCTTGGCCCTGGCGGCGGCCCTGGCGGTCCTGGCAGCAAGCGCTTTAAGGGGGGGGGGCTTCGCCGGGGCTGGTGGCGGACGACCCTTGCGGCGGACACTATGTGGGATTGGGCCTGAAGGCGACCTTCTCGGGCTCCTACTCCGAAGGCGATGTCCCCTATGAAAGCAACATCACCAACGACCTTCCGGGCGAAGCAGGCCTCCCTTACAGGTACTCCGTTCCCGACGGGGACTGCGTCTTCTACTTCCGCAACGGGCATGTCGGACTCACGGTCGACAGGCTGAGGAACGGGCGCTATGTCAAGATGCAGTTCGTGGGGGATGAGCCGAAGTTCCCGACGGGGACTTACTGCGCCCCCCGTCCCTATTTCCTCTTTCCGGGCGCGGACCCGGACCTCTGGCCTCGGTGGTATTACTTCCGGACCTTCGGGTGCTATCTCTGGTCCCGGGACGCCAGCGGCAAGCTCATCCTCCAGAAGGCATCGACGGGGATCGATTTCCCGGCCATGAAGCCGGGCGACGTCGCCTATTGCGACACGAACATGCGGTTCCAGATCATGAACGACATCAATACCGATATCGATGAATCCCTCGACGAATATTGGACTTCGAACGAGCCGGTCAAGGTCTCCTGCGAACTGAGGGACGGCGTCGTGAAATGGGTCATCCGGCCCATCGCCGAAACCTATACCGTCCGCACGACAACAAAGGTCAAGAACAAGGTCGTCGTTTCCGAGACGACCTATTCGGACTCCCTGTTCCGCAACGTCATTTCCGGGCCGAGGACCAGCTGCTTCCACGGGCGGTTCTTCTTCCCCTTCGAGCTGGTCATGGAACGGCTCTAGCCGCCGGCGCCGCCGATCTTGACGTGGCTCACGGAGACGGTGGGGGAGCCCAGGCTCTGGAACCAGGTCAGGTCGCTGCCGACCTTGTCGACGGCCTTGAGCAGCTCGAACAGGTTCCCGCCGACCGTGACGCCCCGCACCGGCACGGTCTTCTTGCCTTTTTCGATGAGGAACCCGGCCGACGGGATCGAGAAATCGCCCGAGGCCTGGTCGATGGCCGCGAACAGGCCCAGCACCACGGTCAGGTAGAAGCCCCGGTCGATCCCGGCGATGATGGCCTCCGGGGCGACCTCGCCGGGCTTCAGATAGAGATTGGTCGTGCCGATGCCCCCCGCGGAGCTGTATCCGTCGCGGCCGTGATTGCCCGTCGACCTGGCCTGGCCCTTCTTGGCCGTGTAGCAGTCGTGAAGATAAGTCTTGAGCACGCCCTCGACGATGAGCGGGGTCGTCTGGCTCGCGACGCCCTCGCCGTCGACCGGGGCTGTCGATGTCGCCCCAATGAGCCGCCCGTCATCGATGAGGGTGAAGCCCTTGGCCGCGACCTCGGCCCCGATCTTCCCGGCGAAGAGCGACCGGCCCTTCTGGACCTCGTCCGCGGAGAGCATCGCGGCGAGGAACGACCACAGCTGGGTCCCGATCTCGGGCGACACGACCAGAGGCATCTCGGCCGACGGGATCGGTTTGGCCCCGAGCATCGAAACGGCCATCTCGGCCGCCTTCTTCCCGATCTCGTCCGCGTCAAAATCGGCCCAGCGGACGACACCCTTGGTGAACGAGCCCGACTCGCGCGACTCGCCCTCGGCGGCCGTGAGCTCGAGCGCCCCGGCGACGTAGGATTGCCTGAACCAGCCGCCGACGCCCTTCGAGTTGGCGAGGTAGGTATAGACGGTTCCGTCCTGGTAGATGGTCATCATCGAGCCGGCGATCTTCGGGCTGTATTCGAGGCCGGCCGCCTCCATCCGCAGGGCCGTTTTGATCTTGTCCTGGACCGGGACGGCCGCGACCTTCTCGTCGTAAGCGTCCAGGTCCTCGAACCCCGCCGGCCCCGCCGCCAGTCCGCCGTCGGCCGCGTCGGGGAGGGTATTGAACTCGTCGGCCGTGTGGAAAACGACCTTCTGGACCAGGCTCTCGGCCAGGGCGCCCACCGCATTCGCCGAAAGATCGTTGGTCGAGCCGAAGGCCATCCTGCCGTCCCGCAGGACGCGCACGCCGATGCCGGCCTCCTTGACCGCGTTCATCTGCTCGACGGCCCGGCCGCTGACGTTGACCTGGATCGTCTCCGTGTCGCTGACGAAGGCCTCGGCCGCGACGGCGGCGCCCGCCTTCCGGCCCGCTTTGGCCGCTTGCTCGACGGCGATGTTGGCGATGTCCCAATACTCTTTCTTGTAGTTCACTTGGAGCCTCCCTTGTCGCCCTCGATGTCGGTCCAGGCCTCGCCCTTGCCGCCGACGAGGATGTTCCGCACCCGCACGGTCGGCATGCCCTCGCCGACCGGCGCCGACTGCATCTTGCCGCACCGCCCCGCGCTGGGATTGAGCTTGAGGTCGTCGCCGACCATGTCGATGGACTTCATCGCCTCGATGCCCATGCCCGAGATGGTCGCGTTCTTGATCGGCCGGGTGAGCTGGCCGCCCTCGATGAGATAGGCCTCGCCGACGCCCATCATGAAGTTCCCGGTGATGACGTCGACCTGGCCGCCCCCGCCGACGTCGGTGATATAGATGCCGCGCTTGGTGGCGGCCACGATGTCGGCGGCCGGGACCGGGCCCTTGTCGATGAACGTATTCCGCATCCGGGGGATGGGCGGGTAGCGGAAGGACTGCCGCCGGCCGCTCCCGGTCGACGGCATCCCGAGCTTGGCCCCCCAGACCCTGTCGCAGAGGTAGCCGCGTTGGATGCCGTCCTCGATGAGGACCGTCCGCTCCGCGGGCGTCGCTTCGTCGTCGAAGGCGTAGGAGCCCGGGAAGGCGGGGATCGTCCCGTCGTCGATGAGCGTGACGCCCTTGGCCGCGGTCGGCTTGCCGATCTGGTCCTTGTAGTTCGAGCCCTTGACGACGAGGTCGGCCTCCATGCCGTGGCCGCAGGACTCGTGGAAGAGGACGCCGTTCATGCCCGGCCCGAAGACGACCGGGAAGACGCCGCGCGGCGAATCGACGGCCCCGAGGAGCTTCACGGCCTTGGCCGCGGCCGCGTCGACGACCTTCTCGAAGGCGTTGTCGCCGACGAAGAAGTCGCGGCCGGCGTAGGCCCCGCGCCCGTCGAAGGCAACCTGGAGCTGGCCGTCGGCGCCCTTGACGAAGGTCTGGGCCATGAACTCGGTCAGGCCCAGCGTCTGGCTGACGATCCGGCCGTCCGACGTGGCAATCTGGACCTGGCGGATGATCTCGCGCAGGAGCTGGAGCGCCTGGACGACGCGCGGGTCGGCCGACCAGGCCCGGTCGGTCAGGCCCTTGACGAGCTCGATCTTGGCCTCGACGGCGGTCTCCGAGGGGAGCGGCTTGATGGGGAAGGCGAGCGGGGACGTGAGCGGCTTGAGGGTGATGAGGGCGGGCGCGGTCGAAGCGGCGGGCGCGGCGGCCGCGTCGGCCACGTAGCGGGCCGTCTCGTAGACGCGCTCGGGCTCGAAGCTGTCGGTGTAGGCGTAGAAGGTCCGGCCTTCCTTGACCGCCCGGAAGCCGACGCCTTTCTCAACAGTCGTGGTCGTATTGATCTTGCGGTCGTCGCTTCGGACCGAGTCGAAGGCCGCCCGCTCGACGTAGACGTCGCCGAAGTCGGCGCCCTTGGCCATGAGATGGGAGACGGCCTTGGCTAGGACGTCCTCGGGCAGGATGGCGCCCGCCAAGGCGGCGCCGCCCGGGCCGGACTTGCAGCCCGTCGCGCCGAGGAGCATCTCCAGGAGCGCGGGGGTGAACGCGGCGGTGGTCAGGCCCGCGGCGCTCTTGCCGATGAAGGCGCGGCGGGTCAATTGGGACTTTTTGGACATGCGAAACCTCCTCTCCGGTAAGACGAAATCCGAGGCTCTCAAGTTGCCGAAGGGAAGGGTTTAGCACAAGGGTGTGGCGGGGGTCAAACCCAGACGGTGTCAGACCTGCCTTCTACCCGTTTTGGGTAAAAGGCAGGTCTGACACCGTCAGTTGAAGCGGAGGACGAGGGGCAGGCCGACGCAGAAGACCGTCAGGCGGTATTCGTAGAGCTCGTGGTTGCCGAAGACATCGGACGGACGGAGGATCGCCGAAGACCGGATGATGCCGAAGTAGGGCAGGACACGGACCGTCTTGGATATCGCGATCTCTTTATAGACGCCCGCGCCGAGGTTAAGGGCCCGGAACTTCACCCGCCACGCGTACTGGACGTGGAGCGAGGAGAACGGGTCGCCGTTCGCCCGCCCCAGAAAGAACGAGAGGGAGACGGGGGGCGCGCCGTTCTTGTCCAGGCCGGGCGCCGGGACCTCGGGGGCGATCTTGGGCGCGGCGGGTGCCGCGGGCGGGAGCAAGTCGAGGCTCGCTGTCGGGGCTTGGGCAGGGAGATCGCCGGTCGAGACCAGGGTGAATCCCGGGAGGGTGTCAGGGAGGCTGGCCAGGATGAACGCGGACGGGCCCCGGTGCTCGGAGGCGCTGCCCCCGGGGAGAACGCCCGCCGCAGCCAAGGCGGAGACCGAGGCCAGAACAGCGCAAGCGACCGCCGCTTTTCTCATGCCGTGGCCATTGTGAGGGGTGACGGGGGCAGGGACAATGCCCGGATGGGGTAGTACCGGGGGCTAAACAGATTGTCCGCGGAGACTAGCCCCCTGCCCGCCTCCCCTTAAGATGGGGTCAGAAGAGAGGGTCAAACCTACTTTTTTTCGAAAAAAGTAGGTTTGACCCTCTCCTTGCCTTTCCTTATAATCCCCGCATATTCCGCGAGGAGGTGGATCCCTCATGAAAAGGACCGTGATCATGGCCATCGTCATCGGCTTCGTCCTCATCGCCGCGCTGGCCGTCGCCTGCAAGTCGCCCCAGGCCGAGCGGGCGGAGGCGGAAGCCGCGCTCCAGGCCGCCGCCGTGGCCGCGAACCCCGACAATCCGTTCTTCAAGCCCTACGGCACGCCGTTCGACATGCCGCCGTTCGACCGCATCAAGACCGCCCATTTCCTGCCGGCCATCGAGGAAGGCATCCGCCGCGAGCAGGCCGAGGTCGACGCCATCGTTGCCGACCCTGCCAAGCCGTCGTTTGCCAACACGATCGCCGCCCTCGACCACACCGGGATCTTCCTCTCCGAGGTCAACGCCGTCTTCGGCGCGTTGCAGGGCGCCATGACCGACAAGGAGATCCAGGCGCTGGCCCGCCAGACCGCGCCGATGCTGGCCGCCCACCGCGACAACATCAACCTCAACGACAAGCTTTTCTCCCGGGTCAAGGCGGTCTACGATAAGCGCGAGTCGCTCGGCCTCGGCCGCGAGGAGCTCTTCCTCCTCGAGAACACCTACAAGGATTTTGTCCGCAGCGGCGCCCTCCTCGACGAAGCGGGAAAGACGCGCCTCCGCGAGCTCAACCAGTCGCTGTCCCTCGACTCGGTCAAGTTCGGCGAGAACGTCCTGGCCGAGACCAACGCCTTCCAATTGATCATCGACAACACGGCCGACCTGGCCGGCCTGCCGCCCTCGGCCGTGGCCATGGCCGCCTCCGCCGCCAAGCAGGCGGGGCTCGGCGAGGGCCAGTGGCTCTTCACCATCCAGGTCCCGAGCATGACGCCCTTCCTGACCTATTCGGAGCGCCGGCCCCTGCGCGAGAAGATCCACCGGGCCTACTTCATGAAGGGCGACAACGACAACGCCAACGACAACAAGGACATCCTGAAGAGGATCGCCGCCCTCCGCCTCGAGAAGGCCAAGCTCCTCGGCTACACCAACCACGCCGCCTTCGTCCTCGAGCAGAACATGGCCAAGACGCCCGAGCGGGTCGACGCGTTCCTCCTCCAGCTCTGGGAGCCGACCAACGCCAAGGCCAAGGAGGAGGCAGCCGCGCTCCAGGCCCTCATGGACCGCGATCCCAAAGCGGGCCGGGCCAAGCTCGCGTCCTGGGACTGGTGGTATTACACCGAGAAGCTCCGTCAGCAGAAATACGCCCTCGACGACTCGGCCCTCCGTCCCTACTTCATGCTCAACAACGTCCGCGACGGCATCTTCGCCCTGTGCGACAGGCTCTACGGCCTGAAGTTCGTCGAGAAGCCCGACCTACCGCGCTACCATCCCGACGTTCAGGTCTTCGAGGTCCTGGAGGCCGACGGCAGTCACCTCGGCGTCCTGACGATGGACTTCCACCCGCGGGCGAGCAAGCGGAGCGGGGCCTGGTCCGGGGGGCTGCGGCGCGCCTATTACGAGCAAGGCGTGCGCGTGCCGCCTATCTCGACGATCACCTGCAACTTCACCGCGCCCACGGCCGACGCCCCGGCCCTCCTCTCGATCGACGAGGTCGAGACCTTCTTCCACGAGTTCGGCCACTCGCTGGCCACGCTCTTCTCGCAGGGCCGTTACCGCGGCCGGACCGTGGCTCGCGACTCGGTCGAGCTGCCGTCGCAGATCATGGAGCACTGGGTCCTCGAGCCCGAGCTCCTGGCCGTCTACGCCAAGCACTACAAGACCGGCGAACCGATCCCGGCCGAGCTGGTCGAGAAGCTCGAGAAGAGCAGTCTCTTCAACCAGGGCTTCATCACCGAGGAATACCTGGCCGCCTCGATCCTCGACATGGACTGGCACACGGCGCCCGACCCGGCCTCGGTCGACGTGCGGCAGTTCGAGAGCGAGGCCATGGCCAAGATCGGCCTCATCCCCGAGATCATGCCGCGCTACCGGTCGACCTACTTCAGCCACATCTTCAGCGGCGGGTACTCGGCCGGCTACTACGCCTACATCTGGTCCGAGGTCCTCGACTGCGACGCCTATGAGGCCTTCCAGGAGAAGGGGATCTTCGACCGGGCCACGGCCGAGTCGTTCCGCAAGAACGTCCTCGAGCCGTTCGGCACGGAGGACATCGCGGTCCAGTACCGGAGGTTCCGCGGCGCCGACCCCAAGATCGACGGCCTGCTCAGGAACCGCGGCCTAGCTATCAATAAGTAAATATCCCCGCGGCTTGCCGCGGGGATATCAACTCTCTCGCGGCGCACTACGCGATCGGCGGGCGTGACCTCGTCGAACGCGCCGACACCGTGCTGCGGGCCATGCTCGGGCGCCAGGAACGGGGCGAATTCCAGAACGGCGTCCGCGACGCGACCTTCGAGGGCATCGGCTGGACGACCTTGGACGGGAAGCCGAGCGGCTACGAGGGCACTCTCGTCGACAGCTTCCGCTTCCTCCAGGCGGTCCTGCTGCGCGAGCCGGGGTTCAGGGCCCGGCTCTACCGGCCGCTCGGCGGACGATAAGGCAAGGCCACGGCGGACAGGACAGGCCGATAAGGCCCGGGCTTTATCGGGAGGACGCGGGACAGGTGAGGGAGGCCCCTCGGGTCCCTTCGAGCCCCTTAGCGGCCTTGCGCAGCGCCTCGGCCTTGTCCGTCTTCTCCCACGTGAAGTCCGGGTCGTTCCGGCCGAAGTGGCCGTAGGCCGCGGTCTTCTTGTAGATGGGCCGCTTGAGCTTCAGGTGGTCGATGATCGCGCTCGGCCGGAGCGGGAAGTGCTTGCGGATGAGCTTGGCGATCTCGCCGTCCGCGATCTTGCCCGTCCCGAAGGTGTCGACGAAAACGGCCATCGGGTCGGCGACGCCGATCGCGTAGGAGAGCTGGACCTCGCACCGGTCGGCCAGGCCCGCCGCCACGACGTTCTTGGCGATGTAGCGGCAGGCGTAGGCCGCGCTGCGGTCGACCTTGCTCGGGTCCTTGCCGCTGAAGCAGCCGCCGCCGTGCCGGCCCATGCCGCCGTAGGTGTCGACGATGATCTTGCGGCCCGTGACGCCCGTGTCGCCCTCGGGGCCGCCGATGACGAAACGGCCGGTCGCGTTGATGAAGATCTTGGTGTTCGCGTCCAGGTACTTGCCGCAGACCGGCTGGACGACCTTCTCCCGGATGATCTTCCTCAGCGCCTCTTCCGAGACGTCGCAGATGTGCTGCTGGGCGATGACCACGGCCTCGAGGCGGAGGGGCTTCCCGTCGCGGTACTCGACCGTGACCTGGCTCTTGCCGTCCGGGCCCATGGCGTGATTGGCCAGGCGCTTGCGGACCTCGGCCAGCCTGGCCGTCAGCCGGTGGGCCAGCATGATCGGCAGGGGCATCAGCTCGGGCGTCTCGTTGCAGGCGTAGCCGAACATCATGCCCTGGTCGCCGGCGCCCTGGGCGTGCTTCTTGGACTTCTTGACGCCCCGGGCGATGTCGCCGCTCTGCCCGTGGACGGCGATCCAGACGCCGGCGTCCTCGCAATCGATGCCGTACCGCGGGTCCGTATATCCGATCTCCCGGAGCGTCTCCCGGACGATTTTTTGGATGTCGGAGTAGCCCTCCGTCGTGATCTCGCCGGCGACGTGCACCGTGCCGGTCGTGGTGAGGGTCTCGATCGCCGCGTGCGCGTCGGGATCCTGCCTCAGCAGGTCGTCGAGGATGGCGTCGCTGATCTGGTCGCAGATCTTGTCGGGATGGCCCTCGGTGACGCTTTCGCTGGTGAAAAAGTATCTTTCGCTCATCTTGATCCTCACTGTGCCGAAATGAATATGCATTATGGACCACCCCGCGGATTTGTCAACAAAAGAGAGGGTCAAACCTACTTTTTTTCGAAAAAAGTAGGTTTGACCCTCTCTTCTCCCGGTTGACTCGCCAGGGGAATGGCGTTATCGTTAGGCCAAGGGGGTCGCTCATGGAATGCCCCAAGTGCCGCGCCGAGAACCCGGACTCGTCCCGGTTCTGCGGCCTGTGCGCGACGCCCCTCTACGGGTCCGACCCGGCCACGGGGCGGGCCAACGAGCCCCCGTCGTCGCGGCCGTCGCCTCCTCCGTCGCCGCGCCCTTCCTCCAAGCCCGCCTCGGCGATGCCCCAGGTCACGATCGGGCCGCGCGCCTCGGGCCCGGGCCCCGGCTCACGTCCCTCCGACCGCGACGACTCGCCCTCGCTCACGACGACCATCGACCCGATGGCCCGCGGCCTGGCGCCGGGCATCGTGGTCGCCGGCAAGTACCGCCTGCTCTCCGAGCTCGGCCGGGGCGGCATGGGCATCGTCTACGAGGCCGACGACATCAAGCTCCGCCGCACCGTGGCCCTCAAGTTCCTGCCCCTCGAGTACTCCGACGACGCCGAGGCCCGCGAGCGCTTCATCCACGAGGCCCAGGCCGCGTCCGTCCTCGACAATCCCCACATCTGCACCATCTACGAGACCGGCGAGGGCGCCGATGGCCGCATGTTCATCGCCATGGCCCTCTGCCACGGCGAGAGCCTGCGGGCCAAGGTCAAGCGCGGCCCCCTCCCGCCGGCCGCCGCCCTCTCGATCGCCGCGCAAACCGCCGACGGCTTGGCCGCCGCCCACGCCGCGGGCATCGTCCACCGCGACATCAAGCCCGGCAACATCCTCGTCTCGAACGAGGGCGCCGTCCGCATCGCGGATTTCGGGCTGGCCAAGATCGCCGGCACGGGCCGCCTGACCCGCACCGGCCGCGCCGTCGGCACCGTGGCTTACATGTCTCCCGAGCAGCTCCGCGGCGAGGAGGTCGACGCCCGCTCCGACGTCTGGTCGCTCGGCGTCGTCCTCTACGAGATGTTGACCGGCGCCCTGCCTTTTCACGGCACGAACGAGCACTCGCTCGCCTACGCCATCGTCAACAGCGAGCCGAAGCCCCTCGACGCTCTCCCGCCCGGCGCGCCGGCCGGCTGCGCCCGCGTCCTCGAGCGAGCCCTGGCCAAGGACGCGGGCAAGCGCTTCTCCTCGGCCGTGGAGATGGCCGAGGCCCTGGCCGCCGTCCGCGAGGCCTCCGGCCTCACCGGCTCGCGCCGCACCCGGCCGGAGGAGTGGGGCCCGGCCGCCGCGCCGCGCCCCGCGCTTGTCCGCTTCGGCCTGCCGCTCCTCATCGCCGCCGCCGCGATCTACGCCGCCTTCGCCTCGGGCCTGGCCCGCCGGGCCGGCGCTCTTCTCGGCCTCGTCCCCGGGCCCGGCGAGAACAAGCACATCACGATCTTCACGCCCACCGTCCCGGCCGGCGCTTCCGAGGACCGGGCCCTCGCCGCCGGGCTCGCCGAATACCTTCGCGCGAGCCTCGACCGGATCGCCCGCCGGACGCGCTCCTGGGTCACTCCGGGGGAGCACCTCGCCACATATGACATCCGCGAGGCGACCGACGCCCTCCGCGTCCTCGGGTCCAACCGCGTCGTCTCCGGCACTCTCAAGCGCTCCGGCGAAAACCTCACGCTGACCCTCGAGATCACGGACCCGGCCCGCCTGGCCCGGCTCGACTCCCTGACCAAGTCCGACAACATCGCCAACATCGCGACCTGGCAGCAGGACCTCGTCCTCGAAGCCGCCGCCAAGCTCGGCCTGGCCGTGAAGCCGTCCGACCGCGCCGCCCTGGCCGCCCTCGGCACGACCGTGCCGCGCGCTTTCCACGCCTACCTCGGCGGGCTCGGCGGTCTCTCCTCCCTCTCGGCCGGCCCCGACGCCGACTCCCTTGAGAAAAGCGACGCCGCGATCGCCGCTCTCGAGCTCGTCGCGAGCCTCGACCCGTCTTTCGCCATGGCCGGGATCGATCTCGCCGAGGTCTTCCGGCTGCGCTTCTCCGCCACGGCCGACCCGTCTTGGGGCGAGAAGGCCGAAGCTCGGGTCCGCACCGTCCTCGAGTCTAACGACGGCCTCGCCGCCGGCCACCGCGTCCTGGCCGCGGTCCTGCGCAAGCTCGGCCGTGACGAAGAGGCCCTGGCCGAGCTCGACAGGGCCCGGGCCCTCGATCCTCTCTCTTATGAAACCCGGATCCGGCTCGGCCTTCTTCTCGAGGAGATGGACCGGCCGGCCGAGGCCGAGTCCGCTTACCTCGAGGCCCTCCGTCTGCGGCCGAACTATTGGGCGGGCCTGAGCTACCTCGGGTACTTCTATTTCGTCCGGGGGGAATACGCCAAGGCGCGGGAGCGCTTCGAGGCCGTTACGAGGGCCTATCCCGGCAACCCCGATGGCTGGAACAGCCTAGGCGGGATCTATTTCAAGCTGAGCGATTACCCCCGGGCCATCGCCGCGTTCGAGCGCTCCAACACGGTCAAGAAAGGCGCCGAGGCCTACTCGAACCTGGGCGTCCTTTATTACTACAGCGGCCGCTACGCCGATTCCGTCATGGCCAGCGAGAACGCGATCAACCTCGGCGCGAGCGATTACGGCCACATCATCTGGGGCAACCTGGCCGACGCCTACAGCTTCACGCCCGGCAACGAGGCCAAGGCGGCCGAGGCCTACCGCAAGGCGATCGGGCTCGTCGAGAAGGAGCTGGCCGCGAACCCCGGCGATGCGCGGACGCGGGCCAGCCTGGCCGTCTTCCTGGCCAAGACGGGGGAAGCGGCGCGGGCCGTGACCGAGATCGAGGCGGCCCGTGAAGCGATGCCCGGCGACAGCTCGCTCGCCCTTAAGGCGGTCGTCGTCCACGAGCTCGGCGGGATGCGGCCGCGGGCCCTCGCGGCGCTGCGGGACTTCGTCCGGCTCAAGGGCCCGATCGGAGAGATCACAAACGATCCTTTCCTGGCCCGGCTGCGTCAGGACCCGGATTACCGAGCCATCATCGGCGGGAAGTCCGGCGGCAATAACGCCGGTTCCCGATAAAGTCAACCCATTCAAAAGGAGGGGGCATGCCCGAAGAAAGGAAAGTCAAGATCCTCGTCAAGGACGGGACGGTGAAATGCGATCCGTTCACCATCGGGGTGAACGGGGGGGACACGATCGTGTGGGAACTGAAGGGGAAAGAGTCGCGGCCCCTCTCGATCATCGTCAAGTGCTTCGTGTCGCCCCTTTCCTGGGGCTATAAGGTGAAGAAAGGGCGGGTGATAAGGGTCGCGGTGCGCAGGAACGCCGTCCGGGGGATCTATCCCTACGCCGTGTGTGTCTGCGACGGGGACGACCTCCTCGTCGCGGACCCCGAGATCATCGTGCCGAAGCCCAAGGGGGGGAAGTAGGGCTAGAACTCGCGGTCGCAGCGCTTGCAGTAGTAGATATAGGGAGAGACCTCGCACCCGCCGAGGTAGACCTGGCCGCGCTCGGCCTTCATGAAGCCGGCGTGGGTGGGGAAGCCGTAGAGGATCGGGATGACCTCGTCGCGCTCGCCGCAGTAGGAGCAGGCCTCGACGACCTGCTTACGGCTGTGGCCGCGGCCGGCCGGCTTGTGCCCGCGCAGGTTCCCATTCCCATTCCCGTGTCTTTGCTCATAATGCGCATGCTGCATGCCGCACCTTCCTTCACATGCTCCCGCTTACTTCCGAGCCCCATCTTAGGGCGGGCCTGACTAGCCTCAATCACCGCCAGGGGTGAAAAAAGGGGGGATATTCCGGCCGGCGGCAGGGGAGCCGCTAGGGGAACGGACGGTGTCAGACCTACCTTTTACCCGATTTGGGCAAAAGGTAGGTCTGGCACCGTCTTGTTACCGGGGGAGGCCGACGCGGCGCATAATGTCCTGGAAGCGCGGGTCGGGGCGGATCTGGTCAAAATACGGCATGCCGATATAGGGCACGTTGCCGTCGCGCGCCTCGTAGGCCTGCTCGAGGCATTCGATGGCCCGGTCCTTGTCGCCGGCTTGGGCCCATAGGACCGCAAGCGTATAGGCCGTGACGCCGTCGGGCTTCGTACCACGCGCCGCCAAGACCTCGCACTGCCGGCGTCTCGCGTTGGCGATCCCCCCTTCCCCGTAGCCCCGCTCGAGAGCCTCCGCGACCTCGCGATCCTTGGACCAGCGCTCCCGCTCGAGGCCCATGATCTCCTCACCCTCGCCCTCCATGAACAACGCGTTGACCAGGGCGTTCAGGGCGAGCGGCGCCTCGGGCTGCATGCCCAGCGCCTTGCGGGCCGCGGCCGCCGCATCGCCGTAGCGGCGGATGTAGAGAAGGACCATCGCGTAAAAACTCTGGATCCGGCTGTTGAACGGGTCGAGTTCCAGCGCCCGCTCCATCCTGGCCAGAGCCTCCTTCGTCCTGCCCGTGTTCATCAGGAAATGCGCGTAACCCGGCAGGGCTTTCGCGTAATCCGGGTTGATCTCCATGACCCGCTTCCAGGCTTTATCCGCGGCCTCCCACTCCCATTCTCCCCAGCTCAGGTAACCGGCCAGGACGCGATTGACCTCAACGTCCTCATTGTCGAGCTCCAGCGCCTTATCCAGCGCCGCCTTGGCTTTGGGGAAGGCCTCCTTTGGCGGCACAACGCCCATCTGCTGGCGGGCGACCCAAACGCTCGCCAAGCCGGCCCAGGCCGCGGCGTAATCGGGGTCGTGATCCAGGGCGATGCCGAAAAAGAGTTCGGCGGCGTCGAATCCATCCTTGGTCAGCAGTTCTCGATTGAGCGAGCCCTTGAGATAGGCTTCGTAGGCCGTTGGATTGACGGCCCGGGCCCTGGCCAAACGCGCCTCCTCGCGCGGCAGGAGCTTGAGAGCCAAGGCCCCGGCGACCCGCCTGGCCACCTCGCTCTGCAGGTCCAGAATGCCGGACATGTCGCGCTCGTAGCTGTCGGACCAAAGCTGGGTCTGGTCCCGGACTTGGATGAGCTCCGCTGAGATCCGGACCCGAGTCCCTTCTCTCCGCCAGCTGCCGCCGAGGATGTAGCTCACACCGAGCTCGCGGCCGATCCGGTCGACGGGCGTTCCGCTCTTCTTGTAGCGCATGACCGATGTGTGCGCGATAACGCCCATCCTGGCCGGCTGGAGACGGCCGAGCTCGGAGATCATGTCCTGGGTCAGTCCGTCGCTCAGGATATCCTGCCCCGGTTCCCCGCTCAGGTTTTCGAAGGGAAGCACGGCCAGCTTGAAGGGCCGGCCTGCCGCTCCGCCCGTCAGACCCGTCCGTAAACCTCCGACGTTCAGAGCGAATGTGAGCGCCGCCATGACGACAGCGGCCGCCGCAGCGGCGAGCCAGCGCCGGCGGGCCAGCCGGTAGCGCCAGGCCGCCCATAACGATGCCGTTCCCTCCCGAACGCCTTCAAGCGCGGCCCGCAGGTCACGCGCGCTCTGATATCGCTTTGCCGGGCCCTTCTCGAGACACCGCGTGATCACGGCGCCGAGTCCCGCGGGGACCCCGGCCGGGAGCGGCAGGGGAGGCCTGTTCAGGATGGCCGAGCTGACCTCGAACCCGCTCTGGCCCCGGAAGGGCCGCCGGCCCGAGGCCATTTCGTAGAGCGTGACGCCGAGCGACCAGATGTCGCTCCTGGCGTCCGCACCCTGCCCCCGCAGCTGCTCGGGGGACATATAGGCCAACGTGCCGGCCGTTGTCCCTTCCGCCGTCACGAGGGTCAGCGTCGGGCCGCCGATCTCCTCCGTCGCCTCGGACGAGGCCATCGGCTTGGCCAGCCCGAAGTCCATGACCTTGGCATGTCCCGTCCGGGTCAGCATGATGTTCTCGGGCTTGATGTCCCGGTGGACGATCCCTTTCCCGTGGGCCGCATCGAGCGCCTCCGCGACCTCGGTCCCGACGCGCAGGATGTCTTCGAGGGCGAGCGGTCCCTGCCCGACTTTCACCCGCAGCGCCTCTCCCTCGACGTACTCCATGACGATGAAGTCGCGGCCCTCGGCCTCGGCGACCTCGTTGATGTGACAGATGTAGGGGTGGTCGAGGGCGGCCGCGGACCGGGCCTCTCGGACGAAGCGCTTCAGCGCCCCTTCGTCCCGCTGCATCTCGGGGGGGAGGAACTTCAGGGCGACGCGCCGCCGGAGCGATGTGTCCTCGGCCAGGAAGACCTCTCCCATGCCGCCCCTGCCGATCTTCTCGAGAACGCGATACCGGCCCAGGGTTTTACCGACCATGAATCATCCCCTATCCCGGATGATAGTTCGGCGCCCTCCGGCGTGTCAATTTTCGAGTTTTCGAGCGAAAAGCGGTCGTGACCGCATCGGCCTCAAGCCGGGCATGCGCGTCTCGGTCACGTTCGCCGTGCCCATAGCCAAATTCGTCCGCATGGTCGCCAACATGGAGGAGAGCTTCCTCATCACCCCGACTTGGGAGGCGATTCGCAAGCGGATCGCCTCGAACGCTTGACTTCGCCCCGGGCCCAAGTTAGAAATAGGCGAGACGCATCGGGGACACGGGAGCCAGCCATGATCGGTGCCATCGCCGGAGACATCATCGGGTCCGTCCACGAATACGGCCGGACGAAAACCAAGAACTTCCCCCTGTTCGTCCCCAACAGCTCGTTCACCGACGATTCCGTCATGACCGTGGCCATCGCCCGGGCCATCCTGACCGACGGGGACTACCTGAAGGCGGTCCGGGAGCTGGGCCGGCGCTACCCCGACGCCGGATACGGCGGTTTTTTCGCCGGCTGGCTCCGCTCCGACGACCCCCAGCCCTACAACAGCTGGGGCAACGGCTCGGCCATGCGGGTGAGCCCGGTCGGGTTCGCCTTCGAGACGGTCGAGGATGTCCTCCGCGAGGCCGCCCGCACGGCCGAGTTCACCCACAACCACCCCGAAGGCGTCAAGGGGGCGCAAGCGACGGCCCTGGCCATCTTCCTGGCCCGGACCGAGTGGGACATGGACCTCATCCGGGTCGAGATCGCCGGCCGCTTCGACTACGACCTTGAACGCGCCCTCGACGACATCCGGCCCAAGTACAGCTTCGACGAGTCCTGCCAGGGTACGGTGCCCGAAGCCATCATCGCCTTTCTCGAATCCACGTCCTACGAGGACGCCGTCCGGAACGCGATCTCCCTCGGCGGCGACAGCGACACGCTGGCCTGCATCACCGGCGGCATCGCCGAGGCCTTCTACGGCCCCGTCCCGCCCGAGATCCGGCAAAAGGTCAAGGAGATCCTGCCGGCCGACCTCTGGAAGGTCGCCGCGGACTTCAACGAGCGTTACGACCTCGCCTTCCTCGACGAAGAGCGGCACTCGCAGGAGCCGTGATCTTTCGCTGCCGGCCGGGAAGAACCGGGAGCGCGGCGCGTCGTATACAATGAGACCCATGTTAGGCAAGAAGCACCACAACGTCTACGTCGTCTACCTGCGGAACCCCAATGGCGACGGCAAGGCCGGATACTATGTCGGCATGACGGGGCTCACCCCGGAGCAGCGCTTCGCCAACCACAAGGCCGGGATCAAGGCGGCCTCGGTCGTCAAGAAGCACGGCGAGAGGCTCGTCCCCAAGCTCTACGAGCACCTCAACCCGATGACTTTCGGCGCCGCGAAGGTCATGGAAGTCGAGTTGGCCGAGGAACTCCGCAAGCGCGGCTTCGTCGTCTTCGGCGGGCACTGACCTCGGGTGGTGGACATATACCCGGTACGTGTCCCCGATCCGGACTGCGCGTGGTCCTATTATTGCCTGGGGTGCTTCTATGCGCTCGAGGGCAAGAGGGCCCGGGCCTTCGAGTGGCTCGAGAAGGCGTTCGAGAAGGGCTTCAAGGACCGGGAGTGGACGGAGAAGGACAAGGACCTCGACGGCCTGCGGAATGACCCGCGGTACGCGAAGCTGCTGGAAAAAGGGGGACACAATACCTATTCACCTATTTCAGGTGGGGGAAAGGTTGGGAGCGAGGGCGAGGGGAAGACGGGTGCGGCCGCGAAGCCGAAGGCCGTCCCCAAGCCGGGGGCCAAGGGCAGGGCAGGTCGGGGCCGGGGTTGAAATTGTTATGTTTTATTACAGCCTATTGACATAATATATAACATCACTTATTATAAATTTTGGGGAGATCATCATGGTTTTGCTCGGAAAGAGGATCAGGCAATTCCGCGAGAGCCGGGAGCTGAGTCAGGAAGCCCTGGCCAAGCTCCTGGGTGTTTCGAGGCCGACGCTCTCGCTCATCGAGACCGGCGAACGGAAGGTCAGCGCCGAGGAGCTCAAGAAGCTCAGCGATATCTTCGGCGTCCCCGTCGACGCTTTCTTCGATGAAGCGAAGGAACCCCGCATCGTCGTCGCCGAGGCCGCTTCGGAATACAAGAGCGCACAGTCCGAGATCCGGATCGACATCCCGCGCAAAAACCTCGCCAAGTTCAAGGAAGTCCTGCTCTATGTCCTTGGCCGGGTGGGCGCTAAGCCGAACGTGGGCGAAACCGTGCTCTACAAGCTCCTCTACTTCATCGATTTCGACTATTACGAGCAGTTCGAAGAGCAGCTGATCGGGGCGACGTACCGCAAGAACAAGTACGGGCCGACGCCCCTCGAGTTCCGCAAGGTCGCGGAGGGAATGATCAAGGCCGCCGAGCTTCAGAAGCTCCCCGACAAGTATTTCAATTATCCGCAGACGAAATACCTGCCGCTCCGGAATCCGGACCTCTCCCGGCTGAGCGGCCGCGAGATCGGCGTCATCGATCGCGTTCTCGAGAGGCTGTCCGACATGACGGCCTCGCAGATCAGCGCATACTCGCACAATGATGTTCCCTGGCTGAGCACGGAAGAGGGCGGTTTCATCAAGTACGAGTCGGTCTTCTACCGGACACCCGCCTATTCGACAAGGTCCGACGATGCCGTCATTTCGTGAGATCCGCCGACTGCCTGGATTCGAGCGGGATCTCAAAGCCCTCCGCAAGCGGTTCCGCACGCTCGATGAGGACCTCGCGACACTCATCGACGCCGGGATCGCTCTGTATCACAAGCTCGAGGTCGATAACAAAGGCATCTTCCGCATCCAAGGGCTGCCGTTTGAGGACCCCGGGATCTACAAGGTCAAGAAGTTCGCCTGCCGGGCGCTCAAGGGACGCGGGGCGCATTCGGGTATCCGCCTGATCTACGCCTACTTCAGAGCGGAGGATAGGATCGAGCTTGTCGAGCTCTATTTCAAGGGCGATAAGAACAACGAGGACCGGGACCGGATCCTCACGAATTATCGTGAAGGCAAGAAGATCGGAGAATGACCATGGCCGAATATTCGAACTCACAGCTGAGCAAGTTCGAGGAGTGCCGGCTCCAGTACAGGTTCCTCTACGTCGACGGGATCAAGCGCAAGGAGGAGACGATCGAGGCCTACCTCGGCCAGCGCTTCCACGACGCCATGGAATGGCTCTACGGGGAGAAGGCCTTCCGCGTGCCGCCGCTCGAGGAGGTCCTGGACTACTACGAGAAGGACTGGGTCAAGCAGTGGCACGACGAGATCAAGATCGTCAAGGAGGGGCGGACCGCCGATGACTACCGGCTCATGGGCCGGCGCTTCATCGAGAACTACTACGAGCGACACCACCCGTTCGATGAGGGGCATGTGCTGGGCCTCGAACGCTACATCCGGTTCCCGCTCGACGACGCGGGGCGGTACCGCTGCAAGGGCATCATCGACCGGCTGATGCGGGCGCCCGACGGCGTCTTCGAGATTCACGACTACAAGACCGGCTCGACGCTCCCGGAGCAGCGCGAGATCGACGCGGACCGCCAGCTCGCCCTCTACCAGATCGGGGTCGAGAACCTCTGGCCCGAAGCGAGAGAGAAGGGCGTCCGGCTCGTCTGGCACGAGGTGGCGTTCGATGTCGAGATGCGCTCGACCCGGACCGCCGAGGCGCTGGACGGACTGAGGGCCCGGGTGGCCGCGCTCATCGACCGGATCGAGGCGGAGACGGAATTCCCGCTCCACGAAAGCGGCCTCTGCGGCTGGTGCCCTTACTGGGACCTTTGCCCGGCCAAGAAGCACCTGGTCAAGGTCGAGGCGCTGCCCCGGGACACGTGGAAGGACGAGCCCGGCGTCGCGATCGTCGACGCCTACGCCGAGAGGTGGCGGAAGAAAAGGGAGCTCGAGGCGGAGAAGGACGCGCTCGAAAAGGAGATGGAAGCCATCCGCGAGGCGGCCATCGCCTTCGCCGGAAGGGAAGGCGTCCAGGTCATCGCCGGGACGGAAGCCAAATTGAAGGTCACGTCCCGGGACGCCGTCCTCTCCCCCAAGAAGGGGACCGAAGAGAGGAAGGCGCTCGAAGGTGAGCTCCGCCGGCTCGGCGTCTGGGACGAAGTCGCGGCTCTCGACCCCTACGCTCTCGAGGACTCAGTGCTGGCGGGGAAGTGGGCTCCCGAGGTCCTGGCCGCGCTCGAGGCCTACCTCAGGGCCGAAAAGCGCTACACCGTGACCTTGAGCGAGAGATCCTGACCGGCCCGCCCCTAGCCGAGGCACTTCCGGAGAGCACGCACGACGTAGGTATTGAGGCTTTCCCCCTCGAGCAAAGCCCGGACCGACAAGGCTTTGTGGAGGTCGGGCCCCGTCCGCAGAACGAACTTGCCCGAGTAGGACCTCGCGGTCGGAGGGGGAAGGGGACGGCCGTCTTTCTTGTAGATCGCGATCCACTCGTCGACGATGTCGCAGAGCTCCTGATAGACCTTGGCCTCATCATCCCCATGGCAGCAAGGTCCGATCCATCCCGGTACAGAGCCGACATAGCATCGGTCATCATCCGACCACTCGACGATCTTGAGGAACTTATCACGGGCCTTCATTTTAGCGTCTCCTCGATCTTCTGATGGACGGCCTTTTCTTGATAGGGTTTGGCATGTTCGCCGAGATTGCCCGAGAGAGTGATCACTATCCCGGATCCATGAACGAAATTGCGATGGTTGCCTTTTCCGCCGCGATCCATAAAACCAGCCTTCTCAAGTTCTCGGATCAATTCACGGATTTTTCTTGGCACTGAAATAGTACTAATATGATACTACATTGTCAAGTAGGCGTAAGCGCCTAGCTCACCCAATAAGGACGCTCAGGAGGGCAGATGTCGTCATGGGGTTCTTAGTTCCAGCCGTTTCAGTCGGAGGCGAGCAGCTCCTGCGGGCTGATGATCCGGATGCCCATGTAGCCGCCGACATCCCGCAAGGCCCTGTCACCGGTGACGATCAAGTCGGCTTTCAGGGTAACGGCGCACTCGATGAACTTGTCGTCCCCGGGGTCAGAGAGGACGACCTTGAGCCGCGGCGTTTGGGCCGTGAAAAGCGAGTTGACGCCCCGGGCGAAGAGGTCGAGAAGCGCCCCGAGCTCCTCCTGGCCGTCCAGGCGGCACGGCTGCGAGAAGCTCTCCGCCCAGGAGAAATACCGGGTCCGCCGGGGGGATTACAGGGTCATTTACGCGGTCATCGACGGGCGACGCACCGTGGAGGTGGTCAAGTTCGGCCACCGCGGCGAGGTTGACAGGGGCTAAATATGTTAAAAATCTGCAATTTTCGCTTGCATTGGGGGAAAAACTGTGGATAATTTCCATTCTCGGACCTGAGGAGAGAAGGCAGATGTCGCCCCGTAGGATCGAAATGCGGCGCTTCATCGTGTTTCTCGCGGTGACCGCCGCCGTGCTCTTCGCCGCCTATATATTCGCAGGCTAGAACAAATCCCGCGATCAAGCCGGCCGACCCCGAAGAAATCGGGGACACGATACCTATTCACCCAATTCTTCATGACCCCAAACACGGGCGGTGTGCTTTGTCTTCTTTCGACAGGAAAAAGGGGAATTGGTATTGTGTCCCCGTTTTTATAAAATACGGGCGACGTCCGTTCCGGAGGGGCCCATGAACAAGCGGCTGGTCGCCATCGTCATCGCGCTCGGTCTCGTCGCGGCGTGCGTTGCGCCGAAACAAAAGGACCCGCTGGCGAAGGACCCGCTCGCGGCGGGGTTCGTCAAGCCGCCCGACTCGGCCCGGCCCTGGGTCTACTGGTTCTGGCTGAACAGCAACATCACCCGTGCCGGGATCACCGCCGACCTCGAGGCCATGAAGCGGGTCGGCATCGGCGGCGTGCTGATCATGGAGGTCGACCAGGGCGCGCCCGTCGGGCCGGCCGCTTTCATGGCGACAGAGTGGCGGGAGCTCTTCAAGTTCGCGGTCGCCGAGGCGGGCCGGCTCGGCCTCGAGATCAACATGAACGACGACGCCGGCTGGAACGGCAGCGGCGGCCCGTGGATCACGCCCGAGCGGTCGATGCAGAAGATCGTCTGGACGGAAACGGGAGTCACGGGCCCGGCCCGATTCGAGGGCCGGCTCGCCGAGCCGGAGAAAGTCCGCGACTATTATCGCGACATCGCTATCATGGCTTTCCCCACGCCCGGCGCGTACCGCATCGCCGACATCAAGGGCAAGGCCCTCTACGAGCGGCACGAAGTGCCCGCGGCGCCCGAAGAGGCGCTCCCCGCCGCGATGACGATCGCCCGCGACCGGATCGTCGACCTCACGGCGGCGATGGGCGCCGACGGGCGCCTGGCCTGGGACGTGCCGGCGGGGACGTGGACGGTCCTGCGCTTCGGCCACACCTCGACCGGCGTCGAGAACGCCCCCGCGCCAGCCAGCGGCCGCGGGCTCGAGTGCGACAAGCTGAGCAAGGAAGGGATCGAGGCCCAGTTCGCCGGCATGATGGCGAAGCTCGTCGCCGACGTCGGCCCGGCGGCGGGCAAGGTCCTGGTCACGACGCACATCGACAGCTGGGAGAACGGCGCCCAGAACTGGACGGCCCTGATGCGGGAGGAGTTCGCGAAGCGCCGCGGCTATGATCCGCTGCCCTTCCTGCCCGTCGTCACCGGCCGGGTCGTGGGGACGCTCGAGATCTCGGAGCGCTTCCTTTGGGACCTGCGGCAGACGGCGAGCGAGCTCGTCATCGAGAACTACGCCGGTCACATGGCCGAGCTGGCCCGGCGGAACGGCCTTCGCTTTTCGTGCGAGGCCTACGGCGGGCCCTGCGACGACCTCGCCTACGGGGGGCGGGCAGACGAGCCCATGGGCGAGTTCTGGATCGGCGGCGGGGCCTGGGAGACGCTGAAGCTGATGGCCTCCGCGGCCCATGTCTACGGCAAGCCGATCCTCGGCGCCGAGGCCTTCACGGCCGGCGACCGTGAGCGTTGGCTCCAGCACCCGGCGTCGATCAAGGCCCTGGGCGACCGGGCCTTCACCGAAGGCGTCAACCGGTTCGTCTTCCACCGCTATGCCATGCAGCCGTGGCTCGACTACAAGCCGGGCATGACCATGGGGCCGTGGGGGTTGCATTACGAGCGGACGAACACGTGGTGGGAGCTGGCCGGGCCGTGGCACGAGTATCTCGCCCGGTGTCAGTACATGCTCAGGCAGGGGACGTTCGTCGCGGACATCCTTTATGTGCGGCCCGAGGGGTCTCCGCAGGAGTACAAGTGGCACGAGCGCGACGGTTGGGACTACGACGATGTTCCGGCCGAGGCGCTGATCGAGAAGGCGAAAGTCGACTCCGGGTGCGTCGACCTCGGCGCCGGGACGCGCTACCGGCTGCTCGTACTGCCCGAAACGCCGGCGATGACGCCGGCCCTGCTGAAGAAGGTCGTCGAGCTGGCCGCGGCCGGGGCGACGATCATCGGTCCGGTGCGGCCGACCAAGGCTCCGGGCCTGATGGGCTATCCGGAGTGCGACGCCGAGGTCGCCCGCCTGGCCGAGGAGCTCTGGGGGCGGGGCAAGGTCTTGAGGGGGAAGTCGGCGGAAGAGGTCTTGGCCGGGGCCGGCGTGGGCAAGGACTTCGACGGGCCGCCGGGGATCCGGTGGATCCATCGGAGCACGCCTGGCGCGGAGATCTATTTCGTAGCCAGCAACAGCCCCCGGCCACGAGAGGTCGTCTGCTCTTTCGGGATGACGGGCTACGAGCCGGAGATCTGGCGGCCGGAGACGGGCGAGATCGAGCCCGTGGCCGTCTACGAGGAACAGGACATGACCCTCCGCATCCCGCTCTCGTTCGAACCTTACGGGTCGATGTTCGTCGTCCTCCGGCCGGAATATGCGACGGAAAGCAAGGGCAGTCCCGTCGTGAGCGTGGACCTCGACGGTTCGAGGGTCATGCCCGCCCCCGCGCCGGCGCCCGAGGCGACGGTCCGGATCGTCAAGGCGGCCTACGGCGTCCCGGGCGACCCGAAGCGGACCCGCGACGTCACGGCCAAGCTCCAGGCGCTCCTCGACGCCGGCGAGTTCGACGTCGGCGTATCGCGCCTGGCCGCGGGCGACGATCCCGCATACGGCGTCGTCAAAACGCTCGATGTGGACTACACGGTCGGCGGGATGTCCTACAGCGTGATCGGCAAGGACCCGGACACGATCAGCTTCCCGATCCCGTCGGGACAAGAGCCCGGCCCGCGCGTGAGAGATGACGGCAAGGGCGGCTGGGTGATCGAGACGGAAAAACCGGGAGTCTATGAGCTGAAGACGACCGCGGGCCGCACCTTGAGGGCCGAGGCGCCGGCGCTTCCGGCGCCGCTCGAGATCGGCGGTCCCTGGGAGCTGCGGTTCCCGCCGAACTGGGGCGCGCCGGACAAGGTGACGCTCGACACGCTCGTCTCCTGGAGCGAGCATCCCGACCCCGGCGTCAGGCACTTCTCGGGGACGGCGACCTATGCCAAGACCTTCGAGGTGCCCGGTGATCTTCTCTCAGCGGGGAGGCGCGTCTATCTCGATCTCGGCCAGGTCAGGATCATGGCCGCGGTGAAGGTCAACGGCAAAGACCTCGGGCTTCTCTGGAAGCCGCCCTATCGCCTCGACGTCACCGACATCCTGAAGGCAGGCTCCAACGCGCTCGAGATCGGCGTCACCAATCTCTGGGTCAACCGGATGCTCGGCGACGAGGAGCTGCCCGAGGACAGCGACCGCAATCCCAACGGCACGCTCAAGTCCTGGCCGAAGTGGGTCGAAGAGGGCCGGCCGAGCCCGACCGGGCGCTTCACCTTCACCAGCTGGCGCCTCTGGAAGAAAGGCGAGCCGCTCCAGGAGTCGGGCCTGCTCGGCCCGGTGACCCTGCTCGTGACGGCTCTTGTCGGCGCCAAGTAAGCAAGCCGGGAGGAACCCATGAGCTCCGTAAAAAATACTCTCTCCACTCGCGGCCGGCGCTTTATCCCGCCCCCGCGGCCGGGCGTTATCGCCGCCGTCGCCCTGAGCCTGCTCCTCGCCGTCGCCGCTTGGCCTCAGGACCGCGGCCAGAGCGACCTCGCCAAGAAGCAGCTCGAATACACCAAGGCGAACTACGTCAAGCACGAATACCAGATCCCGATGCGGGACGGGGTGAAGCTGTTCACGATCGTCTACGCCCCGAAGGACACGAGCCAGACGTACCCGTTCCTGATCGACCGGACCCCCTATTCCATCGGGCCGTACGGCCCCGACAATTACCGGGCGGTCATCGGCCCTTCGGAGATCATCGAACGCGAGGGGTTCATCGTCGTCTACCAGGACGTCCGCGGCCGCTACATGTCCGAGGGCGAATTCGACGACATCCCTCCCCGCAAGACCCGATTCAGCGGGCCGACGGACACGGATGAGACGACCGACACCTACGACACCGTCGACTGGCTGGTCAAGAATGTGCCGGGCAACAACGGCCGGGCGGGCATCTGGGGCGTCTCCTACGACGGCTTCTTCGCCGCCTTCGCCATGATCAACGCCCACCCGGCCCTGGTCGCGGCTTCGCCGCAGGCGCCGATCGGGGATATCGCCGATGGCGACGACGCCTTCCACAACGGGTGCTTCTTCCTGGGCGCGAACTTCAACTTCTACCGGTTCTTCGCTCCGCGGCGGGGCGGGCCGGGGGCCTCGGACCGGTCTCCCGGCCAGCCGCCGATGAGGTTCACGCGGGTCCCCGACGCCTACGATTTCTTCCTCAGGATGGGGC